>Ga0209049_1000252_pt1 | contig 10937 bp, 6 predicted proteins | sample WorMetulBAHAMAS2_FD_187398 | JGI IMG/M metagenome (GOLD analysis project Ga0209049, IMG submission 187398) | Marine gutless worms symbiont microbial communities from Max Planck institute for Marine Microbiology, Germany - Olavius ullae BAHAMAS.2... | ecosystem: Host-associated > Annelida >...
AAACTTTCAGCGGTTCGCCAGCGAAGCAGGCGACCTGGAGATTGAGGGTTTAGCACGGCCATACCCGAGGATACAGATTCTATCTGTGCCTGAAATCCTGGAAGGCAAGCGGTTCGATACGCCGACAGTCATGGGTAAGGCCCAACATCCGCAAACCAGTCTAGGCATTTAACCAGAGACAATGCAGCTATCCGATCAGACACGGGTATTGGTGGTCGTGGTTCTTTCAAGCCCGTAACTTATCTTTCCGTAAAATTTTCAAACTGAGCCTCTGCCGAACCCTGCTACGGTAGGCAGGGATACTTGAGGTAGCAGAGGTTTGAGCGAAGAAATCCTAGTCAATGTGATGCCTCCCGAGACCCGGGTCGCGGTAGTGGAAAACGGTGCCGTGCAGGAGGTCATCATCGAGCGTACCGACCACTGCGGGCTGGTGGGGAATATCTACCAGGGTTGTATCTGCCGCGTCTTGCCGGGTATGCAGGCCGCCTTCGTGGATATCGGGCTCGAGCGGGCCGCTTTTCTGCACACCTCGGATATCGTCGACGCGGAGGGGGCACCGCGCAGCGAGCACATCCACGAGGTCGTCAGCGAGGGTGACGAGATCATGGTGCAGGTGGTCAAGGACCCCCTGGGCACCAAGGGCGCCCGGCTTACCACCAATATCTCCATTCCGTCCCGCTACCTGGTCTTCATGCCGACCGTGGGCACTACCGGCATTTCCCAGAGGATCGAGGACGAAGAGGAGCGCAGGCGGCTGCGGGGTATCCTGCAACACCGCGGGGTCGCGGGGCCCCGGAAAGGGGGATTCATTGCCCGCACGGCGGCCGAAGGGGTCGCCGAAGAGGCACTGACCAGGGACATGGATTTCCTGGTCAAGCTGTGGCAGGGCATCGAAGAGCGCTACCGCTCCTGCACCGACATCGGGCAGGTCCATGACGACCTGCCGTTGGTTCTGCGTGCCCTGCGCGACCTGGTGGGACCGGAGGTGGAACGGGTGCGTATCGACTCGCGCGCCACGGTGGAGCGTGCGCGTACCTTCGCCGCCAAGTACATCCCGGACATCGCGGTACCCATCGAGTACTACCGGGGGGAGCGCCCTCTGTTCGAGCTCTATGGCGTGGAGGACGAGATCCAGAAGGCATTACAACGCAAGGTACAGCTCAAGTCCGGCGGCTACCTAATCCTGGACCAGACCGAGGCCATGACTACCATCGATGTGAACACCGGCGCCTTCGTCGGTCACCGGACGCTGGAAGAGACCATCTTCAAGACCAACCTGGAGGCGACCCAGACCATCTGCCGCCAGCTGCGGCTGCGCAACCTCGGCGGCATCATCATCATCGACTTCATCGACATGTGCGACGACGAGCATAAGCGCCAAGTGCTCCGCGCGCTCGAGAAATGTCTCGCCAAGGACCACGCCAAAACCCACATCACCGAGGTGTCCGCACTGGGTCTGGTGGAGATGACCCGCAAACGCACCCGCGAGTCCCTCGAACACATCCTGTGCGAGCCCTGCACCTGCTGCGGTGGCTGCGGCACCCTGAAGACCGCCGAAACCACCTGTTACGAGATCTTCCGCGAGATCCTGCGCCAGACCCGGCAATTCGAGGTGGAGACCCTACTGGTGCTGGCCTCTCAGGAGGTGATCGACCGCCTGCTGGACGAGGAATCCGGGTACCTGGCCGAACTGCAAGAGTTCACCGGCAAGCCGGTCCGCCTCCAGGTCGAGGCGCTTTACACCCAAGAGCAGTATGACGTGGTTTTGATTTAGGTCGTGTTGACATTCAGCGAACCGCATCGGCCAGATCGATTGGGTGATAACCCCGTAGGGGCGATCCTTGTGATCGCTTGCTTGTGATTCTCTCGTTCTAGTGGTGGGCACAGCCCACCCTACGGATTCCTTCAGCAAACCGCAACTTAACAACGACGCGCAAGAGGGCCACAATCAGGACCCAAACGGTGAATGTCAACAGCCCCTAATCCACCGGCGGCCCCAACACGAAGTCCACCGTCTCGAAGCCGTGATCTTCGAGCAGCTCCAACACAACCTCCATCCACTGCTCCTCCCCGGTACGCTCGACCTCGGCGATGAGGCCGGTAACGGACCGATAGGCTTCATGCGGCGACACATCCTCGGGCACCGTCACCAAACGGATCTTGCCCACGTCCTTGCTCGGCAGCACCATGAAACGCCTTGTCATCTCCAACCTCCTCGACATTGTCGTCAATTTTCAAGCGACCCTTTATCGTATCGGAATCATAGACGGATTATTTCTTTTTCGGGTCTGTAAAAATTCGCCTAACCTGCGTAACCTTCGGATCGAATAAGATCCGCCGTCCGTGGTTGCGACCACGTCCGATCCCTGCACTCGAACTCCAAGGTCCCGTCCATGTCCGATCCCCACTCGAGGCTCCAGGCCCTGCTCCAGGAACGCATTCTGATTTTGGATGGCGCTATGGGCACCATGATCCAGCGTCACAGACTCCAGGAGGCGGATTACCGCGGCGAACGCTTCGCGGATTGGCCGCGGGATCTGGCCGGCAACCACGACCTGCTGGGCATCACCCAGCCCCGGATCATCGGGGAGATCCATCGGCAGTATCTGGAGGCGGGCGCCGATATCATCGGGACCAACAGCTTTTGCGCAAACGCTATCTCCATGGCCGATTACGGCATGGAAGGGCTGGTCAGCGAGCTCAATATAGCCGCGGCGCGGATCGCCCGCACGGCGGCGGACGAGTTCTCGACCCCGGACAAGCCCAGATTCGTGGCCGGTGCGCTAGGCCCCACCAACCATACCTGCTCCATCTCGCCGGACGTCAATGATCCGGGTCTGCGCAACCTGGACTTCGACGGGCTGGTAGCAACCTATAGGCAGGCTGCCCGTGGCCTGATGGCAGGGGGGGCGGACATCCTGCTGATCGAGACGGTGTTCGATACCCTCAATGCCAAGGCGGCGATCTTTGCCTGCGAATCCGTGTTCGAGGAGGACGGCCGCTCGCTCCCCTTGATGATCTCCGGGACCATCACGGACCGCTCCGGCCGCACCCTGTCCGGTCAGACCACCGAGGCCTTCTACAACAGCCTGCGCCACGCCCGGCCCATCTCCATCGGGCTCAACTGCGCCCTGGGCCCGGACCTGCTGCGCCCCTATGTGGAAGAACTGTCCCGGGTGGCCGAGTGCCGGATCAGCGTGTACCCGAACGCGGGCCTGCCCAACGAGTTCGGCGGCTATGATCTGGGGCCGGAGGTGATGGCCGCAGCGATCGCCGAATGGGCGGATGCCGGCTGCCTCGACATCGTGGGGGGCTGCTGCGGCACCACCCCGGAACACATCCGGGCCATTGCCGAAGCGGTTGCGGGCAAACCGCCGCGCGTACCACCAGGGCCCGAACCCAGCTGTCGGCTGTCCGGACTGGAGCCGCTCAACCTAGACCGCACCCTGAATTTCGTCAATGTGGGGGAACGGGCGAACGTCACCGGCTCGGCCAAATTCAAGCGCCTCATCCTCGCCGAGCAGTACGACGAGGCCCTGGAGATCTGCCGCGCCCAGGTGGCGAACGGTGCCCAGCTGGTGGACGTGAACATGGATGAGGGCCTGCTGGACGGGGTAGCGGCGATGCGGCGTTTCCTCAATCTGATGGCTGCGGAGCCGGAGATCGCCCGGGTTCCCTGCATGATCGACTCCTCCAAGTGGGAGGTCATCGAGACCGGGCTCAAGTGCGTCCAGGGCAAGCCTGTCGTCAATTCCATCTCCCTCAAGGAGGGGGAAGAGCGGTTCGTGGAACTGGCCCGGCGGTGCCGACGCTACGGCGCCGCTGTTATCGTCATGGCCTTCGACGAGCAGGGCCAGGCAGACAACCTGGAGCGCCGGACCGGGATCTGCGCCCGCGCCTATCGGATCCTCACCGAACGGGTGGGCTTTCCCCCCGAGGACATCATCTTCGATCCCAATATCCTCACCCTCGCCACCGGCATCGAAGACCACAACCACTATGGGGTGGATTTCATCGCGGCGGTGCGTTGGATCAAGGGCAACCTGCCCCACGCCCTGACCTCCGGCGGCCTGTCCAACGTCTCCTTCTCCTTTCGCGGAAACAATCCGGTCCGCGAGGCCATCCACGCCGTGTTCCTGTACCACGCCGTGGCGGCGGGGCTGGACATGGGCATCGTCAACGCCGGTCAGCTCGCGGTCTTCGACGACATCCCCACCGAGCTGCGGGACGCCGTGGAGGACGTCGTCCTCGACCGCCGACCGGATGCCACCGAACGACTGGTGGAGCTGGCGCCCAAATACCAGGGCGACGGCGGCGGCACGCGACCCAAGGAAGATCGCCGGTGGCGCGATCAGCCGGTGGAGAAACGCCTGGAACACGCCCTGGTGCAGGGCATCACCGAGTACATCGACCAGGACACGGAGGAGGCCAGGGCCAAGGCCGAGCGCCCGCTGCAGGTCATCGAAGGCCCCCTGATGGACGGCATGAACCGAGTCGGCGACCTGTTCGGCGCCGGCAAGCTGTTCCTGCCCCAGGTGGTCAAGTCCGCCCGGGTCATGAAAAAGGCCGTGGCCTACCTGGAACCCTACCTGGAGGAGGAGCAGGCCCGGCGCGCGGCCCGGAGCCAAGGCAAGCTATTGCTCGCCACCGTCAAGGGGGACGTGCACGACATCGGCAAGAACATCGTGGGCCTGGTGCTCCAGTGCAACAATTACCAGGTCATCGACCTGGGCGTCATGGTCCCGGCGGACGCCATCCTCGCGGCGGCACGTGAACATCAGGTCGACATCATCGGTCTATCGGGCCTCATCACGCCTTCCCTGGACGAAATGGTCCATGTGGCCCAGGAGCTGCAACGCCTGGGTCTGAAGATACCCCTGCTGATCGGCGGCGCCACCACCTCCAAGGCCCATACCGCGGTCAAGATCGCGCCCCGCTATGAGCACTCGGTGGTCTATGTGCCAGACGCCTCGCGGGCCGTGGGCGTGGCGTCACGCTTGCTCTCCCCGGACACGCGCGAGGACTACGACCAATCCGTGCGTGCCGAGTATGCCCAGCTACGCAGCCGCCGCGCCGCCCGGGACGAAGCCCGCAACCTGCTCCCGCTGGATCGGGCCCGGACCAATCCGGTGCAGATCGACTGGAACGGCTACGTGCCGCCGGTACCGGTCGAACCGGGGATCCAGGTCTTCGAGGATATCCCGATCCGGGACCTCACCCACTACATCGACTGGACCTTCTTCTTACATGCCTGGCAGCTCAAGGGGCGTTATCCGCGGATCCTGGACGACCCGGAGAAGGGAGAAGAGGCACGCAAGCTCTACGCCGATGCCCAGGCCATGCTCGAGCGCATTATTGAGGAAAAACAGCTGCGGGCCGCGGCCGTTATCGGGCTGCTCCCGGCCAATGCGGTGGGCGACGACGTGCTGGTCTTCGGCGACGAGGAACGGAGCGAGCCCCAGGCCGTCTTCCACTTTCTGCGCAAGCAGGGCCGCCAACCGGAAGGCAAGTACAACCACTGCCTCGCCGATTACATCGCCCCCTCATCCACCGGACTTGCCGATTACATCGGCGCCTTCGCCTGCACTGCGGGGCTGGGCATCGATGCAACGGTCGCGGCCTACGAGGCGGACCATGACGACTACTCGGCCCTCATGCTCAAGGCCCTGGCAGACCGCCTAGCGGAGGCCCTGGCCGAGCTGCTACACGAGCGGGTACGCCAGCATGTCTGGGGCTACGCCCAAGACGAAAACCTGAGCAACCAAGACCTGATCGCGGAGCACTACCAGGGCATCCGTCCCGCCCTGGGCTATCCGGCCTGTCCCGATCACACCGAGAAGGACACCCTGTGGCACCTGCTCGAAGTGGAGCCGCGCACCGGCATCTGGCTCACGGAATCCAAGGCCATGGTCCCTACCGCCGCCGTGAGCGGGCTCTACTTCTCCCACCCGGATGCCCGTTACTTTACCGTCGGCAAGCTGGGTAAGGACCAGATCCAAGACTATGCCGAACGCAAGGGCCAATCCCTAGGCGGGCTCGAGCGTTGGTTGGGGTCCAATTTGGCCTATGAGCCCGAACCCGCGTAGGATTCGGTAAGCTCGCAGGATGTAGTGAGACCAGGGATGGCCGAACCGCATCACACAAACCACCAAAGTCACGAATCAAACCTCAAAGGCAGGAAGGACACAAAGAAAAGGTAGGTTGGGGTGAGCTTGCGAACCCCAACAAATCGCCGGACCGTACCTAAGCCGTTGGGGTTCGTTCCTCACCCCAGTCTACGTGCTGTAACACAGTGGTTTACACTTTCTCGCCAATTGCTATACCGAGTCAGTGATCGCCAGCTTTCGACACAAGGGCCTTGCCGAATTGTTTGAATGCGTCCGTAGCCGCCGGGTCAGGCAAGAGCCACACGCTCGCTGCCTGCGCCGCCTTGAGGCTCTGGACCAGGCTGAATCACTGTTGGAGCTGAATTTGCCAGGCTTCGACTTTCACTCGTTGCGCGGAAAACCGCAGCGTTATTCCCCGCATGTCAACGGGCCCTGGTGCATCACATTTGAATGGAAACAGGGCGAAGCATTTCGGGTAGACCTCGAACAATATCATTGAGGTAGAGGTATGACGGAATACCATGTAAAAAGGCCATTAAAGCGTGCACCCGATTCACCCTGGAGAGGTTCTCCGTGAGGATGTGCTGCCTGAGCTGAAGCTGTCGGTGAGCGAAGCCGCACGTAGACTGGGCGTGTCGCGCCAGCAGCTTCATCGTATCTTGGGTTGTTCATCCGATCACGGTGGAGATGGCGCTGAGAGGATTGGCAAACTCGCCGGTAACGGACCGGGATTGTGGCTGCGAATGCAACAGAGCCATGATCTCTGGCATACGTGTCAAGTCCCGCAAGATTATAGGCACGTTTTTTGAACAGCTGGGGCTGTTTTTTGGACCAGTTTTTCATCGCCTGAAGGGGAGGACTGTGGCCCAGTGCTTTCTGCTATCAGTGAGGACCTTGGTGGTCGTGAAGGGGGTCTTGTCGATCAGGCGCGTGAGGAAACCGCCGGCCGAGGCGGCTGACTTGTCCTGGAGGCGTTCGACGTAGACCCAGCGGGTGGCGCGGTCAATTGCGGTAAAGGGTACTGCCGGTGATCCTCATCCGGCATTTGGGGCAGATACTTGACGTCCACATGGACGCAGCCGGGATCATACGCCTTGAAGGGCTTCACCGGCGTCTTGGTGCCGTCCTCCTGGGGCATCAGCGCCTTGAGGTTAGAAACCCCATGGCGGCGCAGACAACGATCCAGGCCGGAGCGCGACACTTCGGGATGGATGAACTCACGGGTCACCGCCAGCAGGTCATCCAGGGGCAGCAGGAGGGTCTCACGCAACTCACGCAACGCCACCAACCGCCTCCTGGGCCGCGCTGAGCGTGGCTGGAGCCGCTGGGGGCGGTGCGAGGCATCTTCCACCCCCTCCGTTGGCGCCATTTCGCAACCGTGTGACGGTTGAGGTGGTAAGCTAGTTCCCGGTCGCTCACCGACTCGGGCTGAGACTGTAATTCCAGGCGGATAGCCGGTGGGGTACGGGCGTTCTTGTGCAACTGGATGTTCATGGTGGGTGATTGCTATACTCTAACAGAGTGATGATGTCGGACCTGTCAAACGCCGTCGCCCCGCGGCTCGACTTCCTTACCGCTCCCCTTCTATTCCCTCCTCGGCCAGCAGGCGTAAGACCTCTCTCGCTTGCAATAGAGGATAGCTCCTCCTCGGTATATAATCACACGGGATCTGCCATCACTATCGATGCGGCGGGCGTTGCTGATCTCCAGGTTCAATTCGCCCTACCGTGGCAATGCTTGTATTTTTTGCCGGAGCCGCAGGGACAGGGTTCGTTGCGTCCGATCTTGCGCTGCTCGCGCACATAGGGCCGTTGCTGCTCGGCGCGGTCTGCAGCGGACTGCTCCTGCTGCTCGTTATCCAGTCCCTGGAAGGTCTCGTGCTTGAACTCGAACGCCTGTTCCGGCATCTCTGTCGCGCCGAGGGGGGGCAGCTCGTCCATGGCCCGAAGCTGCACTTTGGATAGGGTCGTGACGACTTCCTGTTTGATGCCGTCCAGCATGGCGCTGAACATCTCAAAAGCCTCCCGTTTGTATTCCTGCTTCGGGTTCTTCTGGGCATAGCCGCGCAGGTGGATACCCTGACGCAGGTAATCCATGGCCGCCAGATGGTCCTTCCATTGGGTGTCGAGCGTCTGCAACATCAGGGTCTTCTCGATCCGGCGCATGATGTCCGCACCCGCGGTCTGTGCCTTCTCCGCGTACCGGGCGGTGATTTCATCGCCGATGCGGGTGCGCAGGGTCTCCTCGTGTAGGTCTTGGTCCCGGTCCAGCCATTGGCCGATCGGCCATTCGCCGCCGAAGCCTTCGGCCAGGGTCTGCTCCAGGCCGGGGACGTCCCATTGCTCTTCCAGGCTCCCGGGCGGTAGGTAACGATCGATGGTCCGGGCGAGTACATCGGTACGCATGGCCATGACCGTATCGGAGATATCCGTGGCGTCCATCAGATCGCGACGCTGTTGGTAGATGACCTTGCGCTGGACGTTGGCCACGTCGTCGTATTCCAGCAGCTGCTTGCGGATGTCGAAGTTGCGTCCCTCGACCTTGCGCTGGGCGTTCTCGATCGCCTTGGTGACCCAGGGGTGCTCGATGGCCTCTCCCTCCTCCATGCCGAGCTTCTGCATCATGTTGCCGACCCGCTCGGAGGCGAAAATGCGCATCAGATTGTCTTCCAGAGAGAGGAAGAAGCGGCTGGACCCCGGATCGCCCTGACGGCCGGAACGGCCCCGCAGCTGATTGTCGATGCGCCGTGACTCGTGGCGCTCGGTGCCCACCACATGCAACCCGCTGGCGGCGATGACCGCGTCGTGACGTTGTTTCCAGTCCGCGCGGATGGTCTCCTCGGCATCCGGGTCGGTGTTGTCGTTGAGCTCGGCCTCCAGGTTGCCGCCCAGGACGATGTCCGTCCCCCGGCCGGCCATATTGGTGGCGATGGTGACCGCGCCCGGACGCCCGGCCTGGGCGATGATGCCCGCCTCGCGCTCGTGCTGCTTGGCATTGAGCACCTGGTGCGGGATCTTCTCCTTGACCAGGAGCCCGGCGATGAGCTCCGAGGTCTCGATGGAGGCCGTGCCCACCAGGACCGGCTGTCCCCGCTCCACGCAGTCACGGATGTCTTCGACGATAGCCTGGTATTTCTCCTGCTGGGTGAGGTAGACCAGATCCCCCATGTCGTCGCGGATCATGGGCTCATTGGTGGGGATCACCACCACCTCCAGACCATAGATCTGCTGGAACTCGAAGGCCTCGGTATCGGCGGTGCCCGTCATGCCCGAGAGCTTGGGGTAGAGGCGGAACAGGTTCTGGAAGGTGATGGTGGCCAGGGTCTGGTTTTCCTGTTGGACTTGGACCCCTTCCTTGGCCTCCACGGCCTGGTGCAGGCCCTCCGACCAGCGACGCCCCGGCATGGTGCGGCCGGTGAACTCATCGACGATGACGACCTGGCCGTCCTTGACGATATAGTCCACATTCTTCTGGAACAGGGCGTGGGCCCGCAAGGCGGCGTAGACATGATGCATCAAGACGATGTTGGCAGGATCGTACAGGCTCTCACCCGCCCCCAGCAGGCCCAGCTCGGCCAGCATCTCTTCTACCTTCTGATGGCCGTCTTCACTGAGGTAGAGCTGGCGTGCCTTCTCATCCACCGAGAAATCGCCGGGGCCGAAATCCGGTTGCCCCTCTTCGTTGGTGATAGGGTCTTGGCGCGTGAGGTTCGGAATGATCCGGTCGATCTGCTGGTAGAGGTCGGTGCTGCCCTCCGAGGGGCCGGAGATGATCAAGGGCGTGCGGGCCTCGTCGATGAGGATGGAGTCCACCTCGTCCACGATGGCGTAATAGGGATCGCGCTGCACCCGCTGCTCGGCCTCGAAGGCCATGTTGTCGCGCAGGTAATCGAACCCGAACTCGTTGTTGGTGCCGTAGGTGATGTCGGCGGCGTAGGTCTCCTGGCGCGTGACCGGGCGCATATGCCGGTAACCTTGGCCCGCGGGCGGTTCGTAGTCCGGATCATAGTGGTAGGAAGCGGCATCCGGCCCCAGCCCCCCGGAGGAGTTGATCACCCCCACGGTGAGACCCAGGAAGCGATAGATCTTGCCCATCCACTCCGCATCGCGGCGGGCCAGATAATCGTTCACCGTGATCACGTGCACGCCCTGCCCAGGTAAGGCGTTCAGGTAGGCGGCGAGGGTAGCCACCAGAGTCTTACCCTCGCCGGTACGCATCTCGGCGATCTTGCCGTCGTTCAGGACCATGCCCCCGATGAGCTGGACATCGAAATGCCGCATGCCCAGGACGCGCTGGCCCGCCTCGCGCACCACGGCAAAGGCCTCGGGGAGGAGGTCCTCCAGGGTATCGCCCGCTTCCAGGCGCTCGCGGAACTCGCCGGTCTTCGCCTGTAACTCGGCATCGGCGAGCTGCTCGATCCGGGGCTCCGGGGCATTGATTTGGGCGACCTGCTTCGACATCCGCTTAACCAAGCGTTCGTTGCGGCTGCCGAAGACCTTCTTGAGCAGATTATTGATCATCGATTGGGATTACCAAAATGAGAAAGATAGCGGAATCATACCTAAAACACCCAAACGACGCAGTTGGTGAAAGAACCGGCGGCAGAGCTGCAGATTGAGCATAGGAAAATACGGATAGTATACTACTCTCATATGATTCTTTAATTGAAGAAATCCAAGTAATCCATTGTAAAATAAGGTATAATAAGCGCCATGTTGGACTACACCCTATCACCGGAGCAGCTGGATGAACTGCGTGCGGCACATCGCGGTACGCAGGACAAACGCGAGGCCGACCGCATCAAGGCGGTAGTGGCGCTTGCGACCGGCT
>Ga0209049_1000253_pt1 | contig 10916 bp, 7 predicted proteins | sample WorMetulBAHAMAS2_FD_187398 | JGI IMG/M metagenome (GOLD analysis project Ga0209049, IMG submission 187398) | Marine gutless worms symbiont microbial communities from Max Planck institute for Marine Microbiology, Germany - Olavius ullae BAHAMAS.2... | ecosystem: Host-associated > Annelida >...
ACCCCGAGGTCTCGCGCTCTGGCCTGGACCGCGGTCTGCGCCGCCACGGCGTGCCTAACCTCGAGACGCTGATGCCCTGGGAGGCCGGCGCCAAGATGCCGGTGAAGCCCGTCAAGGCGTATGATCCGGGCTGCGTCCATGTGGACGTCAAGTATCTGCCCCAAATGCCGGATGAGGACCATCGCCAGTACCGCTTTGCCGCGATTGACCGCGCCACCCGCTGGGTCTACGTCGAACGCTTCCAGGACAAGTCAGCCGCCTCTGCCGGTGGTTTCCTCACGCGCCTGATCGACAAGGCCCCCTTCACGATCACCTAGGTCCTCACCGATAATGGTAAGGAATTTACCGATCGTTTCTGCGCCACCGGTCAGCGCCAGCCCACGGGTACCCACGCGTTTGATCGCGTCTGCATCGCCAACCGCAGCGAACATCGCCTGACCAAACCAAGAACGCCACAGACCAATGGTATGATCGACCAACGGGAGCGCTACCGTGCCCCAGGTGGCGAGTTATTGTAAACGTGGAGGTTCGCGCCTTCGCGGTGCTTAAGAAATTGAACGACTACGATCTAGTTATCATCGGCGGCGGGTTGGTCGGGGGCAGCTTGGCCTGCGCCTTGGCCGGGACCGGTCTGCGGCTATGCGTGGTGGAGGCCGTGCCGCCGCGGTCGGAGGCCCAACCGAGCTATGACGAGCGGGTCATTGCCCTGTCCTGGGGCAGTCGCCGCATCTTTGAGGGCATCGGCCTGTGGGAGGCGATCGCGGCGGGGGCGGAGCCGATCCGGCAGGTCCATGTGTCCGACCGGGGTGGGTTCGGTTTTACGCGGCTGGATCATCGGGAGGAGGGGGTGGCGGCCCTGGGCTACGTGGCCCCGGCGCGGCGGCTCGGCCAGGCCATCCAGGGTGGCCTGACCGGGGTGGAGATGCTGTGTCCGGCGCGGTTGCTCGGGATTCGGGTCCGACGGAAGCGGGTCGCCTTGGAGGTGACCGTCGGCAACACTTCGAGGCTCCTTGAGACGCGCCTGCTGGTGGCCGCCGACGGTGGTGATTCCTCCGTTCGCGGGCGTCTTGGACTGGCCGTGCGGGAGCACGGGTATGGCTACGACGCCTTGATTACCACGGTGACGCCCGAACGGCCCCGCCCCGGGGTGGCCTTTGAACGCTTCACAGAGACCGGACCCCTGGCCCTACTGCCCATGACCGAAGGGCGTTACTCCCTGGTCTGGACCGTGCGGGGGGGCGAGGCGGACGGCCTGCGGAATCTCTCCGACCGGGAGTTTCTGGCCGGATTGCAGGACCGTTTCGGGTATCGGCTGGGGAAATTTACCCGCCCCGGACGGCGGCTGACCTATCTCCTCAGGTTGATGCTCACCCGCGAGCCGGTGCGCCGGCGCCTGGTACTCATTGGCAACGCGGCCCACACCCTGCACCCGGTGGCCGGTCAGGGTTTCAATCTGGGCTTGCGGGATGTGGCGGCGCTCGCCGAGGTGTTGGCCCAGGCCGCACGCGCGGGCGACGACCCCGGAGGCAATCGAACGCTGGATGCATACCGTCGCCTGCGCGCTCGGGATCAGACGACGGTAGTCGCGGCCACCGACGCCCTGGCCCGGCTGTTCGTCAATCCCTGGCTCCCGGTGCGGTGGGCCCGGGACTTAGGCCTGTTGGGCCTGGATCTGGCCCCCGGACTGCGTCATTTGCTCGCTCGCCGCTTCATGGGCCTGGGGGGGATGAACCAGCCACGGCTCGCGCGTGGTTTACCATTGGAGACCGGGCAACCGAACTAACTCAACCACTTGGATGGGTGACGGTGATGCTCCAAGTATTCTTGAACCATTTCGTCCGTTACATTCCCTGTTGTCCAGGCACCATACCCTATCGCCCAAAAATGCTTTCCCCAATATCGTCTTTTTAGCTCTGGGAATTCGCTTTGAAGAAGGCGTGATGACCTTACTTTAACCCGCTTTACAAAATCGCTCATTGATAACCTCGGCGGATATTCAACATACTATGTATATGATCCTTGCTTACGACTCCTTAGTCCCCTCAGAATATGAACATCTTCCGCATCACATACCTGAATGATAAGTTCTCGGTATCGCTTTTGAATATTTCCTTTTAATACTGGGTAACGATATTTAGTGACCCATACAATATGGACCATCAAAATGCTAACCGTATGACTACCGCGTCTTTGATCACCCATTAGCTAATTGTAGCATACCTGTGTAGCAGCTAAAGCCTTGCACTAAAGTGCATATTGGCGGGGCAGGGTGTCAACCTGGGGTTTCTGGACGCGGCGGCCCTCGCGGCGGCCCTCGACGAAGCCCGGCACAAACGCCGGGACATCGGTGGGCTATGGGCGCTGCGCCGCTATGAGCGTGGTTTTGGACTAGCGTGCTGGGACAATAAATGGCGTCGAGGAGAGAATATGGCTGAACGGGATCTCCGATTCGATATCCTGGTGGTAGGCGGCGGTATGGTGGGGGCCGCCTTGGCTTGCGCCTGTGTCGGCAAGGGTTGGCGGATCGCCCTAGTGGAAGCCCGAGCGCCTCGACGCTCCTGGCCGTCGGGGGAGATAGATCTACGTGTTTCGGCCCTCAACCGCGCCAGTCAGCGGATCCTCGAACGGCTCGGGGTGTGGGACAGGATCACCCGGCTGGGGGCGAGTCCCTACCGGGAGATGCAGGTTTGGGATGCCGTCGGTGGCGGCAGCATCCACTTCGACAGCGCCGAGCTCGGCGAGCCCGATTTGGGGCACATCGTCGAGAATCGGGTGATCCGACTTGCCCTCTGGGAGCGCCTGGAAAGGTCGGAGGAGGTCACTTTGCTGTGCCCGTCCACCGTGAACGAGATCGAGCTGGCGATCGCCGCGGCCTTCCTCGACTTGAAGGACGGACGGCGGATCGGCGCGCGCCTGTTGGTGGGGGCGGATGGACGCGACTCGTGGGTGCGGAGGCGGGTCGGCATCGCAAGCCGGGGGTGGCTCTACGACCAGCAGGCCATCGTGGCGAACGTGCAGGTAGGGGAGTGGCACCGGGAGACTGCCTGGCAGCGTTTCCTGTCCACGGGCCCCCTGGCCTTTCTGCCCTTGCGCGACGGTCGCTGCTCCATCGTGTGGTCGGCCACCGAATTCAGGGCCCAGGAGCTCTTGGGGCTCGATGAAGCGGAGTTTCGTTCAGCGCTCGAAGCGGCCATCGAGGGCCGCTTGGGGCCTATCGGTGACATCGGGCCACGGGCCGCGTTCGGATTGCAGCTGCAACACGCAGAGCATTATGTGAAGCCGCGTCTGGCCCTGATCGGGGACGCCGCTCACGCCGTGCACCCATTGGCGGGGCAGGGTGTCAACCTGGGGTTTCTGGACGCGGCGGCCCTCGCGGCGGCCCTCGACGAAGCCCGGCACAAACGCCGGGACATCGGTGGGCTATGGGCGCTGCGCCGCTATGAGCGTGCGCGCCGGGGCGATAACCTACTCATGCTGGCCGCCATGGACGGATTCAAGCGTATGTTCAGCAACGCTGTGCCGCCGCTGGCCATCCTGCGCAGTGCGGGCCTGTCGCTAGTGGACCGACTCGGGCCGATCAAGCACCGCTTCGCGCGTCATGCCATCGGCTCAGGGGATGACCTGCCGCCGCTTGCCCGTCCGGGACCGCCGGATGTCAGGGTCTGTTGACATTTGACTCTAACCGACTGTTGTCATTTTTGTGGGTTCATTCGTCTTCCGCCAGCTGATCCGCAGTGTCGGTGTCTCCGCCGTCGCCATTCAAGGCCAGAATACGCTCCACTCCGGCGAGTCGCTCGCCGCCGGCCAGGCTGATCAGCTTCACGCCCTGGGTATTACGGCCCAGCACCGGGATCTCCTCCACCAGCGTGCGGACCAGGATGCCGCCCTCGGTGATCAGCATGATCTCGTCCTCCGGCAGCACCAGAACGGCGCCGATCTGGTCCCCATTGCGTTCGGAGGTACTGATGGAGACCACGCCCTTGGTGCCCCGCCCCTTGGTCGGGAAATCCTCGGTCGCGGTCCGCTTACCGTAGCCGTTCTCGGTAACGGTCAGCACGGTCCCTGGCTCCGCCACCAGCATGGAGATCACCCGCTCTCCGGTCTCCAGCGCAATCCCACGCACGCCGTGGGCGGTGCGGCCCATGGCCCGGACCTCGCGCTCCTTGAACCGCACCGCCTTGCCCGCCGAGGTGAACAGCATGATGTCCTGTTCGCCGTCGGTAACGGCCACGCCCACCAGGTATTCGTCCTGCCGCAGATTCACGGCGATGATGCCGCGTGACAAGGGGCGCGAAAAATCCTTGAGCGGCGTCTTCTTCACGGTACCGGCACTGGTGGCCATGGAGACGAAATAGCCTTCCTCGTACTCGCGTATGGGCAGCACGGCGCTGATGCGCTCGCCCTGCTCCAGCGACGGCAACAGATTGACCATGGGCCGCCCGCGCGCGGCGCGCCCGGCCTGGGGCAGCTCGTAGACCTTCAGCCAGTAAACCTTCCCGCGACTGGAAAAGCACAGCACGGTGTCGTGGGAATTGGCGACGAAGAGCTTATCGATAAAGTCCTCGTCCTTGGTGGTCGCGGCGGACCGACCCTTGCCCCCCCGTCGCTGGGCCTGGTATTGACTCACCGGTTGGGCCTTGGCATACCCCGCATGGGACAGGGTGACCACCACGTCCTCCGGGGCGATCAGGTCCTCCAGGGTGAGATCCAGATGATCGGTGAGGATCTCGGTCCGGCGCGCGTCCCCGTATTGGTCGCGGATGGCCTCCAACTCCTCGCGGATCACCTGCATCAGACGCTCGGGGCTGGATAGGATATTGAGTAGACCGGCGATCTTGTTCAGAATCTCCTCGAACTCACCGATGATCTTATCCTGTTCCAGACCCGTGAGGCGATGCAGACGCAAGTCCAGGATAGCTTGGGCCTGGGCCTCGCTCAGGCGATAACCATCCGCGCTCAGACCCAGGCCCTGGGCCAGGTCGTCCGGCTTGGTCCGATCGGCGCCGGCCTGCTCCAGCATGGCGGACACGGCCCCCGGCCGCCACACCCGCGCCAGCAGCCCTGCCTTGGCTTCCGTCGGGTTGCCGGAGGCCCGGATGAGGGCGATGACCTCGTCGATGTTGGCCAGTGCCACCGCGAGCCCTTCCAGCACATGGGCGCGCCCCCGTGCCTTGCGCAGTTCGAACAGGGTCCGTCTGACCACCACCTCCCGGCGGTGACGCAGGAAATACTCCAGCATCTGCTTCAGGTTGAGCCGCCGCGGCTGACCGTCCACCAGGGCCACCATGTTGATGCCGAACACCGTCTGCAGCTGGCTGTGCTGGTAGAGGTTATTGAGCACCACATCCGGGTAGTGGTCGCGCTTGAGCTCGATGACCACGCGCATGCCGTCCTTGTCGGATTCGTCGCGCAGCTCGGCGATTCCCTCCAGCTTCTTTTCCTTCACCAGTTCGCCCATGCGCTCCAGCATGCGCGCCTTGTTCACTTGATAGGGCAGCTCGGTGATGATGATGGCCCCACGACCGCTCCGCTTCTCGGTCTCCGTGTGGGTGCTGGCCCGCAGCTGGATGCGTCCGCGACCCGTGCGGTAGGCGGCGCGGATGCCGCGTATCCCGTTGATGATGGCGGCGGTGGGAAAGTCCGGACCGGGGACATGCTTGATGAGCGCATCGACGCTCAGCTCCGGGTCATCGATGATGGCCAGGCAGGCGTTGACGATCTCGGTGAGATTATGAGGCGGGATATTGGTCGCCATGCCCACCGCGATCCCCGCCGATCCGTTGACCAGCAGGTCCGGAAAGCGGGCCGGCAGGACGGTCGGTTCCTGTTCGGAACCGTCGTAGTTGGGGACGAAATCGACCGTCTCCTTGTCCAGGTCGTCAAGCAGGGTGTGGGCGATGCGCGCCATGCGTATCTCGGTGTAACGCATGGCCGCCGGGGCATCCCCGTCCACCGAGCCGAAGTTGCCCTGTCCGTCCACCAGCAGATAGCGCATGGAGAAGGACTGGGCCATGCGCACGATGGTGTCATAGACCGCCGTGTCACCGTGGGGGTGGTACTTACCGATGACGTCACCCACCACGCGCGCGGACTTCTTGTAGGGTTTGTTCCAGTCGTTGCCCAGCTCGCTCATGGCATAGAGCACACGGCGGTGGACCGGCTTGAGACCGTCGCGCACGTCCGGCAGGGCCCTGCCGACGATCACGCTCATGGCGTAATCGAGGTAAGACTTGCGCATCTCGTCTTCCAGATTGACGGGCAGAACTTCTTTGGCGAACTCCGGCATGGAAGTGGGAAACCGAGGTGAGGGGCCGATTTACGTAAGAAGATCGAAAGTAACGCCCCGTTTGCTCCCTCGCCCCCCTTGGGAGAGCGGGTTGGAGCGGGCCGGGGTGAGGGGGACCAGTGGCCTTGGTTTCGATCCGGTTAGTAAAACCGGCCTATTGTGCTGATTGGAAAAAAGAAAGGCTCTTTATGGATTCCAGACTGATTCGAAGGGGGCGGCGGTCCGTAGCACTCTGACCGATGATAGAACAGGCAGTCTTTTCTCAATAACAACAGTAAGTTATACGACGCCCCTCTGGCTTGCTGAGAAGGCGAATTTGCGCAAAATATCCTACCAGTCTGAAATCCATAAAGAGCCAGGAAAATTATACCACGCAGTCGGTATCGACCGCAGATATGACCACGCGGGACTTATGCCTATGACGACTCGGCCGGCTTGCATGAGGCCACCAAATCGTTTGAGCCGCAACGGCGCAAAGCGTGTGTGGGTCGAGGTGAGAAACGAACCCCCACGAAAGAAAAACCGCGAATCACACGAATCCTCGCGGATCGATTCGTGCGGACTCGCGTGATTTTTCTCGTTCCCACGCGCTGCGTGGGAACCAGAGACCGGGAGAGGAGCTTTTGCGACACCCTCGGCGGGCGAGGGGTTGGGGAGACGGGCGGAGGAAAACAACGATCAATCGATCACAACCGGCATCGGTGACGCTTAACTTATAGTATTGGCTTGATACCTGTTTGACCCGATCAGCGGTACCGGCGTAGGTATTGCCACTCGAAGCCGCGCTTCAGCCAATGGAATAGGCGCATGGCGGGCAGCACCAGGTTGTATTTTTCGTTACGGGCCACCAGCATCCCCCGGTCGTGGGCATCGACGATACACAGGAGTTCCACCCGATAGGTGGCGGCAGGTTGCCGGTCCTCCAGTTCGTCCGCTAGGTTTACGGCCGCCGCCTTGGCCTGCAAGTCCGCCATATGGGCCTGCTTCGGCATCCACTCAGGTCCCGGAAAGCTGCCGGAATCCCCGGCCACATAGACCTGTTCCATGCCCGCCACGCGGCAATGCCTGTCGGCCTTGATGAAACCGCCTTCCGAACGCGGCAGGTCCGTATTGTCGAACCATTGACTCCCGATCATGCCGGGTATGAACAGGATCAGATCGGCGTCCAATTCCCCACCCTCGGTCATCACCCGATTCGGAGCAAAGCCCTTGAGCTTGTGGCCGAGGTGGGCGCGGATCCCGCGTTTATTCATCTCCGCCAGCAGCCCGGCGACGGCCTTGGGACCGAGGCGATTGCCCGGCTTTTCCGCCGGCGTGAAAAAGATCAATTCGAAGCGCTCACGGCGGTTTTGCCGACGCAGATAGTTGTCGATACCGAACAGAAACTCGAACAGCGGACCGCCGCGCATGGCTGCGGGCTCCTTCGGATTACCCGCGAAACCCATGGCGATGGTCCCGCCATCCATGCCTTGCAGCCGATCTCGGATGCGCTGGGCGGCGGTGATGCCCTCGCAGGGTAGGATCATGTGCTCGCTGCCCGGCAGCTTCTTCATATAGCGACCGCCGGAGCCGATGATGAGGCCGTCGTTCTCGATCTCCCCCGCCGTGGTCTCCAGGACGCGACCGCCGTTACCGAGCCCCGTGACTTCCGCGGCTACGTGTCTTACGCCCATGCGTCGCAAGAAGGACCCGAGCGGGATACGCAGATCATCACCGGTGCGCAGACCCGTGGGGACCCAGATGAGACCCGGATAGTAGACGAGTTCCGATCTGGGACTCACTAAGGTGAGCTCCGTTTCGGTGGCGGCTTTTCGCAGGGTCCGGACGGCGGTGAGCGCCGCGAAACCCGATCCGACAATAGTAACGCGTGGCATGGTGAGCTCCGGAAGATGGGGGTGTTGGTCGAGTGGGATTGTATACCCCAGGGCTCCCGAATGATAAACCCATGGAAAGCAAGAAGTTGTCTACTTGGTCTCACTCCCGGGGCAACGATCGGTTGGTCCCCTTTGGAGTGCGGCGGAGGACATAAACCCCTGTGCTTCGGGTCGTCTCCGGTGCCGGGGTTGAGGTGGTAAGCCTCGGCCAGTTCCCGGTCGCTCACCGACTCGGGCTGAGACTGTAATTCCAGGCGGATAGCTGGTGGGGTACGGGCGTTCTTGTGCAACTGGATGTCCATGGTGGGTGATTGCTATACTCAAAGCGTGATGATGTCGGACTTGTCAATCGCCGTCGCCCCGCAGCTCGGCTGCCTTACCGCTCCCCTCTATTCCCTCCTCGGCCAGCAGACGTAAGACCTCTCTCGCTTGCAATAGAGGATTGCTCCTCTTCGGTATATAATTACACGGGACATGACAAACCTATGAAGTCATGGAGACCAGCCAGCCATGAAGATCGCCACCTTCAACATCAACGGCATTCGCGCCCGGCACCACCAATTGGAGGCCCTGAAGGCCCGCCACGATCCGGATATCATCGGCCTCCAGGAAAGCAAGGTGGCCGACGACGCCTTTCCCCGTGAGGCGGTCGAGGCGCTGGGCTACCAACCCCATTACTTCGGCCAGAAGTCCCATTACGGCGTCGCCCTGCTGAGCAAGCAGACGCCGCTGGAGGTCACCAAGGGCCTGCCCGACGATGATGCGGACGCCCAGCGCCGCTTCATCATGGGCCGCTATGCCCTACCGGACGGCCGCGAGCTCACCCTGATCAACGGCTATTTCCCCCAGGGCGAGAACCGCGACCACTCGATCAAGTTTCCCGCCAAACAAAAGTTCTACGCCGACCTGACCGCCTTCGTCCACGCGAATTTTACGCCGGACCGGAACCTGGTGATCCTTGGCGACATGAACGTGGCGCCCCTGGATCTTGACATCGGCATCGGCCCCGACAACGCCAGGCGTTGGCTGCGCACGGGCAAATGCAGTTTCTTGCCGGAAGAGCGGGAGTGGCTCGCGACCCTGACCGACTGGGGATTCCACGATGCCTACCGCGCACTTCACCCCCAAGCCGACGACCGCTTCAGTTGGTTCGACTACCGCAGCCGGGGGTTCGAGCGCGATCCCAAGTGCGGTCTGCGCATCGACCTGATGCTGGTCACGGCCCCCTTGCGCGAGCGCCTGGTGGATGTCGGTATCGACTACGACATCCGCAGTATGGAAAAACCCTCCGACCACTGTCCAGTGTGGGCCGGCTTCGAGCTTTAGCGGCTATCCTGGATTCTCGATCCTGAATGCTATCTATACCCGTCACACGTGAATATTTCGCCTTCGAAACCAAGATAAAAGCGGTCGATTGTTCAACAACGAAAACATCTGCGAGAATCTACGGGTTTGAAATCCCAATGCGCCAAAACGAAACCGTGTCTGACGAAAACACCAAGCCCGAATGGGCACCGAAGGACGCTGGCAAGGCATTTGCCGGCAGAGTAATGGGCGGCGTCTCAGGCGGGCATGACGGCATGCCGGGCGCGGTGAGGAGCCAGGCCAGGGCGGGTGCCGATGCTCCGCGCCGCCGTCGCCTCGGCGTAGACGAGTACGTGGACGGGGTGTTGGCCGGCGATCGCAATGTGCTCGGTCAAGCCATCACCCTGGTGGAAAGCAACGCTCACGCCCATCTGGAGCTGTCCCAGGAGGTACTGCGTCGGCTGCTCCCCCATGCGGGGCGGTCTATTCGGGTCGGTATCACCGGCGTGCCCGGCGCAGGCAAGAGCACCTTCATCGAGACCCTGGGCCTGTACCTGTGCGGGCAAGGCCATCGGGTGGCGGTATTGGCGGTGGACCCGAGCAGCAAGGTGACCCGCGGCAGCATTCTTGGCGACAAAACCCGCATGGAGCAGCTCTCCCGCCATGAGCGGGCCTTTATTCGCCCTTCTCCCTCTTTGGGGACCCTGGGCGGAGTGACCCGCAAGAGCCGCGAGACCATCCTGGTGTGCGAGGCCGCAGGCTTCGACGTGATCCTGGTCGAGACGGTAGGCGTGGGACAGAGCGAGACTACCGTCCGCTCCATGGTCGATTTCTTCCTGCTGGTGATGATCGCGGGCGCGGGTGACGAGCTGCAAGGGATCAAAAAGGGCATCATGGAGCTGGCCGACGCCCTGTTGGTCAACAAGGCCGACGGCGACAACAAGCCCCGCGCCAAGGCCGCCCAATTGGAATACAACCGCGCCCTCCACTACATGGCGCCGGCCACCGACGGCTGGCAGACCCGGGCTTATGCCTGCTCTTCATTGACCGGCGAAGGTATCCCCGAGCTCTGGGCCGTGGTCGATGCCTTTCGCGAACAGACCACGGACTCGGGTGTTTTAGAGAAACGCCGGCGTGCCCAGACCCTGGATTGGGTCTACTCCATGGTCGAGGAACATCTGCGTTCGAGCTTTTTCCAACATGCAGGAGTCGAACAGATCCAGGCCGAGATCGAACACCAAGTCATGTGGGGACACCTGCCGCCTACCGCCGCAGTCCAGCGTCTGATCGCCGAGTTCGAAGGCAATAACTGTCAAGTCCCGCCAGATTATAGGCACATTTTTTGAACAGTTGGGTCTGTTTTTGGGACCAGTTTTTCATCGCCTGAAGGGGAGGACTGTGGCCCAGTGCTTTCTGCGGGATGTGCTGATTGTAGACCTTAACGTAGCGTT
>Ga0209049_1000254_pt1 | contig 10900 bp, 11 predicted proteins | sample WorMetulBAHAMAS2_FD_187398 | JGI IMG/M metagenome (GOLD analysis project Ga0209049, IMG submission 187398) | Marine gutless worms symbiont microbial communities from Max Planck institute for Marine Microbiology, Germany - Olavius ullae BAHAMAS.2... | ecosystem: Host-associated > Annelida >...
CTTCTGCCCCTGCCGCCCTACGCCCCCGGGCTCAACCCGGTCGAGAATATCTGGCAGTATCTGCGCGGCAACAAGCTCGCGATCACCCTCTTCGACGACTACGACGACATCGTCGACGAATGCTGCGACGCCCGGAACTTCTTCGCCCAAGACAGGGCCGCCGTCGCACCGATCACCACACGAAACCGGGCAGCAGTCAATAATCAGGGCGGTTGGTATAAAAGGGGGAGAGATGGAGAGGGAGCGACGCCGCGCACCGCCCCAGAACGCTCAGACTTGTTGCGTCATCCCTTTTATCCCTTTTCCTCTGGAACTTAGGCCCGTACGCACCCCCACGCCCCCTTCACTTGCCGGCCAGGATCCGCCGCGCGATCACCTGGGCCTGGATCTCGGCCGCGCCCTCGAAGATGTTGAGGATGCGGGCGTCGCACAGCACCCGGCTGATCGGGTATTCCAGCGCGAAGCCGTTACCGCCGTGGATCTGCAGCCCGTTGTCGGCCGCCGCCCAGGCCACCCGAGCGCCCAAGAGCTTGGCCATCCCGGCCTCGAGGTCGCAGCGCCGGTCCGCGTCCTTCTCGGTGGCGGCGAAATAGGTCAGCTGGCGGGCGATCATGATCTCGGCCGCCATCATCGCCAACTTCGAGGCCACCCGCGGGAACTCGACGATCGGCTTGCCGAAGGCCTGCCGGTCCTGGGCATAGCGCAGGGCGATCTCCATCGCCGCCTGGGCGACGCCGATGGCCCGCGCCGCGGTCTGGATCCGGGCCGACTCGAAGGTCCGCATCAGCTGCTTGAAGCCCTGCCCCTCGACCCCGCCGAGGAGCGCGTCGGCCGGCACCCGGTGATCGTCGAGCGCTAGGGTGTACTCCTTCATGCCGCGATAGCCCAAGACCTCGATCTCGCCGCCGTGAATGGTGTGGTCGGGGAACGGGTACTCGTCGGTGCCGCGTTGCTTCGGGGCGATGAACATCGAGAGCCCGGAATAGTCGTCGGTCTCCGGGTCGGTGCGGGCCAGCACGGTCATGATGTCGGTGCGGCTGGCATGGGTGATCCAAGTCTTGTTGCCGTTGATCACCCATTCCTCGCCGTCCTTGAAGGCCCGGGTGTTCAGCGCCCCGAGGTCCGAGCCGGTGTTAGGCTCGGTGAACACCGCGGTCGGCAGGATCTCGCCCGCAGCTATCTGCGGTAGCCACTCGGCCTTCTGCGCCTCGGTGCCGCCGCCGAGGATCAGCTCCGCCGCGATCTCCGAGCGCGTGCCAAGCGAGCCGACGCCGATATAGCCGCGGCTCAGCTCCTCCGAGACCACGCACATCACTGTCTTGCCCATGCCGAAGCCGCCGTACTCCTCGGGGATGGTGAGGCCGAACACGCCTAGCTCGGACATCTCGTTGACGATGTCGATCGGGATCAGCTCGTCCTTGAGGTGCCACTCATGCGCGTCGGGCACCACCCGGTCGTCCGAGAACCGGCGGAACTGGTCGCGCACCATCTCGAACTCCTCGTCGAGGCCGCAGTCGCCGAAGGTGGCGGCGCCCTCGCGCTCGGTCATCAGCGTCGCCAGCCGCATCCGCGCGGCGTTGGTGTTGCCCGCGCTCAGCCGCGCCACCGCCGGGTCGGCGCGGAAGGCGGCGATGGTCGCCTCGGAGACGCCGATCTCGGCCGGGCGGGCGATCTCGCCCTGGCTCATCGGGATGCCGCCGGCGAGCTGGGAGAGGTACTCGCCGCAGCCGATGGCCATGATCAGCCGCTCGATCTCGCCGAACTTGCCGTCGACCTCCAGCCGCTTCGCCCAGCTGGCCATCTCGCGCAGCGACTCGACATAGGTGGCGATCCAGGCCAGCCCGTGTGCGGCGTATTGGCCCGCCTCCAGCTTAGGCACCGAGACCCGCCCGGCGGGGCAGATCTGCTCCGCCAGCACCGATTTCGCCTCCTGCACTAGGGCCTGCGCCGCCTCGGCAGCGCTGCCCGCAAGCGCGGTCAGGCCTGCGTCTTCATGGAAGGGGAGATCGGAATCGGTGGTCATCAGACGGCTCCTCCGGGCAGGCCGCATTGTTGCGGCGCGGGGTAAATTGCGCATCTGAGAGATTACCGTTCGCCCGCCCGGAAGGCCAAATACATTCCGCGCAGCATAATGTCGCGTTTGCGCTAGGGCGGCGAGCGCCCCGACCGGCAGATCAGTCGCGCAGCGTGTCGGCGCGGACTCTCTCCCGCTCGTAGTGGATCGGCAGAACCCGGCCATAGAGCTGCTGGCAGCGTTCGGGCTTGGCCACCATGTCCGGCTCCTCGACAAAGCTGAAGATGCCGACATAGCGCGGCCGGGCACCCTCGACCGGGCTGACCCGGTGCAGGGCATAGCGGCCCTTGAAGATCTGCAGATCCCCCGGTTCCAGCGCCAGCGCCTTGACCTGATCGGAACGCCCGCCCAGCACCGCCGCCACGCCGTCATAGTTCTTCTCGGTGGCGCTGCGCGCCCAAGGGACGTACTCGAACAGCCCGCCGGCCTCGCCGTTCTTGATCGCCAGGGTCACGGTGTAGTTGTTGGTGTCGAAGTGCCAGGGGAAGCCGCCCCCCTCCTCGACCACGTTGATGATCACGTCGGCCAGCGGGTCTGCGTAGCGATAGAACTTCTCCTCCTCGACGCCGCCTGGATGAAGGGGGCGAAGGCGGGCCACTCGTAGATCGCGCGCAGGATCGAGTCGGGGCCGAAATTGTCCGCCGGGACGAAGGCGTTGGAGCGGTCGTAGAAGCGCCGCGTCGGGTGGTCGGCAGGCAGCGAGGGGTCGTAGGCGGTGAAATAGACGTTGGTGCGGTTGTAGGAGCGGTGCGCCGCCGCGGACACCCGGTCGCCCTCGGCCACCAGCTCGGGCATCCGCCCGGCCGGCACGAACCCCTTCAGAACGGCGCAGCCGTCAGCGGCCAGCTTTCGCCGCAGATCGGTCAGCAGGGCCTCGTGTTCCGGGCTGCCGGGGCGGTAGAGGGGATAGCGGGCGAGATCGATATATCGGGTTGCGTCGGGGGTGCTCATGGTCGAGGTCTCCTGTGTTTGCCGTGACTCAAGCACCGGCCCAGCAGGGAGTGCTTTGCCCGCGGCGACAGGAAATGACGCGAACGAGATTTCGCGGGACATTCCGGGGCACCCTGCGTAAGACGGCCGGGTCACGCCCGCCGGGAGAGCCGTTTGGACTTCTTCGCCCCCCTTGCCGAGATCGATCCGCTGATCCTGATCGCCGCCACCGCGATCATGGTGTTCGGCGGCTTCGTCAAGGGCGCGGTCGGCTTCGCCCTGCCGATGATCGGCATCGGCGGCATCGGCAGCTTCATGCCGGCGCAGGAGACGGTGGCGATACTGATCTTCCCGACGGTCTTGACCAATTTCTGGCAGACGGTGCGCCAGGGGATCGGCCCGGCAGTGGAGACGCTCGGCAGCTTCTGGAAGCTGAACCTGCTGTTGGGGCTGACCATCGGCCTGGCGGCACAGCTGGTGCCGGACCTGCCCTCCGCCGGGCTTTTCGTCTTCCTCGGCGTCCTGATCACCTCCGCGGCAGCGCTGCAGCTCGCCGGCTGGCGGCCGCATGCGCCGCGACGGGCGGGTCCGCGGACGGCGCTGGAGATCGTCGTCGGACTGCTGGCGGGGGTCTGCGGCGGGCTCTCCGGGGTCTGGGGGCCGCCGGTGCTGTTCTTCCTGATCGCCCTCGACCTGGAGAAGACGCTGCAGATCCGGGCCCTAGGGTTGGCCTTCACGGTCGGCTCGATCATCCTGGTGCCGGCACATCTGGCGAGCGGGCTGCTGAACGGCATGACCCTGCCGTTCTCGCTCGCGATGTGCCTGCCGGTGGTCGTGGGGATGGTCGCCGGGTTGAAGGCCCAGAAACGCATGGATCAGCGGCTGTTCCGCCGCATGACGCTGGTGGTGCTGTGCCTAGCCGGGCTCAACCTGCTTCGGCGGGGGCTGATATAGGCGGAACTCCCCGCATTCAGCCGACGATTCCGACCCCGCTGCGGCGCGGATCACCGGCGGCCTGGACGTTGCCGCGGCCGTCGCGGGTCACCGCGTGGACGCCGCCGAAGAACATCGAGCGGTTCGGCCAGCCGCGGGCTTCCGGGAATGCGTCGAGAATGGCGGCGCGGTCGGCCTCGGCGAGGGCCGGTAGCTCGAAATCCACCGCCGGCGGGCTGGCTTCCACATGCAGCCGCGGCGCGGCGACCGCGTCGGCTAATCCCATGCCGCGATCGATGCGGTTCACCAGCACCTGCGCCAGCGCCGTCCGGATGCGGTTCGAGCCACCCGAGCCCAGCATCGCCACGCCGCCGTCGGGCCAGGTCACCGCCATCGGCGTCATCATCGACGAGAGCCGGGTGTCCGGCCCCCAGCTGTGCCAGCCGCCGGGCATCAGATCTTCCTCGCCCAGCATGTTGTTGGGCATGATGCCGGTGCCGGCGATTACGCCGCCATTGCCCTCACCGTTGGAGATGGTCAGCGCCGCCCCCAGCCCGTCGCCATCCACCACCGAAATATGGGTGGTGCCGCGGGTCGCTACCGCCTGCCCCTGCAGCTCGCTGCGGTAGCGGCCGATCAGCTCCGGCGACAGGAGCCGCAGCGCACCGCCTTCCGGGTCTTGGCGCAGCCCGGTCTCGATCCGCGCCCGGGTCGTTGCCTCGAAGGCGCGGGCGAGGTCGGCGGCCGCAACCCCGGCGCCGAGATCGGCGCCGAGCAGCCCCAGCGCGAAGGCGACCAGGACGCCGCCAAGCGCCGGCGGTGGGTTGGCGGCGAGGCGGACCCGGCCGCGGGTGATCTCGACCGGCCGGCGCCATTCCGGGCGATAGGATTTGAGGTCGTCGCCGGTCAAATGACCCCCCTGTTCGGCCAGCGCCAGCAGCCCGGCCGCCACCTCGCCCTCGGCGACGAACCGGGCGCCCTCGTGGCCGAACACCTCCAGCACATCGGCAAACTCGGGGTTGCGGTAGATGTCGCCCGCCGCCAGCGGCTTGTCGTCGGCACCGCAAAACAGCGCCCGCGCGGCGGGGGTGGCCTCCAGGATCGGGGCGATGATCCGGCCGAGGCTGGCCTGGAACTCGGTCACCACAACGCCGTCGCGCGCCGCCTGTGCCGCGGGCGCCGCCAGGTCCGCCAACGACATGCGCCCGAACCGGAGATGGGCCTCTGCCAGCCCCTGCACACACCCCGGTGTGGCGACGGCGCCGGCACCGATGTGGAACTCCTGCAGCGTTTCGCCGAAATCCGCGTGGATGGCGTAGAAGTCTAGCTCGCCCTCGGCCCGCTTCCGCCGGGGGGTCTGGACGAAGCAGTCGAGCAGGTCCACCCGCCCGTCGGGGCGGCGCACCATCAGGAAACCGCCGCCCAGCAGCCCTGCCAGCACCGGCTCGGCGACACAGGCCATCAGCGCCCCGGCAACGGCGGCATCGACCGCCGTGCCACCGGCGCGCAGCACGTCCTCGCAGGCGGAGGCGGTCAGGTCGTGTCCGGCGGCGATGGCGAAACGGGGCATGCGGGCTTCCAGGCAGCGGGTCGTCGGGCGCTGAGTAGCGTGGATGCCGACCGGATGGAAGCCCGCCGGGGCCGCCCGGGCTGCGCCCTATCGAGCCGCTTTCGAAGGAAATCAACGCAAAAAAAGTGATCCGGTTTCCCAACTATCTGATGCAATTCGGTCGCATTGCTGACAAATTGCCTTCAAATCCTCGCCATGCAATCATGCAAGGCACGGAATTGCCACGGTGCTTCGGCACTGAAGGGGCTTCTTGAGGCAGAGGCGGGACTGCGCCGGAAGATCGGGAGATTGCATGCCCAGCATCGCTTTGGTCGACGACGACTGCAATATTCTGACATCGGTATTGATGGTCCTAGAGGCCGAAGGCTACGAGGTCGAGACGTTCACCGACGGGGCGTCGGCACTCACCGCGCTGACACAGGCCACACCTGACCTGGCGATCCTAGACATCAAGATGCCGCGCATGGACGGGATGGAGCTGTTGCGACGGCTGCGGCTGAAGAGCAACCTGCCGGTGATCTTCCTGACCTCGAAGGACGAGGAGATCGACGAGGTCATCGGCCTGCGCATGGGCGCGGACGACTACATTCGCAAGCCGTTCTCGCAACGCCTGCTGGTCGAGCGCATCCGCGCCGTGCTGCGCCGCCGCAGCGCCGTCGAGGATGCCGGAGCGGGGCGGTTGGAATCCGAGAACGTGATCCACCGTGGCAAGCTGGAGATGGACTCGATGCGCCACACCTCGCTGTGGAGCGGCCAGCCTGTGACCTTCACGGTGACCGAGTTCCTGATCCTGCACGCGCTGGCGCAGCGGCCGGGCTTTGTGAAAAGCCGCGACCAGCTGATGGACGCGGCCTATGACGACCAAGTCTATGTCGACGACCGCACGATCGACAGCCACATCAAGCGCATCCGCAAGAAGTTCCGCGACGTCGACAACGAGTTCAACTCGATCGAGACCCTCTACGGTGTCGGCTACCGATATCGCGAAGTCTAAAGTAGAGGTGGCCTTTGGAGGGGGCGCGGTTGGATAGCGGCGACGATTCCCGCTCGATCGGTCTCGGACGCCGTTCCTGCTCGGCCTCGAAGCGGCCGCGCCTCGTCAAGCGACGGCGGCACTGGGCGCCGTTCTCGTCGCTGCAGCGGCGGATCATCTTCTTCAATCTGATCGGTCTGGCGATCCTGGTCATGGGGGTGATGTATCTCAACCAGTTCCGCTCTGGGCTGATCGAGATGCGCGTCCAGGCGTTGCGCACCCAGGGAGAGATCATCGCCATCACCATCGCCGAGACCTCCGCCATCGGGCCGGGGCGGCCGGATTTCGATCCGGTGCACGCCAATGTGGTGCTCAACCGGCTGGCACAGCCGACCAGCGTGCGCGCCCGGCTCTATGACCGCCAGCTGCGGTTGACCGGCGACACCCGCAGCTTCTCCCCCTCCGGCGCCCCGATCGAAGTGGGCCCCCTGGAGCCGCCGGACGATACCCCCGGGAAGGCGCTGCTGCGCTGGCTCGAATCGGCCTACACGGATTTCATCGGCCTGTTCCGCGCTGAGCCGCCGCTCTACCCGGAGGTCGCGGTCGCCGGGATCAGCCGCGACGCGGAGGTCCGCGAGGCGGCCAACGGCACCATCAGCCACGCCGTGCGGGTCAACAGCCAGGGCGAGCTGATTGTCTCGGTCGCCACGCCGGTACGCCGGTTCAAGGCGGTGCTGGGGGTGCTGGTGCTCTCGACCCAGGGCGAGGACATCAACGCCATCGTCGAGAACGAGCGCATCATCATCCAGCAGGTGTTCGTCATCGCCACCGTCGTCAGCGTTGCGCTGTCGGTGCTGCTCGCCAACACCATTGCCAACCCGATCCGGGTTCTCGCCGAAGCCGCAGACCCGGAGGGCAGCGGCGGCTCCCGGCCGCTGAACCCGGAGCGTATCGAGATCCCGGATATGACCGACCGCCCCGACGAGATCGGCGATCTCTCGGCGGCGCTGATCCGGATGACCGATGCACTCTACCGCCGCATCGACGCGATAGAAACCTTCGCGGCGGATGTGGCGCACGAGATCAAGAACCCGCTGACCTCGCTGCGCTCGGCGGTCGAGACCATGGATTTCGCCCGCACGCCGGAGCAGAGGCGGCGGCTGCTGGAGGTGATCCAAGATGACGTCAAGCGCATGGACCGGCTGGTGACCGACATCTCCAACGCCTCGCGGATGGATGCGGAGCTGGCCCGCGAGCGCCGGACGGCGTTCGACCTCGGCACCCAGATCGCCCAACTGGCGGACATGACCCGGCAGCAGGGCGAGGAGCGTGGCATCAGGATCGTCACTCGGCTGCCGAGCACGCCGCTGATGGTGCATGCATTGGAGGGGCCGATCGCCCAGGTGATCACCAACCTGCTCGACAACGCCCTTTCCTTCGCCCCCGACGGCAGCACCATCACTGTCGTCGCATACCGCCAGGGGGACACCGTCCGCATCAGCGTCACAGACAAGGGTCCGGGGATTCCGGACGACAACCTGGAATCGATCTTCGAGCGGTTCTACAGCCAGCGCCCCTCGGCGGAGTCGTTCGGCAACCATTCCGGCCTCGGCCTCAGCATCTCGCGGCAGATCGTCGAGGCGCATGGCGGCCGCATCTGGGCCGAGAACATCCGTCCGGTCGAAGCCCGCCGCGACTCCCCGTCCGAGGGCGCCCGAATCGTCCTGGAGCTGCCCGCTTGAGTGCTGCCGGCGACAATGCCGAGACCGTGCTCCACGCCGGCGCCGTCGCCGTCGGCGAGCACGCGCTGCTGATCACCGGTGCCGGCAAGACGACGCTGGCGTTGGAGATGATTGCACTCGGCGCCGAGCTGATCGCCGATGACCGCGTTCTCGCCCGCCCCGGCAGCGACGGGCGACCCTGGCTCTCGGCCCCGCCGAATCTGGCCGGGCTGGCCGAGCTGAGCGGGTTTGGCCTGATCCGTCTCGCCGTCCGGCCGCGCGCGGCCCTAAAGCTGATTGCCGATCTCGACCACGCCGAGACCGAGCGCCTGCCGCCGCGGCGCCAACGGGTCTTGTTCGGCATTGCCTGCCCGGTCATCCTGTGCAAGGGAAGACCGGGACTGGCGGCCGCGCTCACCTGCGCGTTGCGCGCCAGTGTGTGGCCCGGACCGGAGTATTTCCCCGGGCAGGAGTGACCGCCGGGAGAGCGTTGCGATGAGTTCCGCCGGCAACACGGCGCACGGACCGGGCTCGACGGCGGGGCTGCGAGTCCGCGGCACGCGCGTGCCGCCGCCGCAGTTCACCCCTCTCTCTGGTGGTGATCGTCACCGGCATGTCCGGGGCCGGGCGCACGACGGTGATCAATGCGCTGGAGGATCTCGGCTTCGAGGCGCTGAACAGCTTTCCGCTGGCGCTGATCGACCGGCTGATCCAGCCAGCAGAGGACACGCCGCGGCCGATCGCCATCGGGGTTGAAACCCGTACTCGCGGCTTCTCCACCCGGGCGCTGGCCGGAACGGTCGACCGGCTGCGCCGCCGCCAGGGCACCGGGGCGCTACTGGTCTTCCTCGACTGCTCGGACGAGACCCTGCTGGCCCGCTTCAGCCAGACCCGGGCGACGCCACCCCCTGGCGCCCGAGGAGGACCTCGCCACCGGCATAGCCCGCGAGTGCGACGTGCTGGCCGAGGTCCGCGCCCGCGCCGACATCGTGCTCTACACCAGCGAGATGACCCCGCACGCGCTCAAGGCCGAGATCGAATCGCGCTTCTCGCAACAGCTGTCGGTCAACCTCGCCGTCTCGGTGCAGTCGTTTTCCTACAAGCGCGGGGCGCCGCGGGAGGCCGACATGGTGCTCGACTGCCGGTTCCTGCGGAACCCTTACTGGCAGGCGGAACTCAGGACGCTTGACGGACGCGACGCACGGATACAGGGTTTCGTCCAGGGAGACTCGCTGTTCGGAGCCTTCTTCGACAAGCTGTGCGAGATGCTGCTGATGCTGCTGCCGGCCTACAAGGCTGAGGGGAAAGCCTATTTCTGCGTCGCGTTCGGATGCACCGGCGGCCGGCACCGCTCGATCACCCTGGGCGAGCTGGTCGCCGCCCGCCTGCGCGCCGCAGGCTGGCCGGTGGCGCTGCGTCATCGCGAGCTCGAGCTGTCGCGCCAGGGCTCGCAGGGCGCGGGCGAGGGGGGAGCACGGCCATGATCGGATTGGTCATCGTGGCCCACGGGCCGCTGGCGCAGTCGTTCCTGGAAGCGACCGAGCATGTGGTGGGGCCGCTGGAGAACGCTCATGCCGTGCCGATCGACTCCAATGACGACCTGCATGCGTGCCAGGCCGAGATCAACCGGCTGGTGGCGGAGGCCAATTCCGGCGATGGCGTGGTGCTGATCACCGACATGTTCGGCGGCACGCCCTCGAACCTGGCGCTCGGCGCGATCAGCGGCCCCGACGTCGAGGTGATCTGCGGCGCCAACCTGCCGCTGCTGGTCAAGCTGGCGAAGGTCCGCGACAAACCGCTCGACCAGGCGGTCCAAGCTGCGCTGGAGGCCGGCCACAAATACATCGACTCGGCCGCCAGCATCCTCGACCCGGGCAGACACAGCCAGTCGTGTTGCTGACCCGGAGCCTCACCATCTGCAACGCCAAGGGCCTGCACGCCCGCGCCTCGGCCCGTTTCGTCGAGACGGTCGAGAGCTTCGACGCCGCCGCTACGGTCCGCAAGGACGGCCAGACGGTGGCCGGAGATTCGATCATGGGCCTTTTGCTGCTGGCCGCCGCCCAGGGCACCGCCATCGACGTCACCACCAGCGGTCCCGAGGCCGAGCCGCTGATGGCCGCGCTGGACGCCCTGGTCGCCGAGCGCTTCGGCGAGGAGCGTTGAGCGATCGCGGCCGTCATCACTGGTAGGGCGGGATTCATCCCGCCATCGTGGCCCATACAGCCGCGTGGCGGGGGAACCTCGCCCCACGGCGCAATGGTCATCTATCCATTGCGGCCACGCAGGTCAGTCACCTTGGAAGATGTTCCGGGAGGAAGGGGCGTATACTCCTCGACTGCATAGGCTCCCACACTCCGAACGATATCCTCTTTCGTCACCGCGTCCGCAAACCTGCTCAGAACTTCGCTTTCCTCCCAAGGCGCTTCGCCAGCCCAGTGCCAATCCGGGTGCTGCCTCAGGAACGACAGCAGGCGCTCTTTCAAGTCAAAGGCGGAGTACTCCGCTACCCGAATGAGCTCGAGATCGACCTGCACGCCTCTTCCGCCACTAAACCACTACCGGCTGACGCCGGCAGGTTTGTCGGCGTGCTGCTCAATATACTGAAGCATGATCTCGTCGGTGACGTTGCCGCTGGTCGGGCAGAAGCAGCCCCTGGCCCAGAAGTGCCGGCCCCAGTAGCGCTTCCTGAGGTCCGGGAA
>Ga0209049_1000255_pt1 | contig 10873 bp, 7 predicted proteins | sample WorMetulBAHAMAS2_FD_187398 | JGI IMG/M metagenome (GOLD analysis project Ga0209049, IMG submission 187398) | Marine gutless worms symbiont microbial communities from Max Planck institute for Marine Microbiology, Germany - Olavius ullae BAHAMAS.2... | ecosystem: Host-associated > Annelida >...
ATCATGGGCCGCGTAATCCAATACGGCACGAACCGGACTGTCTACGCGGCCCATGATGCGCTCCATCCCATACACCGCCCCGAGGAAATGGCTCTTGTGGATACTGCCGACGCCGCCAACGCCTACGAAGATATTCTTCGTGTAGTTAGCCATGCCAATCACTTCGTGAGGCAGCACCTGCCCCAAGGAGAGGATGAGGTCATAACCGCCTTCGACGAGCAGACGATTCACTTCGATGGGCCAGTCGAAGTTCAGCTTCCCGTCGGAAATTTCGTAAATGAAGGATGCGGGTACGCGGCCCAAACTAACCGAATCAGTACGCCACTTGTGAACGCGAAACAGGGAATGGGGAATTCCGGGAAACATCCCGTCCATCTCCTCTTGGCTCATCGGGGCATGGGTGCCCAATGCCGGCAGGATGTCGGTGAGTTTGTCTTCGTAATAATCCAGGGCGAACCGGGTGAGTTTCCCGGCCGCTGAATGCACTCGGGTGATGTCGGGTGGTATGGCGAGAATCCTATGCCTGGGGCCGAGTCTTTCGAGGGCTTCGTGGAGGCCGGATCGAAGATCGGCTTCTGAGAGATCCGTGTCAGCCGTGCCGAGAGCATAGTAGGTCATGATTACCAGAACGCCTCTATCCGCCGGAAGATCTTCACCGGCGGCCAGGGACGAAGGAGTTCGGGAATCCCCTACTCCGGGCGGCACTCCCCGCTCGAAGATACGCCGCGTATCGGATCCTCATCGCGCTTTTCGCCGATAGCGAGTCCTTCGGTTCGGGGCTCCTTTCCCTTGAGGTTTGTTGACAATGTAAATGATATCATGATCTGTAAACTGTGTCAAGTGGAATTCACAGGAATCACTTAAATCCCTAGTCGACTTCAAATCACATCGGCTATTATCAGTACCGGATACGAAGCCGCGTGGCCGCGCCGTAGCACAGCGCTTGGAGACACAACATCATTCCGGCCGGGAACATCCTTCCGCTTAAGTTAAAGAGGCAGGTAAACGAAATTGATTCTTGATTGGGTATTCATCATCGCGGGTTTGGCGACATTGATTGCGGGGGCGGAGGCTCTTGTCCGGGGCGCCAGTGGAATCGCCTTGCTCGCCAAACTCACCCCCGCCGTGGTGGGCTTAACCGTCGTAGCAGTCGGGACATCGATGCCTGAATTGGTGGTGTCGGCGAAGGCTTCCCTCTCAGGAAACGCCGGCCTCGCTATGGGAAACGCCGTGGGTTCCAGCATCCTCAATATCGGGCTGGTTCTTGGAATCACCTCGCTCATCCGGCCTCTCAGAATACGGGGGAATACCATGCGATTCGAGTGGCCGGTCCTGCTGCTTGCCACATTGGTCTTCGTTTTGCTCGTTCGTGACAGGATTCTCGATCGCGTCGAAGGTGGATTTCTCTTCACCGCCATGCTCGTATTCATGTTCTACAGCGTCTGGCTCAATCGTCAGGGTGTGGTTAGCAAACAGCTGAAATCGCCCAGCACAGCCTCCTTTGGCCGAGGCGGCGCCGCCGCGATGATACTCAACCTCCTCGCCATCATCATTGGATCCGCCCTGTTGTCGCTGGGAGCCAATTTCCTCGTCCGTGGCGCCGTGAGCATTGCCGTCAGCCTGGGAATCTCGCAGACAATCATCGGACTCACCATCGTCGCGATCGGTACCAGCGCGCCGGAACTGCTTACTGCGGCCGTCGCCGCGCTGCGGGGCCGGGGCGATATGGCCGTCGGAAATATCATTGGCTCCAACATCTTCAATATCATGGCCATACTGGGAATTTCATCCATCTTGCGTCCCATGGCCGTACCGCGGGAGCTGCTCCAAAGAGACCTCTGGTGGCTTACGGGAATTACTGTTCTGATGTTCCCCTTGATGCTGACAAGAAGAAGAGTAGCCCGACTTGAGGGCCTGATATTGTCGGCAGTATTCGTTTCCTATGTGCTAATACTCGTAATGGGGGCCTGAGGGCTTCCTCTCACACAGAATGCGTTCTGTGCCGGGAACCAATCGTCCGACATAAGTTCAGGGTATGGTTAGGAGTGATTATTGCTGATTTCATCATTTATTGAGTCTTTTTTGACGAAATAGCTTTCCTCTTCGGCGATTTTCTGATAGATATACCCATATGAACATTCTCATCGCGGACAAAATGTCCGAAAATGCCGTCGAAGCGCTTCGAAGGCTCGGAGCCACTGTCCGGGTTGAACCCACTTTGGAAGCCGACGAACTTCCAAACGCGATCGCCGATGCCGATGCCCTCATCGTCCGATCAACAAGGGTATCATCGGCCACCATAGACGCGGGATCCGCGCTTTCTCTGATTATCCGTGCCGGCGCCGGAGTCAACACAATCGATGTATCCTATGCCTCGTCCCGGGGCATTCATGTGGCCAATTGCCCGGGGAAGAATTCCGATGCCGTGGCGGAACTGGCTATCGGCCTCATCGTAGCCGCCGATCGCCGCATCGCCTTTCAGGCAGAGGATCTGAGGGCCGGCATCTGGGATAAGAAGAACTATGGAAAATCATCGGGCCTGAGGGGCAGGACATTGGGCATTGCCGGATATGGCTCCATCGGTAAGGCTGTCGCCAGGAGAGCGAAGGCCTTCGGCATGGAGGTAATGGCATGGTCGCGCAGTCTTACTCCCGAGCTGGCGGAAAAAGATGGCATCGGGTACTGCGCGAGCCCTCAAGAGTTGGCTCGTCAGGCCGATGTACTCTCTTTTCATTTGGCCGTCACGAAGGAAACAGAGAACTTGGTGAATCGAGAATTCCTGGATCTGATGAAGAAAAACGCCATACTGGTGAACACCTCCAGGGGGGAGATCATCGATCAGGATGCCTTGATGGATGCGATCGACTCCAAGGGCCTGAAGGTGGCCCTTGATGTATATAATGGCGAGCCTGGGGCGGGAGATGACTCATTTCCCCTCATCGATCTGGCCAAAAAAGTGACAGGAACCCACCACGTCGGTGCCTCCACCGATCAGGCCGCTGAAGCCATTGCCGCCGAAACGGTCCGAATCGTGAAAACCTACATGGAAACCGGCAAACCAGCCAATCAGGTGAACGCTCAGGAAAGAAGCCCAGCGCCATTCGGTCTTGTCGTCCGGCATTACAACAGGGTGGGGGTGCTGGCGGGTATATTGGATGCTCTCAGGGAAGCCGATGTCAATGTTGAGGAAATGGAAAACGCCGTTTTCGCGGGTGGCGAGGCCGCGGTATGCACATTGAAACTCGATCAAAAGCCAAGAAGTGAAATAGTCAGCGGCATTCGTGATGATAGCAATGTCATACAGGTGTCATTTACCTGAGAAAACACGACGCCTATGCCGCGTCTCATCGCGGCCACGCGGCTATGGGGATGCAGGGGGTCTATCATCTTAGGGAATTAATGCTCAAAACATGGGAAATGAGCCATTCCCTGGACTCTGGAAATCAGTGTGACTATATTGATAGGAGAGTCCATGAGTGACAACGATGACACAATCATCATCCCCATCGAAGGCGCCGTAATATTCCCGGGCGTGAATACCAAGGTGAAAGTCAATCCCGCTGTGTCCGCGGCCCTGATGAAAAAAATGAATTCCGACCGAATTCGGGTAATCGCGCTTACCCTCAATGAATTCGGGGAGAAAACCGAGAATCAGCCCACCGCGGATTTCTTCCTCGTCGGTGTGTCGGGGGATGTATCGGGGATCCAAAAGGCCGACGATGCCGCGGTATTGGATTTCAGGGCCGGGGGACGAGTGAAAATCGAACGTATCATCATAGAGGACACCGTGGCCATGACTCCGGTTGGGGAAGTGATACCCCTGAATTCCATAGAAGACCTGGATGAGAAAAGTCATAGCGAAATGGTGGAATTCGCCAAGGAGTCCATTCGGGAGATGAGCAAGAACTTCCGAGGTGCCGAGGCATTGGTGGATCCCATACTGCGCATGGAATCCATCGACGACATCATGGCCTCTTCCATGCCCTATCTGCCGATTACGGTGGCGGAAAAACAGGAAATTCTAGAATTGGACTCCCGGAGAGACCGGGCTCTCAGGTTCATTGACGCCCTGCTGATACAGAAAAATTCGATCGAAATGCAGCTTGAAATCGCCCGGAAGACTTCTGAGCAAACCAATAAGTCCTACCGGGAACACATGCTGCGGCAGCAATTGAAGGCCATTCGTGAGGAACTCGGGGAAAGTGATGAGAATGGTGTCGACGCGAAGAAGGACTACACCGAGCGCATTGCCGAGACTTCACTCTCAGAGGAGGCCCGAAAAACCGCTCTCGCTCAGGCCAAACGCCTTGAGGGAATGGAAATGAACAATCCGGAAGCCTCAATGATCCGCAACTACCTCGATCTGATACTCGATCTTCCTTGGCTGGCCGCGGAGCCTTCGAAAGTGGATTTGGATAAGGCCAGGGAGGTGTTGGATGCCCACCATCACGGTCTTAAGGAGGTAAAGGAACGCATTGTTCAACATCTGGCGGTGATGAAACTCAAGAAGGAAAAACAAGGTTCCATACTCCTGTTGGTGGGGCCCCCTGGAACCGGCAAAACCAGTTTGGGTAAAAGCATTGCCGAGGCCCTGGACCGCCCCTATGTCAGGGCCAGTCTGGGGGGTGTGCGGGACGAGGCGGAAATCCGGGGTCATCGCCGAACTTATATTGGCTCACTCCCGGGACGCATTATCGCGGGAATGAGGAAGGCCAAAAAACGCAACCCTGTGTTCGTTTTGGATGAAGTAGACAAGATTTCCTCATCCTTCGCGGGCGATCCCTCCAGTGCCCTCTTGGAGGTACTCGATCCGGAGCAGAACAATAGTTTTGCCGATCACTATCTTGAGATTCCTTATGATCTGTCGGACGTGTTCTTTGTGGGCACGGCCAACGGAATGAACGGTATTCCCCCTCCCCTTGTCGATCGTACCGAAATCATCGAAGTCAACGGTTACACCAATCATGAGAAACTCCGCATCGCCGCCGATCATCTGCTTCCCCGAGTGTTGGAAGATCATGGCCTGGATACCGAACACCTGGTAATTGGTGAAGAAACACTGAAAATCATCATCAACAAATACACCAGGGAAGCCGGGGTGCGGGGTCTTTCAAAACAGCTGGCGAAAATCGCCCGGGGTGCCTCGGAGAAAACCGTATCCGCCAAGGTGTCCCTTCCCTATATCATTTTCCCGGAAAATCTCCACGATCTTTTGGGCAGACCGAAGGTAAGACTGGATGATATGAGAAAAGAAAGCCTGCCCGGTGTGGCCACCGGACTTGCCTGGACCCCGGTTGGGGGAGACATCCTCTTCATCGAGGCCGGTATCATGCCCGGTAAGGGTTCCCTCACCCTCACCGGCCAATTGGGAGACGTGATGAAGGAATCGGCTTCCATCGCGTTAAGCCTGGTTCGCTCCAGATTGCATCATCTGACGGGCCTGGCGGATTTCCCCAAAAACGACATTCATGTCCACATACCGGCCGGGGCAGTGCCCAAGGATGGCCCATCCGCCGGCGTTACCATCACCACCGCCCTGGCATCACTGTTCCTGGGCCGATTCGTGCCGCCAGCCACCGCCATGACGGGGGAAATAACACTGAGGGGTGCCGTGTTGCCCGTAGGCGGAATCAAGGAAAAAATCATCGCGGCCCACCGAGCGGGCGCGAAACGGGTAATACTTCCAGCGGAAAACATGCGAGACCTAGAAGATGTGCCCGAAGACGTTCAGGAAGATCTGGAGTTCACGGCGGTAGAGACCGTCGAACAGCTTCTCAAAGAGGCCCTGGATGTGGTGATACCTCCTGCCGATTTTGTCCCTGCCGCCAGTGAATTACAGAGAAGCGCTGATGACGCGTCTGAGCCGAATACTGGTTCGACGTAAGTCCGTTGGCCGTCATGGATGCCGGTGGGGCTTCGCCTGTTCCAGCCGAGTAATCGCCCTTCGGGCCTGAGTCGCTATAGTGGCATCGGAATCCCTGGTGAGTCCAGTGAGAATCGGGGTGAGACTCGAGTCGCCCGAATTGCCCGCGACGATGCACGCATTGCGCACCAAGCCTCTCCTCTTAGCCCGCGTGAGTGCCGAGCCGGCAAAACGATGTATCACATCCTGGTGATTTTCCAACATCAGCACCTCTCTGGGATCCAGAAAAGCGCCGGCGATGTCTTTCAGAAAACCCCTCACTTCCGTCGTTTTCACCTGTTCATTGAAGGGACAGGCCTCCTGACAGGCATCACAACCGAAGAGTCTATCGCCCACCGCCTCGGCTAATGGGGATTCCACTGCCTCGGGATGCTCAATGCTAAGATAGGATACACAGCGGGAGGCGTCTAAGCGGCCCGGCAAGGAGAGGGCAGCAGTGGGGCAGGCGTCAACGCAGCGCCGACAACGCGCTGGACAGGAAGTGGTGGACCGCGAAGGGGGTGGCCCCTTGAAAGGATATGTGGAAACGATGTGCCCGAGCACCAGCCAGCTCCCGAGTCGCGGATGTATCGTGAGTGTATGCCGACCCGTGAATCCCAGCCGGGACTCCTCAGCCAACCATCTTTCGTCTAGGGGACCGACATCTGTAAAGGGGCGAAAACGATGATCCGGAAGACCGGCCTCGAGATGCTTGGCGATTTTTCGCAGGCGCCAGCCCAGCTGACGATGATAATCCCGCCCCCGTGCATATCGGGCCACTCGGGCTATCATTCTCGCCGACCGCGCCGCATCATCATGTCGGTAACAGCCCAGGGCCGAAACCAAAATCGACTGGCAGCCTTCGACAATCTTGTCGGGCCGATACTTAACCTCCTTGTGCAGGCGCATCCACTCCAGACCGGAGGGAGGATGCAGCCCCAAATTGGCGGCAAAGGCAGATTCGAGGCGGCGTCTGCGCGCTTCTGCCTCGCCATGAAGGGGCCAGGCGAGCACTGCCGGTGGGCCGAGATTCACGCTCGCATAGAATTCCGCGAGTCTCTCATAGTTCATCGATGGAGCATCCAGTGCCTAATTGGGTAAATCATGCTTGACCAACACCAATAGTATGCTCTATATTCGGAACGCGTTAAGTAGGAGGCGTAGCGAAGCAGGTTATCGCGCCGGCCTGTCAAGCCGGAGATCGCGGGTTCAATCCCCGTCGCTTCCGTTCCAGCAATCCGATGCCCTATTCCAGCAGGGTAGTTCCCCTTGCCAAGGAAACCGGATCGAGATTCCGGGCCGAGTATACCCCTTCGGCTACACTGCGGAGTTCTGGAATAACAGACTCCCAGGTTCGAACCAAGAGTTCACGAATCTGCTTGTATCGGACGAGGCTTTTCTCGCCTTGTTCCTTGAGCCGGATGCTCATATCATCCATGGCTGACTTTTCGATCATTGCCAACCCTTCCAAACGGCGGCTCTCGGCCCGAGCGATCCTGGCCTTTTCCAGCGCGGCCGGATTCTGTGTATCGAAGTACTCATGAATTTCATCGAAGGACTGCTGAAGGGTTCTCCTGGCATCCAGGGAATACATCTGCCACCGCCGCCAGGCACGAAGATAGGGCTGATTGTTCCCGGACATCGTTCTTTCGAGCGCGGTAAACTCATCCGAAACATCCCAGGCCTCCTTGAGCGACTGGATGGTTTCCCTTTGCAGTCGGGAAATGCCCACAGATAGCAGATAACGTTCGATTTGCCGGGCATCGGATTCGGCAATGAGCAGCAGCAACGCGCCCTGGTTGAAACCTCCATTCTCCAGTTTAACCAGCCAGGGATCATCCTGTTCACGCAGAAGCGTTAGGGCGGCATGTTGGATGGGGGGAGTCGCGCTGGTGAGAAGATCTCTCAGCGCGCTACGAGCGTCACTGCCCAGAATCCGAATCGAACTCATCGCCGCGGCATTTACTCCTTCGGAGGGATGCCTCAAGGCCTCTATGAGAGTGGGTAAAGCGGTCGGTGAACGGATATTGCCCATCAGTTCAATGATACGAATCTTCTCGGCGTCCGATGAAACCGCATACAGCTCCGCGAGCTGGGGAATCACCTCCGGACCGTATACGCCCAATACCGCTTCGGCCTTCATGATTATTCGCTCATCCCCGTCGTTCAGCATGGCGAACAGCACAGCAAGACTGCTGGCGGACTGCAGGCCCTGAATCACCTCCATGGCCGCGATACGAACATCGTACGGCCCTGATGGATCGGCCGCCTCACGATGGAGATACGGCAGACCAGCCTCTCCTAAATGGAGAGCCGCCAATTGGGCCTCTTTTTTCAGCTCCAGATTCGAGGAATCGAATGTCTCAATAAATAAGGGCATATCGTTGGGATTGAGATAGCGCCCGAGGGTTCGATACGCGATGGCGGCCCTTGTCGCTTGTGTTGACCTCACCGCGGCCTGAAGCTCCGGATTTTCCCTGCGGGCTACCTGCCTCACCGACAATGAAGCCTGATTGCGTACCCTCGGATCGGGATCTTCGAAATAGCTGATCAGAACCCCCACACCCCCTTCACCCTCAGTACGGGCATATAGCCGCAATCCTTCAATACGCGTCGATGGATCATTGTCATCCAGAAGATTGAAGATTTCCTGCCGATACTGCCCTGGTCTATCCAATATTTCCCCCAGGGCGAGGGAGGCAATCCCCTCATCAGAATCCAAAGCCGCTCTGACTATGAGGGGCCGGAAAACACTGTTATCGGCCTGCAGCGCGAGCAACAAACCCGCGAGCCGGTAGTCGGGATTCTCATCCGTGAACAGCCGCTGAATTTCCTCAAAATCGTAGGCGTCGATGTTGTACCTCTTGCCTTCCAGGGCGCCGATTATCATGTCGTCCCGAACCGCCGGATCGTCGAGAACTAAATTGGCGGTACTGCGGCAGGAAACGATGAGAAATCCCATCAGCAGCGGGATGAGAGCCATCATCAGTATGGGAAGACAAATCCGACGAGACACGAGCGCCATAGTCCCATTCTCCGACACCTTGAAGAGAAATGGAAGCCTCTGGACCCATCCTGGCCGCTTGGGTTACTCTCACCCCGTGCGCTTGAGTGAATACGAACGTCAGCTACGGGAATATCTTGAGAGTTATATCACCCCGAAACGAAAAGGGCGTATGAAAGCGGTGTTGGCACAGCGCACCAGGTACATTGTCTGTGTTTTGGAAGACCTCTACGACCCCCGGAACGGCAGCGCCGTTATTCGTCATTGTGATGCCCTGGGAATCCATGAACTCCATGCTATCGAAAACCGCAATCACTTCAGAACCGACAAAAAGGTGGACATGGGCAGTGCCCAATGGCTGGATATCCGTGTGCATGGTCGTTCCCCGGAGGAACAGACATCCAACGACAGAACCCGGGAGTCAGGACTCGTTCCTTCCTGTGGCGTCGGGGCCCTCGGCGCCCTGAAGAATCGGGGCTACCGCGTCGTCGCCACCAGTCCCATCGGCCACTGCTTACCGGAAAACCTCGATCTCAGATCCGGTCCTGTGGCGATCGTTTTCGGCGGCGAAAAGCATGGTATCTCAGCGCGGGCGCTCGAGAAAGCCGATAGTACCCTGCGCGTCCCCATGGTGGGGTTCATTGAGAGTTTCAATCTCTCGGCCAGCGCGGCCATTATTCTATACATACTCTCTCAGCGCCTTCGGAATGAGGCATTGCCATGGGAGCTTGAAGATGATGACGCCGAGAGAGTGATGCTTGAGTGGGCCTGCCGAACGGCCCCCCATGCCGAGAGGCTGATAAGGCAATTCAGAAGCGAAACTGACTAGGCCGGCCCCGCCCTCACGGGCGGAGCGCGTCTCTATCGGAACCGTGGCGGCTTGTACTGGGGGTTCCTGTTCATCATGGTGGCGCCTGAAAAAATGTCTGTGCGGGACCGTACCCGGGACACGTTCCAATTACTGATGTCCTGTTTGAACGCGCGTGCGCCTTCAAACATAGAGTTCATAGTAGTCACACCGCTGACATCCCAATCATCGAGTGACTGGTTGAACGCGTCTGCTCCTCTAAACATATGGCTCATATCAGTCACATTGCCGACATTCCAGCTACTGAGAGGCTGGTTAAACGTATTTGCAGCTGAGAACATAGAGCTCATATTGGTCACATTGCTGAGATCCAATGTGTCCCTTGCGGAGAAGCCTCTGAGATGCTTCGCGCGAAAAAACTGTCCGCCGTGATTATGCAGTTTCACCGGACCCCAGCGCCGCACATCTATTAACTTCGCGCTGTCTCCTACGACTTTGGGAGTTTCTGTATTCCCCGCGTCGCGCCAGAAGCCAAAGCCCTCGATTGTGCCGCGGATCGTGACGGTGTACTCCCCCGCGGCCGCGTAGCTATGGGTAGTCTCTCCTGATCGTGGCGGGTAATCGTGCTCTGACTGTCATCGCCCCAGTCGACCGTGAAGTCGTAACGACCACTGGAGTGCAACGGCAGCTTGATCTGATTGGAGTTCGATTCTCCACTCGCATTCGAGCCATTAGTGTGGTTTGTTTTCCAACGGGTAATGAAGAGATTCTCATTGTTCCTCGGCTGCGGATCTTCCTCTTCTTCCTCTTCCTCTTCGCCTTGCTGGTTGATCCTGCCCCAGAAAAACGGACAGTCAGTTAAGCCACATCTTCAAGTTCATAATACTTGCGTTCTTTCTCATCCGGAATCAACCAGTTATTTGCCGAATGCTTCCTAATCCGGTTGTAGTAAATCTCGATATACCAGTGGAGATCTTTCTGCAGTTCCTCTGTACTCCGGTATTTCTTGTGATAGATCAGTCTGTGTCTTTAATGTGTGGAAGAATGATTCGGCCACTGCATTATCCCAGCAATCCCCTTTTCGGCTCATGCTCTGAACAGCGTTAACCGATTCCAGCAGGGATCGGAATGGCTCTGATGCATACTGAATCCCTCGATC
>Ga0209049_1000256_pt1 | contig 10844 bp, 7 predicted proteins | sample WorMetulBAHAMAS2_FD_187398 | JGI IMG/M metagenome (GOLD analysis project Ga0209049, IMG submission 187398) | Marine gutless worms symbiont microbial communities from Max Planck institute for Marine Microbiology, Germany - Olavius ullae BAHAMAS.2... | ecosystem: Host-associated > Annelida >...
CCCCCCCCCCCGACGGACGGACACCTTTGCCATAGGAAAGACCGCGCGGTAAAAAGCGGCAAAAGTCGGTCGAAAACAAGGGTATCTTGTGTGTATATATATCATCAATTTGATAAAGTATATACATCCTCCTGCATGGCAAGATTCGGTTGTGTTAAGACAGCGTATTACGTTGCCATATCTTTGCCGAAATACGTACGCGTCTTATTGGTACCGCGCATGCGTCCTCTGGATGTTGCATAGTGCATGCATGAAAACCATTCCTATTTGCGATTTCCAAGAGAAAAAAAATTTTTTCGTGCGCTATGGTTGCAATCTCATATATGAGGCCTGATTGCTCAGATGCATTGATTTTATGTGCTCAAAATTTTCATTTTGTTAAACAGTGCAACTCTGAAATATATATACGCTCACACGCCGACAATGAAGAGTAACACTTGCTCAGTTGTAAATCGCCCATAACTGCATCGGCTATGTTGTGATTAACGTGTATCGAGGCCTGCACGCATCGATCTTTATGTACGGCGCTGTTCCATCCGTCACAATTCAAATTGTTAACGGATCGTATACGATGGAGCGATGTTCTTGACAGCAAATTTTATAGACGTGGGATTGGCGTTTCACCCCGAACGATTGCGACATGCCCTCTGCGCTGAAAGTGAAAATTTTAACGACTGTATTCACTAATAGAAAGTGCACAGCATACCGAAATCGGTAACATGACCGCACAGACGCGCGCTATCTCTGCGCTATAGCTGACCTGTTTCGCTTGTTCTACGGTATGCCTATAAACCTTGTCGGTCTGCGCTATGCTATAAACATCTGCATAATGTGTGTGTGTGTGTGCCTCACAGCTGACGAACTGCATGCATCGAAATAATTACGACAATAGGCTACGGATAACATGTTTGGGTTTCCTTGATCTTGGTTGTTTACACTAACGTTTATGATGATCGCTGCATTTTAAATCTGTTGCAGTTCGTTTCGGACTATCCATGCACATGAGCTGCAATGTACAGTCGACATCGAGCGTGCTGCTGCTGCTGATGATGATGACGATGCACGTAAAAGACCACATTTCATTGCGGTGTCACGGCTTGAACGATGTTTTCCTGCATACTTTAGCCTATGGGCTAGATCGAAACTGATAGTCCTATATTTAAGCCAACATTTATATCATATGCATATATATAGGAACTGCATTGATAGCGTTCATACTAAAACTTTTAGCACTGAGGGACATCACAAATGTTGCGAGCTGCATGACTCAGACAGAACAGCGAGATGATATCAGCAGACGTAAATGATAAATCGCTGACGAAACGACCTCGGTACGTCTGTGTCAGACATTGCAGACGCAATCAATCACAGAACGATGCTGGAGACACATGCAGTCGACAAATCCATAAATCACCACAGCTATATGTGTGGTCGTCGTTATCGAAACGGCAGAGCTCAGCTAATGGACCGTGCCGCCTCAACAACAAACGACAGCCGAGGAGTTTCTGTATATACACGCAAACACAGAAATTGCGCTATAGACTTGTTAAAATAAACAGTATAAAACGCAACAATGCATGCATGCTATAAGTAAACGAACCATTTGTATAGCGCTTTATAATGCCCATCTAAAGCGCTCAGATATATGCGCGTGGGGATCACACAGCTTTACCTGCCATGCACCAGTGATGGTCAAAGTAGGATCGATTAAGATGTGGCGGAGCTCTGTCACACGTGACGATACGCCTAAAATTCCGGTGATCTTGTATATGTCATTTTTCCCCGAAAATTCTGATGACCTTTTTTAGTCATCGTCGTCTTCTCATCATGGCCATCATCTCCTCCGCGTTTTCACCTCCCCTCTCTCGCACAGCTCCATATAGCTCATACATACACGTGTCGGAGCTCCGTTCTAGAAAAATTAGAGGTGGCGCTCCGTCTTACTTTGACCACTGCCTGCCACCCATGCACATGCACAAACCGTATACCTGCCTTTACTCCTCAACCGCAAGGCATCATCGTCCTTTGGCCGTATACTGCTTGCATGGTGACAGATAAGGCACATAGGTGTGAAAAATCTGCCCTTCGCCACGTGCCCGGCCGAGACTCGATTAACCCACGACCTCTTGATCGACACTCTACCGACAGCACCCGTCCACGACGCATGCAGCATATCACCTAAACCTCACGTTGCGAGAAATCTCTTTCATTTATTTTTTGTTGGGCGGCTGTAAGAGCGTTTAGCCTTGCTCGTCCACTTCCATTGTTTCTGTCCATTGCTTTGCTGTATTGTGGAACAAATAAAAAAAGATAGAAAAATTATTACAATTAACCAAAAATAATAACGCTCCTCTGTGTAGGCCTATATATTTAACGGGCTGTTTCAGTATAGGCCTATATACGTGTAGAAATGTGTGATGAAGTATAAATTTTAGCGCCTTTGTTGTGGAACTATCTTATGTCTGCATATGCGGCAATGCCGTTGAGACAACCAGCGTCGCATGCATGCAACATCGGCAAGGACCGCGTCCAAGTCATTCACCAAACCAACCGCTTTTGTGTTCATACATATTTCCAATAAACAAAATAGAAAGAAATCTTTACAAACGCCGTTCTGCATAACGGGACTGCATGCATTTATACTTCTTTTATATACAGTAACACGCTGTAGAGATATAGGCGTTATAGGCTACTCGTCGGGAGGTTTTATATTTTACCGACTGTGCTTTTTTGACACCCAAACTCTGACGACTGAGCGGCGCCCCGCCAAAGTCTGCAGTGTTGCACAGGTTTCCCCGAGACATTTCGGACTTCAGTAACTTCGGTCCTCTGAACAACATTGGTGACTGAGGACCGATATTCCTAAATTAGCTTGGAGATTTCGGTCATCACTTGTCTACATTTTATAGGCGGTCAAAACGTGCGAAATTTGGCCTCAGTTCTCGACTCACACATGTCACAATTTCCAGTTTCGCATACCTGCAACGCATTTTGTCCAGCTGCTGCACGGGACGGTTTGAGAACTAATGCAATTTAGGGGTGTGTGTGCAGCACATGCAGACTGCTCTCATCGGGCGACGTCCCCCACCAACCATTTGTGCACGGCCATGAACGCGTTACAACTTTGCAGCTGAAGTTTTCACATAAAGAAACTTTGTAGCAGACTTTCTTCGAGAAAAGCCCAATTTTTATACGGAAAACGAAAAAAATCGCTCTGAGGCCCCTTTTGGGAATTACGGGCAACGCGCACTGTTCATAGTCGACTTCCTATATAGGATATAAGTGAACTTTTTTTCAATAAATGCTTTCGTTTTGTCACAATCTATAGACAGACCGTAGGACAGACGGACAGATACGCAGATAGCAAGACCTCGCCTGCTTGCATAGCTGCAGCGCGGTAAAAATCGCGTAGACTAGGCTGACGACATATATAGACCTAATCTCATTATTGATTGGCTTCATAGCGGAAATTTTGAACACAAGGCGAAAGTGCAAACATGGTATATTTTGCACCAAAACTTACTGACACTGCAGGCAGTTTTGAACAAAACTATGATTTTCGAACCACCGTGTATGCAGGCGTATACTGCACGGGGAAGCGACTGTTTAAATTAGCTGCAGATGTGCATGTAGTCGGCGGCGCTCACGAACCGCGCGGCGCTGACTGTCGCGTGGCGCCGACATTGACAGCGAGATCAAACAGAGTTTTCGACGATAATTCATCTTAAATGCACTCAAGTCGGCTCGTGTGTCAGTGAGCAACGCGCAGAGTGTATAATGAAGATAAAAAGTTTTCGCACGTGTTAGCATTTTCAATACTTCTCTTTATTTCAGTTATTTTCTAAAAACAAACAGCAAATGTAGTGCGCTGATGTTGTTTGCTCAATTTTGCTCGTTTATATTCGAATGAACGCAAAATTAACAAATTTCGTTGCGTGCTTTGCGACAATCTCGCAAATCTCCGTAAAGACCTATACCAGCAATGTCCACCGGCTTTGCTATATGCCTTGCAACGCATGCGTTGTAGTCATCAAACACCGCCGACGTGCAAAACACTGCATGTTTGAAGTATATGATCTTTATTTTAATTTCAGGAAACGAAAGCGGGATGTGTTTCATTCATATAAATTTAATTAAGATTAATTGTCGGATAAACAAATTACATTAAGTTTGTTCCACAAGAAATGTTGCTATAACTGGTTATAGGCCAAAATGTTCCTCCGGAGTGTTTATTTGTAATTTTTAAATAAAATATGGGAGCTTGTTTGTAACGATAAAGACACATTCTATAGCTTTTGTTTACGTGAAAATAACCTTTTCTGTTAGTGTTCATAAAGACCGTTTTATTATTTTCAAACCACGAGCGCGGCCTATGCACAGGATTTCAACATTTGTTATTACATTCCGCAAGGCATTTATCTATCCGTTTTTTTGCATATAGGCCCTATAGGCCTAGGCTTTCGATGAGGCCTATTAGCCTATCTTACATGTGCTATTATAAAGTTGGCTATATTTGATTGCAAAATCCTTTTTGAGATTCGATTTCCTAACAGCAGCAGTCCCCATAACACGACAATCGCAACCAGCTCAAAAACCCCCGCGTTTGAGCTGCTGCTGCATGCACGCTGTACGACCAGCCTCCGCGGCCAGCCCCCTGAGCTGACTAATATAGCCGAGTGATTGATGCATCAGGCCAAGCTGGGCGGGCCCATGCATGCATGCACGGGCTGCAACGACTCATTATATGACATCAGCACGCTTACCGAAACCCATCACTTGCGTGAAGGACGCTGGATGCGATCATGAGTTCACGTGAACCTTATTCAGCTGCAGACTCGTGTGAAGAAGACGCGAATCACGCGATGCCGAAGACGGTAGAACACGCGACGTCGACGACGTCATCTGCAGTCTCCGCATCCCCGTTACCTGTTTTGACGGAGGAAGACCTGCGGGATGGTGGCGTCGAAGAGAAGTCGTCTAATGCAGTGGATGGCAAAGCAATCTACTCGTGGATGAAACGCCGGGAAGGTAAGAATGAATATTAATATTACTACTGGCCTATTGAAAAGGTGGCAATTGCGATACATTGCAAGTTGAGGCCGCCCGACGTCGCGTTGATCGTTCTGGCTGTAATTATATACGATCTGACCCAGCTCAATCCTCCGCGGACTCGCAACGCACCATTATTTCAACACACACCAAATTTTGGAAGTACACGCGGGGGACCATATCGATCGGCGCTCCCGATATCGTTTTATAAGTTACGTTACTCTGTTACTACAGCGACTGCAGCGGTCGGAAACAGGCCAGATTTCTCACGTGATGACCGAAACGTCCGCGCTAATTTAGTAATACACCAACTTCGGTCCTCACCAATGTTATTCACAGGGGCGCCGCTCGGCGCGTCCTATATGGGTGTCAAAAAGCACAGCCGGTAAAACATATCGTTGAGCGGCCTAACAACAATCGCATATCGCTATATAGGTCTGTATATACTGTAAGACATAGCGTGCATATTTTGGTTGAATGATTGTACAAAATCTGCAGCAACTGGACAAAATGCGCTGCAGGTGCGAAACTGGAAATTGTGACATGTGATGTGAGTCGAAAACTGAGGCCAAATTTCGCACGTTTTGACCGCCTATAAAATGTAGACAAGTGATGACCGAAATCTCCAAGCTATAATTTAGGAATACATCAACTTCGGTCCTCAGTCACCAGTGTTGTTCACAGGTCCGAACTGTCTCCTGTAAGGCAAGAATTCCTTTTGGGCACAGTCGTGAAGATTGATTGCCGTCAATACACTCTGTCATTTGTTACTTAACTGCAGCGAAATACTTCTTTTCACTTTCTGTACCCTTCACCTGATTTCAGATCTCATTCTGTGTAATACCGGCCCTTTTAATTCGCCAGCTGTCCCTTACGTATGCGAAATATTGAAACTGTGCCAATTCGGAATTCTTTCCTCGTGTGCAACACAGACTTTTGGCGGGGCGCCGCTCGGCCGTCTATAGAGTTTGGGTGTCAAAAAAGCACAGCCGGTAAAATATAAAACCTCCCCACTGTCGTCGAGTGGCCTATCGCAGCGCGTTACTGTAAAGAAGTAAGTACAGAAAATTCGGTTGAATGAATCATACATTATTATACAAAATATTCAGCACTGGACAAAATGCGGATCCTATACTGCGCTGCAGGAGCAAAACTGGAAATTATGATATGTGTGATTACCTATCGTTTAGTTAACTTTACATGTACACTTTGTTTCTATTTACTTATCATTTTTTTACTTAAAACTGATAGCCTTAACTCATGCCGTAAACGCACGATATGCCGTCTGAAACTGTAGAGCTATACGGTGAATTATTTTCTTAGTGTGTTGTTTATCAGCAGCTATTTTAATGCTATATTATACAGTGCGGTTCACTGCTGTATGCAGGTGGCAAAATGTCACCGTATACCTGCACCTGCAGTCAGTAATGTTGAACTAATACGTATAGGCCATGCAGGCCTACATATACGAAATCATCTGGTGTATACGCTGCCGTTTCTCTCCAATAAAACAGTTGTGTTGGCAATTGTAAAGTCATTCACTATCGAATTTCGGAAGCTTCGATATGGCTTTTGAGCAATTTGTTCGTAATTTTAATGTACGGGCCTATTGTTTCGCGTGTTGTACGATTATGTCTTATGATTGATTGTTCAATTTTATTTTTTTCACACTTGAGCCCCCTGCCGTTAACTATTTTTATATATTATATATTTAAAATAATTCATGCCGATATTTTTGACAGCTTGGTGCATCAACACGCTTGCATCAATGGCTATTCTCACGTACTACGGCTTGTCTAGACTTTACCTATAAGCAAACGCAGGAAAGAGTGATTGTTGAACCTCCCATAGTTATTATTCCTCCCCCCCCCGGTGGAGGTGTCCTTTTCAAGAGCCCCTTGAGGTTGGTGGTAAACTACCTCCCACCGCCAGCCAGTGTGTAGCACCATGCACGTTTATAGAACATTAGCATAACGATACGACCGGCCGTTATCATCATCACCATGCATGCAGCGAGGGCCATATTTATAGGCTATATAACGTAATTCGCGATATAGTGCGGAAATTTCTTTTGTATGGTGCCGTCTTGACGTGCCGTAAAAACTCAAAACTATCCTCTCTGCCTAACGCTGTAGATATACCGAGTGGCCCAAAAAACGTAAGAACACTCAGCGTTTTGTTTATTCAAAACCATGCACGTATTGCTCAAAAGCGCTCTAAAAAGTTGTACAAGGTTTCAAGCAAGTCGTTAAACTTTCACAAGGGGCGGGCTCTTTATGTGGCATGTCGTTCTTATCGCTGTTTCCACCTATTCGATGATGGCAGCTGTTCCTCGTCTGTCGCAGATTTCATTATCATCAATGTCTTTAAACAATCTATAGGCTACCAGTGTTTATTTCGCAATTCATTCGGTAGTCGTCTAACACCATATTGCGCAAACTGATAGGCCTATAACTATAGAATTTAGTTTCTTCGACCCATGTTATTACGAGAGCAGCAGTTTCGCTGTTTTATCAAACAAAAGTACAAATATTATTGCACTATTAAACAAAAACAAACTCTGACGAACATATTACGTCATGTGACGTCATTAACAGTATAAAAATGTACAGTTTACAGGCATTAAGTCGACAATCACGGAGTCGTTCTCACTTATTTTGGGCCACTAGCTTATGCTTGGTTGTCTTTTTTGACCACGTGTGTAGAGCAGTTTAATATGTGGTCGTTAATTGTAATGCTATGTGAATGAAATGTCTCGAGTGCCATTTTGAAGAGGTTTGGTCCTATATGCTTAACCGTTTGGGAGATAGATCCAGTGATCTCGTGTTGTTGATCATCGCAGTCGTTCCTCATGCAGATGTTGTTGTCGCTTGTTCATCTTCACCTTCCTCTTTGAAATTTAACAACCGCTCTTCTGTGATGCATCATCCTGCATGTCCGTGAAATGAATTTCCCAAATCTTCGCATTTTCTTTCTTTCTGTGCATGCATGCATGGTCGCACTTCTCCCGTTTAAGCCTCAATTAGACAATGAAAGAAACAAAGCTTGTCGCAACTTACGTTGGCTGGACACAATTATGGAACCCCCTACTCCAATTTCCTCCCATTTTCGCATACCCCATGCACTGAAAGTCCGGGGATATCACACCGAAAATGTTTAAATTGTATAGATGTCCGTTATACGGGTGAGATTTTTGGTTGAATTAAACGTCCATTCATATCAGTTGTTTTAAGCATGAAGTTGCAATTTTTACCTGCACAGTCTCACAGTATAATGAGTAAAAGTTTCCGTCTGCACAACTGTGACGTACAGTGCATGCTTTGCAGTTTGCAAAAGTTGAATGGCGACAAATTGAGATCATTGATTCATATGTCAAGGTCACAGGATTAAACAAATACGGTCAAAAGACGTCGAACACATCTATAGTTCACTGCATAATTGAATAAGAAGCTTAGCTATCGCAAAGAGACCGTGCGACTGCTGCAATCAGGATCTTAAACTAAAGCCGCATAACAGTGCTGATAGGCCTATTTCAATCAAATCGAGATCACAGACTGACTTTCAGACGCGTCATGGATGTATACCGCGCAGGTGCGTATATGAATAATACGCGCTCGTTCTCGGTAACCTATGCGAATATCGCCATATACCGCTAAAAACTAGATTCTGTGGACTTCCGTCGCAGGTCTATCTTCGACATGCACTTTGACGCAATCGGCCCCAAAGCTACCGAATTCGGCGAAAAAACGCAAGATAACGGTCATTACGCCGTTCAAGGTCACCGATTTTGGTACCAATCGAAAGCACATATGAGACTTCCTATTAGTGACTTACATCCTATCTCGCACCGTTTCGAAGTTATTGCAGATTGATCAAATTTGCGCTGTCGACAGAGTGGTGCCCCTCTTTGACACAGTTGTTCGGGGTGAACCCCTAAACTCAGGACCACGAAATTTAGCCCCAAGAAACTAGAAACATTGCTCTATCGTACGGTATTCGCATATTTACAGAAAATCATCTCGTTTAATCATAAAACGAGTTTTATCACAATACGGGCGAATATCGATTGGAAGTCGCCGTTTTTGAAGGGGGTGGGTCACTATGGCTCAATATTTCAGGTCAAAGGGGATGTCCCCCACCAACCATTTGTGCACGGTTAGATAGGCTACAACTTTGCCGCTGAAAGTTTTCACACAAAGAAACTTTGTAGCAGACTTTCTTCGAGAAAAGCCCAATTTTTATACGGAAAATGGAAAACTTTGACGCCACCCCCCCTTGCATGGGGCTTAGCGGAAACGAGCGATGTTCATCTTAGGCTCATTGGAAAGCCCGTGGGCGACTACCTATTAGTCATAATTGAACTTTTTTCGCTATTCGTCTTGTCACAATGCACGCGTTTGACAGAATGTCGACAGCAATATCGTACGTATATGCTTCGCAGTCGCACGGTAATAACTTTTCACTGCAGTAAAACGGCACTGATTAAGGACTTCCGGGTTTAACATGCGTAAATACGCCCATCAGCTGAATGATAGGCCTATACCCTCATGAGATCCAGCCTCGTTAGTTCGCGGTGTTTAATCTGGTAGCTTATGCGTGCAGTGTATGCAGACGGACAGCCTACAAGGAAACGAACTTCTTATTCACGAACGCAAACGTTGGAGTTGGAAAAAGAATTTCACTCATTCTTCTACCTCAACCGAAAGATGCGTATCGAGATCTGCACGAGATTAGGGCTGACCGAGAGACAGGTGAAAATATGGTTCCAAAATAGGCGGATGAAGTGGAAGAAGGAGCGACCGGAGCGGCATCACCTCTTATCCCACAGAGTTACGCAGAAGACTGATGCAGCAGCTGACCAACTGCGGGACAACAAGCGTGATGATTTGCCGATTCCGATGACCGCTCACATGACACGTACATGTTCATCTGCGATGTACACCGGTGCATGCTATCACGGCAGTCCGGCGATGTCAAGTCGAGCTTCTCTGCAACCGGTACGCCAATTTTGCATGCAGCATGGGACGCTTCTGTATCATTTTCAATTAATCAAGCAATCAATCAACTAAGTCCAAATTTAAGCGCCATAAATGAGACAAGTGCACCGAACAGGAAAGTATAAAATAAAAACACGCTTAAAAAATCTGGCCACGCGCGGCTTTCTTCTCGGGGCTTGCTCTTCACCGCAGTAATCACATACTTCTGTCGACTGACCGGTGTTTAACTTTCTGTTACGATAACGTGACCTTTTTCTTTGTCCTCGCCAACTAATACATGCATGAAATTAAGGAATAGCACGTTACTGCTTATTTGCTTGGCTTATTGCATCATTTTTCCTATATTGTTCGCTAACATCTATAAACAACTTGTATACTGTACAATATGAAGCAGCTGCTATGGTTTAATTTTTTCATTCTTCGTGTTTTTTGCATCATGTTCAACATGTCGCGAGATGACATGACCAGTGGAAGTCTACGACGTTAATTTCCGCATGAATATTATTTTATTGTGGAGCATCTCGAAGTTACTAAACAAGTTATACATAACTTGTATACAGTAAAACGGCACTAATTTTCAACATTCCCACATTTAACATGCATGTGCAGCTGAATGAGACCGTCATGGGCTTTTGGAAATCGCAATAGCTTAGATACATGTCAGATAAGACTGTTAACTGAACTATATAGGCCTACCGTATAAAAGCTTAAATCTGCAATTGGCTACGTTTTGTTATCGTCTCTACTTGCCTCCTGTGCCCTTCTGTTTGCTCTGACGCCCCCCCCTTCCCCAGACAA
>Ga0209049_1000257_pt1 | contig 10816 bp, 5 predicted proteins | sample WorMetulBAHAMAS2_FD_187398 | JGI IMG/M metagenome (GOLD analysis project Ga0209049, IMG submission 187398) | Marine gutless worms symbiont microbial communities from Max Planck institute for Marine Microbiology, Germany - Olavius ullae BAHAMAS.2... | ecosystem: Host-associated > Annelida >...
GCTGCGCGGCGGCCACGCCGTTACACTCTTCGAGAAGAACCGGAAGATCGGCGGCTTGCTCCGATATGGCATCCCCGACTTCAAACTGGATAAGGCGGTTATCGAGAGGCGCTTAGAACAGATGCGACAGGAGGGCATCGTATTTGAAACCGCCGTAACCATTGGTGAAGACATCTCCGTTCGATACTTGCGTGAGAAATTCGATGCCATCCTGTTCGCCATGGGCGCCGGTGAACCACGGAATCTGCTGGTTCCCGGCCGCGAACTCGATGGTGTTCACTACGCCATGGACTACCTTTCACAGTCCAACAAGCGGGTGAGCGGGGAGGTTTTCGGCGATCCGCTCATCGATGCCGCCGGCAAGAGTGTTCTTGTTATCGGCGGGGGGGATACGGGTTCGGACTGTGTCGGAACGGCCATTAGACAGGGCGCGCGAGCGGTCTACCAATACGAGATTATGCCCCAACCCATGCTGTGGGATAAGCCGTGGAATCCATCATGGCCACATTGGCCTCATATTCTTCGTACATCCTCAAGCCATGAGGAGGGCTGTGAACGGGATTGGAACATCGAAACGCTCTCGTTTGAGGGCTCGGGGGGAAAACTCGTTTCGGGAAAATTCAGAAGAATTCGATGGACGAGCGCCGAGAAGCGGGGCAGAGTGACATTTCAGGGCGTGCCGGGAAGCGAATTCACACTCAAGGTGGATCTGGTTCTCCTCGCCATGGGCTTCGTGCATGTGGAGCATGGCCGCGCGTTAGCCGATTCGGCGCTGGAATTCGATGATCGCGGCAACATCAGGGTTGATCGCTACCACACGAGTGTGGAAGGAATCTTCGCTGCCGGCGATGCCCATACCGGATCGTCGCTAGTCGTCCGGGCCCTCCAGCACGGCCGATTGGCCGCCGCCGAGCTGCATCAATGGCTGCATCATGAAGCGAAAACGGCAAGCAGCATCCGGTAGCCTGGGACCAGGCCCCAGATATGACCCTACTTGTACTCGATCTTGCGGATCCGGTGGTTGGTTGAATCGGCGACATAGAGGTTACCACTCGAATCCACCGCCACGCCAGTGGGATTATTAAACTGTGCCGTTGAACCATCACCGGCTAAGGTAGTCACTGTGATCGTATCATCATTATTGTCATCTGGTGGAACTTCATCCGCGTCTTTGGTAATCTCAATCTTGCGAATCCGGTTGTTGTCAGTATCGGCGACATAGAGGTTACCACTCGAATCCACCGCCACGCCAGTGGGACCATCAAACTGTGCCGCTGTACCATCACCGGCTAAGGTGCTCACCACTCTCGCTGGGGTAATCTTGCGAATCCGGAAGTTGTTTGCATCGGCGACATAGACATTGCCATCTTTATCCACCGCCACGCCAGTGGGAAGTACAAACCGTGCCGCTGTGCCAGTGCCCTCCCTGCGGCCCCCTGAACTACCGGCTAAGGTGCTCACCTCCACACTACCATCATCTTGTGGTGTAATCCTGCGGATCCGGTGGTTGTTTGCATCGGCGACATACAGTTTGCCCGATGAATCCACCGCCACGCCATGGGGAGTATCAAACTGTGCCGTTGTGCCAGTGCCCTCCCTGAAGCCCCCCTTTGAGCGACTCAAGAAGGGCATCCATCGCCCATAGTATATACCATTCCGAAGTCAATATCAGGTTTTTTGAGTAATTTTTGTGTTTTTTTCATAGCTCCCATTACGCGACTGCTTTGTTGACATCCTGGCGTCCATCATTTAGTTTGGTTATAGATAAACGATAGGAAGTGAGAATCAATCATGAATAAGCAGTTCGTCTACTATTTCGGCAATGGAACAGCGGAAGGTAAGGTTCAGATGAAAGATCTCCTGGGAGGCAAGGGCGCCAACTTGGCGGAGATGACCAATCTTGGAATTCCTGTTCCGCCGGGATTCACCATCTCCACCGAGGCCTGCGAACTCTACTACAAGAACAACAGACATCACTCCGATGAGGTGAAAACACAGGTAGTAGACAATCTGAGGGCTCTCGAAAAGGAAATGGGGAAGACTCTGGGAGACGCCGACGATCCTCTGCTGGTGTCGGTCCGTTCGGGAGCCGCCGTTTCCATGCCGGGAATGATGGACACTGTACTCAATCTCGGACTCAACGCACGGGCCGTCGAAGGCATCGCGAGAAATACCGGGAATGGACGCTTCGCCTGGGACTCATACCGCCGGTTCATTCAGATGTTTGGAGATGTTGTGATGGGCGTTCCCCATCATTCCTTCGAGAATGCTCTGAATGCCGTAAAGGAGGCCAAGGGGGTAAAGAACGATACGGAGCTTGACGCCGATGACCTGAAAAAGGTGGTCGATGGCTATATGACGGTTTATGAGAAAAATGTCGGCAAGGCTTTTCCTCAGGAACCCATCGAACAGCTCTGGGCCGCCGTGAACGCTGTTTTTGGATCGTGGAACAACGATCGAGCCATCAAATACAGGACCATCAACAAAATCGCTAATCTGCGTGGGACGGCCGTGAATGTCCAGTCCATGGTGTACGGTAACTGGTCAGAAAGCTCAGGCACCGGCGTGTGTTTCAGCCGCGACCCCTCCACCGGTGAGAATTACTTCTACGGTGAATATCTCATGAATGCCCAGGGAGAAGATGTGGTGGCCGGTATCCGGACGCCTCTTCCTCTCACCTCGCTGAAGGATACCAATGCCGAGGTCTATCAACAATTAGTAGCCGTCAAGGATCGACTGGAAAAACATTATACCGACATGCAGGACATGGAGTTTACCATACAGGAAGGGCGCTTGTTCCTGCTTCAAACCCGCAACGGAAAGCGGACCGGAAAGGCGGCGGTGAAAATAGCCGTGGATTTTGCAAGCGAAGGCTTGATCGATAGGAACACGGCCCTCAATCGAGTCAATTCCGAACATCTCGATCAGCTCCTGCATCCCATGATCGCGCCGAACACGAAGAAAACACTCAAGGCAATCGCGACGGGTCTGGAAGCTTCTCCAGGCGCGGCGGTTGGGAAGATTGTTTTCACCGCCGAGGAGGCGGAAAGTTGGGTCGCGAAGGGCGAAGAAGTGATTTTGGTTCGCCGGGAAACCAGCCCTGAGGATATCGGTGGAATGCATGTCGCGGAGGGCATTCTTACATCGACAGGTGGCATGACCAGTCATGCCGCGGTGGTGGCCAGGGGAATGGGTAAGCCCTGTGTCGCCGGCTGCACAGCGGTTGTTATCGATGAGCAATCCCGGTTTTTCACCGTTGAGGGCGAGAAATACACCGAGGGAGATTTCATTACCCTCGATGGTACCGATGGTGAAGTCTATGCGGGCAGGGTTGGTCTTGAGCAGCCCAACCTCGGGGGAGAATTGACCGTGCTCCTCGGATGGGCCGACGAAATCCGCCACGGCGCGAAGCGGGCGGGAATCACCGACGGGTTCATGGTCCGAACCAATGCCGATCTTCCCGAGGACGCCCGCAAGGCCATCGAATTCGGGGCGGAGGGAATCGGCCTTACCAGAACCGAACATATGTTCTTCGATGAGAGCAAGCTCGGCCCTTTCCGAAGGATGATTGTCGCGGAAAGCGAGGAAGAGCGGCTGGAGGCCCTCAAGCCCATACTCAAACTACAGATAGACGACTTCAAAGGGATATTCGAAGCCATGGACGGAAAGCCGGTTACGATACGCCTATTGGACCCCCCGCTGCATGAATTCGTTCCCCACACGGAGAGGGAAGTCAGGCAACTGGCAAGAGAACTCAACAAAAACCCTGATAAGCTCATTCGCAGGGTGGAAGGCCTCAAAGAGCTCAACCCGATGCTCGGCCATCGCGGCTGTCGTCTTGGAATTACCTATCCTGAGGTATATGACATACAGGTGGAGGCCATATTCCGGGCCGCGGTTAGCGTGTCAAAGGCGAGGATCAAAGTGCTTCCTGAGATAATGATTCCGCTGGTTGGCACCACGGCCGAATTATCCACTCTCAGGGATAATGCCCAGAAGGTGATCGACAGGGTGCTCGGCGAAGCCGGTATCGAAATTGAATACTTGATAGGTACGATGATCGAAATACCCCGGGCCGCCCTCACGGCGGATATGATTGCCCCCTTCGCCGATTTTTACTCCTTTGGCACCAACGATCTCACCCAGATGACTTTTGGTTATAGCCGGGATGATGTGGGCTCCTTCGTACCCGAATACATTGAGAAGAAGATACTCAATGAGGATCCCTTTCAAACTCTCGATAGCACGGGAGTTGGTCAGTTGCTTACTATGGGAGTCTCAAAGGGCCGGAGTGTTAAACCCGATCTGAAAACCGGTATATGTGGTGAGCATGGGGGAGACCCGGCCTCCATAGAATTCTGCTACCGGGCAGGGTTGAACTATGTTTCATGTTCTCCCTACCGCGTACCCATAGCACGGCTCGCGGCGGCTCAGGCGGTACTCACGCTCCAAGAATAGGAGATATCCCGGTTGAGGTGCCGGCCATGTCAGATTGTATGAGTAGGGGAATGCCGGGTATCTCGACAACCCGGCATTAGTCGGGTTAGGCTTCCGCGTGATGAATGTTATCGTTTTCGGAGCCGGACTTGTCGGTTGGCAATTGGCTCGCCAGCTGGTTGTCGAGGGCAAGGAAGTCACCATCATTGAGAATGATCCCGAAACGGCTCGGCGTGTCGCGGACCGCTTGGATTGCAGGATAGTCATTGGGGAGGGCAATAGCTTTCCGGTACTTCAGAAGGCGGGAATCGAAAGAGCGGATTTTTTCATCGGTGTAACCGAATCAGACGAGATAAACATGGTCGCCTGCAGTCTTGTGGCGGCCGAATACACCGAGCCTGTTACCGTGGCCCGCGTACGCAATGTTTCTTACTCCGCGAGCCGGATGATGCGCCATCGGCTCTATGGTATCGATCATATAATCAATCCGGAAATCGAGGCCGCGAGGGCCGTTATCCATTCGATGGAGCATGGCGCCGTTGGAACAGTCAATCCCTTTACTGAATCCGGTCTCACCATGACCTCCATTATGGTCGTCCCCGGCTGTGACTTCATTGGACAAAGCGTGAGGGAATTGCGGCTTAAGCTCACGGTCGACTTTCTCATTCCCTTGATAGTTTCCGATGGCCGGACGGCGATACCTACGGGTGAAACCATCATTCAAGCCAACGATATGCTCTATGTGATTGCCGGCCATGAGGGCACCGATGCCCTTATCAAAGCAGCGGGACTGAAACGCAGAGAACTCCGTAGAATCGCTATCGCGGGCGGCGGTCGGATCGGGCGATATGTTGCCGAGCACTTATTGGGTATTACAGATGATCGGACAGCAATCATAGGCGCGGGTACCTGGGCCAGGCTCACTGGACATTTACGGCGCAGAGTATCCAATCGCAGTGTTCATTTCATCGAAAGGGATTACACGATTGGCCAAGAACTCGCCGCGACGTATCCCAACGCGCTTGTCACCAACGCCGATATCTCTGATGAGGAGGTCTCCGATACCGGCATTCTGGAAGGATACGATCTCTTAGTTTGTGCCACTGGCAATCAGGAACTGAATCTCGTCAGCGCTCTCCACGCGAAGAATCATGGGGTGGCAAGAACGATTGCCCTGGTCAGGAAGGCCTCCTATGTGACGATGGCCCAGGAAATGGGTGTGGATGTCACCATCAGTGTCACCGATACTATGGTGGAGAGCATACTCCGCATTCTCAGGAAGGGCAATATCAGTGGCATTCACAGCATTATTGGCAGTGATTTTGAAGTTATCGAATTTCTTCTAGACAGCCATTCCCCTTTGGTTAACAAGACAATCAAGGACACCAAGATTCCCAAGAACAGTCTCATCCTGATGGTAATACGCGAAAAAGAGTTTCTGATTCCCACAGGGGATATGAAAATCTTAGAGGGTGATCGAGTGATGCTGATTACGCTCAGTGAATCGGTGAAGAAGCTTGAGGAAGCGGTTGTTGGGTTATGATCCGTTTCATTCCGGTTCTCCATATCATCAGCCTACTTCTCCTACTCATCGCGTTTTTCATGCTAGCACCCCTGAGTATTGCCTTCTTCCAAGATGATAGCCACATCGTCTCTGCTTTCGGTATCACCATACTCTGCACGGCTGTGGTTTGTGGCCTTCTCTGGTGCTTAACCCGTCCAGTCGATGGCTCGAAACATCACCTACGTACCCGGGAGGGCTTTCTCATGGTAGGCGCGAGTTGGGTTAGCGCGTCGGCACTCGGTGCCATACCCTTTGTGCTTTCGGGAGCCATTCCCTCCTACACCGATGCCTTCTTTGAGACGATGAGTGGCTTCACGACAACGGGCGCGTCTATCCTCACCGAAATACAATCACTACCTGAGTCCATACTGTTTTGGCGATCCCTCACTCACTGGCTAGGCGGCATGGGCATTGTTGTACTCACCGTGGCCATACTCCCATTTCTTGGAGTTGGAGGAGTGCAGCTTGTCAGGGCGGAATCTCCGGGACCCACATTGGACAAAATCGCTCCTAAAATCGCTCAGGCAGCCAAGATTCTCTGGTACCTCTACTTCGGATTCACTGTGCTCGAAACCCTCTTGCTCATGCTTGGCGGCCTGAGTTTCTTCGATGCCCTAACCCATACCTTCGGCACTCTGGCAACCGGTGGTTTTTCGCCGAAGAACCAAAGTGTAGGCTCCTACAGATCAGGATATATCGACTGGGTTATCACCGTATTCATGGTGATGGCAGGAACGAATTTCGGCCTGTATTACAAAATGATCCAGGGGAAGTTCAAAGATATATTCCGGGACACCGAGTTCAAGGTCTATCTAGCGATATATGTGGTTGCGGTTCTTATCATCACGATCTCATTGCGAAACACATATGATGGATTCGGCCGGTCGCTTCGATATGCCGGATTTCAAACGGCGTCCATTCTCACCACCACCGGATATGCCACTGACAACTTCGATATCTGGCCCGTAGCCGCGAAAAGTGTTCTCATTCTCCTCATGTGTGTCGGCGGTTGTTCCGGTTCCACAGGCGGCGGACCCAAGGTGATACGTATCGTGGCACTTTTCAAACTGGCACTGAACGAGATGCGCTATATGGCCCGACCACAGGGTATTTTCCGGGTTCGTATCAATGGAAACCCGATCAAGAAGAATTTTCTCTACTCTGTGAGCGGTTTCATACTGCTCTATATCATTTGCTTGCTCCTGGTAACCATCGTTGTGAGTCTCTTCGGAACCGACCTGATAACCGGTTTCACGACGGCACTGGTAACCGTTGGCAACATAGGTCCGGGATTTGGTAGAATTGGGCCGACCATGAATTATGCCTTCTATCACCCCTTCGTGAAATGGATACTCAGTGCGGCCATGCTGGCAGGGCGCCTGGAAGTCTACACGATACTCATTCTTCTCACTCCCTCATTCTGGTCGAAAAAATAGCGTGATAACAGGTTTATGGCCATCGATGGCTCCCAGCATGCTCGTTAAGAACAGGCTGTGCACAGATATCTTTCGGGGTTATGCTCCACATTGATTCCTGCATTATCGGTGGTAATTCCATGATTTCGGAGGCAGAGCATTGAGTTCCAAAAACTACTCAGAAACAATTCAACCATTGACACCAGAAGTCGAAGAGCGTATTCAAGCCAATCCTCTGTTGAACATCGATACCTTCATCATTCCCTCTCCATTTGTCAGCGATCCCTTGGCCAAACAGGACTACGAGCATAGCTACATTTGGGTTGAGGAAGGTGAAATTTTGGGCTACCTGCTCACCTATGTATCACCCGATAATACCGAATTTCTCATTTATAAACTTGTCACGAGTCCCTATGGACGGGGCCGAGGTATCGGTACGGCATTCATCGCCCACCTAGCCACCAGGATTCCGGTGGCGGCTCGTATCTATCTCTTTGTGTGGGAGAAACAACATGATACCGTTGAATTCTTTCGTAACAAGGGATTTACGGCGGCGGATAGCATTGTATACCGCAACATGGTTTACCATCGCCTCGCGGCTGTTCGGGAGGATGTTCTTAGGCAAATTAGCAGTGAGAGTCGTAAAGCACCGGCGGCGGATGAAATAGGACGAACGCGACACGATGCGCGCAAGACGCTCAGCTCCCTCAGTGCCATGGTGAATGCCCTGGCTCCTGAAAACGCGGGCCGAATAATCGAAGATATCAACCGGGAAACGACAACACTGATCAACATGCTCAACACCTACAGAGATTCCATGGCAATGCCGCATGAAGTAAACCTTCAGGACTTGATTTTTGAGCGTCTTGTTCCCTATATGGGGGCAGCACAGGACGATGTTCAATTGGTAATCAATCTTTCAGCATCGAAGCCAACCGTTTTGGGTCATTGGCTCAACATCAGTCGCGCCTTGGTCAATCTAGCATCCAACGCCATCGATGCCATGACCGACTCCCCGCGACCGGGAAAACTCACAATCACTCTGTGTGACGATGGAGAAGGGATGGTCGCCTTGCGCATCGCCGATAACGCCCAGGGTATAGCTCCAGAACTCCTGAAAAAGGGATCTGACGGCAAGCCCGCGTTCATCGGCCACTCCACGAAATCCGGTGGAAAGGGAGAGGGTTTTGGAACGGAACAAGTCTGGAGCACTTTCGGACCCGACAGAGTGGACATCAGGAGCACAGTGGGCGAAGGAACCGAATGGATTCTGCGATTCGAAAGATCGACCATCGGGCTTTCCAGGAAGTTCGCGGCCCTTCAGCGGCGCTTTCATGAACTCCAGGATCTGCATGAAGAAACCGAGATAACTCGCGATTCCCCCAGAACGGAGGTGGTGACAGCTATCTGGCGAATGCGCAAAGAGGAGATATTCCTGCTCGAACTCCTTGAACGATTCAGCCGCCATCACAATATCCGCGATCTCTATCGCCTGCTGCTCTCCTACTTCCAGAATGGGTTGAGTGAAGAGGAGTTTAAGAAGAAAGTCGAGCAATGGAAAGGAAACCATCCGGCATTCAACACATGGCTAATCATCACTGCCGGACGTGTTAAAAACAGAATTGACTTTCTCGCGTCCCAAATAAACCTGGATCAATACCGGGGTGCCCTATTCAAGAGCTGGGGGCAGTCTCTCGACAAGGTTGTTATCTTCACCCTCAATCCATCGGCCAAGAAATTTCTGGCCACCGACCGTAAACTGGCCGAACATCTGGATTTCGTTCCCTATCTCGACGGGGATAGAACCATAATGCTCCGGGGAGAATTTGTCGGTGATGTGAACATCGATAGCAACCCGATTTATCTCGGTGTCTGGTCGGTGGACTCGGATGCCGATCTTGAGGTGAAACTCAAACTCCTTCAGGAAGGCGCTCGGGCCATTCTCGATTTCGGAATTCGTCCTACCAAGCGTCTCAGTTTGTATCAATCCACCTATATACGCCACCACAGGGACATCAATTCCGACGCATCGAGCACTTTGGGGGAATTCGCCGAATTCCCATATGAGGAGCTGGAGCGACGATTCGTCAGGGAGACCGACGATGAGATGAAGGGATTTCTGGCAGCCTTGGAATGAAGGCCTTGCCGCTTCGTTCCAAGGCGAACCCAGCTCTCTGCCGCGTACAGGATTCGGGCCTAACTCCAGGCAGGAGTTGCAACCTTGACTCAATTCGGAATTCCATTATACTTCAAACGCTCTCAGGTATCCTATCGACTAATCCCCAACGGAGAATCTTCATATGCTCAATGTCTCGAAAATCAGCCTGTCCTTCGGCAATCGTGTGCTGTTCAAAGATGTCAGTCTCCAATTCACCCCCGGGAATTGCTATGGTCTGATCGGAGCGAACGGATCTGGAAAATCAACATTCATAAGGATTCTTGCCGGTGAGCAAGAACCGGACTCCGGTCAAATCAGCATGAGGGCCGGGGATCGGATGGCCGTCCTGCTCCAAGAGCGCAGTGCGTTCGATCAGTACACGGTGCTTCAAACGGTAATCCGTGGATATGAAGCACTCTACACAATCATGCAAGAGCGGCATGAACTCTATTCCAAATCTCACATGAGTGATGACGAGGGCATGCGGGCCGGAGAGCTTGAAGGCGAATTCGCTGAAATGGGTGGATACGAAGCCGAAAGCGAGGCATCCACGCTCTTAGCCGGCCTCGGGATTGGCGGGGAGTACCACGGCAAACTCATGGCCGATGTTGAAGAGGACATGAAAATTCGGGTCTTACTCGCCCAATCCCTCTTTGGCAATCCGGATATCCTACTTCTCGATGAGCCTACCAATCATCTGGACATCGAATCCATACGCTGGTTGGAGGATTTTCTGCTCAGATTCAACAACACCGTCATCGTAGTGAGCCACGACCGACACTTCCTTAACAAGGTTTGTACTCACATCGCGGACATCGACTATGAGAAGATTTCCATCTATGTGGGAAACTACGCATTCTGGCAGGAGGCCAGCCAACTCATCACCAGACAGGCTAAGGATCAGAAAAAAAAGGCCGAAGCCAGGGCATCGGAACTCAAGGCATTCATTCAGCGATTTTCCGCCAACGCGTCAAAAAGCAAGCAGGCCACCAGCCGGATGAAGGAATTGGAGAAACTCGATTTGGAAGATATTCCACTCTCATCCAGACGATTCCCATACTGCGGGTTTTCACCAGAAAGGAAATTGGGGAAAGTCGTACTGGAAATCGAGGGCCTTACGAAGAAGCAGGATGGTGAGCTTCTTTTCAGAAATTGGGACTTGGCCGTCCACGCCGGCGATAAGCTTGGCTTTGTTGGGCCGAATAACATAGCCAAAACGGCTTTTATGGAAATTATCAGTGG
>Ga0209049_1000258_pt1 | contig 10807 bp, 9 predicted proteins | sample WorMetulBAHAMAS2_FD_187398 | JGI IMG/M metagenome (GOLD analysis project Ga0209049, IMG submission 187398) | Marine gutless worms symbiont microbial communities from Max Planck institute for Marine Microbiology, Germany - Olavius ullae BAHAMAS.2... | ecosystem: Host-associated > Annelida >...
GACCCAGCGGGTGGCGCGGTCAATCGCGGCAAAGCGGTACTGCCGATGGTCCTCATCCGGCATGTGGGGCAGATACTTGACGTCCACATGGACGCAGCCGGGATCATACGCCTTGACGGGCTTCACTGGCATCTTGGCGCCGGCCTCCCAGGGCATCAGCGTCTCGAGGTTAGGCACGCCGTGGCGGCGCAGACCGCAGTCCAAGCCAGAGCGCGAGACCTCGGGGTGGTCGGCTTCCTTACCGCTCCCCTCTATTCCCTCCTCGGCCAGCAGGCGTAAGACCTCTCTCCCTTGCAATAGAGGATTGCTCCTCTTCGGTATATAATTACACGGGACCTGGCAGTTAAGGCTTTCACCTAACCCCTTGTTCTTGTTGGTGGGCCGTGTAGGATTCGAACCTACGACCAATGGATTAAGAGTCCACTGCTCTACCAGCTGAGCTAACGGCCCTTTGGCGGGAATACGAATCCATACCCCCGACATAAAGTGCCGGGAAACCACGCTTTACGAGCACGGTTCCGGGCTGGATTTTTCGGTAGTGGTAAATTTTTAAGGCTCTTTATGGATTCCAGACTGGTAGGATATTTTGCGCAAATCCGCCTTCTCAGCAAGCCAGAGGGGCTTCGTACAACTTGCTGTTTTTATTGATAAAAGATTGCCTTTTCTGTCGTCGGTCAGAGTGCTACGGACCGCCGTCCCCTTCGATCAGTCTAGAATCCATAAAGAGCCATTTTTAAAAGGTCTTCCCCTCGTCATCGAGGCGTACTGGGGTGGACGATGGGGATCGAACCCACGACCACAGGAGCCACAATCCTGTGCTCTACCAACTGAGCTACGTCCACCATCGTAATAGAACCGTCGCTACTCTTCCCGGCACAATTCCCTGGTTAAGGTTCAACCTAATGCCATTAAGTTAACCGTTGGCCGCTTGTCGTGGTCAATCAGAATGCGGAAGAGAAAACTACGAATCGCGCGAATCGGCGCGAATCCATTCGTGAGGATTCGTGTGATTCGTAGTTCTTTTCTTACTTTGCCGACCGGTAACGCTTAACTTAATAGTATTGAGGTTTAACCTGCCTGAACTTTCCACCTCGGTCGTTCGCTCGGTTGTCTTTATCCCCCCTGGACAAGGTGTCTTTACACACCTGAGCTACACCGAAAATTCGGCGTATCGTCCCTGCCCTACCCGACTCACCTGGTACCCCGGGAGGGACTCGAACCCCCGACCCAGAGCTTAGAAGGCTCTTGCTCTATCCGCCTGAGCTACCGGGGCTCAAAGCCTATCCGGCATACGGCTGTTCTTCTGCGAACATGCTTTTCAGTGGTCGGGGTAGAGGGATTCGAACCCCCGACATCCTGCTCCCAAAGCAGGTGCGCTACCAGACTGCGCCATACCCCGCCGCTCGCAGAACACGGTCCTGCCACGGAAGCTAGGGGATGATACTCAGCCATTTCGATCCCGTCAAACCGACTCGGCCTGCTCGGAACGCCCAACATGCCTTGCAAAGACCCGCGTCGCGGCTATGATGCGGAACTCCGGCAGCGATAAAGCTATGTTGAAGATCCCATGAGCGCACGCATCCTCGACGGCAAGACGATCTCCACGGACATCCGTGCCAGGGTCAAGGCACAAGTCGATGCCTTGCTTGCCGGCGGTCTCCGGCGGCCCGGCCTAGCCGTGGTGCTCTTGGGCGAGGATCCCGCATCCGTGGTCTATGTCCGCAACAAGCGTAACGCCTGTGTGGAAGTCGGCTTCCACTCGGAGCTGCACGAGCTGCCTCCCACCAGCTCCCAGGAACAACTCCTGGAGTTGATCAATGCACTTAATGCCGACGCGCGGATCGATGGCATCCTGATCCAACTCCCACTGCCGGACCGGATCGACGAGGAGGCGGTGATCAAGCGCATCTTGCCCACCAAGGATGTCGACGGTTTCCATCCCTACAACATCGGCAGACTGGCGCTGCGTATGCCGGTACTGCGTCCCTGTACCCCCAAAGGTATCATGACCATGCTGGAGCACGCCGGGTGCAAGCTCGAAGGACTGGATGCCGTGATCATCGGCGAGTCCAATATCGTAGGCCGACCGATGGCCCTGGAGCTGCTGGCCGCCTACTGCACCGTTACGATTTGCCACTGCTACACCAAGGACCTGGCCGCCAAGACCCGCGGCGCCGACCTGCTGGTAACCGCCGTGGGCCGGCCGAGGTTCGTGCCGGGGGACTGGGTCAAGGAAGGCGCAGTGGTCATCGACGTGGGTATCAACCGCACCGATGAAGGCCAGTTGGTCGGGGATCTGGATTTCGCAAGCGTGAGTAAGCGCGCGGCCTGGATCACTCCCGTCCCCGGCGGCGTCGGCCCCATGACGATCGCAAGCCTGCTGGAGAATACCCTACAGGCCGCTCGGCTCCACGCGGAAAGGCAACCATAGCCCAGGTCGAGCAGGGATAAACCTTGGCTCTTTATGGATTCCGGACTGTTCTATCCTCCATCCTCGGCACGACGGTCGCGTGTGGTGAGCACCTGTCCGGGTGCGGGGACGTGCAGGCAGGCGGCGAGCCGGAGCGGTCCAGCGGACTCCGTTTCGTTGGCGGTGGGCATTTCGTATATCATCCCCGCTGCCGACAGCAATTTGAGGAATCGAGCCATGGGCGCTCCCGACGCAAGCTACGGACCGGATGCGGACGCACGCAAAAAGATCACGACGACGGATATTCTCTCCCGCAAGCGGGGGGAGAAGATCGTTTCGGTTACGGCCTACGACTATTCCACGGCAAAGTTGGTGGACGGCGCCGGTATCGATATCGTCCTGGTCGGCGACAGTCTCGGGATGGTGGTGTTGGGATACTCGGATACGACGCGGGTAACCATGGACGACATGGTGCACCACACCGCAGCCGTCGCCCGGGCGCGACCCAAGGCCCTGGTGGTGGCCGACCTGCCGTTCCTGGCCGCCGGTGTGTCCGTCCGGGACACCATCGGTAATGCCGGACGCCTGATCCGCGAGGCCGGCGCCGAGGCGGTGAAGCTCGAAGGGGGGGAGCGGGTCCGTGAGGAGATCCGGGGCCTCGTGGACTGCCAGATCCCGGTCATGGGGCATGTGGGCCTGACGCCTCAGAGCATCCACGCCTTCGGTGGATTCAAGGTCCAGGGGCGAACCCAGGAGGCCGCTGAACGGGTATTGTGGGATGCGGTCGCGGTCCAGGAGGGCGGGGCCTTCGCGGTGGTCCTCGAAGGCATTCCGTCACGGCTCGGAGAGCGCATTACCCGCGAGCTGGACATCCCCACGATCGGTATCGGCGCCGGACCCGACTGCGACGGTCAGGTGCTGGTCGTCCACGACATACTCCGGCTCTTCTCCGATTTCACGCCCAAGTTCGCCAAGTTCTATGCGGACGTGGGGGATGTGACCCACACCGCCCTGACCAACTTCCGCGAAGAGGTGCGCGACGGTCGGTTTCCTACCGAGGAGCACTGTTACTGAAGGGTGCCTCTGTGGGGCGAGGATACCTCACCACGTTCAGTCGTAATGGCAACGCAATTTCCGAGGTGGGAGCATTGTATGCAAGCCGTCAATATGTTCGAGTGTCAGGTCTCGGCCGGGGTTGCTGTCTGTCAGAGTCGCATCATTCGATTCGGAATCTTGATCCTGCGCCACAGACGGCCGTGGTTCTTGAGTAAACCGCCGGGGCCGTGGGTCCCCAGGTCCCGGCGGCATAGTTCGGGAAGTCCCTTGGCGGGAGCGCGGCCCAGACGTCCATGACCGATTGCACGATCTCCCAGCCCTTTTCGACCGTGTCGGCGTGTTTGTATAGGGTCGCATCGCCGTTCATACAATCATAGATCAGGGTCTCGTAGCCGGTCGCCGGTTTGTTCCCGAAGTAGTCCTCGTAACAGAAGTCCATGTTTACGGTACCGACCCCCATGTCGGGCCAGGCACCTTGGCGCCGAAGCTCATTTGGATGCCCTCGGCGGGTTGGATACGCAGTACCAGCATGTTGGGATCGACCTGCTCCACGTCCGTGTGCTTGAACAGGACCGTCGGCGCCCGCTTGAACTGGATCGCGATCTCCGTGCACTGGGCCGCCAACCGCTTGCCGGTGCGTAGATAAAAGGGCACGCCGGCCCAGCGCCAGTTGTCTACGGTGAGCTTGAGCGCAGCGAGGGTCTCGGTACGGGATTAGGAATCGGCCCCCGGGGATGAGCGATAGGCCTTCACCCGCTCACCGCCGGGCATATTGCCCTCGCCGTACTGCCCACGCACGCAGGTGGTTCGGGATCATATCCCGTAGGGCACCCGCCTCCTCATAATAGGCCCCCCGGTGTTCAACGCCGACGGACTCGGCCACCGTGAGCTGCACATGGTCGATGTGATGGTGGTTCCACAGCAGCTCGATGAAGCTGTTAGCGAAGCGGAACACCATGATATTCTGCACCGTTTCCTTACCCAGGTAATGATCGATACGGTAGATCTGTCTCTCATCCAGGTTGTCGTGTAGCTTGCGGTTGAGTGCCACGGCGGATTCCAGGTCCTGTCCGAAAGGCTTCTCGATGACGATGCGCCGCCAGTCGTTCTCGGTCTCCTGCAGCAGACCGCTCTCACCCAGACGACTGGTCACGTGGGGGAAGAGGCTGGGGGGGGATCGCCATTGTAGAACAGGTAATTGCCTTCGGTCTCACGATGGGTATCGATCTTGCTCAGGCGTTCGCGTAGACATTCGTAATCGGCACCCTCGATCATGTCGATTTTCATGTAATGGAGCCGCTCGACCAGGCGTTCCCAGACCGACTGGTCGAAGGCGGTACCGACGTGATCCCGGATATGCTCCCCCATCAGGTCCCGAAAGGAATCGTCGTCCAGGTCCAGGCGATCCAGTCCGAGTACCGCGAAGCTGTCCGGCAACAGACCGGCATTGCAGAGATGGAGCAAGGCCGGGATCAGTTTGCGCTTGGTCAGATCTCCCCCGGCACCTAAAGATAACCATGGCGTTCGGCAACGCCGCTGGGGTCTGGGTATAGTTGGATTGCGTCAGGGACACAAGATGTCTCCTCAGTTTTGCTGCTCGCCATGGCCACCGAACTGGTAACGCATGGCCGCCAGGATCTGATTGGCAAAACCCGCTTCCCCACGGGAACCGAAACGCTCATAGAGGGCAGTCGTCAGGAGGGGGGCCGGCGTGCCGGTCTCGATCGCCGCCATGCAGGTCCAACGACCTTCGCCCGAATCGGACACCCGCCCCTCGAACCGGCTGAGCTCCGGGTCTTGGTGCAAGGCATTGGCGGTGAGATCCAGCAGCCAGGAGGCCACTACGCTACCTCGACGCCAGACCTCGGCGACCTGGGGTATATCGATATCGTACTGATAATGCTCCGGATCGCCGAGGGGAGCCGTCTCGGCGTCGATCGTCCGGACGTGGCGACCGACACCGGCGTGCTTAAGGAGATTCAGGCCCTCCGCATAGGCGGCCATCAAGGCGTATTCGATCCCATTGTGGACCATCTTCACGAAATGGCCGGCGCTGCTCGGACCACAGTGCAGATAGCCCTGTTCCGCCGTGTCATAGTCGCCGTCGCGACCGGCGGTGCGCTCGCTGTCACCGGGTCCGGGCGCCAAGGTCTCGAAGATGGGATCGAGCCGTCGGACGGCGTCCGCATCGCCGCCGATCATCAGACAGTATCCGCGCTCCAGACCCCAGACCCCACCGCTGGTGCCGCAGTCCAGGAAGTGTATGCCGACATCGGCGAGTCGCCTGGCGTGTCGGATGGCCTCCTTATAATGAGAGTTGCCGCCGTCGACGATGATGTCGCCTGCCTCCAGGCAGGGCAAGAGTGCCGCGATGACCGAGTCCACCGCCGCTGCCGGGACCATGATCCAGACGGCCCGCGGCTTAGTCAGCCTGGCGCAGAGGTCGGCCGGATCCCGGGTACTGGTTGCACCGGCAGCGATCAGCGCTTGGACCGCCTGGGTATTACTGCGGTTATAAACGACGCACTGGTGTCCGTCGCGCATGAGTCGAGTCACCATGTTGGCGCCCATACGACCGAGACCGATCATTCCGATTTGCATTTTCCTTGTCTCCCGTTCATGGATAACCTGGGTGATTGTCGGGCAGGCGTCGTATTGCGTTACGCCCGTTCGACGCTGTGCCCCCCTAAGCGTTTTCTCGCGCGGCTAACGTAACCTATACACCCGGATTACCCCCGCGCTGCCGGCCTGTGCGGCCTCGCGTTAAGTGTAGGTTGGGTTAGGCGCGCTGTCCGGTTCCGAAGCACAGCGACGAGGCCGAACGCATCGCGTTTTTCGAATGCCTTGATTATCATGGAGTTACGCACACGGACATAACGGGGCTTCCTTGTTCTGCAAAGACACTTGAATTTTTCAAGGTGCCCTATATTTGCGGAGCCGCTGGGTAGCATCCTCAGAACCGTCGTCAGGGTACTCTCCCAAATCTTCGGCTGACCCGATTCATAGTCCCAATTCCCGCCAGCGCGCCTCGATCCGCTTGACGGAGACGGGGTAGGCGGTCCTGATCTGCTGGGCGAAGAGGGAGACCCGCAGCTCTTCCAACATCCAGCGGATCTCCTCCAGACGGATGTCGTGTCGCCCCGCCGCACGGGCGGCGGTCGAACGTTCCTGCCATTTCCCCTGGATGGCGGCCAGCTCCCGGATTCGCTGCCGATCCCTGCCAGCGGCGTGTGAGAGCTTCTCGGCCCGGGCCTCCAGGGCCTTCAGGTAGCGGGGATATCCTCGAGGTGTCGGTAAGGGACCTGTTGCAGGAAGCCGCGAAAGACCAGCCTATCCAGCTGTCCGCTCATATCCGCGACCGAGGCCATCCAATGGGTCTGAGTGATATCCGCAAGCCGCCCGCGGATGGCTTGGTAGCGGGTGAGTATCCGCCCGATCAGCACATGGACATCCCGTGCGACGGACGCCAGCCGCGACCGGTTCTGCTCCAGACGCGCGGCGAAGGTCTGCCGGTCCCGGATCGGTGGCCGGTCCTCCAGGAAGGTGAGATCCAGGATCAGCGCCATCAGTTCGTTGGCCAGGTCCGCCGTCTCGGGCGAGCTCCGGTCCGCCGGTTGCGGTGCCTTGGCGTATTGGAGGCGCATACGGTCCAGCTCCGGCAGGTCCCTGCGCAACGCGCGCAGGTCCGGTCCCAGCTGGAGCATCAGCAGCCGGCGTAGCCCTTGGCGCATGGCCGATGCGGCACCCACCTCCGAGTCCAGCACCCGGATGGCGACACTGTCCCCCTGGTCGATCACGGCGGGATAGCCGCGTACTCGAATGCCGCCGCGATCCAGATCCAGGCTTTCCGGCAAGGCATCGAAGTCCCAGCGCCTGATCCCCGTCCGCTCCAGCTCGCGGGACGGAATCTCGGCGTGCCGCCCCTGGCCGCCGTAGCGACGCTTGAGCCGGGAAAAATCCTCCTCCAATGCCACCTGACGCCCCTGATCGTCCACCAAACGGAACTTCATGCGCAGATATCCGGGTATGGCGGACCTGTCCCAGGCGTCTTCGGGGACCGCGACCCCGGTCATCGCCTTGAGCGCCTCGGCAACCGCCTGGACCAGGGGCCGATCCGGGGGCAGTCGATCCGAGGGCATCAGGCGCTCGACCAACCGCCTTGCCGTCTCCGGAACAGGGACCAAGGTCCTGCGTATCTGCTTGGACAGGCCCCGCAGCAAGGTGACGAGCAGCTCCTCCAAGAGACCGGGGACCAGCCACTCGCACCGCTCGGGCGAGACCTGATTGACCAGGGACAAGGGGACGGTGAGGGTCACCCCGTCCGCACTCGCCCCAGGGTCGAAGCGGTATTCGAGGGGCAACCGGGTGGCCCCCACCTGCAGGCCGTCGGGAAACGCCTGCGCGGTCACTTCCCGCGCGTCCTGGCGCATCACATCGCTCAGGCGCATGTGCAGGAGCGTGGGTTCCTTGCGCGTCGCCGTGCGCAGCCATCGCTCCAGTTGGGGCCGAGAGTAGATGCCGCTCGGGACTCGCTGAGCGTAGAAGGCATAGATGGCCTCCTCGTCCACCAAGATATCCCGCCGGCGGGATTTGGCCTCCAGATACCGGATGTCGTCGATGAGCTCCCGATTGTGGCGCCAGAACGGGGCTCGCGTCTCGAAGCCCCCTTCCACCAGGGTCCCTTCTACCAGCGCAAAGCGCAGGAAGATCTCCCTGGCCTCGCTCGGGTTGATAGGCCCATAGTTGACCCGGCGCCTGGGGACGATAGTCACCCCATAGAGGCTCACCTTCTCGTAGGCCGCCACCTGACCGGAACCGGCCTGCCAGTAAGGCTCCGCGTAGCTGCGCTGCACCAGGTGGGCGCCGGCCCGCTCGATCCAGGCCGGCTGGACCTTGGCGACGATGCGCCCGTACTGCTGGGTGGTCTCGACCCGCTCCGCCGCCATGATCCACTTGGGCGCCGTCCGGAACAGCCCGGAGCCCGGATGGATGGAGAAACGGCTGTTGCGGGCCCCCTGATATTCCCGGTGCTCGTCCTTGCAACCGATGTTGCTCAACAGGCCCGTGAGCAGGGCGCGGTGGATCTCCTCATAGCTCCCCGCGGCCTGATTCTCCCGGTAGCCCAGCTCCCGCAGCGTGAGACCGAGCTGGGCGTGGATGTCGCGCCACTCCTGGACCCGGTTCCAGGACAGGAAATGCCGTTGGCAGAGCCTTCTGAACTTGTTCCTGGACAGCCGGGTACGTTCCTGCTCCAGAAATCGCCACAGGTTCAGGAAGGTGAGGAAATCCGAGTCCTCGTGCCGGAAGGTAGCATGGAGCTGGTCCGCCGCCTGCTGCCGGGCCTGTTGCCAGGTTGGGGGCCGCTCCCGCAGGTCCTGGACGCTCAGGGCCGCAGTGATGATCAGCAGCTCGGTCAGGCAGTGATAGTCCTTGGAGGCCAGCAGCATCCGACCGATGCGTGGGTCCACGGGCAGGCGGGCGAGCTGCTCCCCCAGGGGCGTCAATCGGCCCTCAGCATCCAGCGCCGCCAGCTCCTCCAGCGTCCGGTAGCCGTCGGCGATCAGCCTGGCATCCGGCGCGTCGAGGAAGGGAAATTCCTCGATCGCCCCGAAGCCCAGCAGCTTCATCTGCAAAATAACCGCGGCCAGATTGGTGCGCCGGATCTCCGGTTCGGTGAAGGGGGCCCGGGCCGCGAAGTTGTCCTCCGAATAGAGCCGGATGCACAGGCCCACCGCCACCCGCCCGCAACGGCCCTTGCGTTGGTTCGCCGCGGCCTGAGAGATGCGCTCCACCGGCAGGCGCTGGATCTGGCCGCGCCGGCTGTAGCGGCTGATGCGGGCGAACCCCGGATCGATCACATAGTGGATACCGGGCACCGTGAGCGAAGTCTCGGCCACGTTGGTAGCCAGGATCACACGGCGGGTCCCGTGGGCCTGGAACACCCGCGCCTGCTCGCGCGGGCCCTGGCGGGCGTACAGGGGCAGGATCTCGGTGGACGGTGGGTGGTGCTTGCGCAGGGTCTCCGCGGTCTCGCGGATCTCGCGCTCGCCGGAGAGGAACACCAACACATCGCCCGGACCCACCCGTGCCAGCTCGTCCAGGGCCTGGGCGATAGCCAGCTGCATGGCATCGTCCCGCTCGCCCACAGGCTCGTCCTCCGGCGGCCGATAGCGTACCTCCACCGGATAGGTACGCCCGGAGATTTCGATGACGGGTGCCGGACCCGCTGTGGTACTCGCGAAACGCCCGGCAAAGCGCCCAGGGTCGATGGTGGCCGAAGTGACGATCAGCTTGAGGTCGGGCCGCCGGGGCAGCAGTCCCTTCAGATAGCCCAGCAGGAAATCGATATTGAGGCTGCGTTCGTGGGCCTCGTCGATGATGAGGGTGTCATATTCATTGAGAAACCGGTCCCGCCGAATCTCCGCCAACAGGACGCCGTCGGTCATCAGCTTGACGCAGGTCTCGGGCCGGATCCGGTCCTGGAAGCGCACCTTGTAGCCCACCAGCGTCCCCGGTTCGGTCCCGAGCTCCTGGGACAGGCGACTCGCAAGGCTGCGGGCGGCAATCCGCCGCGGCTGGGTATGGCCGATGCGCCCGGCGATCCCCCGCCCCAGGTCGAGGCACAGCTTAGGCAACTGAGTGGATTTGCCGGAACCGGTCTCGCCGCACAGCACCACCACCTGATGGTCACGGATCAACGCCGCGACCTCGTCGCGGTGCTCGGTGACGGGCAACTCCGGGGGATACGAGATCTCGGGGACCAGGGATGTGCGCAGATCGAGAACGGCCTGAGAATGACGCATGGAACGCCACAGCTCGGCCAGGTCGCGTTCGCCCGCCTGTCCCCCCTGCGCGCGCCATTTCAGGCCCCGCAGTCGGTGCCGAAAACCCTGCCGATCGCGCAGCAGACAGGCAGCGATATCGGAATCGGTCGGCAGCCGGGATTGGTTTCGAGAAAGACCGTATGCCACTTCCAGGTCGTGTTGACATTTATTCTTAAGCGCGGGCGATTGCAAGAAATTTATACCCGTCGCACGTGAATATACTACTCTTATATGATTTTTTCATTGCAGAAAGCCAAGTAGTCCATTGGAAAATAAGGTATCCTAAGCGCCATGTTGGACTATAACCCTGTCATCGGAGCAGCTGGATGAACTGCGTGCGGCACATCGCGGTACGCAGGACAAACGCGAGGCCGACCGCATCAAGGCGGTGGTGGCGCTTGCGACCGGCTGGACGGCAGAGGAAGTGGCGGAAATCCTGCAAGTTGACGCCAATACCGTGCGTAACCACTTCAAGCGCTATCGCGTCGATGGCCTGGCGGGATTGAACCGGGTGGGT
>Ga0209049_1000259_pt1 | contig 10801 bp, 12 predicted proteins | sample WorMetulBAHAMAS2_FD_187398 | JGI IMG/M metagenome (GOLD analysis project Ga0209049, IMG submission 187398) | Marine gutless worms symbiont microbial communities from Max Planck institute for Marine Microbiology, Germany - Olavius ullae BAHAMAS.2... | ecosystem: Host-associated > Annelida >...
TGTTCCTGATCTACGACGACATCGTCGCCCACTGCTGCGAGAGCTGGAACAAGCCCATCGATCAGCCATGGCGCATCCGGTCAACCGGATTGCGGGAACGGGATCATGGGTCATTGACCCCGCTCGCTGGTATCAGTTCTTGGCGCGCGACAGGCGCTCGAGCTGGGCCTGCATCTCGCCGAGCTGTCGCTGCAGCTGATCGAGGTCCTCGCTGAGGTTGGCCTTCGGCTTGCTCTCGCCCGCGGCCTCGGCCGGCTGCGTCGTCTCTTCCGTGGGCTCGCTGGCCTCCTCTGCCGCGGCGCCGCTCGCCACCGCGCCGAACGGCGAGAACATGCGCATGGCCTGCTGGAACCACTCCATGTTGGAGCGCGCCATCGCCTCGAAGTTCGCCATCGCCCGATCGCCGCCGAACGCCTGGCGCATCCGCGCCTGGTTCTGGGCGAAGGTCTCCATCGACGCTTCCAGATAGCTCGGCACCACCCCCTGCAGCGCATCGCCGTAGAGGCTGATAATCTGGCGCAGAAAATTGGTCGGCAGCATGCTCTGCCCCTTGGCCTCCTCTTCGAAGATAATCTGGGTCAGCACGGAGCGGGTGATGTCCTCGCCCGTCTTCGCGTCGTAGACTGCAAAGTTCTGTCCGGCGCGCACCATCTTCGAGAGATCGTCCAACGTCACATAGCTGCTCATCGCCGTGTTGTAGAGCCGCCGGTTGGCGTACTTCTTGATGACGATCTTGTCGGTGCCCGGCTTAACGCTCTCCCGCTTGGCCACCGCCAAACCTCCTTGACATCCGCCGCCGACAAGACAGACGGCTTCTATTTTTCGCACTCGTGATGCCGCAGTGCAATCAAATATTGCAACTGCGAAGAACGGCCGCGCCACCCGTCGGTCCGGTTATGCCCCGCAGCGAAGCGACGCGCCGATACCGCAACAAGCCATATGTCGGATTGCGGAAAACTCCGCGCCATGCAAAAAACAGCAGCGTGCGGCCCTGCCGAGTCGTGGCGCCATATGCGAGAGACGGTTGCTCGCGACGCCTGCAGGGGACGGACAGCTTTTTAAACGCACTCCAATTGGACGGCAAATGCGCCAACCGGCGGAGTGCACCTTCTGGAGAAAACAAGGAGAGAGAAATGGGAAGGGTTACACTGGTCACGGGCGGCACCCGCGGCATCGGCGCGTCGATTTCGAGAGCAATGAAGGCGGCCGGCTACAATGTCGCCGCCACCTATGGCGGCAATGACGAAGCGGCCAACGCGTTCAAGGCCGAGACCGGCATTGCTGTCTACAAATGGTCGATCGCCGACTACGACGCCTGCGACGCCGGCGTCGCCCAGGTCGAGGCCGATCTCGGCCCGATCGAGGTGCTGGTCAACAACGCCGGCATAACCCGCGACTCGCCGTTCCACCGCATGAAGCCCGAAAACTGGAACGCCGTGATCCAGACCAACCTCACCGGTGCCTTCAACATGACCCACCCGATCTGGTCCGGAATGCGCGACCGCATGTTCGGCCGGATCATCATGGTCAGCTCGATGAACGGCCAGCGCGGCCAGTTCGGCCAGGTGAACTACTCCTCGGCCAAGGCCGGCGAGCTCGGCATGACCAAGGCGCTGGCGCAGGAAGGCGCGCGCGCCGGCATCACCGTCAACGCGGTCTGCCCCGGCTTCACCGACACCGAGATGCTGCAGGCGGTGGCCGAGGACGTGCGCAAGTCAATCATGGCGCAGATCCCGGTCGGCCGCTTCGGCAAGGCCGACGAGACGGCCCGCGCCGTGGTCTTCCTCGCTTCCGACGACGCCGGCTTCATCACCGGCTCGACCATCTCGGTCAACGGCGGCCAGTACTGCATCTGAGCCGCAGGCGCCGCTAGATCGGGATCGGCCGGCCCGCATCAGGGCCGGTCTTTTGCTTTTCCGCCCGGCGCCGCGCGCCTACCGCGCCGTTGGGGCGGTCCCCGACAGTCTGAGGCGGGGGAGACCGATGTTGCGATCGATGGGCACGTTCCTTGCCGGCCTCGCGGCGCTGACGCTGCTGCTGGTCCTGGCAGGCTATGCCGAGGCCGCGCATCCCGTGCCGGAGCTCCTGACCAGTTTCCGGCTGCATCTGGCGGTGCTGTCGGGTGCCTTGGCCCTCGTTCTGGCGATACTGCGCCATCGCCGCGGCGCCGTGCTGGCGCTGCTCGCCGCAGTGGCGGCGGCGGCGGGGCTCGGGCCGGTCTATGACGCTCTGCCACCGCCCGGCGACGGCAGGTCGCTGACCCTGCTCTACGCGAACATTCACGATCGCAATCAGGTGCCGCAGGCTCTGTTCGAAGCACTGCACACGGCGGACGCGGACATCCTGGTCATCCGAGACCCCGCGCGCGGTCGGCGACTGGCTTGCCGCCACCTATCCCCACCGCCTGGTGACGTGGAATCGCGGCGAGTCCCGGTTCACCGCTATCTGGTCGAAATACCCGCTCGACAACGCCACCGTTTATCTCAACAACAACGTTGCCCCGACCGGCGCCGCGGCCACGGTAGAGCTCGGCGACGGGCTACGGCTCGGCCTGATCGGTGCCCATTTCTCGCGCCCCTACGAGCGCCTGCACATGACCCAGGCGGCCGCCCTCCGCGGCATCGCCGAGCCGCTCGCCCGCCCCCTGGTCATTGCCGGCGACTTCAACGCCGCGCCCTGGGTGCGGGTCGTGGCGCGGGCCGCCGAGGTCACCGGCACCAGCATTCTCGGCGGCTACCGGGTCACCTGGAGTGGCAGCTACCCCACCCCCCTTGGCGCGCTGTCCGAACCGTGGGGCCACCAGATCGACCAGGTCCTGCTGTCGCCGGAGATCGGTGTCGTGGCGGTGGAAACCCTGGCGCTGCCGGGCTCGGACCATCGCGGGGTGCTCCTGCGGCTGCGGATCCCTCCCCCGTGATCGCGCGCCCGTGACCCCTTCCCGTGGCCGGCGATCCTGCCTATGTTGAGCCGCGACCGACAATCCCCTGACGAAAGACACCCATGCGGATCGGCATCCTCGCGACCGGACAGGTTCCCGACACCCTCATCCCCGCCCACGGCAAGTACTCGGCGATGTTCGAGGCGCTGCTCGGCCCGGCCGGGCCGGAGCTCGACTACCGCAGCTACTTGGTCGAGGGCGGCGAGTTCCCGGACGCGCCCGACGAGTGCGACGGCTGGTTGATCACCGGCTCGCGCCACGGGGTCTATGACGACCTGCCCTGAATCGAGGCGCTGAAGGCGTTCCTGCGCGCCGCCCGCGCCGCCGGCCAGCCGGTCGTCGGCATCTGCTTCGGCCACCAGATCCTGGCCGAGGCGCTCGGCGGCAGGGCCGAGAAGTCGCCCAAGGGCTGGGGGGTAGGCGTGCATGACTACGAGGTGGTCCGCCGACCCGGCTGGATGGCCGACGCGCCGGCCCGCATCGCCAGCCACGCCATGCACCAAGACCAGGTGACGGCGATCCCCGAGGACGCGACGGTGCTGGCAAAGAGCCCGTTCTGCGAATACGCCATGCTGGCCTATGGCGACCCCGAGCTGCCGGATGCGATCTCGATCCAGCCGCACCCGGAATTCGGCGTCGACTACGCCCGCGATCTGGTGAAGAACCGCGCGGTGAAGATGTCGCCCGAACAGAGCGGCGCGGCGCTCGCCAGCTTCGGCCGGCCGGCCCACGACGGCGACATCGCCCGTTGGTGTGTAGCTTACCTTCGCCGCATCGCAATGCGGCGCAATGCTGCCTGACCACACGCGTCTCCGGCGGCTTCGCGCCGCCGAGACGCCCGTCACCCGCCCTTGGCTGGCCGCCCGGCCGCTATGTCACTGCTGTGACGAGAGTCTGGTGATCTCTTCCTTCAGCAGCAGCTTTTGTCGTTTCATCGCCGAGATCTGGAGATCATCGCTGCCGGGCCGCTGTTGCTCGTCCTCGATCTTTTTCGAGAGGGCTTCGTGCTTCTTGCGCAGCTGGCTGAGATGAGACGACATGCTCATTGGCGGCTCCTCCTCTTTGCGGTCCTCATAGGGGAATTACACCAGCGTTTTTCCGGATTGTCATCCCCGAGTTTGAAATTCGTTACATTGCATGGCGTTATCCCCGCAATCCACGACCTGTCCACGGGGCGGCGCAGTGCGACTCACCCCTCGGGTCACCGCCAGGTTCGGCCTGCCGAAGCCGAGAAGCGCCGTTAATCCGCTGCCCGCGGCAGTGCCTTCTCGACCAGGCGCGCCCAGTAGGCCACCCCCAGCGGTGCTGCCCTGTCGTCGAAGTCGTAGCCGGCATTGTGTAGCGGCGCCGAGCCTCCATTGCCGATGATCACATAGGCCCCCGGCACCTCGCGCGAGAAGTAGGCGAAGTCCTCGCCCGCCATGGTCGGCGGATGGCCGCGATGCACCGCCGCGTCACCGAACACCTCGCGCATCACCGACTCGGCGAAATCCGCTTGCGTCCCGTCGTTGATGGTTGGCGGATAGGCGACGGTGCCACGGTCGACGTCGACCTTGACGGCGAAGGCGCCGGCGATCTCGGCACAGATCCGGTCCATCTGGTCGATGATCAGCGCCCTGACCTTCTCGTCGAAAGTGCGGATCGTGCCCTTCAGCACCGCCTCGCCCGGGATCACGTTGAAGGTCGAGCCGGCGTTGAAGGCGGTGACCGACAGCACCGCCGGTTGCAGCGGGTCGACGACGCGGGAGACGATGCTCTGCAGCGCGGTGACCAGATGCGCGGCGGCGACGATCGGGTCGCGGCCGGAATGGGGCTCGGCACCGTGGCTGCCCTTGCCGGTGACGGTGACCGTGAACATGCCCGTCGCCGCCAGCACCGGCCCGTTCTTGACCGCGAACTCGCCCACCGGCAGCCCCGGCCAGTTGTGCATTCCGTAGACCGCGCGCGGGCGGTAGCGGTCAAAGAGGCCGTCGTCGAGCATCGCCTTGGCGCCGGCGCCGCCCTCCTCTGCCGGCTGGAAGCAGAAATAGACCGTACCGTCGAAGTTGCCGGTCGCCGCGAGGTGCTTGGCGGCGCCGAGGAGCATGGTGGTGTGGCCGTCATGGCCGCAGGCATGCATGACCCCGGGACTGGTCGAAGCGTAGCCCACCCCGGTGGTCTCGTGGATCGGCAGGGCGTCCATGTCGGCGCGCAGCAGGATCGCCTCGCCGCCCGGGCCGCCGCGCCCGTGCAGGACGCCGAGCACGCCGGTGCCGCCGATGCCGGTCTCCACATTGTCGAAGCCGAATTCGGCCAGCCGGTCGGCCACCTTGGCCGCGGTTCGCTGCTCGCTATAGGCGAGCTCCGGGTGGCGGTGGAAATCCTGGCGCCATTCGGCCAGTTCGTCCGTCTGGGCGGCTATCGAATTCGGGATCGGTTTCATGCGCGTCCTTCCTTGAAGTCGAGCGCCGCCGCGTCGCGGAGGGTGGCGGCAGCCTCGGGCGAGAAGTCTTCCTCGTCCCGAAGATGCTTGGATCCCGCATGGATCACAAGGGGCGAGAGCAGCCGGAACGGTCCCCGCGCCGCCTTGCGGGCGCGAACGATCACCCGCCCGGCGTCGCGCCCCTCTCGCGGGACCAGCGGCAGCATCGCGATCGCCCCGGCGGGACCGTCGAGGAGCGAGAGCAGCTCCGGCGCCCGCTCGGCGCGGTGGATCACGGTGAGCCAGCCCTTGGGCTTCAGCCGCGCCAGGGCGGCGCCGATCCAGGCGGCGAGGTCCGCCCCGCCTTCGCCCGAGCGTTCACGGTGTGCCCGGTCGCGCCCGACCACCGGCGAGGCAATGGCGGTCGAATCGTGGTAGGGCGGGTTGAGCATCACATGGTCGAAGGCGAGTTGGCGCAGCCCCCGCGGCAGTGCCGCGACGTCACCTTCATGCAGCGCGATCTCGACCCCGTTCAGCCGCGCGTTCTGCGCCGCGAACGCCAGATAGGCCGGCTGGATCTCCAGCCCGTGCAGCGCCACCCCCGGCACCCGCGCGGCGAGGCAGAACGCCGCCGCCCCGGCGCCGCAGCCGAGATCGAGCACCGCTTCGCCGACCCGCGCCGGCACGGCGGCGGCCAGCAGCACCGGGTCGGTCGCCGCCCGGTAACCCTTGAGCGGCTGGACCAGGCGCACCCGGCCGCCGAGCAGCCGGTCCTCGTGGGTTTCCGAAGGGGCGAACGCAGTGGTCACGCGGTGCGCCGGCGCGCGGACTGCGCCGTCGCCGACCCCCTCTCTGTCTCTCCCCCTTTCAGTGAGAGAGAACGCCCGCTCCGCAGTGTAAACTCAGAGGATGCGGACTTGGCGAGGGTTTTCGTCCCTTTCCCCGGCAAGGGGGAAGGACAGGATGGGGGTCGCTGGCCCGACCTGTCAGCCCCGAATCCGCTCAAGTCCAGCTCTCCTGCTCATAAGGTTCGACCCCGTTCGCCCTGAGCACCACCCGGGCTCGGTACAGGTCCTTGCTGAGCACCATCATCCGGCGCGGAAAAATGCCGATGCTGCCTTCCATGATGCTCATATTTACGTCGAACAGGAAGCAGTCTATACCCTCGGAATCGAGAAGTGCCTGAGCATAGGGGATGAGAGTCGGGTCGGTGGTGCGCAGCAACTCTTCCATGTCAGACAAGGGTGTAAGCGATCGGGCGGGCGAGGTCGAGCCGCCGCAAGGCATGCCCGAGGCAAGGGAACCGGGCCGCAGATGAACGACCGGTCAGCTCAGCCCCCCGGCCCGTTCGAGCGCCTGCTGGCCCTCGTCGCCGACGACCTCGCCCTGGTCAACGCGCTGATCCGCGAGCGCATGTCGTCCGAGCACGCGCCGCGCATCCCCGAAATCTCGGCCCACCTGATCGAGGCCGGCGGCAAGCGGCTGCGCCCTATCCTGACCCTGGCCGCCAGCCGTCTCTGCGGCTATCAGGGCGGCGACCACGTCAAGCTTGCGGCCACGGTCGAGTTCATCCACACCGCGACGCTGCTGCACGATGACGTCGTCGACGAGAGCGCCCAGCGCCACGGCCGCGCCACCGCCAACATCCTCTGGGACAACAAGTCGAGCGTGCTGGTCGGCGACTACCTGTTCTCCCGCGCCTTCCAGCTGATGGTCGAGACCGGCTCGCTGGAGGTGCTGCGGATCCTCTCCAACGCCTCGGCGGTGATCGCCGAGGGCGAGGTGCTGCAGCTGACCACGGCGCACGACGTGAGTACCGACGTTGCCCGCTACGACCAAGTGATTCGCGGCAAGACCGCGGCCCTCTTCGCCGCCGCCACCGAGGTCGGCGGAGTGATCGCCGGGGTGGATCCCGAGAAAGTGGCGGCTCTGCGCACCTATGGCGACGTGCTCGGCATGGCGTTTCAGCTCGCCGACGACCTGCTGGACTATGGCGGCTCCTCGGCCGCACTCGGCAAGAATGTCGGCGACGACTTCCGCGAGGGCAAGGTCACCCTGCCGGTGATCCTCGCCTATGGCCGCGGCGACGATGCGGCAAAGGCGTTCTGGCGCCGCACCATCGGGCGCGGCCAGCAAGCGGAAGGCGACCTGGAGCAGGCCATGGCCCATCTCGCCGAAACCGATGCGCTCTTCGACGCCCAGGCCACCGCCCACGCCCATGCCGTCCGGGCGCTGGCGGCGCTGGCGGGCTTCCCAGCGGGCGAGATGCGCAGCGCGCTCGAAGACATCGTCGAGTTCGTCGTAGATCGGATGGTTTGACGCGCGCCCCCCGCCCTTGACGCCGGGCTCGTCTCCGCCAAGCTTGGCGGCAGCGCCGCGTGCCGGTGATCCGCCGAAAGGGAGGCCCCGATGACCGAGATCTTCACCTGTGCCACCGACGCGGACGGCATCGCCACCATCACCTGGGACCTGCCCGGCGCCTCGATGAACGTGATGAACGCCGAGGGCCTCAGCCAACTTGCCGCCCTTGTCGACGCCGCGCTGGCTGACGACGCGGTGAAGGGAGTGATCATCACCTCGGGCAAGCGCGACTTTGCCGGCGGCATGGACCTGAACGTCATGGCGAACCTCAAGGCGGAGGCGGCCGCGAAGGGCGGCAATCCGGCGGAGACGATCTTCGGCTTCGTCATGGAGGTGCATGCGCTGCTGCGCCGGATCGAGTGCGGCAGCGCCGACCCGAAGACCGGCAAGGGGGGCAAGCCCTTCGTCTGGGCCTGCCCCGGCACCTCGATGGGCATCGGCACCGAGATCGGACTTGCCTGCCACCGCCGCATCGCCGCCGAAAGACCGGGGGCGAAGTTCGGCCTGCCGGAGATCCTGGTCGGCCTCTTCCCCGGCGCCGGCGGCACCACGCGGCTGGTGCGGATGCTGGGGGTGATGGGCGCTGCGCCGTTCCTGCTGGAGGGCAAGACCCCGGCGCCGGGCCAAGCCAAAGCCGCCGGGTTGGTCGACGAGGTGGTGCCCCCCGACGAGCTGCTGGCCACCGCCCGCGCCTGGGCGTTGCAGGCCACTTACAAGGATCTGGTCAAGCCCTGGGACCAGCGTGGCTTCAAGATCCCCGGCGGCGCCCCCTATACCCGCGAGGGCTTCGAGATCTTCATGGGCGGCGTCGCGCTGACCCATGGGCGCAGCCAGGGCGCCTACCCGGCCCCGAAGGCGCTGCTCAGCGCCGTATACGAGGGCGCGCTGGTGCCCTTCGACACCGCGCTGAAGATCGAAGCGCGCTGGTTCACCAAGCTGCTGATGGACCCCGCGCCGGAGGCGATGATCCGCTCGCTGTTCTTAAACAAGCAGGCGTTGGAGAAGGGCGCGGTTCGGCCCGAGGATATCCCGGACCAGAGCGTGAAGAAGCTCGGCGTCATCGGCGCCGGGATGATGGGCGCCGGCATCGCGTATGTCTCGGCCCGGACCGGGATCGAGGTGGTCTTGATCGACCGCGACGAAGCCAGCGCCGCCAAGGGCCGCGCCACCGTCGAGGGGCTGCTCGACGGCGACGTCAAGAAGCGCCGCGCGACGCCGGAGCAGAGGGACCAGACCCTCGCCCGGGTGCTGGCCATCGCCGATTACACCGCGCTGGCCGGCAGCGACCTGGTGGTCGAGGCGGTGTTCGAGGACCCCGGCCTGAAGGCGAAGGTCACGGCCCAGGCCGAGGCGGCGCTCGGGCTGGGTGCCGTCTTTGCCTCCAACACCTCGACCCTGCCGATCAGCGAGCTGGCCAAGGCCAGTCGTGACGCGACGCGCTTCATCGGTATTCACTTCTTCTCGCCGGTTCACCGGATGCCGCTGGTCGAGATCATCCGCGGCGGCGATACCGACGACGAGGCGGTGGCCAAGGCGCTCGACTTCGTGCGCCAGCTGCGCAAGGTGCCGATCGTGGTCAACGACGCCCGGTTCTTCTACGCCAACCGGTGCATCATCCCCTACATCAACGAGGGGCTGACCATGGTCACCGAGGGCACCGCGCCGGCGTTGATCGAGAACGCGGCCAAGCAGCTCGGCTTCCCGGTCGGGCCGCTGCAGCTCGTCGACGAGACCTCGCTTGAGCTTGGCCTGAAGATCTCCCGGGCCACCGAGACGGCGATGGGCGCTGCCTACGCCCGCACCGGCGCCGACGCGCTGCTGGAGGCGATGGTCGAGACCCACGGCCGCCTGGGGCGCAAGTCCGCGGGCGGGATGTACGTCTATGACGAGAAGGGCCGACGCACCGGCCTCTGGCCCGGCCTGACCGACAACTGGCCCCCCGCCAGGGACCAGCCGACACTGGAGGAGGTGCAGAACCGGTTGATGATGATCCAGGCGTTGGAGGCGGTGCGGGCGCTGGAGGAGGGTGTGCTGACCGACATCCGCGAGGGCGATGTCGGCGCGATCATGGGCTGGGGTTTCGCGCCCTGGTCGGGCGGGCCGCTGAGCTGGCTCGACATCATCGGCGCCGACCGGACGGTGGCGATCTGCGACGACCTCGCCGCACGCCATGGCCCCCGCTTCGCCGCCCCGGCGCTGCTGCGTAACCTGGCGGAGGCGGGCGAGAGCTTCTACGGCCGCTTCGGCGTCGAGCAGCGGGCGGCATGACCGGCATCATCGTCGTCCAGGTCAACTGCGCCTCGGAGGCGGAGGCACATCGCGTCGCCGGCGAGGCGGTGGCGCGCCGGCTGGCCGCCTCGGCGAACATCCACGGCCCGATCGCCAGCGTCTATCGCTGGCAGGGGGCGGTGGAGACCGCCGCCGAGGTGCCGCTGGTGCTGAAGACCCGGGCCGGACTGTTCGACGACCTCGCCAGCCTGATCGCCCGGCTGCACTCCTACGAGACTCCCTGTATTGTCGGCATCGATGCCGATCGCGTCCATCGGCCCTACGCGGACTGGGTCGCGGCGGCGACGACGCCAGACAACTCGGATGCCTAAGCTCCTGATCATCGCCGGCATCGTCCTGATCGCCATCGGCCTGGCCTGGCTCGCCGGCGAGCGCCTCGGCCTCGGCCGCCTGCCCGGCGACTTCGTCTTCGAGCGGGGCAATGTCCGGTTCTACTTTCCGCTCGCCACCTCGATCCTGATCAGCGTCGTCCTGACCCTGGTTTTGTGGCTGGTCGGGAGATAGTCCCGTTCGACCGCGGCATTACCCCCTTCTCACATTGAGAAGGGGGCCAAAGGGTTGATTTCATTGGGAAGTCGAGGTCATGTCTTTCATCCGTGTTGGTCAAGCTGCGAGCATTCTCTGCCATGCGTTGTTTTGGGCGGTGGCTTGGTCGGCGAGCCGTGCGATGAACCATGCGATATCGGCGGGGAGGTTCTTTTTGGCCGGTCCGCAGAACGGTCGGATGAAGGCCTTGAAGCGGCTGTGCAGGCTGCTGACGGTCTGGATGTGGAAGGCGGCCTGGATCACCCGCGGTCCGTGCGTGGCATCGA
>Ga0209049_1000260_pt1 | contig 10771 bp, 11 predicted proteins | sample WorMetulBAHAMAS2_FD_187398 | JGI IMG/M metagenome (GOLD analysis project Ga0209049, IMG submission 187398) | Marine gutless worms symbiont microbial communities from Max Planck institute for Marine Microbiology, Germany - Olavius ullae BAHAMAS.2... | ecosystem: Host-associated > Annelida >...
CATAGGCGCCGAGTATCAAATCCTCCCATATCTCGGTGCCTATGCCGATGTCAGCGCGCATCTTCTCTTCGGTGTGAGCCCCGATAGCCTTCTCCGCGATCCCACAATCCATCTCACTCCGGGGCTCGGTGTTATCGCGAGGTTCTAGCGCTCCGACAGGGGCAGGGCCGCAAGGAGTTCGAGCGCCTCGGCATAGGCCGCCTGCCTGCCATCATTCTCCCCCTGCTGGCCAATGGCGTTGGCGTATTCATCCAGCTTGCCGTGCAGAGCGGGATCGAGGCCCCTCTTGATATCGAGTTTCTCCGCGAGGCGCTCGGCTGTCCGCTCCACATACGCGTCGGTATCCTCCTCGACGCGTACAAGAGCGTTGCTGTATCGCTCCTGCAAGGCGATTATCCTGTTACTGAGATTAGCCATGAGCGCGTCCTGGCGATCGATTTCTGTCGCGGACTGTTTCAAGCCGTCGGCCACTCCCCTTTCATATTCTTCTTCCTGGGTGATACCGGCCTGTTCAGCACGGGCATCTGTGGCGGCAAGGCCGACGGCGCTGCTAAAGGCCCGCTGAAGCTCTGGTATGTCCACGAAGGCCCTTTCCCAGACTCGACTCGCCTCGGCGAGGTTGCCCGAGGCAGCCAGTTGGTTTCCGGAACCGGCGCCGTCGCTGATTCTCGCGAGAATCTCGGCATTCCTCTCATCACGGATAGCCGCGTCCTGTACTTCCGATTCGAACGATATCAGTTGGCGCATGGAGCCGATGAGAATGCGGTCGAGTTCCCGCCGATTCGCCACAACGCTTCTGCCGCGAATGGTATTCTCCTGTAGAAATTGCTCCAGCGAATCCAGGCTGCTCGAGGCCCCCGCGTAATCGCTAGCCGACAGGGCCTGATTGGCCCTGAAATAGTAGGAGAGAATCTGATCGGTAATGCTGCTGTCGGACTCCTGCCGCTCCCGGAGCAGCTCCAACTGCCGGGAGGCCTGGTTCTGCCCCGCCTCCTGCTGCTCCTTGAGTCGTTGAAGCTCCGTATTGCTGGCATCCAGCTCACCTTGGAGGCTGTCGCGCTGGGCATCCAGAAGAGTGATTTGCTGCTCATATGTACTTCTCTGCTTTTCCAGTTCGGCGAATCTGCGTTCCTGCTCGCTGGCAATAGCGGCTCGCTCTTTCACCAGGTTGGCCTCCAGGGTTTTCCGGAGGTCGGCCTCGAAGGTCCTTATGGTTTCCTGAAAAGTCTCTCCGGAAATTCCCATTTCGATGAGTCGCTTACGCTCGTTTGCCAGTTGAGTATCGAATTCCCTTCGGAGCTTCGCTTCCTGCTCGGCCAGCCGGGCCTGGAACTCTGTCGAGATATCGGCTTTCTGGGCCTCGAGGCCGGTCATAAGGCCGCGGATATCGTCAATTTCACGGTCTTTTTCAGCGAGCTGAGCCTCGGTATCGGCCAGAATTTTCTCAAGAATCAGCCCCTCGGCCGATTCCAATCCCTGCTCGGTATTCGTCTGGGCGATCTCATTGCCGCCGAGTGCCTCTAGAGTGATGAACGCGCCAACGGCGAGTACGAGCAGGGCACCCGCGTTGAGTAGAATCGGGAGTATGAAGGCTCGTTTTTCGGGTCTGAAATTCGAAACATCCCTATCCGCTCCCTGCTGCCGCTCATCCTCAAGCATGATTTCAATACTCGATAGAACCTTCTTCCGCTCATGTTCCGGTATATCGGCATCAACCGTTTGGGAGTCGCCGAGAAGCTCCGTTCGAATTTCCATCGCCTTAGTTTTCTGTGGAAAAGTGCTCATGTCATAAACCTCCACTTCCTTATGTATTATTATAGCATGTTTATCTTAGACTATGTTATAATTATTGCATGAATATACGCCCAAAAATAATACTCGTCGTACTACCCTTCATTGTCGTACCGCTGGCGATGGCCACCATGGTGGCCTATCTATCGGCAAAGGACGGCATCACTGCCATCGCCTCGGATTTACTGCGTTTCAAATCGCAAACCCTTGGGAAATATGCCGACGGGCAATTGGAACTCCTGTTAACTAACGATTTGGATGATGACCCTGAGTACATCGAGGCCGCTCAGAAAGCCGTTGGAGTCTTCGCTAGGAGCCTGCTGCGCTCACCGTCGGAGTTGATATTCGCGGTCGATGGAACAGGAAGCGTCGTTATGAGCACGGACTCCCAATCGCTTGCCGATGGCGCAACTCCTCAGCTGCGACACAGCGATATCCCCATCGGAGGCCTGTGGTCCGACACTCTGGCATTGGAGGAGATGCGGCGGGTAGCCTATATCGACAGCTACATCGCCTGGGAATGGACATTCTACGTGACAGAGGCCTGGGAGGCGTTTTTCTCCCCCGTGTCCCGAATCGCCTTCCTGATAGGACTCATCGGCTCGATTTCCCTGATTGTGTCCCTGGTGTTCCTCATCATCGCCACCGGCTTGATATCCCGCCCACTCGAAGGCATGGTGAAAGTCATCAAAAACATCATCGATACAATGGACCTGAAAAGCAGGGTTCCCATACTCTACAAGGATGAGACCGGTCGTCTCGCTCATTCCTTCAATAGGATGACGACGAGCCTGGAGAAGGCCAACAAGGATGTCAAGGATTTCGCCCTCCGAGCCGTCTTCGCCCACCGAAGAGCCGTTTTGGCCCAGAAGGAAGCGGAGGCCTCACATGAACGGGAGCAGTCCCTGAGGGTATTATTCCAGAAGTACGTACCACAGTCAATCATCGATCAGAACATCGATCGCAAGGGAAAAAACCTGCTCGTCGGGGAGAATCGCCACGTCTCGATTCTCATGTCCGACATCCGCAGTTTCACCACCCTGTCCGAAAAAATGCCCCCTTCCGAGCTTGTAGACTCACTCAACCGCTACTTCGAATTGATGGTGGATGAAATTGACAAGAATGGGGGAATCACGGACAAGTACATCGGCGATGCCATCATGGCACTCTTCGGGGCACCGGAAAAGCAGCATGATGACATATGGCGGTCGGTACAAGCGGGCATCGGCATGCTGAGCGCTCTTGAGAAATTCAACGAAGGCCAGACTAGGAGAGGGAAGAAGACCTTTCAGATCGGCATCGGCATACACTACGGCGAAGTGACAGCGGGAAACATCGGCTCCGACAAGAAACTGGAGTATACGGTAATCGGCGAAACGGTGAACATGGCATCCCGCCTGGAGGGACTCACCAAGTACTACGGCGCCTCCCTCGTCGTTTCTGAAGCGGTCAAGAAGAGCATTGAGAAAAAAGTAAAATCCCGGCTTCTGGACAAAGTGTTTGTTAAGGGTTCAAACCTGCCCATACAGATATACACTGTCGCCGAAAAACTCACCGCGAAGGAGAAGGAGCTGTGGGAGGCCTTCGCCCATGGTCAGCGGGAATACTACAAGCGGAATTTCACCGCCGCCCAGACGGTTTTCCAGGACGCGTTGAAGGCATCCCCCGACGACCTGCCCTGCCAACACTTCCTGGAGCGTACCAAGAAATTCATCAAGACCCCGCCGGAGAAGGACTGGAATGGCGCGTTCCGCCACGAGAGTAAATAGGTTCTGCATACAGAGCCACAAGGGCCTTACTCAGCGGAAAGAGCGTACACCAAGGCAAGTGTCGGCACCGAGCCGAATACCATCACGATTCCCAGAATACGAAGCAATGCCAGGGCCGAAATGATGGGCAATAATATCAGGAGTAGGCCTATCAGCAGCGCGATCAGAGTCTCAAGAACACCCAAGGGATCGGATTTCAGGTTGAGCCGCTTCGAAATCAGGACTCCAACAACCAGGTTCAGGCCCGCCAGAATGAAGATGAGCTTGATGAGAAATCCGCCGCCGGCCGCGGGACTGAAGATGATTAGAAAACCGAACACGAGGCGAAGGATAGCGCCCACCGATAGCCACCATTCGCCGCGATTGGATTTTCTCTCTGCCCTGAGCAGTGAAACCAGCCTCACAACGCCGTCCGACAGGAGAAAAACGCCGAGTATAACGCCCACAAAGCCCAAGCCGGCGTTGGGCCAAAAAAGGAGAACAATGCCGGCCAACAGGCCGATAATCCCTTGGACAATCATCACGAGGGGCATAGCGGCGAAAGAGCCGCTCTGAGTCTCCCACATCTTCCAGGGTGGCATTTATCTTCGAATCATCAGGCACGCTGTCTACTACCTTCGAATCAAATTTTCAATACACGCTTCGCCGCTGTGAGATCCAGGCGAAAGGACGAGCCATGTCCCTCGAAAAAACCATGTTCCTCCACCATATGGACCAGCAAATCGGTGTAAAAGAGCGTTTCGCCCGTGGCTTTAAGCTCTATGGTAACGTTTACCTTCCGGAAAATTCCATCCTCCCAGGGACAGGCCAAATAGCCTCTGGCCTCATCGGTCTTAACGATCCAGTCACCATCAACGGTTACCGGCTCACCAAGCCCTTTCCGACCCTCATCCATGAAATGCCGCATTTTGGCCGCTAACACCGGGGGGTCGATGTTCAAACGACGCATGAGCTGGGCGTCATCATCGATGATAGTGGACAGTGTTCGTTTGTCGCTGCCAAGGAAGCCTTCGGCGGTTATAATCCCTGGCCCCATGTTTCCCATGGCTTTTTTCAATTCGGGTGTCATCTTCATAACAGCCTCCCTGACCCTTATGCGAATTTATCGAAGAAAATGTTATCCTGACTCACGTCGTTTTCATTCATCACCCGAATACAGGCATCAATCATACCAGGGCTGCCGCAGAGATAACCTTCCAGCGTCTTGCCCTCAGAATCGATTTTCTCCTTGAGATAAGTATCCAGAACGTCGGTAATAAGACCCGTGGCCCCGATCCATCCATCGCCCTCCTCGGGTTCGGAAAGTGCCGGTACGAAGTGAAAATTCGCCAGCGTGTCCTCCAATTCCCGCATCTCGTCCACGTAGAACATATCCTTGGTGGTACGAGCCCCGAAGAAGTACCAAACTTCCTGATCTGTATCATTCTTCTCCACCATATCGCAAAGCATGGACTTGAATGGCGCCATGCCCGATCCCCCGGCTACAAACAGCATGGTCGCGTCCTTGCCGGTGCGGCGGAAATCACCAAAGGGTCCGATGATATCCATGTGATGACCGACTTCGAGATGTTCATGCACATAGGTGGTCGCGATACCCCCGGGAACCAGGCGGACAAGGACTTCGAGTTGATTGTGATTCGAGGGTTTGGAGGAAATGGAATAGGCTCTTTGGGTCGTCCCCCTGATTTTTCCATACGATGGTATCAGCAGTTGGACATATTTCCCCGCTTCAAAATCCACTGTTTCGGCACCCAGGTCGAAAAGAACCTCTTTGATATCGTAGGTAACATCCTTGATAGAGAGCACAGTCGCGCTGAACTGCTTGACGTTGAAAAGATCCTCGGGAATCTCAATCCCGATGTCGGTTTTCACCTTCACCTGACAGGCCAGGCGTATGTTCGATTTCATTTCTTCGGGAGTAAGGTAAGGGGTTTCGGTGGGCAGATGAGGCCCAATATCGGCATTTACCTGACACTTGCAAGCCCCGCAGCTTCCCCGGCCGCCGCAGGCCGAAGGCAGGTAGAGTCCTTCTGAGGAGAGGGTGATCAATAGTGTGGCACCGCCCCTGACGGTCATCTCCTTCTTACCGGCATTGATATCAACACTCACATCACCATAGTTGTTGGCAACCCGGTCAACCACAGCAATGAGAGCCGCCATGACGGCGGCTAAACCGGCAATAATCAATGGCGCATTGAGCAATGCCGCATTGAAATTTCCCATTCGTTACCCTCTATCTACTGCACGTTGAGCGTGCCGGAGAAGCCGACAAATGCCAGTGCCATCCATCCGATGGTGATCAGAGTGATGCCTGGTCCCTGCAGGCCGGCGGGAATAGGCGCACGGGCCACCTTCTTCTGTATTGCCGAGAGGGCTAAAATGGCGAGCCACCAGCCCAGGCCTGAACCAAACCCGAAAGCCAGGGTTTGTAGAAAATTGTAATTACGAATCTGCACAAACAGGGCAACCCCTAGAATAGCGCAGTTAACTGTAATCAGTGGAAGGAAGATTCCTAGAGTCATGTACAGCACAGGGCTCAACCGATCGATAATCATTTCCAACATCTGAACGGTCGCCGCGATTACCACGATGAATACAATGTAACGGTACACCATCAGATCCAGGGGAATCAGGATGTATTTCATTATCGCCCAGTTAATCGCCGCGGTGAGCACCAGAACCACCGTTACCGCTAAACCGAGACCGTTCGATGACTTCATATCCTTGCTTATCGAAATGAAGGAACACATGCCTAGAAAATTGCTGAGTAGAATATTCCCGGTAAACACCGACGCGAAGAGTATGACGAGTGGATTGATCGGAGGTGACATCAGGAAGCCTCCCTCTTAAGCATGATGGACTTGGCAACCCAGATAAGGATACCGAGGAGGAAGAAAGCGCTGGGGGGCATTACCATAATAGTCCAAGTGGTAAAGCCATCAGAGAGAATCTGAAATCCCAGCAACGAACCCGCCCCCAATAACTCCCGTACAACGGCGATGATGATGAGCACAGCCATGTAGCCGGCACCGCTGGAAAGACCATCCCACAGAGAAATCATCGGGGAATGAGATTGGGCAAAGGCCTCTGCTCGTCCCATAATAATGCAATTGGTAATGATGAGTCCCACATAGGGGCCCAGGGCCTTCGAAATCTCCGGAATGTAGGCCCGAAGCACAATATCCACCAGGATAACATAGAACGCGATGATGAGGGTTTGAACTATCATCCTCACCTTGCGCGGTATCCATCCCTTAATCAGGGAAACCGTTGTATTGGAGAGCGCCGTTACCAGCATAACGGCCACTGTCATTATCAGGGTGTTGATGAGATTGTTGGTAATCGCCAGAGTTGAGCAGATGCCCAAAATCTGAACAAATATCGGATTGTCATTCCAGAGGTTTTGTATCAAGACGCCGCGTGGTGATACGTCGCTCATTTCCCCAACTCCTCTCGAAAGGCATTGATTTCATCGAGCACAATGGCTTCCATCGCGGCACTTGTCAGGGAGGCGCCTGTAATACCATCGACAAGGCCATTGTCAGGATTATCATCCAGCCCACCCTCGCCTTTTCTCACGATGATGCCCTCATCGCCGATCCGCTCGTTTCTAAATTGGCCCTTAAACCAGTCTTCTTCAATGCGACCTCCCAGGCCCGGCGTCTCGGAATGGCTGATGATATCCAGGCCGACAACCCTCTCTACAGTTTCATCTACCGCGATTACCCCTGTTACCGTGCCCCACAGCCCCTGTCCACTGAACATCTTCACCAGGACGGTCTCGTTTCCTACCTGGGCCCGCTTAATCCGCGGGCCTTCCACCGAAGGGAAAATTCTGGAAAACTCAGCGAGAGTCTCAGCTTCATCATCGACAGCCGCGTCGATAGCGTTCAGGAAGGCCTGGGCCGTCACCAGTTTCTGATTTTGCAGCACTCGATTCTTGGTGGCGTTGTCAACAAGGGCGATGATGATGACAAACAGAAAAGCGACGATGAAGGTGAACACCACAACAAAACTGAAGGATTCTCTATTCATGAATTTCCCCCCGCGGCGTTCGACGCGGAGCCACCCGGCTGTGGCCGCTTCTCGCGTATGGCCCTCGGTTTCTTGGCTCCTTTGTACCCACTTGCCGGGAACCATTCATCGAACAAACTGGCAAAAGTGTTCCCGATCAAAACGCCGAAACTCACACCTTCGGGGAATAATGAGAAAACCCTGATAGCGGCGGAAACCGACCCTATCAAGATGCCATAGACCCATTGAGAGGCGGCCTTCTTAGGCGCGGTAATCGGATCGGTGGCCATGAATACGGCGACATAGAGCATGCTGCCGGATAAAAGAGACTCGAGGGGAAGAAACGGCACTGTAGCGCCGGCGGGCGAAATCCCGGCCACCCAAAGCCCAACGATAACAGCGGCAAAGCCGAGGAGTGAGGAAAGTATTATCTTCCAATTGGCGGTTTTGGTAGCGATAAGGTAGATGCCTGCCAGGAGTATCAGGATGATGGCGCTTTCCCCCAGTGCTCCTATCCTAAAACCAGTTATCAGATCGAGGAGGTTTGGCAGCAGTCCATCTTTCATTCCCATGAGAGGGGTGGCCGCCGTCGCGGCATCCACCGAGCTATTCAGGCCGAAGGTCCAGGGCATGCCGGGTGCCCAGGGCCGCAGGAAGCTGCGCTGCATCCCATCTGGAAAAGTCACATATACAAACAACCTGCCCGCGATGGCCGGATTGAATATGTTTCGGCCGAAGCCACCGAAAACATTCTTGGCAAACACGACACCGAAAACGATACCAATGGCGGCAATCCACAACGGTACTGCCGGGGGCATGGAAAGGGCATAGAGGGCAGAGGTAACAAGAACAGCCTCGCTTACCTTCTTGCCCCTGGGTCTTGTAAAAATGTATTCGGCAAAAAAACCAAATACAAACACGGTGGCCGATATTGTCAGGCTTCTCCAGCCATAGAGGAGTATCGAGAAGATAAAAATTGGAATGAGGGAATAAAGGACCCTCCTCATCAATATCTGCTTTTGAAACACAAAAACCCCTTGGCTAACTGGGCGATTCCCTCAATCGCCATTATTCCGAATGAAACCGGACCTTACCAGTCTTTTGACCAAATATCAAGTAAATATTATATATATGAACAGGATCATTCAACCGAGAGTAGTAATGAGCACAGCGCGAGAGGAGTAAGCGATGAGACGAAGAGCCATTGTAGCCGGAATACGTGAGGACTGGGTCGACTTATTGAGCCTGGACGAAACCGAAACCGCCCATGAGAAATCCTATGACACTGCCAATACATGCGGATCGACAGGCTGTACCTGTCGGGTGAGCGGTAGAACATTCCGGGCGGCCATACCCCGGAACCTGCCTATCCACAATGGCGACACCGTGGAAGTGACCGCGTCCCCTTACAGGGCTCTCATCGCTTTTTCCGCCATCATCGCCTTGCCCGTCGCGGCGGGCGCGGCCGCTTGGTTCCTTGTCGGCTTATGGCACCCCGCGGGAATGGAAACTCTCAAGGCAGCGGCTACGGCTTTGGCGGTTCTCGGAACTTCAGCCATCTCGCTGGTTTTCGGCAAGAAAAAGGCATCAGTGAAATCGCTCAAAATAACGGCGGTCTCATAGTGCACTGTCCCAAGCCTAACTCGATCGCTGTGCTGAAACTCACCCGACGATATCTTGGGGCAGTCGCTCTTGTTTCCATGTCTTTTTCTGAGCTCCCGGCCGAAACGATTACACCAATACTTCAGAGGGCAAGGGAGCTGGTTGGTCAGCCCTATGTGAACGGCGGTATGTCTCCTGGAGGGTTTGACTGTTCGGGTTTTATCAGCTATCTATACCGCCCTACAGTGCCACAGCTCCCCCGGGTATCCCGGGACATGGCCCTAAACGGAGTGGCCGTCGAATACGGTGATTGGAAGCCCGGCGATTTGCTGTTCTACGCGACAGGGGCCGATCGTACGCGGATTAATCATGTCGCGCTTTGGTATGGTGATGGGAATATCATTCACAGCATTTCAGACGGACCGGAAACCGGCGTGGTGGTCAGTCAGGCGGCATCCAAGTATTGGGCGTCCCGGTATATCAGCTCCCGGCGGGTGCTTAGAGAAAGCCCTGAAGCAGTCGTGATGCCTGAAATACCCTCCAGCCCCGAACAGTCGCCATGGGACAGCTTCGATGGCATACTGCGCGGCGATTTCGACAGCTGGCGCAGGGCGGATGAAGAGGCCTTCGAGAGATTTAGAAGGAAAAACGAATAGCTATAGAACTATAGGCCGGCCTCCTCATCACACCTTTTTGAGGTATTTCTTGGTATCCAATGCCACGGCGGCAATGATAATGACACCCTTGATGATGTATTGATAGTACTGCTCCAAGCCGACAAAAGTCATGCCGTAGGAAATGATGGTAAACATCAAGACCCCGGCAATCGCCCCGGAAACCTTGCCAATGCCCCCGCTGAAGGATATCCCGCCGACGACACACGCCGCTATGGCGTCCAATTCATAGCCGAATCCCGTGCTGGGATTGGCTGAGCCGATTCGAGCGGCCTCGAGGTATCCGCCGATGCCGTAGAGAACACCGGCCATCACATACACCATGATTGTGGTACCCATGACACTGACACCCGATACCTTGGCAGCCTCGGGATTCCCCCCCACGGCATACATGTTCTTGCCGAAGATGGTTTTATTCCAGATTACCCAGATTATCAGAGACACGGCGGCCGCGATCAGAACCAGATAGGGAATGCCTACCCGGGAGCCGGCGACTTGGAAATCGATGAGACGACCTGTCGCCAGGGCCGTATATGGCCGGGCATGCCCGCCAATGGGTTGAGCGCCACCGGCACCAAGGTCAAAATATATCTGAATAACACCATAGAGTATGGTCATCATTCCCAATGTCGCGAGAAAGGGATGTATTTTGAACTTGGCCACAATCCAGCCGCTGAGAGCGCTGAAAATGACGCAGGCAATAATGGCAATGAGCATCGGCACGAGTGTCGGCATTCCTTCGAGATTTGGGTAGAAACGGCCGGCATAATCGGCGCGCTGGAGTAAGGACGCGGAGATAACCGCGGCGAGTCCCACCATGCGGCCCAGTGAGAGATCGGTACCCTGGAGGATAATGATACCCGCTACCCCCAGGGCTAATATGAGCCTGACCGAGGACTGGGTAAGCACATTTTCCAGTAC
>Ga0209049_1000263_pt1 | contig 10562 bp, 5 predicted proteins | sample WorMetulBAHAMAS2_FD_187398 | JGI IMG/M metagenome (GOLD analysis project Ga0209049, IMG submission 187398) | Marine gutless worms symbiont microbial communities from Max Planck institute for Marine Microbiology, Germany - Olavius ullae BAHAMAS.2... | ecosystem: Host-associated > Annelida >...
TGTTTGCAGATACGATAAGATAGGCCTATGCGAATTGCAAATTTGACAAAGCCGATGTGATCTTTTACAAACGGGTGCCTTATTTGGCTACGTGTAAAATGGGGGAATTGCGGAATGCGGAATATAGATGCGGAATGCGTAAAATACCTGGAATAGAGCAGTACTTCTGCAAAATAAAATGATAACATGGACCCTAAGGCTAACTTGAACCCTAAACCTACACCTAACCATTGATCCAAACCCTAATTCTTAGGAGTCGTGCTTACGTATGTGGGCGAGTACTGCGAGTATGGGGAGTACTGCAAGGTGGGTGATGCTCATGCCGATCGTGCGCTGCCGATGCAGGCATGACAATCAAGCAACACTGCCGTACGACCTTTGATGTGTGCGGGCGGGCGAAAATGAGTCAAATTAGTTAAAATTAGTTAAACCCTTATTAATCAATATTTTACTTTAAGGAAGTGTCTAGAGTACGGGAACCCGTACTGTAATTTCCGATTTTCCCGTACGGGAACCCGTACTCCAAGCACCGAAAATTGGAGTACGGGAAGTGGCAAAGGATGTGTCAGTGCATAAAAATTGCTGTACAAAAGTTCATAATAGTGATCAAAATTATGCTGAGTAGTGTAATGTCATTGTCATCCATTTAGTACAGTCTGCATGATGCATAAAACACAGCAAGCAACTCTTTCAACTGCACTTTGATAGTAGTCTTTTTGCCTACGGTATTGTTAGCTTTTGCGTAGCGAAGTAAATTTTGAATTAAAGTTATATATAAAAATGTGTCAAAGCGGTCTATGTTTAAGCATATCGTATTACCTGGAACTGAAACGGTAATGAACTGTAACAGATGCTAGACACGTATAAGGGCTATTTCACACATATGAACGTGAATATTCGCCGCGAACGTTCTAACACAACTGCTAAAGTAATTCCGGTAGCTAAGAAGTGCATCTACGCCCACTGAAAGCCTGATAAAGACTTACAGCAATATGGACATTTATTACTTCATTTCGACAGGTTGATGTTCAGTTTCCCGTACTGCATAAGTACATTGTTCGATACGGGTTCCTGCACTGCAATAGGCATATCGGCATTTTAGAGTACGGGTTCCCGCACAGGAGACACGATTTTTATAGTGCGGGTTCCCGTACTGTCTTTCAGAGACCTTGGCTTACGGGTTCCCGTACGGAAATATCGGCAGTTATGGTACGGGTTCCCGTACTGTAGACACAGCCTTACTTTAAAATTAATCAGCACCTTGTTAGTTACAAAGGGATTATGTAAAAAAGACTACCGGTCCCCACCGACCAACCCTAACCCTACCCTAAACTAGGAATGTTAAAACCGTTTTTTTTAAACAAAACCGGTAATCGGTTTGAGGAAACCGGTAATTTACCGGTAATCGGATTAAGCTTAACCCCGTCCCGGTGACACTTGACAGTTGGCCATCGACTGGCCTGCCCAGTAGGCCTACTGGCACAACGGTGTAATTGCACATCGTTTGATGCACAGGACAGCATCCCCCCTCACTGACAGCGGGTGCCGGCATTATCAAAGAGAGCAGATGAAGCTGCGATGTTGTCCGTTCATCTGTGCAACATGTACAGCGTATTCGTGAAACAAACATCAGTCTCACTGATGTCTCCACGGACGTGGAGGGGTAGGCCTAGGCCTATGCGGCCACGCTGCATCAGCTTGCCTATTGCCGTGCATGCGATCACACTACCGCCCCATGTATTGCGTAATCGGCGATGTTTGACACGTAGACATACACTGTGGGTGGGTTTCAGTTATTGTCAGATGTTCAATAAAGTGCGGTAAACGTGACGGTGAAGCACAGTAGTTAAGCGAGTAGGCCTACATTAGTCGACAGTGTGGCTTTCCACTTGTCAAATAACCTGCCTCAGTCAACTCCCTGGGCCACCCACGGTGGTAGCAGCGGTGCGGGAACTACATGGGTGGCCCGGGCGGCTGCTTTCCCACGCCGATGTCGTGCGTCGTGTCTCAGTCTCGGTCAATAAAGGAGGTGTGCGGATTCTGAAATTTTCATCCACGTCAGTCCACAGATTTTGACCAAAGATCCACGACCGCAGTCCATGATGCAGTAAGCAATCTTGAAAGCAACCAGAGCCTGTCTTAGGCTGTCTAATGCACAACTAGTGTCTCTGGAACGAAACTAATTCAAGTTCAAATTAGAATTTTATCAACGAAGTTCGAATGTCAGAAAAAACGGATTTAACTTCCCCACTTATCGACGACGATGACCCTTCGGGTCGCCACGACGCTGGAATTGTGAGAAAACGGTGGGCGACAGCAGCGCAATGTGGTACGCTACGCAGCGCAGCTGCATGCTCACTCCATCAAGCGAACAGGTTGCATTCACATGCCGCCACTGCCTGCGCCGAGATACGGGTCAAACACCGCGGTCTGGGTCTGCGTTGCCTGGGTCGTGTCGACACGGCGTGCAATAAATTCGATAACCGGTTTTACGTTCTGAAAACCGATTACCGGTTGGAAAACGGTTTACCGATTTTCCGATTACCGTTTTAACATCTCTACCCTAAACCTGACCTAACCTAAACCATAAGAAAGTGTCTATACACACGGCTAGCCGTGTGACTATACGGCTAGCTGTGTGTAGGGTTAGTAGGGTTAGGGTTAGCTAGCCAGACCATCTGTGTGTTTCTACCTCGTTTGGCTATACACACGGCTACGGGCAAAGCTAGCCATGTGTATAGCATCAGCCAAACCATAACCCTAAACTGACCTCTGGTGGTTCTGGCGGGTCCCATGGTTTTTTTTCATATGCAGGATAAAAAGGCTATCACTGTACATAAGTGACATTCTGATACTTTTACCACTAGTCACTTTGTACAATTTCTGTCTTCTGAACGTCGTATCTACGCCAGCAAGGTTCCACCAGTGGATTATCATTATTACATGCAGGTAAATCATCTTTAATCTCGGCTCCGCTGGTGTACCTATGGCCCTACACTGTCACCGATTACGTAACTCCTTGGTAGCCACTCGAGGCAGGACTTTAAAGTCACGTCTCTGGTCCTAATTACTGTCACTGCTGACTGCCACGCATCGCAGTACATGCTGTACTCGCAGTACTCGCCCGCATACTTTTGCATGACCGCTTAGAAGGACGGTGATATGGTCAGATCGCCGATCTGACCCTAAAAAGGCAGAAAATTGATAGAACCAGATCAGCGATCTGAATGATCCTGAAAATTGATACTGTCAGATCGGCGATGGCTATCTGACCTTAGTTGTAGCTCAGAATTGATACAATCTGATCGGCGATCTGAAAACCCAGACAATTGATACGGTCAGATCGGCCAGTGTTCCAACTATTGTTACAGCTTCCGAGAGGTCACACTGATGGGCACTGACTTGTATTTTTTATTTGACATTTTATTTATTTTTTAAAACCATTACATAAAATTAGTTTTTCTGTGTTACTTAGGCATGCAAGTTCATTGTTTTGCGTTGGAGCCCAACATAAATTCAGTTACAGCTGTGAGGTAGACCTAGCGCATGTGTATAATAGCTGTTGTTTGTCGTGAAGTTTCATGATAAACACATTCAGAAACATCATTTATAATACAAAATAGTTGCTGTGTCACAGGTACCTACTGAGGCAAAAGAAAAAACTATATTAACTAGGGAAAGATTTTAATGCCACCGCAGGCCCTGCATGAGACTTGAATAATGGCACTATTACTGTGTTGAATATTTATTACTTCCGTATCAGTTTTCTTGGTGGTTTCAGTCAGATCACCGATATGACTATAATTATCGTTCTTAGAAAGTGTCTATACAAACGGCTAGCCACATAGACACACAGCTTTTAATGTCAAATATCGCGAAAATGGTGAGAGATATGATGTTGGACTCAAAGGAGGTCAGATAGGAAACTAGGAAACTGCCCATGAGCTTTCGATTGGCACCATTACCTTTGACCATGGATGACCTTGAACCGACCTAGTTCAAGGTGATTACAATTACAGTCAAATATTTTGATAACAATGTATGGAATGCAACAACATTTGGCAGATACACGTTCCATAGAATGTATTTCTTGTTTTAATAGTAATTCTCTTTTACAGCATTGTTATTGAATGTAGTTATTTTACACAAATGTGACCGAATGAAATGCGTTTGCTTTCAGAGATGTACTGACTGCAACTTGTTGTACTGCTGTGTGTGCTACAAACAACGACATTCCAGCCGAACAATGAGAAAGCACCTGTCTCTCTACATACTGGTTTGTTGGAACATACACTAGTGCTTTGTGAAATGATACCATTAGCCAGTTGCTTAATTTATTCATAGGCATGTCTGGCACACCACTAGAATATGTAATTTCATATTGTTGTTGATCGTTTGGCTGCATTGTATGATACAAACCCCAAAAATAGTGAGATTTGTGTGCTGAATTATTGCATGGATTTGTAACAGAAGTAGGGTTCATATCGTAGGCCAACGAGCTAATCGATGTATCGTGGCGTTTCAGATCGCGATATGGTGATATTGTAGGATATTTACTGTGTCGGTCCAGCGGCAAGTAGGCCCCGCGTCCGGCCGTCCAGTCGAGTGTGCAGTGTTATCCGCCGCCGATGCTTGGCGCGTAACGCCTTAGGCCTACATTGACCACTGTGGGTGGGCCTCAGTAACTGTTATTGTTATATCACCATCTGAAATACGCGTGTCACGTGACATGGATAAATAATCACTGTTGACCAGGCGTGTGAGCGGGAATGTAATGTTGCCCGCCGGGAAAGTAATGTTGCCCGCTCGACTGGGCAACATTACGAGAAGGACGTCACGCCATGCAAATGCAGCTGTATTTTGGTCCGAACGTTATATTAGGCAGGTCAAATTATATATTCTGCATCTGCGGTCACAGCTGTGACGTAATTGACGTTTCGTCATTAACAAGTTGTAAAAATGTCGTTTTCTTTTCTTTTATACATGTTGAAGAATTTTGAAATGCGAAAAAATATAGTCACTAGATAAAATTGGATAATGTTTCTCGTAAAGTTGAAAGTGTGTGAATTATTGGTTTGCGTAGGCCGGTATTCGGTAAGGCAGACTGCGGGGTTAAATTTATTGCTGTTTTTCTGTGATATAACAAAACAAATATTGACTGTTAGCCTCGATCAACACTGAAAAATTATGCCCCTCAGTTGTGTAATGTTACCCTCGGGCCTTCGGCCCGGCCCTAGGGCAACATTACACAACTTCGGGGCATAATTTTTCAGTGTTGCCCTCGTCACCAGCCAATATTTGTATAGTGTTGTTGCGGCGAACCGAAACCAAGACGGCAGTGTTTTGTTAAGGTTACCTCCAAGCGTAATAGTCACCGCCATAGATCGAGAATTCGAATTTTATGAATTTTTTCACGAAAAAAATTCGCAAAAAATTCGTAATTTTGCAAATCATAGATGTTTAACTTATTTTGATGTTCTGGATGGCTTAGTACTGCTAACTGCAATGGAGCATTGAAGAACCTATATATTGCTGTAGGTTGGCAGCCACCATGCGACAACTGGAGTTCAGCAGGACGGAAATCCGATGTTTCTGCCAGTCGGCGATGTTCCCACCAGTGGAGATGCTGTCAGTGAGTTAGTGGAACGGGGTGTAAGTCCGCCTGTGCCTGTGTCACCTGACATTGTTACAGACAAAGATGATGATGAACGTGGCGAAGTTAATGACAATGAGTTGGAAAATAGCAACATTGGTGATGAGGATACACAAACTGAAGCCAAAGGTAAAAAAATACTAACCAGTGTTTCTTTAGTGTATTTTTGTTTAATATTTGAAGCTGTTCATATGTACATTTTTATTATCTGTCCAGTGCATTAACAGCATTGGACATATTATAAAATCAGTTTGTGTGTCTGTGAGTCAGTCAGCCAGTCTGTCACAGAAAACGAGTTAAACGCTCTACAGATCGCCATCTTCACAAAATTGCCACAAACTACCAAAATGGAGTCCCATGAGATGTGATTATCTATTGTTTTGGTGGAAATCCGGAATACTTATCTTCACCAAACCTGAAGTGGAATTAATTTTTACCGTTTCTCCTATAGAATAATCGCTGTTATGTCAAATATCTCGAAATGGTAAGAGATACAATGCTGAACTCAGTAGAGGTCAGATGGGAAACCAGCCATGGGCTTTTGATTCAACTATGAACTTTGACCCTGTATGCCCTTGAACCGTCTAAGTTCAAGGTCACTGGAATTTCAAATTTCACATGAAATATTTTGAAAATGGTGAAAGATATGATGGAGTCAATGGAAGTCGAATATGAAACCACTCATGGGCTATCTATTGGTACCATGACCTTTGGCCTTGGTTGACCTTGAACCGTCCTAAATCTGGGTCACAAATAAAATATAAAAAAGTAAAAATTGTGTGGCTGTTGCTGCACACAGTTAGCAAGACTGCGACTGTTAATAATAATAATAATAATAATAATAATAACGACAAATTTAACGTGTCGTAAGCAAAAGCTACAAGGACACGGTACAATCCACTCAGCGCAGTGTACTAGTTAAACAGAAAGAATTTTAAGTGTTTCTTGAAGGCAGAGATGGATGACGCGTTGGTGATGGTTGGCGGAAGGTCGTTCCAAATACGAGCTGCTGCGGTGCCGAAGGCACGATCGCCGACCGTCTTTAGTCGTGTTCGAGGCACCACCAGCTTGTTAGATGATGACGAACGAAGTCGTCTCCGAGCGTCGCTGTCCGCCGCCCAGTGCAGATCTCTGGACAGATATGCCGGCGCGGTGTTGCTGCGACACCGGAACACGAGGACGGCCAGGCGGAACTTAATTCGGTCAGGTACTCGCAGCCAGTGCAGATCGCGAAGCAGTGGAGAGATGTGGTCGTACTTCCGACTGTCGCAAACCAACCGTGCGGCTGCGTTGAGCACTGACTGGAGTCGATCGAGAAGTCGACCAGATACACCAGCGAGGGTGGCACTCCCGTAGTCCAAACGTGTCAACACCAGCGACGTTACAAGTGACAGAAGAACTGGTCTGCTGACTGATCGTCGAATGCTTCTGATCTGTCGTAGTGAATTGAAGCAGCAAGACACAGTCTTAGACACGTGCGTCTTCATCGACATGTCTGAGTCTATGTAAATTCCCAGGTCGCGGACGCAGCTTACAGGCTTGATGGTGTTGTTGTCCAGAACTAGCGGAGTAGTCGGAATCTGGTGTTGTTGCCGACATGAAGCGCACCATATGAACTCTGTCTTAGATGCGTTTAGTTGTAGTCGGTTGGACTTCATCCAGACACACACATCGCTGATACACGAAGTCATACGGTCAACAAGAGCCGTAGTGTCACGCGGAGAGCAGAAACCGTATATTTGGGTGTCATCAGCGTAGAGATGCGGATGGAGTCCGCTGTCTTCAATGAGTCTGATGAGGTCCGCCGTGTAAAGCAGAAACAGTATTGGCCCGAGAACGGACCCTTGTGGCACCCCGCATAGCGATGTTGAAGGGGTGGAGCTGGAACTTCTGCAGCGGACGAATTGCAGTCGTTGATCTAGGTAGGTCGAGAACCAACCTAAGACGGTGCCGCCGATACCGTAAGAAATTTCAAGACGACGGATGAGCGTCGTGTGATCGACGGTATCGAATGCTGCCGACAGGTCGAGCAGCGTGAGGGCGGCTAAGTCGCCACGATCCAGTGCGCCGAGGATATCACTGAGAACTCGAAGAACTGCAGTCTCAGTGGAGTGGTTGGCGCGGTAGGCTGACTGCAGTTCTGGCAGTAGTTTCCGTTCACTGACGTAGTCTATGAGTTGTTGAGCGACAAGTCGTTCAAGAGTCTTCGATAGAACGGTCAGATTAGAGATGGGCCGATATGACTTCCCGTCGGACGGGTCTAGATCCGGCTTTTTCAACAACGGAGTGATGAACGCTGCCTTGAACTGCGTCGGAAATACTCCAGATGACAGTGACCTGTTGAACAGCTCCGTCAGGAATGGCGCCAGTAGGTCGACATTGTCCTTTAGCAGTGACGTTGGAATTGGATCCGTGTTGCACTGTTTGTTCGGAAGCTTGCGAATAACTGCGATGACTTCATCGACCCTAAGGGTGCGGAACACGGAGAAATTGCAGTCAGGTGGCGCTGGTGTGTAGCACGGTGGTGGCGCATCAGCGGTAGACTCACGGACACCAGCAATCTTGTCGTCAAAATAACGATGCAGGTCATGTGCGTCGATTGCCGTTGATAGCGGCACACGTCCACGTCCCATGAGGCTGTCAATCGACTTCCACAGACGATGCGGCGATGAGCGTTCGGACTCAACCTTAGCTTGCCAGAAGCCTTCGCGCTTCTGACGTAGAAGGTCGCGGTAGACTCGGCGTTCGATATTCCATGCAGCGGCAGCAGTGGCTGCTTTGGCAGTGTTGGCAGGTGTTGGCGCTGCGGCTGCGATTTTGCTGACACGACGGGACTCGCGTTCCAAACGGCGGACACGACGCTTGGCGTTTCGGCATTCCTGATCAAACCATGGGTCTGAAGGACGACGGCGACAGGTTACAGTCCGTTGAGGAATCAACCGGTCAAGAACAGTGCCAATCTCCGTGTCGTACAGACGTGCCAAGCCGTCGACGTCGTAGTTCTTCCACGACTCTGGTTGACACAATAGTGATGACTGCAGACTTTCACGAAAAGCGTCACCGTCGAGCTGGCGCCATGGTCGAACGACAGTTGAAGTGTAGACGGGTGGCGGTCGGCTCATGGGCACCGCCCACCGTAGAAGTCTGTGGTCAGACAGGTCACAGAATCTGGGATCTGTCAGACCGACGTCGATGACGTCGACGGACGGGTTCGGCAGGTCATCGCGAGACGCGACGATGTCGAGCAGACCGCCAAGGTCATGAGTTGGTGCAGTGACACGACATGACAGACCGTAACTGGCGAGCAGATCAATGAGCTGCACAGCTGATGCATCATCAGATCGCTCTAAATGTACGTTCAAATCACCGACGATAAACAACGGCTCAACAAACGTAGCAAGACGGTCAAGTACGTCACCTAGCTCGCTGAAGAACGTTGCGGATACGGCCTGTGATCCTGGTCGGTAGATGGCACAGACAACATACGATACGGCGCCCGACGACACTCGTACGCAGACGAACTCGAACGTCACTGGTGTTGCACCGACGTTGACTGGTTCTACTCGAGCACCAGTAAAGGCGACTGCCGCGACGCCGCCGTGGTTCGTCAGCATAGTGTCGGTGGCAGTACGTGGACGAGGCACGTCGACGACGGTGAAGCCGTCGGCTCGCAGGCGACGGATGCAGACGGCGTCGTGATCGTGCCATGTCTCGACCAGAAACAATACGTCGATACCGTGGACTCGACTGACCTCGATTACATCGTCCAGCTTGTTGTTCAATGATCGGACGTTGAAGCAGCCGAAGTTCATTGACCGATCGGACGTATTGTCATGACGTTGTTGACGTACAGTGGTGAGTACTCGCTCTCGCTGAATCAACGTGTTGTAACGTGGACGGCGTTGTTGCGGAAAACTCACGACTACTGGTATCGGTTTCACTTTCAGTTCCTGGCAGGTGACCCGGTCAGTAGCGGCAGCAGGCACGGCACGGGCCCGTGTGTGCTGGCCAGCTCTGCAGCCGCGCCGGCGCCGCCGCCGCTGCCGTGATATACCGAGGTCGATGACACGATTAGCGTCACACCTGTCTAACTCGGCAGCATTCAGGCGTAAGCGACAAAGGTCTTTCAACGTATACGTGTGGGTCACGCCCACCGCCAAACCGGTATCCATGATCAAAACGAGGAATAAAGCGATCCAAAAATGCAGTTATGGAAAAAAGTAACATGGCGGCAGTAATCCTGACTCAGTCCTTGTAACAGTAACATGAAACTGTATGTGATACTTCTAAGTAACCAGATAAAATCAACAAAACGTGCAGGTAATACGAACAGACGCAGCCACATACGGCGCGATCAACCAATATTCAAATACTTTACGTGTTTGAAACACACGGCATTGGACAGACTCCGAGTTCACTTGAACGTTATCTTGTTTCATCAACTTCATGTTTTCTCCCGTCGAAATTCCCACACGTCATAATTCATCATTCACACTGTATGTCTTGCTGTATGTGTGTGTGTGTCTGTGTGTCTCTGTATGTATGTGTCTTTGTGTGTGACAGAAAGGTCAACTGGGTCGTGTAGTGAATGAGAAATCTGATGACAATTCATCATCATCATCAGCGTGGCTACCTGCTGCAATCACTGGCATTGGTCAGTGTCATATCACTCACACACACACACACTGTGTGACAGTTGCTCTCAATGTCACACACTGACAGCTGTCAGGTAGACCGTCAACACACACACTGTCACATGTTCTACATGTCACATTGTGTTGGCTGATGTTAGCATTCACTGTTGAAACACTGGGTTAGCAATCATTACTGGGCGAGTGTGACAGTTATGTATGGTATGTTGTGAGTGAGAGATTGATGATGTGTTTGTAGGTCCAAAGCACGGCCGTCG
>Ga0209049_1000264_pt1 | contig 10561 bp, 6 predicted proteins | sample WorMetulBAHAMAS2_FD_187398 | JGI IMG/M metagenome (GOLD analysis project Ga0209049, IMG submission 187398) | Marine gutless worms symbiont microbial communities from Max Planck institute for Marine Microbiology, Germany - Olavius ullae BAHAMAS.2... | ecosystem: Host-associated > Annelida >...
TGAATACTCGTATCTACGCTTCAAAACCAGAGTCGCGGAGCCGCTTGGTACATTTATTCCTCCTTCACTCCCGTTTGCAATGACAGCAGCCGGCCCAGCTCGACACAAACCAATCGTCAGCTCATTTTCAGGAAATTTTCAAACTGAGCCTCTGCCCGGACACCCGCATCCCGGCTTACAAGTCATTAGTCGTCACTTACTAAATTATTCTTGCGCGCGCCTCGGGACCATGGTAGCTTTTGTGCCATGGCGACCGGGTTGAAGCGTTATGAATTCAGCGAACGACTGGCCGATATCCTCGGCGAGTCCCGTCGCGATCTGCGTTTTCGCGTGACCATGCTGGTAGCGGGCGGCCTGGTCGCACCAGGTCCTCGGGGGCGTGGTTCACCACCGGCAACCCCCCACTATGCCGCCAAGCTCCTGCTCGGGTCCATGGCCGCCCCTCAGCAGTCCTATACGGTCGAGGCCATTCGCTGCTACGAACGGCTGCGTCCGACCGCCCGCACGGCAAACCCGATGGCCCCCCGCATCACCCTGGGTCCGCGGCCCCCGTCGGGGCCTATGCCCCCCCTCCCTACGCTGCCGCTGCTTTCCGGTCACCGCACCTTCGGGGAGATCCTGGTCCGCCTGTTGGAGCTTGCCGCGAGGCCCGAGACCAGGGAGGGCTTGGCACGGGAGCTGTTCGGAATCCGGGTCAGCCGCAGCTATCCGGTAAGTGCGGTGCAGCTGGGTGCCTGGTCCGAGGGACAACGTAACATCATCACCCAAGGTTACGAGCCGGCGGGGGGAGAGCGCCCCCCGGTGTGGCTCGATCCGGAGCGGGACGGTAACCCCGATCCCGGTCTCTATCACACGCTGTTCTTACCGGCCGCCAAGCTGGTAGAGATCGGTAAACTCACCAGCCTTCCAGATCAAGCGAGGCCCCCCATGATCAATCTAGGACCTAAAATGGCACGCATTTCAAAGCTCGCCGAACTCGTGCGCCAGACCCGTTTTCGCGGTCGTTGGGAACAGCTGCTGGCGGCCCTGGCAAAGGTCCAGGCCTGGTCGAACCGGGTCGATACACGTGCCAGCAAGCTCGTGGAGGTGCAGGGCTTCGGATCGAATCCGGGGCAGCTGCGGATGCTCACCTATGTCCCCGACCGGCTCCCGGCGGCGGCGCCTCTGGTCGTCCTGTTGCACGGCTGTACCCAGTCCGGGGTCTCGTTCGACAAGGGCACCGGTTGGTCGACGCTCGCCGATCGCCATGGTTTCGCGCTCCTGCTGCCCGAACAGCACTGGACCAACAATCCGCTGCGCTGTTTCAACTGGTTCCGCCACGCGGATACCCGCAGGGACCAGGGCGAGGCCCTGTCCATTAAACAAATGATCGACCGCATACTCGAGGACCACGGGCTCGACCGGCGGCAGGTCTATGTGACGGGACTGTCATCGGGCGGCGCAATGACCTCCGTGATGCTGGCGACCTATCCGGACCTATTCGCGGGGGGTGCGGTCCTTGCGGGGGTGCCCTATCGCACGGCGGACAATATGCAGGAGGCCTTCGAGAGCATCTTCCAGGGGCGCTGCCGCACCCCGCGCGAATGGGGCGACCTGGTGCGGGGCGCCTCTCCCCACCGGGGACCTTGGCCCAAGGTATCGGTCTGGCACGGGGACGCCGACTCGGCAGTCAAGCCTTTGAATGCCGATGAGATTGTCAAGCAGTGGACGGACGTGCACGGCGTGGCGGGTAATCCCTCCGTGGAGCGGACCGTGAATGGCCACCGCTGCCGGATGTGGAAAGGGGCGAACGGTGAACCCCTGGTCGAATCCTACACCATCAGTGGCATGTCCCACGGCGCCCCCCTGAGCACCGGGGACCGGCCCGACCAATGCGGTACCGCGGCACCCTTCTTCAACGACGTGGGCATCTCTTCCGCCTTCCACATCGCCGGCTTCTGGGGCCTGCTGGAACGGGAGCCGGATGCCGTGGCAGCGGCGACGGCTACCACCGGCCGGGTGCGGCCCGAAGTCATCGACCCGTCGCGGGACCCGGCCGGCGACCGCCCGGACCATGGGCAGCCGGCGGGGATCTACGCGCGGGGGAACCACGGGAACGAGCGAGCAGCCGGGTCCCATACATGGCAATCGGGATTGGGTGGAACCGATGCCGGTTCCGAGTCGGTTGCCCGCGGCGTCCCCCCCGGCATTCTGGCCGAGCCGTCGGGGCCGGAAAGGCAAGGGACCGGTCCGGAGCCCGGTGATCGCGCATCCGGCCCTACCGGTGACGGGGGCGTACCCCTGGGAATCTCCCTGGGGATCGATGTGCACGGGATCGTCCGCAAATCCCTGGCGGCAGCCGGTCTGGTCCGGGACACGGCGCCCGCTGCCGGAAGCTCACGCGCCGGCGATAGTATGCCGTTCGGGATCGACGTGCCGGGGATCATCGGGACCTCCCTCGAAGCGGCGGGTATGTTCAGGGATTCCACCACGGACCCGGATTCCGTGGGATCGGCAAAAGAAGCGACGCAAGAGACGGCCGACTCCGGCTGGGAGGGTGAGGGGTGGGAGCTCCTTACCGACGACTCGGGGGGACCCAGGCTCTTCGGGCAGGTGTCCTCCGGGCGTGCCTGTGAAACGGGCAAGCAGGTCCGATCCACGTCACGCAAGATCGTGCTGGGCCCCAGCCCGGAGCTGAGCTACGTGCGCAGGCTCAATCTCGATGCGGCGGTAAACGACTACACCAGCGCCCGCTTCAGCGTCCTGGTGGACGGCACGCCGGTGGACGAGGCCTCCGCCATCGGCATGGAACACGTCGAGTCGGAATGGCTACAGCGGTCGGATATTGACCTGTCCCGGTTCGCGGATCGAACGGTGACCCTGACCTTCGAGGTAACCGCAAGCACGAACGTCTGCAGTGCAGTCTCGGCCAAGGCCTGGGTCGATCGGATCCGGATAAAATCGGTCTCGCCCGTGTGTTAGTGTCCGTCTCCCGCAGTCGGACCCTGGGGCGCGGGCAGTTTGGGTTGACTACGACAAATGGCCGACAGCTAACCTGATGGCATTGGGATGAAAGACCGCCGACGATGGTGAGCGGATTCCGACCGATTTGCGTTCATTCGCGTTCATTTGCGGCAAAAACAATTTCCAATGGCGTAACCGGACCGATGCCATCGGTATTTCGGTACTGCCGTACCGGCTTAAGCCATGTCTATCGATGATGACGACAGGACCCACATCGCCCACATCGTCCCCCAGGGCACCCATCCCCGCGAGAATGCCCCCGGCCTCGAATCCGGTATCGGGGCCCGACGACCGACCGGGTTACGGGAAGTACACACAGGCCTTCACCGTAGTCTTCTACATCTTCTCCGCAGCCGTCATCTGCGAAAACCCGCGCCGGTTCGGCTTCAAGTTCGACAACCCTCTGGCAAGCCCGTGAGTAGCCGACCATCCATTCGAACCCAAAGGCCCGGCGGGTAGTTCGGTTGCCCTGGAAAGCCCCGCCGTGGTCGTGTTGAAATAATCGATGGAGGTTATACTTTTCCCCATGGAACTGATTCTGACTGTCGTCCGCTATCAAAATCGCCCCGCACAGCCGACGCTGACCTCAAGGATCGGCATCACCGGCGGGACTATTGGGCGCAACCCGGATAATGAGCTGGCGCTTCCGGACCCCGAGCGTTGGGTAGGGCGACAACACGCCAGGATCAGCTTTCGCGAGGGGGCCTTCTTTTTGACGGATACTAGCACGAACGGGACCTTTGTCAATAAGGCCACGGAAGCGCCCCATAAGGGTCAGGAGGTCGAGCTGCATGACGGTGATACGCTGAGCATCGGTTCCTATGAGATCCGCGTCACCCGGGAGACCGCTCAACCGCAACCCGCCGCCTCGGTCGCTCCCCTTACCGGCGGCAGACCCGAATTCGAGTCCTATGCGCAGACCCCGTCCGGCGGTGCCGTACCCGATATCATGGATCTGGTCGGAGGGACGTCGACAGCAACCAACCTATTCTCCTCCCCGGCGGCAAAACAGGAAACCCCCGCGGGGTCCGACGACTGGTTGATGCCGGCACCCCCGGAAGCGGGGCCCCGGACGCCTGGGCCCGAGCGCGACTCCCCCAGGGCCCCGGCTACCGCGACGGAACCGGATCATACCCCCGATTTGAACGCCTTCTACAGTCCGCCCGACGCAATTCCGGAGGACTACGACGTCTGGGCGGACACATCGCGCCCACAATCCGGAGCGCAGAACCTACCGACCGGCGGCCCCGAGTCTTCGCCTGCCCCGACCGCTCCGAAACCGACCCCACGCGAGGGGCGGCCAACATCGCCCCCGCCCTTGCGTGAAAGGACCCAAGAAATACGACCAACCCCCACCGCGGCCGGCGAGACGAACGCATTGCAAGCCTTCTTCCACTTTCTGTTTCGACCGAGCCGTGGTTTCCTGCCGCCCCTGGAAGCGACCCGCGAGGCCTTCGACGACATCCAGTGCCACGAGATGGCACTCGTCGCCGGTCTCCGCGCGGCATTCCATGCGCTGTTGAAACGCATGGACCCGGCGGAATTGGAGCATCGGTTGCGCGGCCATTCCTTCATCGACAACCTGATGCCGATGGCCCACAAGGCAAAGTATTGGGACCTTTTCACTGAAACTTACCAAGCGATTTCAGCGGATGCGGCCGACGATTTCATGAACCTGTCCAGAGACGCCTTCACCCGTGCATACGAGGACCAGACAGCGCGCCTCAGACAAGGCCAGGTCCCACGACAAAACACCGCCTTAGAGACCGATGCCATTAAGTTAGTTGCTGACCGCTTGTCGTGGTCGGTCAGGATGCGGAAAAGAAAACGACGAATCGCGCGAATCTGCGCGAATCTATTCGTGAGGATTCGCGCGATTCGTCGTTTTTCCCCTTTTTCATTGATCGGGAACGCTTAAGGGGACCTTGAAAAATCCCATGCTCAATACTTTCCATGGTGATGCTCATAAATCGCGCTTTTCGAATGCCTTGATTATCATGGAGTTACGCACACGGACATAATGGGGCTTCCTTGTTCTGCAAAGACACCTTGAATTTTTCAAGGTGCCCTTAACTTAATGGCATTGCCTTAGAGGCGGCCTGAGAACCAGGACCTAAAATGAGGGGCATCTTTGTTACGGGCACGGATACGGGCTGCGGGAAGACCGAAATCGCGCTTGCGCTGATGGAGGCCCGGCGCCGGAACGGCGTAGCGGTACTCGGCATGAAGCCCGTAGCATCCGGATGCGAACCGACCCCCGAGGGCTTGCGTAACCAGGATGCCCGGCAGCTTCAGGCCCAGGGCAGCCACAGGATACCCTACCAGCAGATAAACCCCTACGCCTTCGAGCCCCCGATCGCACCCCATATCGCAGCCGACCAGGCAGGGGTGCGGATCGAGCCGGAGGTCATCGCCGCAGCCGCGGAGCATTTGGCGGCCAAGTCCGATTTCCTGGTCGTCGAGGGCGTTGGTGGTTGGCGCGTGCCCCTTGGACCCTCCCTGTTCGCAAGCGATCTGCCGCTCGCCCTGGAGCTGCCGGTGGTCCTGGTATCCGGGTTCAGGCTCGGCTGTATCAACCACAGCCTGTTGACGGCAGAGAGTATCCGGCTGTCCGGCGTCCGGCTCGCCGGTTGGGTCGCGAACCAGATGGAGCCGGATCTGCCGGTCCGCGACGAGAACCTAGCTACCTTGGTGGCCCTGATCGACGCGCCTTGTCTGGGCCTGGTGCCCTGGATGGCATCCCCCGAACCACGCCAGGTCGCCGGGCACCTGGATCTCACGCCCCTGCTTACAGGTTAACCTCATGCAACACAGCGTATCCCCATCCCGGTTTCTCGGTGCCGTGCTGACGCTCGGCCTGATCCTGACGACAGGCTCCCCCCCGACCATCGCCGGCTCGGGCGACGCCCTGTCCCGCGCCTTGAAGCTGCCCAAGGCGAATCTGTTAGTCACGGAACGCGGTCGCCCGGTCATCAGCCGCCACCCGGATCGTGCCATGGTTCCGGCATCGACGATGAAGATCCTGACCGCCCTCGCCGCCATTGAACGCTGGGGATTGGAGCACCGTTTTCACACGGATTTCTACCTCGGCAACGATAACCGGCTCTGGGTAAAGGGTTACGGCGATCCCTATCTGGTATCCGAGGAGCTGCACCTCATCGCCAAGGCGCTGAAGGCGCGCGGGGTCCGAAAGGTCGCGGGGATCGGTACGGACGACAGCTACTTCGACCCCAACCTGGCGATCAGCGGACGCTCGTCGAGCGACAATCCCTATGACGCGCCGGTGACCGGGCTGGCGGCCAACTTCAATACCGTCAACGTTATCAACACAGGTGGAAAGGTCCGGAGCGCGGAGGCACAAACGCCGCTGACCCCCATGGCGCGGCGGTTCGGACAGCGATTAGGGACCGGTACGCACCGGGTCAACCTCGAGCAGCGGGAGAAAGCGGTACGCTACTTCGGTGAACTCCTGAACGCCAAGCTGAAACAGGCGGGGCTCCAGGTAGGCAGCGACCTGCGCAACGGCCCGGTGCCGGCGGGAATTAAAAGGCTCTACCGCCACCGGAACAGCCGTGATCTGCGGTCGGTGGTCACCGCCATGCTCGAATACTCCAACAACTTCATCGCCAACGCCCTGTTCCTGAAGCTGGCGGACCGAGGTAATGGGCGCGCGCTGAACATGTCCAAGGCCCAGCGGGCCTGTGCGCGTTGGGTGGACCGGACCTTCGACTGGCGAGGTTACCGAATCGAAGACGGTGCCGGGCTATCCCGCGGTAACCGCCTGAGCGCCCGACAATTGCTGGAGGTAGTGAACGCCTTTGCCCCCTATCGGACGCTCCTGCCGAAACAGAACGCCCGGATACGGGCAAAGACCGGCACCCTGCGGGGCGTGAGCACCTATGCGGGATTCGTAAAGCGCAACGGGCGGTGGGAACCCTTCAGTCTGCTGATCAACCAGCCCGTGCCCCATAATCTTCGCTGGCAGGTGGCGAACTCCCTGGCCAATACCCCGGACCTGACCTGGCTGTGCTCGGGCGGGAACTGTTGACCCGCGAACGCAGGGTCCGCTGTGCGGACCTTCTAAAGGTCAACACGACCCAGTACCCCGTTTCACCTTTAGAAGGTCATAAGAAACACCTGGGTGCCCCCGTAGGGCTGTGCCCACCATAACCCTACTACTACCCATTTTTTTGCCGCCAATGAACGCAAATCGGTCGCAATCGGCGACGGTTCTCAATTCCAATGACTTCCCATGCTCAATCCGCTCACAATTTCCCGTGTCTGGTATCGGATTCGATGAACCTTTGCAGATCGCGCAGCATTCCGTCGGGTTCCGCCACGGCCATTGCGGCGATCTCATCCGCCCGTGCCTGGGTGCGGGAATGGGCGTAAATGCGCAGCTGGGGTGCGTTACCCGATGGCCGGATGTGAGCGATGTCCCCGTTGTGGAAGAAACAGCGGATACCATCCTGGACATTGATACGCGCCAGCTCACCAAATCCCCTCGCAGGCGTGAAAATGCCCTCGAGCACCTGCCGTTTCTGATCGAAAGCCTGACCTTCCGGGTCGCTCGACGACCATTCGCCGATGGTTGCCTCGGTCAGATCACGTAGCAGGACCCGATCACGCCGAAACTCCAGCCACTGGACAGCCCCGTCCGGTGGCCGGAAATAGGCGAGGATCTTACGGCTGGTGTCCTGCGGAAAGTCGTCGATCAAGTCCGCTCTCCCATACCACTGAGGCAAGCGGTCGAAGCACTCCGATAGCGTCGCGCCCGGTTCGGCCGCGGCGTACATCACAGCGAGTATGGGCAGGATGGCGTCCCGGGTCGGGAGCGCGTGCAGCACATCGCCGTTCAGGGACAGCCCGGAACCGACCAGGAAACCGCCGTTGGCCTCCCAGCCGACCACCCGCTGTCGGCCCTGGGCCAACGCCTCCTGCATGGCCTCGATGACAAAGGGCGATCCGATCCGCGTCTTGGTCGTAATCAGCCCCTTACCCATGAAGTGCTCGTGCACGCTGGGGTTGGCGCTGATCGGCACCGAGACGGCATCCGCTTCGAGATAGTCTGCGACGACGGCGCCCGCCAGATCCCCCGGAAAAAAACGCAACGCGGGCCGTGTGGGATCGTCGGACGCGGAGACGCCGACGATCAAAGGCCGATCGCTGTCGCCGTCCGTCGATACAACGGCATCGATCCGGCCATGCCGGGCCTGCTGTTCGGCGACTAGGTCCGCGAGCATCCGCAGATGTGCCGGAGAAATGGCCTCGGTATCGATGGGGACGAAGGTATCGCTACGTCCGACCCGGATCACCTCGGCCCCCGTGTGCACCAGGATGCGCGGCAGTAGATCGCGCCCGACGGCGGCGTATTCGTAGAACAGGATGCGCTTACCCTGCAGGCCGTTGCGGGGGAATACCCGGCGGTAGCGCTCGAGGTAGCCCTGCTCGGCCACTGGATTGACCGGCGGCAGGACCGGCCGCTGCTCGGGCTTCAGCATCCCCTTGGCGTCGAATAGGGATGCCGCCGCCGGGCACCGGTACTCCTGCTGTCGTACTGCCTCCACCGCCGCGACGATGCCCGGCTCGTCGGATTTGAGCACCTCGCCGTCGCAGCGATTGGCCTTTTGCCCATTCCGATCCGCCGGAATATGGCTCCCGGTACACATGAAGCTCGTGACCCCCTGCTCAAGGGCGTAGAAGGTCAACGCAGGGGTCGGCAAACTACCCACATAATCCACCTGATAACCGGCGTCCAAGACCGCGCGTGCCGTAGCCCCCAGAATCCGCGGCGTCGAAGGCCGCAGATCCCCGGCGATAGGAATCCGCAGCGACCCACACGGCACCGCACCGACCCGGAGCTTACCGATGTCCTCCAGATAACGCAGGGTTCCCAGCGTCAGGCTGTAGACCTCCAGATCGGTCAGATCCGTCACCAAGGCCCGGACCCCACTGGTCCCGAAGCGTGACACCACCGGCGTGTAGCCAAGGATGTCACACAACTGCGGTTGACTATTCATTTTTCGCCGCACCTCCTCCGGACTCAATGCCATTAAGTTGAGCGTTACCGGTCAGCAAAGTAAGAAAAGGACAATGAAACCGACCTCAGCCGGGCGGATCAAACTCCGGGTATGCTGGCTATGAAGACCACGGCCTCCCCGGAGCAGGAAATAGAGCAGGAAATCCGGTAGTCCAGTCCATGCGGGATCAGGAACGCGCCTCCGCGCCCGATCTCGAGTCGTCCCTCGCGGCCCCCTTCGAGACCCGTGGCCGAGACGGCCACCTCGCCATGGATCACCACACACAGCTCCAGCGTATGACCGACAACACCTGCATAGGGCCGCGCGGCGGTTATCCGCAGGCGTGAAAGTATGAACTCCTCGGACGGAGTCTCATAGACCACCCGCTCCTCCTCGGGTCCCAGTCCCGTCCCGATGACCTTTACCTCGCCGGCGTCGAAGGTCAGGATCCGCAGCAACTCGTCCACGTCCGTATGCTTGGTCGTCAGCCCGCCGCGCAGCACATTGTTGGAGTTGGCCATGATCTCCACCCCGGCCCCCTCCAGGTAGGCATGGAGCTCGCCGGCGGGAAGATACATGGCCTCTCCGGGCAACAGATGCACCGGATTTAGAAGAAATACGGAAAACAGCCCTTTATCCCGGTGGCCATCGTTCGAAAACACGGCATCCGCCCGCAAGACCCAGTATTCCGGTTGTTCCTTGGAGAACGCCTGGCGGGCGGCATCCTCCCGTAACCGCCGCAGCAGAGGCGTAAGGATGGCATCGACCGCGCCCTGATCCATGTGCATGACCCGAGTATAGAGGTCCGTCAGCGACTCCCTGGTCGGGCGATAATCGGCCGCCAGGTCACGAAACTCCGGGACCGATGCCAAGACGGCCCCGAGCTCGTCCAACGGACGAAAGCCGCGCAAGGCATAAAAATCGGTCAAGGCCGCAATCAGCTCAGGCTTGTGGTTGCCGTCATGATAGTTGCGGTTCGGGGCATCCGGTCGGATACCCAGCCGGCTCTCACGCTCGAAGCCCGCTTGTGCCTGCCGTTTATCGGGATGGGCCTGGATCGAGAGGGGCTGGGCGGCGGCCAGGATCTTCAACAGAAACGGCAGTTCACCACCGAACCGCACGGCATCCCTCCGGCCCAACACCGCCTCCCCGGCGCCATGCAACAACAGTGGCAAAGGCACCTCCGAAGCGCCCACCCGCGCCACCGCGGGCAGCTCGGCATGGGCGCCGATCCAAAGCTCCGCGTAGGGTTCCCGCTTCCGGTTCGGAGCGCCGATCAGCTCCGGGATGTAATCCGGATCGCCCCAGGCGTAGTGCCGGACACTGCAGCTTAGAACTAAGGGCCGCGGTCGCCGGAGAAAATCCGCGACGGCCGCCTCGGGTGCCGATCGATTCACCGGGAAATCCCCGTGGCTCTTTATGGATTCCAGACTGGTTAGGATATTTTGCGCAAATTTGCCTTCTCAGAAAGCCAGAGTGGCGTCGTATAACTTGCTGTTATTGTTGAGAAAAGACTGCCTGTTCTGTCATCGGTCAGA
>Ga0209049_1000265_pt1 | contig 10554 bp, 9 predicted proteins | sample WorMetulBAHAMAS2_FD_187398 | JGI IMG/M metagenome (GOLD analysis project Ga0209049, IMG submission 187398) | Marine gutless worms symbiont microbial communities from Max Planck institute for Marine Microbiology, Germany - Olavius ullae BAHAMAS.2... | ecosystem: Host-associated > Annelida >...
TCATCACGCTTTGAGTATAGCAATCACCCACCATGAACATCCAGTTGCACAAGAACGCCCGTACCCCACCGGCTATCCGCCTGGAATTACAGTCTCAGCCCGAGTCGGTGAGCGACCGGGAACTGGACGAGGCTTACCACCTCAACCGTCACACGGTTGCGAAATGGCGCCAACGCAAGGGGGTGGAAGATGCCTCGCACCGCCCCCAGCGGCTCCACGCCACGGCCCAGGAAGGGGTGGTGGTGCCGTTGCGTGAGACCCTCCTGCTGTCAAGTCCCGCCAGATTATAGGCACATTTTTTGAACAGCTGGGTCTGTTTTTGGGACCAGTTTTTCATCGCCTGAAAAGGTCCTTTGTTGCGTTCAATCGCTTCTCCCTGCCCAGTAATAAGTTATCGAGCTCTACGGCGGCCCGACAAGCAACGTCTGACAGATCGAATGGAGCATGCCACAAGGCTTCGTCCGCACGTTCCAGGTTCTCTATCAGATTCATCGTATATCTCCTAAAGCGGATTGTTTCTCGTTTGTTGACTACGAGACAACGTTGCCGTTTAGGGTAGTTGAATTTAACAATTTCAGCGAATTCTTGCTCGCCGCTGTTATGATCGGAATCTTCTTTTTAGCCGCGAATGAACGCTAATCGGAACCGATTCGATTTGCGTCCATTTGCGGCTGAAAATAATTCCCGGCGGTATGCCCTTTTCCGCCAATCGCCTAATACCGGTAGTAATCGGGCTTATAGGGCCCCTCGATCGGGACGCCGATGTAATCCGCCTGCTCCTGGTTCAGGACGGTCAGGGTAGCGCCGATCTTGCCGAGGTGCAGGCGGGCCACTTCCTCGTCCAGCTTCTTGGGCAGCACATAGACGCCGATCGGGCACTGATCGGGATTGCCGAAGAGCTCCATCTGGGCCAGGGTCTGGTTGGTGAAGCTGTTGGACATGACGAAGCTCGGATGGCCCGTGGCGCAGCCCAGGTTCACCAGGCGGCCCTTGGCGAGCAGGATAATGCGCTTACCGTCGGGGAAGATGACATGGTCCACCTGAGGCTTGATCTCCTGCCAGGCATAGCCGTCGAGGGAGGCGACGTCGATCTCGTTGTCGAAATGGCCGATGTTGCAGACGATCGCTTGATCCTTCATCGCCGCCATGTAGTCGTGGGTGATGATGTCCCGGTTGCCGGTGGCGGTGACGAAGATGTCCGCCCGGGGCGCCGCTTCTTCCATGGTCACAACCTTGTAGCCCTCCATGGAGGCCTGCAGGGCGCAGATGGGGTCGATCTCGGATACCCAGACGATAGCCCCGAGGCCGCGCAGGGATTGGGCGCAACCCTTGCCTACGTCGCCGTAGCCGCAGACCATGGCGACCTTGCCGGCGATCATGACATCGGTGGCCCGCTTGATGCCGTCCACCAGGGACTCGCGACAGCCGTAGAGGTTGTCGAATTTGGATTTGGTCACCGAGTTGTTGACGTTCATGCCCGGGAAGAGCAGCAAGCCTTCCCGCGCCATCTCGTACAGGCGATGCACGCCGGTGGTGGTTTCCTCGGTAACGCCTTTAATGCCCGCGGCGATTCCCTGCCAGTAGCGCGCGTCGCGCTCGAAGATGCGTTGCAAGACGCCGAGTACCGCCGTCCACTCTTCGTTGTCGTCGGCGGTCGGCGTGGGCACACTGCCAGCCTGCTCGTATTCCACCCCCTTGTGGACCAGCAGGGTGGCATCGCCGCCGTCGTCCAGGATCATATTGGGGCCGACACCATCGGGCCAGCTCAGGGCCTGCTCGGTGCACCACCAGTATTCCTCCAGGGTCTCGCCCTTCCAGGCATACACCGGGATCCCGGCGGCGGCGATGGCCGCGGCGGCGTGATCCTGGGTCGAGAAGATGTTGCAGGAGGCCCAGCGGACCTGGGCGCCGAGCTCGACCAGGGTCTCGATCAGCACCGCGGTCTGGATGGTCATGTGCAGGCTGCCGGAGATGCGGGCACCGGCCAGGGGTTTTCCGGTCCCGTACTTCTCCCGTAGGGCCATGAGACCGGGCATTTCGGTCTCGGCGATGGAGATCTCCTTGCGGCCCCAATCGGCCAGGGAGATGTCGGCGATCTTATAGTCGCTATGCTCACTCATGGTAGTCAGCTCCGGATGATTATCAGAGTGAACGCCGTTGTCAGGAGATACCTCCTCACCGAGCCTGGCCCTGCTACTAAATCGGCTATCGGTTTTAGCGTACTCGGAACCTGACTACGTATGCCGATTTAGTAGCGCCAGTTTAGTAGCGGGGTTGCAGCGCTCCTCGGTGGGAAGGGTTTGAACCACTAAAGGTGCAAACTACGAATCACGCGAATCTGCGCGGATTGGATTTTTTGTGCCTATGGGAACATTCGCGCAGATCCGCATGATTCGTAGTTATACCCGTCACACGTGAATATTTCGCCGCGATGCATGCCGCTCGCACCCGATAGCCGCGTTGCGACTCGTCGCAATAGGGCCTGGCTATTCCTCCTCGTCACGCCTTGCTCTCGGGCACAATCAGCACACCTCGCTTACCAAAATATTCACGTGCGACGGGTATAAATCAAGGCTCTTTATGGATTCCAGACTGGTGCCCGCTTGGGGCTTAACCTCGGTGTGGGTAGACAGCGGCCCACACCTCCGTAGGGTCGTTTGGAAACCCTCATCGGGGGAGACGGTGCCCGTTTTGCGGTGACGAGCACCGCCTCAAGCACGGCTTCGATTCCACCCAAAAGCAGCGCCTGCCGGTGCTACTTCGACGATCTGACAGGGACCATTTTCGAAGGCCATCATCAACCCTTGCGAGTCTGGATCTTGTGCTTGTACTTCATGGGCTTGAATCTGTCAAATTCACAGATTGCCCGCGAATTAGACCTCGACAAAGATGATGTGCAGGCGATGGCCCTTCAGCGCCGAGACGGCATTGTCGAACACAAGCCGACAGCGCGTCTCGAGGGTATTGTCGAGTGCGATGAAGTTTACATCGTTGCGGGGCACAAGGGGCAGCCATCCGGCGTAAAAAAACGCCGCAAAGGACGACGCAACCGCCTCAAAGGGGCACGTGGACGCGGCACACTGGCGAAGGAGAAACCCCCGATCTTCGGCATGATCCAACGCGGTGGCCAAGTGGGCATCCGGATCCACGAGTCAGCCCCTGATCGAGGCTACGATTCGGCCGGGAACCTTGGTACTGACCGACGAGTACACAATCTACAGGCGCTTACCTGAATGGGGCTTCGAGCACCAAACCGTCTGCCACAACGCCGGGGAAGATGCGCGGGACGAAGATGGTGAGGGCTTCCACGAAATTCATGTCAACACGATGGAGGGGTTCTGGTCCTTGCCGCGCTCTTGGCTTCGGCCACACCGGGGGATTTCCCAGGAGCACTTACCCTTGTATCTGGGCTTTTTCGAGTTCGTCCACAATGCCAAAAACCGCGGCAAAGGACTCTTGGATTCCCTTGGATTCCCTTCTCGGTTTGCTGCTACGTTAGCAGTCTCGAATCCATACAGAGCCTAAATCAATTGTCGCGTTCTCCGGGTTTCGCCGTTGTGTTCTTCGCGCCTTTGCGGTTCCTCTTCTACAGACCCGCCGCCTCGCGCAGCTCCTCCGCCTTGTCGGTCCGCTCCCAGGTGAACTCGGGCTCCTCGCGCCCGAAGTGTCCGTAGGCGGCGGTCTTGCGGTAAATGGGCCGGATCAGATCGAGCATGCGGATGATCGTGTAAGGACGCAGGTCGAAGTGCGCGCGGACCAGCTCCGCGATCCGCTCCTCGGGCAGCTTGGCGGTGCCGAAGGTCTCGATGGTGGTGGAGGTGGGCTCGGCCACCCCGATGGCGTAGGAGACCTGGATCTCACAGCGTTCGGCGAGTCCCGCGGCGACGATGTTTTTGGCTACATAGCGTCCGGCGTAGGCGGCGGAACGATCGACCTTCGACGGGTCCTTGCCGGAGAATGCGCCGCCGCCATGGCGGGCCGCGCCGCCGTAGGTATCGACGATGATCTTGCGTCCGGTCAGGCCGCAATCGCCTACCGGGCCACCGATAACGAAGCTCCCCGTCGGGTTGATGTGGAATTTGGTGTCGCCGTGGAGCCACTCTTCGGGTAGCACGGGTAGGATGATATTCTCCATCACCGCCTCGCGCAGATGTTGGTAATCCACGTCCGGATCATGCTGGGTAGAGAGTACCACCGCGTCCACGGCGGAGACCTTGCCGTCTCGGTAGCGCAGGGTAACCTGGCTCTTGGCGTCCGGTCGCAGCCAGGGCAACACATGGGAGCGGCGCATCTCCGACTGGCGTTGTACCAGACGGTGGGCATAGGTGATGGGCGCGGGCATGAGCACGTCCGTCTCGTTGGTGGCATAGCCGAACATCAGCCCCTGATCGCTGGCGCCTTGCGCCTCCGGGTCGCTACGGTCTACGCCCATGGCGATGTCCCCCGACTGTTTGCCGATGAGGGACATGACGGCACAGGTCGAGCCGTCGAAGCCCACGTCCGAGCTGTCGTAGCCGATGTCCGTCACCACCTGGCGGACCAACTCGTCCAGGTCTATCCAGGCATCGGTGGTGATTTCGCCGCCGACGATGACGGCCCCGGTCTTGACCATGGTCTCGCAGGCGACGCGGGCCTGCTCGGGACGTGGGTCCTGGGTCAGGATGGCGTCCAACAAAGCGTCGGAAATCTGGTCCGCCACCTTGTCGGGATGTCCTTTGGAGACAGATTCGGAAGTAAAGATGAAATCTCTTGCCATCGCTAACGTGCCCATTATCTTGGTTGATGATGGTCCGGGATCGGGCACCGGCTCGACTCGGGAGTCCGTTCGAGGTCTCTGAAATTCGGTAGATGGTAATGCGCGTTACCGATTTTTGCTAGGGACTGCGAGTCGATTTGGCTTTTTCTCCGCTTCCGGTACTATGTCGCGATCTATCCCTTTGTGATATTCAGGAGTTGCTCGATGGCCGCACTTCAGACCCCAGTCTGTGACTTTGGAACGCCAGCGCCGGATTTTTCCCTTCCGGGTGTTGACGGAAAGGTTTGGTCCCGCGGTCAGTGCAAAGGTGAGCAGGGTTTACTGGTCATGTTCATCTGTAATCACTGCCCCTACGTGAAGGCGGTGCGCGACCGAATCCTGCGTGATGCCCGTGCACTGGCCGGCCACGGCATCGGCTGCGTGGCCATTATGTCCAACGATCCGACGGACTACCCGGAGGACTCATTCGACAACATGAAGCGGGTGGCTGCGGATTATGATTTTCCCTTCCCCTACCTGTTCGATGAGACCCAAGCGGTCGCGAAGGCCTATGGTGCCGTCTGTACGCCGGACTTTTTCGGTTACGACAGCGGGTTGGGGCTTCAGTACCGGGGCCGGCTGGACGCGAGCCGCAAAGAACCGGCGCCGCAAGACGCGCGCCGAGACCTGTTCGAGGCCATGAAGCAGGTGGCTGAGACCGGTGCCGGACCCAAGGAGCAGATTCCGGGCATGGGCTGCTCCATAAAATGGAAGGCGTAAGGAAAAACTACGGATCACACGAATCGCGCGAATCGATCCGAGAGAAATTGTCTGATTCGTGGTTTTTCTTTCCGGCTGAGCGAGTTATCAGCTTCTGCCTTAGCTTGTGGTAGGGTGGGGGTAGGCTGCGTCCACCAAAAGGCTGTGCTCACCGTTACCCCTGCATCGGCCCGTAGATGCGGTGGGCATCTGCCCCAGGGACGGGGCCGGAGCGAACCTCGCCCTTATCATCAAATCGTAATATAAGTAAATTATAAATTTTTATACCTGCATAAGATGTGCTTCTTTGTTCCGTCCTACCTGTTGCGCCAGAATAAACGACCTTCTAAACCATCCGGTTTTCGGCTCCGCACAAGGAAGAAATGCCGGGGCGACAAGCGGACGTCGGTTGCACTGAGAGCGAGCCACCCGTTTCCCGGATCTACCGCGATACCCCCGGACGATTGGTAACTGAAAGGGCGTGACCGAATCCAAGGGGACGTCATATCCATAGGGTGCATGGCAAGGTGGTCCGACCGCCGACGCGACGCGGAAGATAGGGCAGAAAAGGCAAGCAAGCGGATAGGTTTCGACAACAGATCGCCCGAGTCGCGGGTTGTTGCCGGACGCTACGGCGTGCGGGCGCGGCTGGCGGAAGTCTTGATTTCAAAATAGCGAAGAGGTAGAGACTAAATGTCCTCACGTAGAGAACTCGCCAATGCCGTCCGTGCCCTGAGCATGGATGCGACCCAGAAAGCAAACTCCGGTCACCCCGGTGCCCCCATGGGGATGGCCGATATTGCCGAAGTGTTGTGGAACGATTTCATGAAGCACAATCCGACCAACCCGAAGTGGGTGGATCGCGATCGCTTCGTACTATCCAACGGTCACGGCTCCATGCTCCTCTTTTCGCTGCTGCACCTGACCGGCTATGCGCTGAGTATGGAGGATCTGAAACAGTTCCGCCAACTGCACTCCAAGACCCCCGGCCATCCCGAGTACGGCTATACCCCCGGTGTCGAGACCACCACCGGTCCCCTCGGCCAGGGCATTACCAATGCGGTCGGGATGGCCCTGGCCGAGAAGGTCTTGGCGGCCCGGTTCAACAAACCCGGCCACGAGATCGTCGACCACCTGACTTATACCTTCCTCGGCGACGGCTGCATGATGGAAGGCATATCCCATGAGGCCTGCTCCCTGGCCGGCGTCCTGGGACTGGGCAAGCTCATCGCCTTTTACGACGACAACAATATCTCCATTGATGGCGAGGTCCGTGGACACGGCGACATCCCCGCTTGGTTCCTCGACAATACGCCGAAGCGGTTCGATGCCTATGGGTGGCACGTGATACCCAAGGTGGACGGCCACGATCCAGAGGCCGTCAAGGCCGCGATCGAACAGGCCCGCGCGGTTACCGACAAACCCACGCTGATCTGCTGCCAGACCGTCATCGGGTGGGGTTCCCCCAACAAACAGGGTAAGGAAGAGTGCCACGGCGCTGCGCTGGGTGAAGACGAGGTCGCCCTGACCCGCAAACACATCGGTTGGGAATATCCCCCGTTCGAGATCCCCACCAAGATCTACGATGCTTGGGATGCCAAGCAGCGGGGGGCCGAGGCCGAGGCCGAGTGGAATAAGCGCTTCGCTGCCTATGAGGCCGCATACCCCGGGCCGGCGGCCGAGTTCAAACGGCGCATGGCCGACGAGCTGCCGGCCGATTGGGACAAGAAGGCCTGGGAATTCATCAAGTCCGTGGACGCCAAAGCGGAGAAAATCGCCTCCCGTAAGGCGTCCCAGAACGCGCTGAACGGCTATGGTCCACTGCTCCCCGAGCTCATCGGCGGTTCCGCGGATCTGGCCGGCTCGAACCTGACCCTCTGGTCCGGCAGCAAGGGTATATCCAAGGACGACGCCACGGGCAACTATATCTACTACGGGGTACGCGAATTCGGCATGTCGGCCATCATGAACGGGCTGGCCCTGCACGGCGGTTTCAAGCCCTACGGCGCCACCTTCCTGATATTCATGGAATATGCCAAGAATGCCCTGCGTCTGGCCGCGCTCATGAAGGTCAACCCCATTTTCGTCTATACTCACGACTCCATCGGTCTCGGCGAGGACGGCCCGACCCATCAGCCGGTGGAACAGATCTCCATCCTGCGGTTGACGCCACGGATGTCCACCTGGCGACCGGCGGACGCGGTGGAGAGCGCGGTGGCCTGGAAGCTGGCCATCGAGCGCAAGGATGGACCCACCAGTCTCATCTTCTCCCGTCAGGGGCTGCCGCATCTGGAGCGCACGGAGGAACAATTACGCGCCATTACCAAGGGCGCCTACGTGTTGCGGGACTGCGACGGCCAGCCCGAGGCCATTATCATCGGGACCGGTTCGGAGGTCGCCCTGGCGGTCGCCGCCTACGATGAGCTGACCACCAGGGGTCGCAAGGTGCGCGTCGTTTCCATGCCCTCGATGGACGCCTTTGATGCCCAAGACGCCGCTTACAAGAAAGCCGTGCTGCCGGAGGCGGTCAAGGCCCGGGTCGCGGTGGAGGCCGGCGTCACCCATCTCTGGCCCAAATACGTCGGTATCCGAGGCAAGATCATCGGACTCGACACCTTTGGCGAATCCGCTCCCGCGGGAGACGTCTACAAGGCCTTCGGCATCACCACGGAAAAGGTGGTTGCGGCGGTGGAAATGCAGCTCTGACGGGCGATCCCGATTTCCCGAAATGGTAGTGGTTAAGGTTTAAATGGTGTGTGGGCACGCCGCCGGCCGGTGCGTGCCCGCATGCAGACAGGTGGCGGCTTTGCCCAACCGCGAGCTGCGCCCCCGCTCCCTTCGAGGGTGTCGCAAAAGCCCCTCTCCCGCCGGGAGAGGGGTTGGGGAGAGGGGGTCAATGAACTTCTCTTGAATCAGCCACTTAAGGATTTACCGCTACCCCTGAAGTATCTACAAACCTGAAAAAGATTGGAGGTTTATTCCATGACAATCAAAGTTGGCATCAATGGGTTCGGCCGCATCGGGCGGATGGCTTTTCGCGCTATTGCCAAGGACTTTCCCGACATCGAAGTCATCGGCATCAATGACCTGCTCGATCCCGAGTACTTGGCCTACATGCTCAAGTACGACTCGGTCCACGGCAACTTCCAGGGCGATATCACCACCCAAGGCGACAAGATGATCGTCAAAGGCAAATCCATCCGCCTCACTGCGGAAAGGGACCCCGCCAACCTCAAGTGGGGCGACGTCGGGGCCGACCTAATCATCGAGAGCACCGGCTTCTTCCTCACCAAAGAGACCTGTCAGAAACATATTGATGCCGGTGCGAAAAAGGTCGTTCAGTCCGCACCCTCCAAGGACGACATCCCCATGTTCGTCTACGGCGTCAACCACAAGACCTACAAGGGCGAGCCCATCGTATCCGCCGCCTCCTGCACCACCAACTGCCTGGCCCCCATCGCCAAGGTGCTGCACGACAACTGGGGCATCAAGCGGGGCCTGATGACCACGGTCCACGCCGCTACCGCTACCCAGAAGACCGTCGACGGCCCCTCCATGAAGGACTGGCGCGGTGGACGCGGCATCCTGGAAAACATCATTCCGTCCTCCACCGGTGCTGCCAAGGCAGCCGGTAAGGTGCTGCCCGAGCTCAACGGCAAGCTCACCGGCATGGCCTTCCGGGTACCGACCTCCGACGTCTCCGTGGTCGACCTCACCGCCGAGTTGACGAACGACGCGGATTACGGCGACGTCTGCGCTGCCATGAAGGGCGCCTCCGAGAAAGGCGACCTGGCCGGAGTGCTGGCTTACACGGACGAAAAGGTCGTCGCCACCGACTTCCGCGGTCGGGGTACCCCCTCCATCTTCGATGCCGAGGCCGGCATCGCTCTGGATCCCACCTTCATCAAGGTCATCGCCTGGTACGACAACGAGTACGGCTACACCTGCAACATGCTGCGTTTCGTGGAGCACGTGGCTACTAAGTAAGGGTTTAGGGAATAGACCGGGGCCCAGGGGAGAATACCACGGTGTCTTCCCTGAGTCCTTGGGGGACTGTCGGTCTATATCCTGTTGGTAGAAGGGATAAGAAATCACGGTAGTGGCTAAATTTTAAGTGATGAAATCTGCCGACCCCTACCCCGTCATTCCGGCAGGGATTGCCGGAATCCAGGTGCCAGGGATGGCAAAAGCAGTGGGGGTCGAATTATTAAGTCGCACAACCATGTCACTTTGAATTTAACCACTACCCGAGCGTTAATAATCATAACATATTGAAAAATAAGGTTAGGCTCTTTATGGATTCCAGACTGGTAGGATATTTTGCGCAAATTCGCCTTCTCAGCAAGCCAGAGGGGCGTCGTATAACTTACTGTTGTTGTTGAGAAAAGACTGCCTGTTCTGTCATCGGTCATTGTCTTTTTTCTTATGTTCGCGCTGCAAGGCCTTGGGTCGATGGATAAGCCCACGTAGGCTAGGGTAAGGAACGAACCCCAACATCCGATGGTGGGATTCCTCCGTCATCCCAACCTACATGGCTATGGACACAAATAAGCAAAGGAAAACCTGGCCTGATTTAGTCGACTTCTCAACCACTATGCACTAAAATGCATAAGGTTGCCCCCTGGACTGAAAGTCCTAAATCATTCCAGGATAATGTTTCCTGTATCCATATTGGATGGGTGACGGTGATGCTCCAAGTATTACGCCCAAAAATGCTTTCCCCAACATCGTTTTTTTAGCTCTGGGAATTCGCTTTGAAGAAGACATGATGACCTTACTTTAACCCGCTTTACAAAATCGCTTATTGATAACCTCGGCGGATATTCAACATGCATATATATATGATCCTTGCTTACGACTCCTTTCAGAATATAAACATCTTCCGCATCACATACCTGAATGATAAGGTCTCGGCATCGCTTTTGAATATTTCTTTTTAATACCGGGTAACGATATTTAGTGACCCATACAATATGGACCAGCAAAATGCTAACCGTATGACTACCGCGTCTTTGATCACTCATTAGCTAATTGTAGCATACCTGTGTAGCAGCTAAAGC
>Ga0209049_1000266_pt1 | contig 10550 bp, 8 predicted proteins | sample WorMetulBAHAMAS2_FD_187398 | JGI IMG/M metagenome (GOLD analysis project Ga0209049, IMG submission 187398) | Marine gutless worms symbiont microbial communities from Max Planck institute for Marine Microbiology, Germany - Olavius ullae BAHAMAS.2... | ecosystem: Host-associated > Annelida >...
GACTGCTCGAATATAGCTTGTAAGGGCTCAAACTGCTCTCGGCTTATATCACTGGGGTAGGAATCTCTCATCGCTTTTCCTCGGGGTCAAAATCACTTTGACTTAAAGATCGTAAACAGGTTCTTAGGATATTTTGCGCAAATTTGCCTTCTCAGCAAGCCAGAGGGGCGTCGTATAATTTGCTGTTATCGTTGAGAAAAGGCTACCTGTTCCGTCATCGGTCATGGTGCTACCGACTGTCGTCCTCTTCGACCAGTCCGGAATCCATAAAGAGCCTTCTTTAAAATCGACAACCATGATGACCTCTTGTTTTGACTGACAGTCGATCAGACCGCACGCGATCCGGTCATGCCGGTTCGTGTACTGATGTCGGGGGGTAGTGATTAAATTCGAAGTGACATGGTTGTGCGACTTAACGATTCGACCCCCACTGCTTTTGCCATCCCTGGCGCTTGGATTCCGGCAATCCCTGCCGGAATGACGGGGGTAGGGATTGGCAGACTTCATCACTTAAAATTTAGCCACTGTCCCGGACGGCCTCTCAGGGTTCTCGATTGCCGCTTTGGCTTTGACTATACTCACTCTTGGAGCCGGTCTGGTCCCAGGCGAAGGTGCAGTCGAGGTGGGAGAGGACGGAGACCAGGCCGCGCTCGCCGCCTTCGACCATGACGGCAATGGGGCTCCGTTTTCCGAACTGCCGGTGACCGCGCTTGACCCACATGGAGCGCATCTCGGGATTGCGGGGAAAGTAGGTGTGCAGTGCCTCTTCGATACGTATCAGGTAGGCCACGCGCCGGTTGACCTCCGGGTCGTCCGGGAAGGGTAGGTCTTCCCGGAAGCGGGATACCGCGCGCGCCTTGACCGTCTCCGGCAGGCATAGGATTTTGAGGGTGTCCCGCGCTCCCAGGCCCCAGTCCTCGAGCAGTTCCATGGTCCGACGGGTCAACAGCAGGTGTTCTTCGGGGGTCATCTCACTCATTGGTGTACTCTTTGCCGATTGGGCTGTCAGGTGCTCACCGCAGGTCCGGGAAATACGTAGGGCGGGTAAGCGGCCCCTCGTGCGGCTGCGGTTGCCCCGGTGCGTCGGGGCCGCGCGACCCGCCGGTAGGGCTCACTGCGGGTCCGGGAAGGCACCCTTTAAACCACCCAAGGTTACGGCGCGACGACAGGATTACAAGCCTAACGCGGGATGCGGGAGATCCGCATGACCTGCGGAATCGCCCGCAGACGGCGCATGATCTGGGCCAGGTGCCGGCGATCATGCACCATGAGCAGGAAATTCAGGGTGGCGCTCAAGCCGTCTTTTTCGGCGGACCGGACGTTTTCGATGTTGGAGCCCAGCTCGGCGATGGCGGCGGCGACCGTGGCCAGGGTGCCGCGGCGGTTGTCCACTTCGACCCGGATCCCGGTGGAGAAATCAATGCCGGGCTCGGCCGCCCACTCCACATCCAGCCATTTGTCGCCCTGGCTTTGGAAATCTCCCAGGTTGCGGCACTCCTGGCGGTGGACCACGATTCCCCTGCCGGGACTGAACACTCCTACGATACCGTCACCCGGAATGGGCCGGCAGCAGCGGGCGAAATTGACCACGATCCCTTCCGTGCCCTTGATGGCGAATCGATGTGGCCGCCCGGATTCCCGATCCGGTGGCGCTTGCTCGGCGATCTCGGCGTCGCCGTCTGCGGCGAGACGGCGTGCCACCAGGGCCGGCATCCGGTTGCCGAGCCCGATATCGACGAGCAGCTGGGTGGCGGAAGTCAGGTTGGAGGTATCCAGATAGGCCTGCAGACGCTCCCGAGGCAGGTGTTGCCAGTCCAGGCCAAAGCCTTTCAGCGCTTCGTCGAGCAGGCGTTGTCCCAGCGCCTCGGCCTCTTGGCATTGCAGGTTCTTGAGGTAGGCGCGCACGTTCGCACGGGCCTTGCCGGTAACCACGAACTTGAGCCAGGCCGGGTTCGGCGCCGCCTCAGGGGAATTGATGATCTCCACCGTCTGGCCGCTGTGCAGCACGGTGCGTAAGGGTACCAGGTGCCGCTCAATGCGTGCCGCTACGCAGGTGTTGCCCACATCGGAATGGATGGCGTAGGCGAAGTCCACCACCGTGGCCCCCATCGGCAATACCAGGATGCGCCCGCGGGGCGTGAAGACGTAAACTTCACCCGGATACAGGTCGATTTTGACGTGTTCGAGAAATTCCACCGAATCTCCGGACCCGCGTTGCATCTCCAGCAGGTTCCGTAGCCAATCCGCCGCCAGGGTCTGGGGATTGTCGCCGTCGTCGTGGTCCGACTTGTACATCCAATGGGCGGCGATCCCGCTGTCGGCGATATGTTGCATGTCCTCGGTGCGGATTTGGACCTCGATCGGCAGCCCTTGGGGGCCCACCAGCACCGTGTGCAGGGATTGGTAGCCGTTCGATTTGGGGATGGCGATGTAGTCTTTGAACCTTGCCGGCGCCGGTTTGTACAGGTTGTGTACTAAACCCAACGCCCGATAACAGGTATCTGCCTTGTCGACGACGACCCGGAAGGCAAAGACGTCCGCGACCTCGGAGAAGGGGCGTTTTTTGTCCCGCATCTTGCGGTAGATGCTGTAGAGGTGTTTGCAGCGGCCGGTCACGGTGCCCGCGATGCCTTCCTGTTCCAGCCGTTCCCGCAGCGTCGTTTCCACGTTTTCCATCAGCTCGGTGCGGGCCCGGCGGGCGCGGCTCACGGCCCGCTCCAGGATGCGGTGGCGCCAGGGCCAATAGTGGGCAAAGCTCAAATCATCGAGCTCCACGCGGATGCTGTAGAGTCCCAGACGGTTGGCGATGGGGGCGTAGATCTCCAAGGTCTCCCGCGACACGCGGCGGCAGGTCGCGGGCACCATGACTCCCAGGGTGCGCATGTTGTGCAGGCGGTCCGCGAGCTTGATGAGGATGACCCGGATGTCCTTGGTCATGGCCAGCATCATCTTGCGAAAGCTGGCCGCCTGGGCCTCCTCCCGCGACCTGAAGTCGATCTGGGTGAGCTTGCTGACGCCGTCGACCAGATCCGCGATCTCTTCGTCGAAGACCGCGGCGAGCTGGTCCCTCGCCGTGGCCGTGTCCTCGATCACGTCGTGGAGCAGGGCGGCCATAAGGCACTTGTGATCCATGCGCATCTCCGCCAGGAGGCGGGCGACCGCGATGGGGTGATGGATGTAGGGCTCGCCGGATTTACGCCACTGCCCCTCGTGGGCCTCGGTGCCGAACAGATAGGCGCGGTAAACCTCCCGGACCTGCTCCGCGGAAAGATAGGCGCCGAGAAGGGAGCACAAGTCGCTGATCAGAAAGCGGGGTTTATCCACCGTCACGGCAGTCTTGCCTGGAAATGCAACCGACCGTAAGAAAGCCGGGACCGATCCGAGACGATCCCGTGCGGCGACACGTGGCGGTGACCCGGGAGGTAAGGATTGCTCGGTGCGAACGGCACTCGTGGCGCCTATGGTTCGGGCGTCCCCTTGTGCGCATCCGCGGTCAGCTCCTCGGCAAGCGCCCGTTCCAAAGATTTGATGGTGTCTTCTTCCTGCGGTTCCGTGGTGGTGATGGATTCGGCGTTCAACACGCCCGCGGCGATCTCACGCAGGGCCATGACTGTGGGTCTGTCGTTCTCCCAGGGCAGCAGGGGCTCGACGCCACGGGTCAATTGCCGGGCGCGCCTGGTCGCCAGCAGGACGAGATCGAATCGGTTGTCTACGTGCTCGAGACAATCCTCTACCGTAATGCGTGCCATCTGGTGGTGCTCCGATCGGAAATTGGGGGTCCGGGAAGGGCAGTAGCATGTGTTTTACACGATGCCGGGTAATGGTTCAAATCCCGGTAATTGTCAGCCCGCGTCGGTCGGGTAAGGCGCGCCTGTTGTGAAGTTGCATTGGCCGCGGTGATTGGCGCGCCGTCACCCGACACCGGGTGGCCCGGCTCGTAGGTTGCGTCGAGACGCGGCATGATCCGGCAGACGATCAGCGTGCCTTGATGCGTCGAAACGCGACATGCTATTCCGCGAGCCCGGCCAGCAGGGGCCCAAGCCGCGGCGCCTGGTGGGAACACCGTAGCCGTTCGGCCCGGATCAGAGAGGTCAGATCGCTCAGGGCGGTGTCGAAGCGATCATTTACCACCAGATAGTCGTACTCCGCGTAGTGCGACATCTCGGAACGCGCCTCGGCCATCCGGTCTGCGATGACCTGGTCGCTGTCCAGGCCACGGTTGCGCAAACGCTGTTCCAACGCCTGCGCCGAGGGCGGCAGGATGAAGATGGAGACGGCCCGCGGAAAGCGCATGTGGACCTGCCTGGCCCCTTGCCAATCGATCTCCAGCAGGAGGTCCCGTCCCTGCTCCAACTGCGAGCGTATGACGAATTCCGCCGTCCCATAGTGGTTGCCGAAGACCTGCGCATGTTCCAGAAACTCGCCCGCGGCGACCATGCGCCGGAATCGATCCGGCGCGACGAAGTGATAATGGACGCCGTCCTGCTCGCCGGGTCTGGGGGCCCGGGTGGTGAAGGATACCGCCAGGTGCAGATCCGATTCGCGCTCGAGCAATGCCCGGACGAGACTCGTCTTTCCCGCCCCCGAGGCGGCGGATAGGATAAGCAAAATTCCTTTGTTCATTCTATGCTCCGGTACATACGGTCAGGAACATGAATAAAGATTGTGGCTCTTTATGGATTCCAGATTGATTGAAGGGGACGGCGGTCCGTAGCACTCCGACCGATGACAGAACAGGCAGTCTTTTCTCAACAACAACAGTAAGTTATACGACGCCCCTCTGGCTTGCTGAGAAGGCGAATGTGCGCAAAATATCCTACCAGTCTGGAATCCATAAAGAGCCAAGATTGTTTGGAATCAATGCCATTAAGTTAGGCGTTACCGGTCGGCAAAGTAAGAAAAAAACGACAAATCACGCGAATCCTCACGAATGGATTCGCGCCGATTCGCGCGATTCGTTGTTTTCTCTTTCGTAATTCCAACCCACTAGGGCAAGCGGCTAACCGCTAACTTAAGGGGACCTTGAAAAATCCCATTCTCAATACTTTTCATGGTGATGCTCAATAAATCGCGTTTTTCGAATGCCTTGATTATCATGAAGTTACGCACACGGACATAACGGTGCTTCCTTGTTCTGCAAAGACACCTTGAATTTTTCAAGGTGCCCTTAATGGCGTTGGGATGGAACGTCACTCTATATTCTGAACCTGCTCGCGCATCTGCTCGATCAGGACCTTCGTCTCCAAGGCCATGCGGGTGACCTCGAGGTCGGAGGATTTCGAGGCCAGGGTATTGGCCTCCCGGTTGAGCTCCTGCATCAGGAAATCCAGGCGGCGACCGATGGGTCCGTTGTTATTCAACACTGATCGGACCTCCTCGATATGCGCCGCCAGACGATCCGTTTCCTCGTCCACATCCAGGCGTTGGGCGAGCAGGGCAAGCTCCTGCTCCAAGCGGTTCGGATCGAGCTCGGCGCGCACCTCCTGCAGCCGGTCGTGGATGCGCTCCCGCACCTCCGCCATGACTTGGGGCATGCGCTGCCTGATCCGGGCCGCGCAGGTGGCGAGCTGGTCACAGCGTTCCTGAATAAGACCGGCCAGCCGCGCCCCTTCCCGCTCACGGGTCGCGACCAGGGAGGCCAGGGTCTGGTCCAGTAGGTCCAGGGACCGCTGCATAACCGGCTCCAAGTTAGGCGGCTGTTCCTGCAGCACGCCGGGCCAGCGCAGGAGCTCGAATGGGGCGGGTTGCGCCCGGTGCCCGATGAGCTCCGCCACTTCACCCCCGACGGCCAGCAGCTGCGCCAGGTAATGCCGGTCGATACGCAGGTCGCAGCCCGTACTTGGACTGGGCACATGGCGGAGCGTACAGTCCAGCTTCCCCCGCCCGAGACGTGCGGCGAAGCGCTCACGCACCGCAGGCTCCAGCGTCCGCAGCCCTTCCGGGAGACGCACGGAGACCTCCAGGTAGCGATGATTGACGGAGCGTAGCTCCCAGGTCAGCTCGCCGGCGTCCCCGGTCGTGGCTTCACGGGCGAAGGCGGTCATGCTCTTGGTCACGGAAATCTCCGGGGTAGTGGTTAAATTCAAAGTGACATGGTTGTGCGACTTAACGATTGTCAAGTCCCGCCAGATTATAGGCACATTTTTTGAACAGCTTGGGCTGTTTTTGGGACCAGTTTTTCATCGCCTGAAGAGGAGGACTGTGGCTCAGTGCTTTCTGCGGGATGTGCTGATTGTAGACCTTAAGGGGACCTTGAATACTTTTCATGGTGATGCTCATAAATCGCGCTTTTCGAATGCCTTGATTATCATGGAGTTACGCACACGGACATAATGGGGCTTCCTTGTTCTGCAAAGACACCTTGAATTTTTCAAGGTGCCCTTATAGCACAATGCAGATACCACTATCAGTAATTTAAATATCTCCTGGCTCTTTATGGATTCCAGACTGAGGTGGGGGATGAAAACACCGTCGAACGCGCCCTAGCCCGACATTCGATGGTGCGCACCGGCTTGCTCGGTAGAAGATGCGGATTCAATCCAAGCCGGCGGCATACGGCGGTGTCATCTGCGGATTCGATAGACCGCATTGTCGGGCTAGGGCGCGTTCGGATTCGCCAGCACCTGTCGGCCTCGGAAGGTGCGCCTGACCCGACCGACCACGACAAGCCGGCAGCGAAGTGCGGAAGATGCCCGGAGACAGCCGCGCTCACCCGGATACGCTCAGCCGGCCTCTTGGACGCCCGCCGTGGACTGCTCCGGCATTTCCCGATGGTTGCTTGTTTCATGAACCAAAATATCACCCTGTTTGCATTCCAGCGGTTGGCAGCCGGCGACCGGAAGTCGAGGAAAACTGCGAATCAGCGCGAATCGATCCGCGAGGATTCGCGTGATTCGTAGTTTTTCCTTGTGATGGTATCCTTGCCCGCAGACCGAAACTTCTAAACCAAATCGAGGTAAAACTGACCAATGAGCGTTGCAACCGGTACGAAGAAACATGTCTTTGCATTCACCGAAGGGGATGGAAAGAACAAGAAGCTCTTGGGTGGGAAGGGGTCGAACCTGTGCGAGATGACCCAGATCGGGTTGAACGTACCCCCCGGCTTTGTGATTTCCACCGCGGCCTGTCTCGAGTATCTGGACTCCCCGTCACGGGAGCTGCCAGCGGGCATTATGGACGAGGTCCGTGCCCACATGCGCAAGGTCGAGGCCCAGACCGGCAAGGGCTTCGGCGACGCCGAGAACCCCTTGCTGGTCTCGGTGCGTTCGGGCTCCGCCTTGTCCATGCCGGGCATGATGGACACCATCCTGAACCTGGGCCTCAATGCCACGACCCTGGAGGGCGTGATTGCCCAGACGGGCGACCGCCGCTTCGGCTATGACGCCTTTCGGCGCTTCATCCAGCTCTTCGGCAAGGTAGCGCTGGGCATGCCGGATGAGCGCTTCGACCAGCAATTCGATGCGATCAAGCGGCGGGCCGGCGTCACGGAAGACGTTGCGCTGAGTGCCGACGACCTCCAGGAGGTCACCGAAGGTTTCCTCAAGGTGGTGGCGGAAACCACCGGCTGGCCCTTCCCCGCAGACCCCTTCGAGCAGCTCGAAATCGCGATCAAGGCGGTGTTCAACTCCTGGACGGGCAAGCGGGCCGTGGATTATCGCCGGCAGTTCAACATCACCCCGGACATGGCCAACGGCACGGCGGTAAACGTCCAGACCATGGTGTTCGGGAATCGCGGAGAAAACAGCGCCACCGGCGTGGCCTTTACCCGCAATCCGGGGACCGGCGAGAACAAGCTCTTCGGCGAATACCTGGTCAATGCCCAGGGCGAGGACGTGGTGGCGGGCATCCGCACCCCCAAACCCATCGACCGGATGACAGCCGAGCTGCCGCAGATGGCCCCAGAGCTCGCCGAGCTGCGGGACAAGCTGGAGACCCATTACCGCGAGATCCAGGACTTCGAGTTCACCATCGAACGCGGCCAACTCTTCTGCCTGCAAACCCGCAACGGCAAGATGAATGCCGTCGCGATGGTGCGAACCTCGGTGGAAATGGAGCGCGCGGGACTGATCGACAAGCAGCAGGCCCTGCTGCGCATCCAACCCGAACTGCTGGAGCAGATGCTGTTTCCCCGCCTCGACTCCGAGGCGCGCGCCGAGCCGGTGGCCCAAGGTCTGTCGGCCTCGCCCGGGGCAGCCTCCGGCATCGCCGTGTTCGACGCGGACCGCGCTGAGCAGATGGGCAAGGAGCTGGGCCACAAGGTAATCCTGGTACGGGAGGAGACCAAGCCCGAAGACATCCACGGCTTCTTCGCCTCTGAAGGCATACTCACCTCCCGCGGCGGCAAGACCTCCCACGCGGCGGTGGTGGCCCGAGGCATGGGCAAGCCCTGCGTGGCCGGCGCCGAGGGCATCAGCGTCGATGTGGAGCGTCGCGAGGCCCAGGTGGGGGCATCCAGCTTCCGCGAGGGGGACGTCATCACCATCGACGGCAGCACGGGCCAGGTCTATCTCGGCGAGATCCCCACCGTGGAGCCGGACTTTACCCAGGAGCTCGAGCTGCTGCTGGAGTGGGCGGACGAGGCAGCCCGACTCCAGGTGTGGGCCAACGCGGACCTGCCCGACGACGCCCGTCGGGCCGTCAAGTATGGTGCCATGGGCATCGGGCTAGCCCGCACCGAGCGCATGTTCAACGCTGTGGACCGCCTGCCCATCGTCATCGAGATGATCGTGGCCGAGACCCCGGAAGAGCGCCAGGCGGCCCTGGACCGGCTGTTGCCCCTGCAACGGGCCGACTTCAAAGAACTGTTCCAGGTCATGGCCCCGAATCCGGTCACCATTCGCCTGTTGGACCCGCCGATCCACGAGTTCCTGCCGGACGAGCGCCAGCTGGAGCGTGACCTGGAGGCCCTGCGCAACCTGAGCGAGACCATGCGCGGCGTGACGGTCCTCGAGGGTGCCATCGGCCTTATCCAGGTCTCCGACAAACACCGGGCCGAGATCAATGGGATACGCCGGGTGGTGGACCCGACCCTGGTGGAGGCGGCCATCGCCAAGAAGGAGGCCATGCTACACAAGGTGCGTGTCCTTTACGAGACCAATCCCATGCTCGGTCACCGCGGCGTGCGGCTCGGGATCAGCTTCCCGGAGATCTATAAGATGCAGATCCGGGCCATCCTGGAAGCGGCCGCCGACTGCGCCAAGCTGGGTATCCGGATCCAACCCCGGATCAAGGTTCCTCAGGTGTGCACCCAAGAAGAGCTGCTGCGGGTCAAGGACTATGTGGACGAGATCCATGAGGAGCTCAAGCAGCGTGACGGGCGCCCGGTGGATTTCCAGTTCGGCACCATGATCGAGGTCGTGCGCGCCTGCATGGAGGCGGGCTCCCTGGCCGAGGTGGCGGAGTTTTTCTCCTTCGGCACCAACGACCTTACCCAGGCCGCCTTCTCCTTCTCGCGGGAAGACGCCGAGAACAAATTCCTACCTCTGTATAGCCAGTCGGGGATCCTGCAGAACAACCCCTTCGAAGTGCTGGATATCGAGGGCGTGGGTAAGCTTATGGAGCTCGCCGTGAAATGGGGCAAGGAGATCCGTCCCGAGATGCATGTGGGCATCTGCGGCGAACACGGCGGCCATCCGGATTCCATCGGCTTTTGCCACCGGATCGGCCTGGATTACGTGAGCTGCTCGGCACCGCGGGTACCGATAGCCAGACTGGCTGCGGCCCATGCGGCGCTTCTGGCCGATTAAGGTAGGCTGGGTTAGGCGCGTGCTGCGGTGTCAGTATGTGCCGGAAAGGTCAAACGCGCCGTAACCCAGCATGTTCCGTTTGTGCTGGGTTTCGTTCTTCAACCCAGCCTGCGGGTTGGCTGCGGCCCATGCGACACTCCTGGCCGATCAGTAATATCTCTGGTGCCATTGCGGATGGATCATCGGATAGCGGATGCCGATGATCCACCATAGAGTCTGTTAGCTGTGGAGGGGTTTATGAAGCGCAAGTCGAAAATATTGATGATTGTTTCGGTACTGCTGACTATTTTGGGTGTTGTTCTGTTGAGTTTGTTGTTTCTCTATGATGAGGATTTATCTGCCCCTGCCCCTGTCTCTAACCTTGACCCTGCCCCTCGTTCCCTTGATGTGCTTGACAGAATTCTGACAGACTGGAAGTTGGAACAGTTGTTTTCAACGTTCCTATAGAAATCAAGGCTCTTTATGGATTCCAGACTGGTGCCCGATCGGGGCTTAACCTCGGTGTGGGTAGACAGCGGCCCCGCACCTCCGTAGGGTCGTTTGGAAACCCTCATCCGGAAAGTACGCGAACTGCGTTGTCCCGAGGGGGTACGGTGCCCGTTTTGCGGTGACGAGCACCGCCTCAAGCACGGCTTCGGTTCCACCCAAAAGCAGCGCCTGCCGGCGCTACTTCGACGATCTGACAGGGACCATTTTCGAAGGCCATCATCGACCCTTGCGAGTCTGGATCTTGTGCTTGTATTTCATGGGCTTGAATCTGTCACATTCACAGATTGCCCGCGAATTAGACCTCGACAAAGATGA
>Ga0209049_1000268_pt1 | contig 10525 bp, 7 predicted proteins | sample WorMetulBAHAMAS2_FD_187398 | JGI IMG/M metagenome (GOLD analysis project Ga0209049, IMG submission 187398) | Marine gutless worms symbiont microbial communities from Max Planck institute for Marine Microbiology, Germany - Olavius ullae BAHAMAS.2... | ecosystem: Host-associated > Annelida >...
CGGGAACTCGCGCTGCACCCTGTGCGACGGGCGACCCTTTCATCCGGCGGACCACGCCGCTCACCGCGAGATGCGGCGGGATCGACACCATCATGTGCACATGGTCGCGCGACAGCACCCCCTTGACGATGGCCGCGCCGAGCTCCGCACAGACCTGCCGGATGATCTCGCGGATACGCTCGCGCACCGCGCCCTCCAGCACCTTGTAGCGGTATTTCGTGATCCAGACGATATGGTAACGATGGCAGAAAACCGTGCGAGCGCCAGTGTCGTGGACGGCCATGATGATCCTTCCGCCGGAGATGAGCCCCTACCCTGCGGCGGGCTCGTCTCCGGCGGAGGGATCATCATGAGGACATTACGTTCGCGCTGAAGCGATTTCGTCCCGAAGACGAAGGCTTGAAACCAAAGCGTGGAAAATAAATCGGGATAGGCCTTTGGTTGCGATGCGCTACCTCTTTGGCGTAAAAAACCCGGGCTTGCCTGACGGGTCCACTGATCGATGCCCTGCGCCAGCGCCGCGGCCATCGGCTGGCGCCACTGCGGTGACAAAATCCGGGCTCGGTCGCCGGCGTTGCTGAGGTAGCCGAGCTCGACCAGAATCGTCGGGATCTCCGGCGCCTTGGGCACGCGGAAATCCGCCCTGCGCAGCGGCTCGGTCGACAGCAGGGCGACCTCGCCCGCCATCGCCTCCAGCACGGCGGCGGCGAGCCGCTCCGACTCGTGCACGGTGCCGCGCTGGGCCAGATCGACCAGCAGCGCGGTCAGGTCGTCGGGCTCGCCCGCCAGTTCGACGCCGCCGATCACATCCGCACGGTTCTCCCGCTCGGCGAGCTCGCGTGCCGCCTCGTCTGTGCCTTCGGCCGAGAGGACTATAGACATGCGCGCCTTCCGCGATGCCCTCGCTGTTGGTGTCGGCATGGAGCGAGATCAGCAGATTGGCGCCGCCCTGGCGCGCCCGACGGATTCGCTCGCTCAGCGCGAGCAAGCTGTCGTCGTTGCGCAGCAGCACTGCCTTGAGGCCGGGGATTCCGTCGACCTCGACGGCGAGCAGCCGGGCGAGCATCAGCGCGACCTCCTTTTCGGCCAAGCCGCCGGCGCTGGCGCCGGGGTCGATGCCGCCATGGCCGGCATCGACCGCCACGACGACCTCGCCGCCGGGGGCGTCGGCGACGGCCGCCGGTGCCCTCGCCAACGGCCCATTGCCGCCAGCACACCCAGGATCAGGACGCATAGTCGGCGCATACGCACATTCCCTCGCTTCATCCGCGGCAAAGCGAACATACGCGTCCACGGGATGAAAATCCGTTTGTGAAACCGACGGCGGTTCTCTATATGCTGAGTTACGGGCCAGCCTGCCCGGACCCATTTTCTAACATCAGTGACCGTTTTGCTGTCTCTTGGGTCCGCGCAAAGCATCGGTTCCGGCGCCTGTTGATTCGTTGTCCATCGCGCACCGCACGAGCTGGCGGATCGGATGAAAGCCAGCCCGCAAACCGTGTCGATTACGGTACGATTCACTGCGCCGGGACCCTGGCGCCCCAAAAAGAGACCGCGATGCTGGACCAGCACGACTATCGCAAAGACCGAACCGGAGGCGGCGCCATCAAGGCCCGCTCGGAGGTCTCCGACCGGGTCGAGCTCGCTCAAGATGAAAGACGCCAGACCGCGACATCGGGCCGGAGGCCGCGATGCGGACCGGGATGGCGACGGGAGACATGGCGAAGAAAATGCTCATCGACGCCACCCACCCGGAGGAGACCCGGGTTGTCGTGGCAGACGGAAACAAGGTCGACGATTTCGACTTCGAGTCGATCAACAAGCGCCAGCTGGCGGGGAACATCTACCTCGCCAAGGTGACGCGGGTAGAACCGTCGCTGCAGGCGGCCTTTGTAGACTACGGCGGGAACCGGCACGGGTTCCTCGCCTTCTCGGAAATCCACCCGGACTACTACCAGATCCCGGTTGTCGACCGCGAGGCGCTGCTGGCCGAGGAAGAGGCCGAGCAGAAGCGCTCCGCCGCCAGCGAGGACGAACGCGATTCGGCTGCGGAGAACGACAAGTCCCGGGCGCGCTCGCGCCGCGGGAAGCGCCGCACGCGGGGCAAGCAGGCCGACAAAGCGCCCGAAACGACCGCCGAGAGCAGCGAGATCGCGAGGCTGGAGGTCATCGACCTGACGGAGCAGGAGACCGGCGCCGAGGCCGGCGATCCCGTCTCCGAGGTCAGGGGCCTGGAGATCGCCGATGTGACCGAGCCTGCCAACGAGGCCGAAAGCGCTGCGCCGGAGGCAGAGACGAATCCGGAGGGCGCGAACAAGACGGTCGCCAACCCCGCGGAACGGGCCGGCGAAGTCGAATCCACCGAACCGGAGGCCGAGGCGGCGGAGCCGGCGGCCGAAGACACTATCGAGCCCGAGGCTGTGGCCGACAAAGACACGCAGGAAGAGCCGGTTGCGGAAGCGGAGGTCTCCGAAGAGACCGAGACCCCGGACGAGCCGGGGCAGCCGCCGAGGTCGATCGCCGAGAGCACCGGGCTCGATGACGAAGAGACTATCTCCGAGGATATCCTCGACGCCCCGACGCGAAAGTCCGAGACGGAGGAGGGCCCCGCCCCCGAGGCGACTCCCGCTCCCGAACCGACGCCGGAGAGCGCGGCCGAGGGCACCGAGCCCGAACCGCCGGCCGAAGAACCCGCCGAGGCGGAAGCCACGCCGGAGGAACCCGAGGCAGAGGCCGCGACGGAGGAACCCGAGGCGGAAGCCGCGGCAGAGGAACCCGAGGCGGAAGCTGCAGCAGAGGAAACGGCTCCCACCGAGGCGAAGCCGGCCCGCACGCGCCATCGCCGCGGCCGGGGCAAGAAGGCAGCCGAGGAATTGTCGGAACCGACCGCCGAGACCGAGGATGCGGCGGCGGAGTCGGGCGACGCCTCTGACGACAACGGCGGCGGCGAAGCCAAGGTCATCGAGGCGGTCGAATCGATTGGCGCTGACGAGACCCAGGAAGAGGCGGCTAGGGCGCGGGCCCGGCGGCGGCGCCATTACAAGGTCCAGGATGTGATCAAGGTCCGGCAGATCATGCTGGTCCAAGTCGTCAAGGAGGAGCGCGGCAACAAGGGCGCAGCGCTCACCACATACCTGTCGCTGGCCGGCCGCTATTGCGTGCTGATGCCCAACACCGCCCGCGGTGGCGGCATCAGCCGCAAGATCACCAGCGCCGGCGACCGCAAGCGCCTGCGCGAGGTCATCGGCGCCCTCGACGTGCCGCACGGGATGGGGCTGATAGTGCGCACCGCCGGGGCCGAGCGCACCCGGGCCGAGATCAAGCGCGACTACGAGTTCCTGCTGCGCCAGTGGGAGCAGATCCGCAACCTGACGCTGAAGTCGATCGCGCCGACGCTGATCTACGAGGAAGGCTCGCTGATCAAGCGCTCGATCCGCGACCTCTATTCGAAGGAGATCGACGCGATTCTGGTCGAGGGCGAGGTCGGCTACCGCGAGGCCAAGGACTACATGAAGATGCTCATGCCGTCCCACGCCAAGCACGTGCAGCAGTACACGGACCAGATCCCGCTCTTCATCCGCTACCAGGTCGAGAGCTACCTGAACGGCATGTTCAGCCCGGTGGTGCAGCTGCGATCGGGCGGCTACATCGTGATCGGCGTCACCGAGGCGCTGGTGGCGATCGACGTCAACTCCGGGCGCTCCACCAAGGAAGCTTCGATCGAGGAAACGGCGCTGAAGACCAACCTAGAGGCGGCGGACGAGGTCGCCCGTCAGCTTCGCCTACGCGATCTCGCCGGACTGATCGTGATTGACTTCATCGACATGCAAGAGAACCGCAACAACCGCGCGGTCGAGAAGCGGATGAAGGAGCGGCTGAAGTCCGACCGGGCCCGGATCCAGGTCGGGCGCATTTCCGGTTTCGGGCTGATGGAGATGTCGCGCCAGAGGCTGCGGCCCGGCATGCTGGAGGCGACCACCCAGCCCTGCCCGCATTGCCAAGGCCAGGGAATCACCCGCTCGGACGAGAGCCTGTCGCTGTCGATCCTGCGCGAGGTAGCGGAAGAGGGTGTGCGCGGGCGCTCGGCCGAGGTCACCGTCACCGCGACGGTGCAGATCGCCAACTACATCATGAACATGAAGCGGGCGCATCTGGCCAGCATCGAGCAGCGCTACGGGCTCGCGGTCAGCGTGCTCGGCGACCCGACGCTGACCGAGCCGCGAATCGAACGCTCGAAGAGCCGTTTGCGCCCGGCCGAGGCGGCCGAGGTCATGATCACGGCGGAGTCGGCGGTTTCTGCCAACCTGGCCGATGACGCGGAAGTGAGCGCGGAGACGCCGGAAGAGGGCGACGAGCGGAGAGAGAGCCGTTCGCAGCGGCGCCGTGGCAGGCGAGGCGGACAACGCCGCCGCCGGGACGACCGCGAGGCAACGCCTGAGGGCGAGGCCGAGACCGGCGCCAAATCGGCGGCCGAAGCTGGCGAGGTCGGCGAGGAGGAGCGCAAGGAGCGCCGTTCGCGCCGCCGCCGTGGCGGCAGGGGCCGCCGGCGCCGGCAGGATGAGGCGGCGCAGGGCGCGGCAGACGCCGCCGAAGCGGACGCCGGAGAGGCGACGGAGGCGACTGCTGACGAAGACGCCGAGGCTGCCGAGAGCGAAATAGCCGAGACCGAAGCTGCGGAGGCAGCGCCGGAAACGGTCGCGGACGAGGTTGTCGGGGAAGCCCCGGCGGCCGAGCCGGAGCCGGTGGTGACGGAGGAACCGGCCGTGTCCGAAGAGCCGACCGAAGCGGCCACCGAGGAATCGGCGGAAGAGGTCGCCGAAGCGCCCGAGGCAGCCGGGGAAGAACCGGCCGCCAAAACTGCCGAGGAGGAGGTCTCCGAACCGGAACCGGCGGAGGAGCCGGAACTCGTTGCCGCGCCGCCGGCCGAACCGGAATCTGAGCCGGAAAAGCCTGCCGCTCGGAAGCGGCGCGGCGGGTGGTCGCGGGGCTAATCCGTCAGCCCTACCCGCTCCCGCCCGCGATGAACCGGGTCAGCCGGGCGATGCCCTCGGCGATCTTGGCCTCCGGCTGGGCGAAGGAGAACCGCACCGTGCCGTGACCGCGGACCGGATCGAAATCCCGGCCCGGGGTCGCAGCCACCCCCGCCTCGGCCAGCATCCGGGCGCAGAAATCGCGGCTGTCGTTGCTCAGCCGCGATACCCCCGCATAGGCATAGAAGGCCCCGTCCGCCGGCGAGATGTCGGTGAAGCCCAAGGCGGGCAGCGCCGCCATCAGGGCGGCGCGGTTGCGGGCATATTCCTTCACATGTCCCGCCACCTCGGCCTCGCCCTCTTCCGACAGCGCCGCCAGCGCCGCGATCTGGCTGGCGTGACTGGGACAGATGAACAGGTTCTGGGCCAGGTTCTGCACCGTGCGCACAAAGCGCTCGGGCACCACCATCCAGCCGATGCGCCAGCCGGTCATGGCGTAGTACTTCGAGAAGCTGTTGACGACGAAGACCTGATCGGTCAACTCCAGCGCCGAGACCGCCGGCGCCTCGTAGGTCAGCCCGTGATAGATCTCGTCCGAGATCAGCGTCACGCCGCGGTCGGCGCAGTAGTCGATCAGCGCCGTCAGCGCGGCCCGGTCGAGCACGGTGCCGGTAGGGTTCGCGGGGCTGGCCACCAGCAGCCCGTCGATCCGCCCTGTGGCGCGGTCGAGCAGTTCCGGAGTCGGCTGGTAGCGCGATGCCAGCTCGGCCTCGATTCGCACCGTCTCCAGACCCAGCGCGCCGAGGATGTTGCGGTAGCAGGGATAGCCGGGATCGGCGATCGCCACCCGCTCGCCGACATCGAATAGGGTCAGGAACGACAGCAGGAACCCGCCCGACGATCCGGAAGTCACCACCACCCGCGCCGGATCGATCACGATTCCGTGACGGCGGCGATAGAGTGCGGCAATGCCGGCGCGCAGCGTCTCCAGCCCCAGACCGCTGGTGTAGCCCAGCGTGTCGCCGCGTCCGAGCGCCGCTACCACCGCCGTTCGTGCGGCCCGCGGAGCGCCATGGGCCGGTTCGCCCACCTCCATGTGGATGACGCTGCCGCCCGTGGCTTCGATGGCCTGCGCATCGGACAGCACATCCATCGCGATGAAAGGCGCCGTCTGGCTGCGGGTTGAAATTTTCACGACAGGTTTCCTTATCTGTGATTGCATGGTCGACTATGATCTTATGCGCCCGGCCCGACATCCGACAACCGGATGCCGCAACCACATGCGAGGAGAACAGCCTTGCGACGCCTGCCGACACGCCTCTTTGCCGGCCTTGCGGCGTTGGTCTCTGCCCTGCTTCCGGCGCTCGCCAGCGGGGCGGGGCTGATCCGCGACGCCGAGATCGAGCGGACGCTGGGGGCGCTCTCGGCGCCGATCTTTGCGGCCGCCGGCTACTCGCCCGAGAGCATCAACATCTACATCCTGAACAAGCGCAGCCTTAACGCCTTCGTGGGCAACGGCAACAACATGTTCCTGCACACCGGCCTCCTGCAAACCCTGGAGACACCGGAGGAGTTGCAGGCGGTGATCGCGCACGAGACCGGCCACCTCGCGGGCGGCCATCAGACGCGCCGCCAGATCAAACTGCGCAATGCCCGCGGGCCGGCAATGCTCGGGATACTGGCGGGCATCGCCGCCGGAGTCGCCGGCGGCGGCGAGGCCGGGGTCGCGGTGGCCGCTGGCAGCCAGACGGTGGTCCAGCGTAACCTGCTGCGCTACACCCGCGGCGAAGAGGCCGCGGCCGACCAGGCAGCGTTGAGCTACCTCGCCCGCGCACGGATCAATCCGGTAGGGCTGCGAGACGTCTTGCACCGGTTCCGTGGCCAGGAGGTGTTCAACCGTGGCAACGTCGACCCGTTCATCCTAACCCATCCGCTGAGCACCGAGCGGATGCAGTTGATTGAGCGCGCGGTCGCCGAGGCAGCCAGCAAGGACTACCCCGACAACCCGCAACGCGACTACTGGCACGGACGGATGCGGGCCAAGCTGATCGGGTTCCTCGACAGGCCGGAGCGGGTGCTCAACCGGCTCGAAGGTGAGGCCGAGACCGAAGAGGTGCTGTACCAGAAGGCGGTGGCGCTCTACCGCCTGCCGGCGATGCGTGAGGCCATCGCCGCCGCCGACCGGCTAATCGCGCTCAGGCCCGACGACCCGTTCTATATCGAGCTCAAGGGGCAGATCATGTTCGAGACCGGACGCGCCGAGGAGGCGGTGCCGCTCTACCGCAAGGCGGTGGCGCTGGCGCCGAACGAGCCCCTGCTGGAGGCCGGCCTCGGGCGGGCGCTGCTGTCGCTGAATGATCCCAAGGCCGATGTCGAAACGTTGGCGGTGCTGCAGGCCGCCCGCAGCCGCGATCTCGGTGACGTCGCGGCACTGCGAGCCCTCGCCACCGCCTATTCCCGAGCGGGAAATGACGGCATGGCGGCTCTGGCAACGGCCGAAAGATACGCGCTGACAGGTAACCGAGAAGATGCCAAGTTGCACGCGAACCGCGCGGCCGCCGTGCTGCCCGAGGGCTCGCCCGGCTGGCTCAGGGCACAGGACATCCTGTCGCTGAAGATCAACTAGCCGCAAGACAACCCCAGAACACGGAGATCTTAACCGATGCGCCGCACACTCGCCGCCGCCACGCTCGCCTTCGCCACAGCATTGGGCGGGACCGCATTGGCTCAGGAGCAGTCCCGCCCTCCCCTGACCAACATGCCAGAAGCCGAGCGCGAGGCGCTGAGGGTCGAGATCCGCGCCTATCTGCTCGATCACCCCGAGGTTCTGATGGAGGCGATCCAGATCCTGGAACAGCGTCGCGATGCGGATGCGCGCAATGCCGATGCTGAGCTGATCGCGGCCCATCAGGACCAGATTTTCAACGATCCCAACTCCTGGGTCGGCGGCAACCCGGACGGCGACGTGACCCTGGTCGAGTTCTCCGACTACCGCTGCGGCTACTGCAAGCGGGCCCATACCGAGTTGAAGGAGCTGCTGGAGCGCGATCCCAACATCCGGCTCTTGGTCAAGGAATTCCCCATCCTCGGACCCGACTCGGTTGCCGTAGGGCGCATGGCGGCGGCGGCGCACGCCGCCGATCCGTCGAAATACGGCGCTCTGAACGATGCTTTGATGAGCTTCGACGGGTCGTTGAACGAGGCGGCGGCCTATCGGATCGCCGCCCGTGTCGGCTATGACATCGCCGAGCTGAAGAAGACCGCGGCCAGCGCCGAAATCCTGGCGCAGATCCAGGACAACTACGCGTTGGCCAAGGCTCTGGGTGTGCGCGGCACGCCGAGCTTCGTGCTCGGCAACCAGGTCATCCGCGGCTATCTGCCGGCCGACAGCTTGTTGTCCGCCGTTGCCGACGCCCGCGCGGCGCTCGACTAGCGATCCGGCCGCGGCGCTGGACAGGAAACACTTGCTTTGCGGTCGCCGCGCTTTCCCGTATAACGCGGCGACGTCGCGCCGGTGCGGGCACACGTGGCGGGAAGCGGCCGGCGAGCCGCAGGCGCCATCGGGCGCCCGATAACAAACCACTGAGGCGGGATGCGGACGATGAGTAAGAACGTGGAGCAGGATGTGGCCTTCATTCGCGCGCTGGCAGAGCTGCTGCGCGAGACCAAACTGACCGAGATCGAGGTCAGGCGCGAATACGGCGAGAACGACGATCTCGAGGTGCGCCTGTCGCGGACCGCGACGGCAGCGGCGGCGCCGGTGCTGGTGGTTGCAAAGGCTCCGATCCCGGCTCCGTCCGCCCCGGCCGCGGCACCGGCTGCCGAAGCGCCGGCCGCGCCCGCCGGCCCGGATCTCTCCAAGGCCCTGACCTCGCCGATGGTCGGCACCGCCTATCTGGCGCCGGAGCCGGGCGCCGATCCGTTCGTCAGGGTCGGCGACACGGTTTCTGAGGGCCAGATCGTGCTGATCATCGATGCTATGAAGACGATGAACGAGATCCCCAGCCCGCGCGCCGGCACGGTGCGCCAGTTCCTGGTCACCAATGGCGAGCCGGTCGAGTTCGGCCACCCGCTGATGATCATCGAGTGACCGGCGGAGCGGCCCGCGTGTTCAGCAAGATCCTGATCGCCAACCGGGGCGAGATCGCCCTGCGCATCCACCGCGCGGCGAAGGAGATGGGGATCGCCACCGTCGCGATACACTCCACCGCCGACGCCCAGGCGATGCATGTGCGCCTCGCCGACGAAAGCGTCTGCATCGGCCCGCCGTCCAGCGCCCAGAGCTATCTCAACCAGCCGGCGATCGTGACCGCCTGCGAGATCACCGGCGCCGAGGCGGTGCATCCCGGCTATGGCTTCCTGAGCGAGAATGCCGGCTTCGCCCGCATCGTCGAAGAGCACGGGCTCGCCTTCATCGGCCCGACCGCCGAGCATATCCGGTTGATGGGCGACAAGATCACCGCCAAGGACACGGTCGCGAAGCTGGGGGTGCCCTGCGTGCCGGGCTCCGACGGCGAGGTGCCGAACATCGACGAGGCGCTCAGGGTGGCGAAGGATATCGGCTATCCGGTCCTGGTCAAGGCCGCCGCGGGCGGCGGCGGGCGCGGCATGAAGGTCGCCCGCACCGAACAGGACCTGCCGCATGCCTTCTCCCAGGCCCGGGTCGAAGCCAAGGCCGCATTCGGAAATGATGCCGTCTACCTAGAGAAATACCTCACCCTGCCCCGCCACATCGAGGTGCAGGTGATCGGCGATGTCCACGGCAATGCCTGCCATCTCGGCGAGCGCGACTGCTCGCTGCAACGCCGCCACCAGAAGGTGTTCGAGGAATGCCCCTCTCCGGTGATCGACGAAGAGACCCGGGCCCGGATCGGCGGCATCTGTGCCAACGCCATCCGCGAGATGGGCTACCGGGGCGTCGGCACCATCGAGTTCCTGTACGAGAACGGTGAGTTTTGCTTCATCGAGATGAACACCCGGCTGCAGGTCGAGCATCCGGTGACCGATACGGTCTACGGAGTCGACCTGGTGCGCGAGCAAATCCGCATCGCCGCCGGCGAGAAGCTGTCGTTCCGCCAGGAAGACCTCAATCCGCGCGGCCACGCCATCGAATGCCGGATCAATGCCGAGAGCCTGCCGAGCTTCACCCCCTGCCCCGGGCTGGTGAACAGCTACCACCCGCCGGGCGGGCTCGGGGTGCGGATGGATTCCGGCCTCTACGGCGGCTACTCGGTGCCGCCCTACTACGACAGCCTGATCGGCAAGCTGATCGTCTCGGCGCTCAACCGGCCGGACTGCCTGATGCGGCTGGAGCGGGCGCTGTGCGAGATGGTGGTCGACGGCATCGAAACCACCGTGCCGCTGTTCCATGCGCTGCTGGAGAACCCGGACATCCGGGCCGGAGACTACAACATCCACTGGCTGGAGAACTGGCTGGCGCAGAAAATGGAGTGAGCCGCGATAGGCGCGCGCCGATGCCGAGTCCCTGCGCGGCAGGCCCCCCACCCAACCCTCCCCCTTCCAGCAGGGCTATCGCATATGGGAGAGGGCGGCGA
>Ga0209049_1000269_pt1 | contig 10512 bp, 4 predicted proteins | sample WorMetulBAHAMAS2_FD_187398 | JGI IMG/M metagenome (GOLD analysis project Ga0209049, IMG submission 187398) | Marine gutless worms symbiont microbial communities from Max Planck institute for Marine Microbiology, Germany - Olavius ullae BAHAMAS.2... | ecosystem: Host-associated > Annelida >...
AACGGATCTGGTCAACTCGGACAGCGGAGCGGAGGCCGAATGGTCTGATGATGTCGCTGGGATTGGTCTCGTGGGCTTAGTCGATTCGGGCATCGTGGTGGACGTTGATCAATCGGTGGGAGTCGCAGGGACTGATGAGGTCTGGGCGCATGACGACGTGGGCATGGGCACCTTGGGCCAGCTAGGGCACGGTGAGGGATCGGTATCTACGGGTTCCGGCAACTTGGCAAACGACGGGATGTCTCCGGGAATGCTACGGGTCCTGGAGAACCGGGCAATCATGGAGTCGGAGACGGATCGCGAAGTTATACATGCGATCCCAACGACGGTGATGGATCGAGAAGTTACACAGGCGATCCCGAAGATGGATTGTGACCAGGACAATATATATCTGGTCGCGGTGATGACATGAGGCCAAGTGGGGAAGTCCCTGGCCGTGATGACGAACGAGACGTACGGTGGCTTCCGAAGACGGTGCGTCGCCAAGCCGATACAGAATCGACAACCGGGCAAGCTGAACGACTTCAAGACGCGTCTGATGGTGCAGCGATCGCGGGCGATCCAATGTCGTCAACACGTCTCCGAGATCGACCTCAACGAGCTACCAAGCTGTCTGTTCGGTTCAAGGACTTTGCACTGCTGTAATGAACAACTGACTGTTTAGAGACCGGACCGGTGTGTGTATATAGCGAGCGGAGAACTTTTAGTTAGTGATTGTGAACTTTGTAATTGTACCAGTATTGTACAATTATAACTTGTGTATTTGCGATATAGACATGTGTCAGTAAAGTTTGTAGGCCTTAGTATAATTGCTTCCCTTGAACCTCAAAGTAAGTACCCAATTCTTTCTATTTTAGACACGTAAAGGGACCTTGGGACCAGTAACCTTGTGTAAAGGCCGATCAGTAGGAAGATACTATGCCGATGTTAACTCAGATCCGTAAGCGCCATGGGTGTAAGAGACTAGGGACCGGACTTTGCCTGGAACACAGAATAGTGTGGTGAACCGGATGCCCCAGTAACGACCTGGAATGCTGATAACGATTTGCTAAGGCCCGATTCCAGTGTCAAGACCAACTAACTCAGTTTGGGAGGCTAGGAAGGCCGAGAACTTTAAGTCTTGCGAGAATGCACGGAAAGTTGCATGCAAGCTAAGTTGTCTTGGTAAGCTCCCTATGTTAGTCACGGTAAAACTTGACCTGTTAAAAGGGGTATAGGTGACTGAATGACTCAAGATGGAAGGCTGAGAGGGTGGAGACCCAACTATAGCCAATATGCGCAGTCTTAAGTCGCGGGCAAAAACCGTGGTCGTCTACTAAGCCTCCATACCGAGCGTCAGGAAACACCGAAACCCAATAAGGCCGATATATCGAGCATACGTCTAATCGAAATTCACGATCCCTCCCTATCCCCAATAAGAATATTTTAAGTGCTATTGTGCTATTGACATGTGTATGAATAACTTTGCTATTTGATGGTATTAGTATTACTGTTTCGTTATATAAGATGCGTCGTGAACATTGTAGAGGTAGCTTTGAACTATGTCTGCGATTCTGATATTGCATTCATACGGACACTAACTGATTGTATGAGTAGTAATGTAACTACTATTTGACTATGGAACTGATAATGATAGCAGTTTGAAGTACTATAGTTTTCTGTTAGATAGCTGCTCGAGTTGAAGTGTGTATTGGTGATAGAACTGTACTAGTAATTGTTTAAGTTGAGCTGTCTAAAAAGGAGAAAAAATAAATAAAACATGACATAAAAAAGAAAGAAAAGAAAAGAGAGAGGCGAGTGTGGAGGTGGAGGCATTAGTTAAGATAGATCTTAGCTATATCAGCTTGAATGTTGTTTGATAACTGCTATGTTCCCGTATTGCTATGTCATACTAGTTTCCCAATGTCCCCTTTAAAATACCAACATACGTTTACTACTTTGCGAATCGCGGACGATTTGGATATGCGGTCGGAGAAAGTGTGACGAAAATGCATGCATTTCATCCTATACTATGCCGTTCCATTATAATCCAATAGATAACGTGGCTATAGCAGCAAACGTCTGCTGCTGCTACTGCTGCTGCGGCGGCGGTGGCGAGCGATGATGTAATGACGTCACACCAATCAATACCGCTCGACCAATCACAGCACGTGCCGCCTAGAGGCGTCAGCCAATCACGTGCGGCCAGCGGCCGGCAACCAAATAAAAGGACCTTCGTAACGCTAGACTTCTCAGATGGGATGGGTCCCTCATGGGGACAACGTCGACGGACAGCTCCCAAACTGATAGGTCTGTTTTCTTCTCCCTTTCTCCCTTGCAATTGGCCGTAGTAATAGCTTCTCTGTTCATAATGCTATCACGTCTCACGCATATGAATTCGATCGCAGTTTGACGTTCGCGATCTAACGCGTCTGTCGATTTGACGTATAATAGAGCCTCTACCTCGTCTTACGCGTGAAGAATTCTGTCGCGTCTGATGTGAAGAAATATATTGTCGAATTAGTCGAGTAGAAATTTTATCGCCTCTGTCGAAACCTTAGAATTCTGACGCGTTGACGATTTCTTCTGTCTGTCAAACTTTTACGTCTGTGAAATTCTTACGTCTGTCGAATTCTATTGCGTCTGTCGAATTCTTGCGACTGTCGAATTTTGATACGTCTGTCGATTTCTTATAAGCATTCTGTCTGTTGTATACTGTAAGAATTCTGTCGCGTCTTTCGTGTACGAACTTTTTCACGATTTTGACGTCCAAGCTCTGCGCGTTTGTCGAACTGACGCACTAATAGAGCCTCTGTTTCGTTTTAACGTGCAAGGGGTGCTGTCGCGTCTGACGTGTAGGAATTCTGTCTAGCGAAAGAGATCTAGCACGATTTTGACGTCCACGCTCTGCCGCGTCTCATAAATCGACGCATTGAGCCTCTGTCTCATCTTAACGTGTAGAAACTCTGTCGCTTTTATTTCGTAAAATTTCGTTCGTGTCTTAACTTTCTGTCATATACAAACTCTGTCGCGATTAGACGTCCACGCTCTTTCGTGTTTGTCGAATTGACGCGTTGAGCCTCTGTCTGGTCTGACTTGTGGAAAGTTCTGCTGTGTTTGACGTACGATAATTCTGCCGTTTTCCGATAAGAATTGTGTCATCTCTGTCGTATCTCTATTATGTAAGTACTGTATAGCGAGTAGAGTTTCTGTCATCTCTTCTAAGTAAATTCTATCGCGTCAGAATTCTGTCGTGTCTGTCGTGTAGAATTATCCTAAGTTTTCGTTTTGTGTCTGACGAGTCTTTTGACGACTGACTGATAAGTTTCCCGTTCAGTAGCTAATAGTTCTCCGGACGGATAGGAATCGCGCATTGATGAATGCGCGTGACTGACTTACTGATAGATACGCCAGATTGCCCGACTGTTGAGCAAGCACACGTTGAGTGTTTGACGGATGTGGATAATGACTGTTTGTGCAACACGCGTGTTAGACCACTTAATTTTGGATGTCCGATAGCTATCAACCGTTCTTTTGGCTATCCTAGTAGACATCCGGAAACTAAGTTGGTTGAGTAGAATTTAAGATAGCAGTTGATTCACAGCTATCATTTGTCTTCTTGTTAGATTATTTTGCCCTTAAGCTGTTGTAATTTGTCAAGTAGTTTGATTGCTGGTTTCGTTCATAATAAACTTCATTAAACTTGATCAACACTTCTTGTACAATGGCAGATAGTAGTTCAGTAGTAACTGACGTAGAACTCGAACTGTACGAAGAAATAGTAGGCAATCTAAACTATACTACACCAGTAACTGAGAGATCGTCCAGGCCTATTTCTTATTTGGAGGATAGGACAACCGCCACTACTTTCAAAGGACCCATTATTACAAATACCGGCGAGAGCACAGTGACTAGTGCCTCGGCTGCTATCGTCGATTCCGTCACCTGGCCCGATCTAAGATCTCCATGCTCTCTAGCCGGCAAAAATCAAGTGGCACGGCCGCTTACGCAGCGCTCGGACGGAATTTTTACGACAGTCGCTCAGCCTATCCGTTGCCGTCTTAGAGCGTTTTACTGCTTATACGTTACATTACGCTGTGACCTTGAACTTTGACCCCGTGACCTTGACCTATGACCTTTTACCTTGAACACTTGTAGTGTGCCGCGGCTGTGCCGTAGTGAAACTCTGTGTACAAAATTTGAGCTTAATCGGGCAATCCGCGGCGGTGTTATTGCAGCTTCAACTTTGACCTTATGACCTTGAACATGTACCACGTGTTGCGCTATGCTCTAAGATACATTATACAAAGGTCAAACTCAGTAAAGCTATCCGTTCATGAAATGTGACCATTTTTTCATGCTAATACGTCCAGTCACACTATGACCTTGACCTTTGACCCCTTGACCTTGAACGTATGGATTAGATATACGTGATTTCAGTAGCTGGTGTTTATCCCGTGCCCATCGAAGCAGAATTGGTCATATTAGCGCTTTTTGACAGGGTACGTCGCATAGGTGCCTCTCGATAATGCACTTGTTTTCGGTAACCTCTGCGAATATCGCCGTAATTGATACATCGCTAAGAACTAGATTCTTTGGGCTACGTTTCCGTCGGGAAAGTATCGGTGTATCTTCAACCACTTTTACGTAATCGGCGCCGAAAGCTACCGAATTCAGTGAAAGAAGGCAAAGTTACGGCCATTACGCCGTTCATGGTCATTCAAGGTCACCAATCGACAGCTCGTATGCGACTTCCCATTAGTGATTAATAGTAACATATATCCTCTCTTGCACCGTTTCCAAGTTACGGCTCATTATTGGTCAAATTTTCGCTTGCGACAGTCAAAGGCCTCACTTTAACTCGTTAGGGTGATCCCGTACGAATTTCCTGACGATCTTTACCATTCCAGAAACTAGAATGATTTTGCTATCTGATGGTGAAAACCGAATGATCGTAGCTTCATTCGTCTCGACACAATACCAGCATGTGACGGAAGGAGTTATGGCTCATTATTGGTCAATTTTCGCTTGCGACAGTCGACCGCCTCACTTCAACGCCCTCGCTACTGGTGGTGATCCCCTGCGAATTTTCAGACGATCTTCACCCCTCCAGAAACTAGAATGATTGTGAGACCTGACAGTGAAAACCGCATGATCGTATCTTCATTCGTCTCGACAAAACACCGGAATGTGACGGAAGGACAGAGGGACGGACGGACGGACAGACAGATACGGCCATGGCTAATACAGCCGTCAGCATAGCAAGCTATGCCGACGCGCTGTAAAAACTCAGTCGAACTGAGGGAGCTTGTGTCGTATAAGCTCCCCCAGCGGATCTCGGCCGAAAATGATTCTAGTGCTTTCTGAGCGTAATAGAACGCTTATCATTGTAATGTTTGTGGTAATTTAATGTCACGTCAGCAGACGTTTGTTAGTCCTGTTGACGTTGTAGGCCTATCAAAATTGCTCCGCCTTCACCAGTCCTGTGAATCTTATACTATTTTCAAACATTAGTGAATTTAGTGTTAAAAGTTGGAGGGAGGCCATCTGCCATTTAGGCGACATTCCCCTCCCCAGCTAGAGGTCTGGTGGAGCACTATAAGGCTGAGCCCCGGCGGAAAAATCAATTTTGATAGTTTTTGAGCCCAGGAAACGTGTCTGGTGGCAACGATTTTGCTTCTTTTCGTGTGGTCAAAATGTCTATCTTAGCCAAAATGCAATGTTCTGAACTTCTGAGATAGCTTATATGCCAGCCAGGAATTTCGCTTCGGGGTGCACTCAGTCACAACCCCCTCGATAGAACATTTTCGAGTTTTTTAGTCTGTAAATGGCGTATTCTAGTGCATTTTAGATGCAAAATGTTGTTGGGTCGCAAAAGCTCTTTAACAAAAATGAAAATTAGCATTATAGTTATCGTTAACAAAAATGCGCATCCACAAACAAACAGCCCGTCAAAGCAGTTTTTAATATTCATAGCGTTCAATATCAATCAGTTATATGTAGGGTTGTAAATTTTCCGGAAATTTAATATTTCTGGAAATTTTCCGGAAATTTCCGGAAAATTTCCCGAAATATTACCACGGCCTGGAAGTTGTAACGTCTATAATTTTCATTCGAATCTGCGGGCCCTGCTAAAAACAAAGTATTTTCTCTGAACATGATGCATATATAGTCAAAGCATAAAGATATGGAGAGTTGTTTGTCAAGAATATGCTTATTTTACAGCATCACTTTTCAATGCTGGACTTGGAAACAGCTGATTGACATGGTTATAATCAAACGTATAACGTGAAAAAAATTCTTCAACAAATTTCCGGAAATTTCCGGAAAGATTGGAATAAATTTCCGGAAATTTCCGGAAATTTCCGAACTCACAACCCTAGTTATATGCATGACATTAAAGTCAAATGCAAAGAAGTGAGTCATCCAATCTACTAGGACTTAATTGCCTTTATCGTCGATATGCAAACAGGACTCTACAGTTGACGGTTATTTCTTCATTGCTCCATAATGCTTTTACGCCATAGTTTTGTGATGTTTAATCTTTATTTTGTGTTTCGTGTGTATTGGGGCAATAAAGGATAATATTAATAATAACAATAAAACTAAAATATGTAGCAATTGCATTTTCATGTCCTGCATTTTCATGCCTCACTACTTGGTCCGTTTTTTTATGTCATGCATTTTCGTGTCCTGCATAATTCATGTCCGATATTTTCATGTCCTGCATTTTCATACAAAATCAAAATCAAAAATCAAATCATTTATTTGCCTGAGTAAAAACAAAAAAAAATAACACAAGCGGGACACAAAGGTAGTGACACAACTCTAATGAGTGCCCTAAAACAGAAAATTAACTACATTACATGTTCATTCTAGAAAGCCTACGTTTGAACATAGCAACACTGCTACTTAGTCCGTCATTTTCATGTCCTGCATTTTCAGCGCCCCAGCTCAAGAGTATGTCGGACGGACGGCAGACGGACGGTCGGAGAGACAGAACCGCCTTTAACAATAGCACGGTGTAACGACACACGCTAAAAACTGCTGAGCTGATCTTCATGAAAATTTACGACAGATATGTTAAGTTTTGGTAGTTATGTGCCTCCTGATACAGATCCAGGATTTTTTTGAAGGATTCTTCAACATTGCGAGATAGGGCATTTTTCATAATGTGGCTATCACCTCTGGAGAATCTGACCAGATCTTCGGAAAATTTTACTACAAATGTAGCTTTGGTGAAGGAATCCCTCGTTACATTTTGGAAGTTAGCCAGAGGGAGTCCAGATCCGCATTCACTTCATTTTCTTTTCAGATGTTGTTCAACAGAAATCGGACATCACAAATGCAGCCACCACACACTAACTTCACCTTCGGACAGCGCGGCGAAGCTTAAAGCGTTCTCCCACACACTTAGCTGAATTTAAGGGTGCCTCTTTGCAGGGAATGGGAAAAAGCGGAAATGCGACAGGAAGAGGGGACGACAGGGAAAAGGAAGTTAAAGTCAGAGGAAGGAAAGGAAGGCCTTGTACGGTACGGGTCCATAAACTGCTATATGTAGAAAGTTAGCCACAACACGCACACAAGCTGCATTGTCAGGCCAGTTGTAAAAGTAAAACGTGGGCAGTCTTCATTCATAGCGCGGCTGACATTCATCGTTCACGTGTCAAGCAGCACTGTATTGCCTCGAAAGCGGTAGCTACAGTAATTGCTCAGTGGCAGGCCATTGTCGTTACGCAACTGACACTATTGCCCGTGTCACGGCGTCAACAACGTACACATAGCAACTAACAACCAAATTGGCCGCAGTGCAGCACACACCACTGCTCTATGAACCTCTCAAGTCTTTCATAAATTTCTCACTGAAATCTACGACGCGGTAGAAATGTGTGTATTATTAGGCTACTTGACGTATGTTGAATGCCTTATATTTTAGTACTGGCCATTATTTATTTTATTTTTTTGCCCAAATTTGGTTGCTATGGCAATTCCCTTTGATCCCTGGAAATTTGGATCGCATATTTGAATTCGCCGACTCAGAAAATCCTGTTATTCACGCGATAAATATCTCGATATCTTGTTCAGAGCTGAAATATCTGCAGTTTTGCCTTTTTTGCATAAATTTGGTTGCTATGGCAACTCCCTTTGCTCCCTTGAAAATTCAGATAACATATTTGAAGGTCGCCGACCCCGAAAACCACACCTTACATGGAAAAAGTGTCTCGATATCTTGTAAAATTTCTCGATGTCTCGTACAGAAGTGAAATCACTTGCAATTTTGGCTTATTTTGGCCTACATTTGGTTGCCATGGCAACTCCCTTTCCTTCCTTGAAAATTTGGATAGCATATTTGAATTCGCTGATCCCTATAACTCTGTTATTTACGCGAACAACTTCTCGATATCTTGTACACAACTGAAATCAGTGCAATTTTGGCTTATTTTTGCCAAATTTGGTTGCCATGGCAACTTTCTTTCCTCCCTTGAAAACCTAGATACGAGATTTGAATTCGCCAACCCCCAATTAAACCCTGTTATTCACGCGAAAAATTTCTCGATATCTTGTACAGAACTGAAATCAGGGCAATTTTGGCTTATTTTTGCCCAACACCCTTTGCTCCCTTTGAAAATTCAGGTAGCATATTTGAATTCGTCGACCCAGAAAACCCTACTTTACACGCAAAAATGTCTCAACATCTTGTACAGAAATGAAGTTATGCTTATTTGAATGTTTAGCCTATCTTTTCCATTGTAATTTTCTCGATTTTTACGAAAAATAGGAGAAAATATAAAAAAAATTTCGCACCCCAAAAAGGACGTAGGTGACGCGAAAACACGTCTTTTGAGCCATAAACCACGAAAATCGGTCAAACGGTGCGACCTATGCAGGTGCGCAAGTAAGTAAAAATACAACGGAGGAGGGGGTTAAAAAATAGGCACGGACGATGACAATTTCACGCATATGCAGCCCCCCCTTACGGATAGAAATACCAAAGTTTGCCTGTGTGGTGAGGTCCCCGACATAATCACCCCTATCAAGTTTGACGTCGATCGGTTCAGGGGTTTTCGATCTATGAGGGTCTAAATATCGGGGGTTTCCATTGACAAGGCGAGTCGCCCTTACAACAGTTCTGCACTACCGTGCAGACTGTGATGTGTTATCCCCAAACTTGTTTCGAAACAAGGGCGGCTCAAATGCGAATTTGGTCGAAAAAATTGACGCCAAATTTCGTACTTATTCACCTACCGCAGGCTAAAAATTAGGGGAGGGATGGGTGAGATGTTTGAGTGAATTTTCCAAGCTTAGCCTAGGACCTCATCTCATTGTCGGAGACAATGCCACGGTAATTATGGACGACTGCGCTTTTCAGGTCCTTGTGAGTCTACTCTTTTTTCGCGATCCACCCGCTTAACTGCAGTAGCGTTACCAGCTAGGGGTCTGAGGAGCGCTTCGGCCGCAAAAGCATTTTCGGCGTATTTTGAGCCCCAAAACATGTCTGTTGATTACGAATTTGGTTCTCTTTGTCGAAGCAAAATGTCCATCTGAACCAATAAAATTTTAGTGCTAGGTGCACTTAGATATATTTTGCAAAATTTGCCACCCTTAAAATTTTGCTGCGCTAGGCAACTGCTTGGTTTTTCTGTTGCGAAATGTGTCACTGGCGGTCAAGTGGGTAAACTATATTCAATAGCTCTTATGTGTTTCGAAAATTCTCTCACGCTGAAAAGCGTCCCCTGAATCCAGCTAGAGTCCGAGAAGCGCCAAGCTCTCTCGCTCGAGGCTGAGGCGGAGTACCGGCCAAAAAGCATTTTAGTAGGCTGTACTTTGAGCCCAAGAAACATAGTAGACCAGCCAAAGATGGAAAAAGCCTCTAGAAAAAAATTTTTCGGCATTGTTTGTTAATAGCGGGCATCCATACTAGTTCATTTCAGTGTGCCAAGGTGAACATGATGTGGGTGGATGCCATCGCCAAATTTCACTTTCAAGGTCATTTTGAAGGTCACAAAAATGGCCTCTGGTCAGTTGCTGAGACGTTGTCTATTTTTATGAAACCAGTACTTTTGTGATTGAATTTATCAATAAAAATCAATGCTATTACTGAACAGGTGTATCTTTGCACTGAGAATGATTTTGAGACACTAAACGTTAATTTGTACAGATTTAGATTGCAAAAATTTTCATCGTTTTCCTCATTACACTGTGGTCCGTAGAAAACATGAGCGTATAATTTTGACTGTAACTGGTTAATTTTATTGTGAGCACAATACCTTACACACCACTTGGGGAATTTCACCAAATTCACATATTAGGTGCAGTTGGGGACAGGGATAAAATGATTAGATTTGGGGATCAAAAGGCATAAGGTCAAGGTCACAACAAAACCAAGTAAGATAAAAAATCACCTCGTGAACACGATATCTTAAAAACCGATCGTGGGAATTTCAACAAATTTACAACATCAGTGCAGGTGCGGACACAGAAGAACTGCTCAGAGTTTGAGATCAAAGGGTCACAGCGAGACCACCTATGGTC
>Ga0209049_1000270_pt1 | contig 10470 bp, 14 predicted proteins | sample WorMetulBAHAMAS2_FD_187398 | JGI IMG/M metagenome (GOLD analysis project Ga0209049, IMG submission 187398) | Marine gutless worms symbiont microbial communities from Max Planck institute for Marine Microbiology, Germany - Olavius ullae BAHAMAS.2... | ecosystem: Host-associated > Annelida >...
GAGCTGCCCCACCGAAGAACCCCTTTCACCAACAACCGCAACCCAAAACCCGCCATATGCGATTCCCCTACCCCTGCAAGGGGGAAGGACAGGATGGGGGTCCTGCGACGCCTGATACCCGGCAGCGTCGGGCCTACCGCCCCGCTGGCAGCGCCACGTCGACCCAGACCAGCCGGTGGTCGGAGCTTGCCGGGTCGCGGCCACCGGCGACCAGCCAGGCGAGCGGGCTCGCCGCCTCGGGCCAGAACACGCCGGCGCTAGTGACCGTGAGTCCGGCGGAGGGCAGAGCGTAGTCGACCCGCAGGTTGCCCGGGCCGGGGTTGTCGCGTCAGTCGGCGGTGTCCTGCGCGGCCGGGCCGTCATGGGCCGCGTTGGCGCCGTCCTACGCCGCTTCCAACGACCCGTCGCTTCCCGGGCCGGGGTCCTGCAGCCGCGGGTGGACGAGCAGCGCGGCGATCGCCTCGCGCCGGGCCTCGCCGTCGAACGGGTTGGCGTTCAGGTCGCCGGCGACGACGAAGCGGTCCTCCGGCTTCAACCCGCCGGTCTCGCCGCGGTCGTCGATTGGCCATCCGGCCCCGTCGATCAGCGCCGTCAGCAGGCGGATCTCGTCGGCGTTACGCCGGCCGTTCAGGTCCTCCGGCCCGTCGAACACCGGCGGTGTGGGGTGGCTCGCCAGCAGATGCAGCACGCCACCGGGCAGCCGAACCGGCACGTCCCAGAGGCTCTTCGAGCTCAACCGCAGGGTCTGCCACACCGCATCGGCGTGGTAGGGCGTGCCGTCGGGATTCAGCGGCCGGTCGGCGCCGGGCAGGTCGGACCAGCGGAAATGCTGGAAGCTGCGCAGGCGGCCGTAGTCGATCGGATGGCGGCTGAGCAGCGCCATCGCGAACTGGCTGGGAAAGAGGCCGAAGCCGAAGGCGTCGCGCGGGCCGCCAGCGCGCCCGTCGCCGTCGAGGTCGTGGCCCGCCGGCACCCCGGTGTTGGCCGGCCCCTGGTGCAGGAACGGATGGTCGAGCCCCTCAAGACCGGCAATACCGGCCCGCAGCCGCTCGGCGAACAGGACCAACGCCCGGTGGGCTGGGTCGCGGTCGAGCTCGTTGATCAGCAGGATGTCCGGGCGCACCCTGAGGACGATTTCAGCCACGGCGTCGATCTGGGCGCTGCCCTCCTGCATCTCTCGGACCAGCAGCCCGGCACCCTTGCGCGCCAGCGCGACGTTGAAGGTGGCGACGCGGATGGTGTCGGGGGCACGCTCAACCCATGGCTCGGCCGCCCCGGCCGGCGCCGCGATCAGCAGGCCGAGGCCTAGCGCAGCCGCGCCGAGGCGCCGCACCCGTGTTGCCTTACGCGGCGGTGGTGTCGAGCCAGGGGGTGGCGGCGCGGCGCTTCTCCTCGAAGCTGTCGATCGCCGCCTCCTTCTCCAGGGTCAGGCCGACATCGTCGAGGCCTTCGAGCAGGCAGCGCTTCTTGAACGGGTCGAGCTCGAACCTGATCTCGCTGCCGTCGGGGCCGGTGATGGTCTGGTTCTCCAGATCGACGGTGACGATGGCGTTGGCGCCGCGCTCGGCGTCGTCCATCAGCTTGTCGACATCCTCCTGCGGCAGGGCGATCGGCAGGATGCCGTTCTTGAAGCAGTTGTTGTAGAAGATGTCGGCGAAGGAGGGCGCGATGATGCAGCGGATGCCGAAGTCCTGGATCGCCCAGGGTGCGTGCTCGCGGCTGGAGCCGCAGCCGAAATTGTCGCCGGCGACCAGGATCTGGGCTTCGCGGTAGGCGGGCTTGTTGAGCACGAAGTCGGAGTTCTCGGAGCCGTCGTCGCGATAGCGCATCTCGGTGAACAGGTTCACCCCCAGGCCGGAGCGCTTGATCGTCTTCAGGAACTGTTTCGGGATGATCATGTCGGTATCGACATTGATCATTGACAGCGGCGCGGCGACGGCGGTCAGCGAGGTTAACTTTTCCACGGCTCCGGGCTCCCTGAGAGATCTCGCCCCCGATAAACCATGCCCCGCCGCCAGGCGCAAGCGTTCACCCTTGCGTGAGCGGCGCCCCCGGCCGACGGAACGCCGTAGCCGCCCCGTTGCACAGGTATACGCAACCGGCAGAGAGGACGGAGTCATGAAACGGAGTATTGCCGCGGAGTTGGTCGGACTGAGCGTGGCGTTCACGGCGCCGCTGGCGCCGGCGGCCCCGGCGGGGCAGCGGGGCGTGGACACCGTCGCCACCGGCGTGCCGGTGATCGAGGTCGGCGACCGGCGCGGAGACCGCCGCGGATACTGGCAGGACGAGCGCAGGGGCGGGCGCAAGGCCAACCGGCGCCATCGCCGCCGCAAGGCCCATCGCCGCGACCGCTGGGAGCGTCGCCATCACAAGCGTTAGCGCTATGCCTACCGGCATCACGACCGCCGCTACCGGCGCGGCTATAACCCCCGCCACCGCCACCGCCGGCCTACGGCTATGGCTACGGACCCGGGTATGGCTACGGGTACGGGTACGGCAAGAAGTACAAGGACAAGGACGACTACGATGCCGGGCCCTATGTGCTGGGCGGTCTGGCGTTGGGAACCCTGATTCTGCTCGAGGCGCTGGAGAACGGCTACTGATCCCTGCCCGCCGTTTCGGCCCGGGGTTCGCCGCGGGGCCGGAACGGCGGCAACCGCCAGCACTGCAGCCCGATCACACCCGCCGGGTCCAGAGCCGTCTGAGCGTCGGTTCCGAACCCTGCTGCGGGGCGCAGCGATAGGCGGTGCGCAGTGCGATGCCGTTCGCCCTCAGGGCAATCTCGACCGTCAGCGTGCCGTCGCCGGCCGCGGCGACCTCGGGACGGCCGATATCGAAGGTCAGCGCCCCGATCATCCGGTCGGTGACGTAGGTGCGCACGGCACGGGCACAGCGCTGCTCGACCGACGTCTCCGGCAACAGCGCCGTCACGGTCTCCGCTAGCAGGAACCCCGCGAGCGGCACCGCGACCAGCGCGCCGAGCTGCCAGTCCCGCTGGCTGAGCGAGTCGAGAAACCGCTGGTGGAAGTTCCGCCTGTCCATGGCCCGAGTTTGCCACGCCGCGCGGCCTACGCCAAGCGGCGAAAAAAACGGGCGGCCGAAGGGCCGCCCGCTTGTGGTTCGGCCGGTGGCACGCTGTCAGAGCAATTCCCGCACATCCGTCAGCCGCCCGGTCAGGGCTGCGGCGGCGGCCATCGCAGGGCTGATCAGGTGGGTGCGCCCGCCTTTGCCCTGGCGGCCCTCAAAGTTGCGGTTCGAGGTCGAGGCGCAGCGCTCGCCCGGGGCGAGCTGGTCGGGGTTCATGCCGAGGCACATCGAGCAGCCCGCCAGCCGCCACTCGAAGCCGGCGGCCTGCAAGATATCGGCGATGCCCTCCTCCTCAGCCTGGGCGCGCACGAGGCCGGAGCCCGGCACGATCATGCCGCGCAGCCCCTCCTTGATCTTCTTGCCCTCGACGATCTTGGCCACCGCGCGCAGGTCCTCGATGCGGCCGTTGGTGCAGGAGCCAATGAACACCGTGTCGACAGCGATCTCGCTCAGCAACGTGCCGGGGGTCAGGCCCATATAGGTGAGCGAGCGCTGGGCCGCCGCCTGCTTGCCGGGATCGGCGAAGTCTGCCGGGTTCGGCACCGCCGCGGTGATCGGCAGCACGTCCTCTGGACTGGTGCCCCAGGTGACGACGGGGGCGATGTCCTCGGCGCGTAGGGTCACCACCTTGTCGTAATGGGCACCTTCGTCGGTCTTCAGCGTCTGCCAATAGGCCAGCGCCATCTCCCACTCGGCGCCCTTCGGCGCCTTGGGGCGGCCCTTGAGGTAGGCAAAGGTCTTCTCGTCCGGCGCCACCAGCCCGGCGCGGGCGCCGCCCTCGATCGCCATGTTGCAGACCGTCATCCGGCCTTCCATCGACAGCGAGCGGATCGCCTCGCCGCAATACTCGATGACATGGCCGGTGCCGCCCGCGGTGCCGGTGGTGCCGATCACCGAGAGCGTGATGTCCTTGCCACTGACCCCCGGCGCGAGGGTGCCGGTGATCTCGACCTTCATGTTCTTCGACTTCTTCTGGATCAGCGTTTGGGTCGCCAGCACATGCTCGACCTCGGAGGTGCCGATGCCGTGTGCCAGCGCCCCGAAGGCGCCGTGGGTGGCGGTGTGAGAATCGCCGCAGACGATGGTCATGCCGGGCTGGGTTAGGCCCTGCTCGGGGCCGATGATGTGGACGATGCCCTGGCGCACATCGTCGACGTCGAAGAGCTCGACGCCGAAGTCGCGGGTGTTGCGGCGCAGCGCCTCGACCTGGATGCGGCTCTCCTCGTCCTTGATGCCCTCGTTGCGGTCGAGGGTGGTGGCGACGTTGTGATCCGGCACCGCGAGGGTGGCGCCAGGGGCGCGCACCGGGCGCCCGGCCATGCGCAGCCCCTCGAAGGCCTGCGGGCTGGTCACCTCGTGCACCAGGTGGCGGTCGATGTAGAGCAGGCAGGTGCCGTCCTCGGATTCGTCGACGACATGGGCGTCCCAGATCTTGTCATAGAGGGTCTTCGGGGCGGTCATTTCTCATCTCTCCTGGGGCGTGTCGCAGCTTCACAAACGGGGCGGACGGGCGGGCACGGTCAGCCGGACCGGCGACGATGCTTCCCAGACAGCTCATCGCCGCGAGTGTTACCGCCAAGGGTGCGCGACGGCAAGCACCTGTGCGGGCAAGGCCGGAACTCGGGCCAGGGATCAGAACGCCTTCTCCATCACCACCGCGTCGTCGCGGCTGCCGTCGAGGCGCTGATAGTATCCCGGCCGCAACCCGCATTGCCGGAAGCCGGCGCGGTCGTAGAGCGCACGGGCGGCGATGTTGCCGGCCGCCACCTCCAGGAACACCCGCGCCGCGCCCTCGGCCCGGGCGCCGGCCTCGCAGGCGGCGAGCAGCCCTGCGCCGAGGCCGCCGCGCCACAGCTCGGGCGCCACCGCAAGGGTGAGCAGCTCCGCCTCATCTGCCACCGCCTGGCAAAGCGCAAACCCGGCCGAGGCCAGGGTGCCGGCCGCCTCGGGGCGCTCATGATGGGCGATGTGGACCGAGACCAAGGGTTCGGCCAGCAGGGCGAGGATCTCGGACGCGCTCCACGCCCGGCCCTCACCGGCGAAGGCCGCGGCGTGGATAGCGGCCAATGCAGCCGCGCGCTGAAGGTCGGAGTCCCGATGCTCGTCCGTCACCATCGGCATCGGCTCAGTCCAGCATGACCGGCGGGCCTTCGCGCGGCGGATCAGCATCTGCGCCTCGCAGATAGAGCGGCGCCGGCGGGGTGTCGGCCTCCCGGTTCGCAGCCAGGCGGGCAATGACGACCGGATCGACGAGGCCATCGGCCAACAGGGCGGACTGGCGCGTTGCGTCGCCGGCAAAGCGGGCCACCGCGGGCGTCACGCGCACCAAGGCCGAGTCGCTGGTCATCTCCGGTTCGCCCAAAGGCGCCAAATCGGCATCAAACACCTGCAGATAGACCGTGCCGCCGCGCCCTGCGAGGCAGATCGCCACCGGCCCGCCTGCCTCGGCCGCCAGGGCCTCGAAGCGGCTCACCCCAATCGCCGGGATGGCGCAGCCGAGCGCGATGCCACGCGCCGCCGCGACCCCGATGCGCACGCCGGTGAACGAGCCCGGTCCGGTGCAGACGCCGATGCGGGCGAGATCGCCATAGCCGGCCCCGGCCCGGGCCAGCACCGCGTCGATCATCGGGAACAGGTGCTCGGCGTGGCCGCGGTCCATGGCGGCACGCTCGACCACCGGATCGCCGGCGCCGAGCAGGGCGACGCCGCATTGCGCCGCCGAGGTGTCGATGCCAAGGATCATGTGCGTTCCGCTGCCATGAGCACAACTGTGGCTCTCTTCCCGTCATTGCCCGGCTTGACCGGGCAATCCAATCGGTGATTGGTGCACCGTCTTCCTGGATGCCCCGGTCGAGCCGGGGCATGACGATGACAGGCGGTCAGAGGCCGACTGGGCGGACCTCGACGACTTCCGGGATGTAGTGGCGCAGCAGGTTCTCGATGCCGTGCTTCAGCGTCAGGGTCGAGGATGGGCAACCGGCGCAGGCGCCCTGCATGTGCAGGTAGACCACGCCCTTCTCGTAGCCGTGGAAAGTGATGTCGCCGCCATCCTGGGCCACCGCCGGACGCACCCGGGTGTCGAGCAGCTCCTTGATCTGGCCGACGACCTCGGCATCCGGGCCGTCATGCTCGGCATGGCCGACCGTGTTGCTCTCGCCGAGCAGCACCGGTGCGCCGGAGGCGTAGTGCTCCATGATCGCGCCCAGGAGCGCCGGCTTGATATGCGCCCAGTCGGCCTCGCCCTTGGTGACGGTGACGAAGTCGGGGCCGAGGAACACCGCCTCTACCCCTTCCACCTCAAAGAGCCGGCTCGCGAGCGGCGACACCTCCGCCCCTTCGCGGCTCGGGAAGTCCGCCGAGCGGGACGGCATCACCGGCTGTCCGGGGAGGAACTTCAGGGTCGCTGGGTTCGGCGTGGCTTCGGTCTGGATGAACATGGGGTCTCCCTTCGGTCCCCCAACAGATGGCGCCGATGGGGGAAAAAGGCAAGAATCATTCTAAGCCGGCGGCACTCGCTGTAGGGTGCGCATCCTGCGCACCCATTCTCGGGGACTCGGCAAATCCAATGGTGCGCTGGAGCGCATCCTACGAACGCACCCGGCAAACGCACAAGGAGAGGAGCACATGCTGTTTATGGTGATCGAACGGCTAGAGGGCGACGACATGGTGCCGATCTACCGGCGGCTGGGGGAAAAGAGGCGCCAGCTGCCGGAGGGGCTGACCTATGTCGACAGCTGGATCGAGGCCAATTTCAGCCGCTGCTTCCAGCTCATGAAGTGCAGCGACGCCCGGCTGCTGCAGGAATGGGTCCTCGGCTGGCGCGGCACCGGCGCCACCTTCGAGATCGTCCCGGTGGTGCCCAGCCGCAAGACCCGGGCCGTGGTCGCGCCATTCCTGGAGTGAGACGGGTTCCCGGCGGCGCCGGGATCGGCAGAAGCCGGGATCAACACACGGCGTCGATCCGCTCCACGCGCAGCCCGCCGGGCACCACGGTGACCGGGATCGGCAGGCGGTGCCCCATCTTGGTGACCAGGGCGCTGACCAGGGGGCCCGGCCCCTCGCCCTCACCGGCGCCGAGGACCAGCACGCCGATATCCGGGTCTTCCTTGATGGTACCCAGCACCTCCTCGACCTTCTTGCCCTCGCGGATCACGAATGACGGCACCACGCCGGTCAGCGCCCTCATTTCGTCGGCTAGCTGCAGCAACCGGGCCTCGGCCGCCTCGCGCGCTTCGCTGCGCATGACCTCGGCGACGCCGATCCAGTGCTGGAACTCGTCCGGCTCGATGATGTAGAGCATGGTCACGCCGCCGCCTGTCTTCTCCGCCCGGCGGGCGGCAAATCGCATGGCGTTCATGCATTCGGGCGTCTCATCGACGACCATCAAGAACTTGCGCAAGAAGGGCTCCTCATCCTGCCGTAAAATCAGGCAAAGGATGACAGCAGTTTCCCAGCGGCGCAAGCAGCACGGCCAACGGCTCGCCCCCTCGCCGGGCGCGGTCGGGCTCCGGGCACAATTGCCGTCGGCGAAGACAGGCTGCCGCACCGGTGCGGACAGGCTCTGCCCGAAGCAACAGGTCCGGAAACCGGTGTCGGGTCAGCGGTCCTTTCAGGTCTTGATCCCGAAGATCGAGTAGGCCGGGCAGTATTTCAGGAACGCGGTGACCAGCGGCACGACGCCGATCCAGCCCCAGACCCCGACGGTCCCGGAAATGGCGAGGCCGATCAGGGCCAAGCCGACGATGATGCGCAGGACCCGGTCGACACTGCCGACATTGGCGGTGAACTTCATGGCGATGCTCTTTCCATTGGCGATTCGCGCCGCGACCATGCACCAGAGGCGCGCTGGGTTCAGTGACATCGTCACGCTCGCCCCCTCGATTGCGGAATTGCCGCCTCGGCCCGCGATCGTGCGGCCGGACCAGCGGGTGCTGGCGAACCGGCGCACGGCGCCCCGGTCGCGCAGGCGGATCTCGCCGCGGGTGAGGCTGAGCCCGTCGCGGCGTTAGAAGTCCTTGAGGATGCGCGAGACCACCTCGCGCGGTGCCGAGCTCGGCCGCGATCGCCTGGTGGGTCGCGGTCACCACACCGCACGGCCCCACCTGCTCCAGCAGCCAGGAGGCGAGCCTGAGGTCGACCCGGTGCAGCAGCAGCTCGTCGATCACCTCGACCAGCTCGACCATGCGCCGGGAGAAGGCGCTGAGGGCCAGGTCGCGGAACTCGGGCTCGCGGTCGATCAGCACACGGAAGGCGGTGGCGGGCATGGCGATCGCCTCGATGTCGCCCTCGGCATGGCCGTACGCTTCGTAGGGCGACCCGCAGAGCAACCAGGAGGTGGTTATCACGCAGCTCTCCCCCGGCGCCACCCGGTAGAGCACGACCGAGCGGCCGGTCGGGTCCATATGCTCGACCCGGACGGCACCCGTGAACGCGATCAGGAAGGCTTCGGCAGGATCGCCGGGGCCGAAGATCTCGGTACCGCCGGGTGCGCGGACAAGATTGCTCCGCGCAGCGATCGCCGCCCTCAGGCCGGGCGACAGGCCCGGCGCGGCGCGGTCCAGAGCCTGTTTCAGCGATTCCGTCATCGCACCCGCATCCCGCTCGTCGGCCGTTGTGGCGCACCGCGTCTCCGGGTCCCTTCAGCGCGAGCGCAGAAACCCGACCACATCGTAGGTTTCGGCCAGAATCGGATCGGCGATCGCCGCCGCCCGGTCGGCACCGTCGCCGAGCACCCGGTCGATCTCCGCCGGATCGGCCATCAGCCGCGCCATCTCGGCGGTGATCGGGGTCAGATGGCTGACCGCAAGCTCGGCCAGCTTCGGCTTGAAGATGCCGAAGCCCTGGCCGCCATAGGCCGTCAGCACCGCCTCGGGGGTGGTCCCGGCCAGCGCTGCGTAGATGCCGACGAGGTTGGTCGCCTCGGCCCGGCCCTCCAGACCCTCCGGCGTTTCCGGCAACGGCGCCGGGTCGGTGCGGGCCTTGCGGATCTTGCCGGCGATGGCGTCTGCGTCGTCGGTCAGGTTGATCCGGCTCATGTCCGAGGGGTCGGACTTGGACATCTTCTTGGTGCCGTCGCGCAGGCTCATCACCCTGGGCGCCGGACCACCGATCAGCGGCTCGGTCAGCGGGAAGAAGTTGGGCACGCCGAAGTCGTTGTTGAACTTGGCGGCGATGTCGCGGGCGAGTTCGAGATGTTGCTTCTGGTCCTCACCCACCGGCACATGCGTGCCGCGATAGGCGAGGATGTCGGCCGCCATCAGCGACGGGTAGGTGTAGAGCCCCGCCGAGGCGTTCTCGCGGTTCTTGCCCGCTTTGTCCTTGAACTGGTTCATCCGGTTCAGCCAGCCGAGCCGGACGACGCAGTTGAAGATCCAGGCCAGCTCGGCATGGGCCGGCACCTGGGACTGGTTGAACAGGATCGAGCGCGCCGGGTCGAGGCCGCAGGCAAGGAACGCCGCGGTCACCTCGCGGGTGGCGCGCTTAAGGTCGGCCGGGTCCTGCCACACGGTGATCGCGTGCAGGTCGACGACGCAGTAAATCGTCTCCATGCCGCCGTCCTGCAGCTCGACGAAGCGGCGGATCGCGCCGAGGTAGTTGCCGAGCGTCAACGCCCCCGAGGGCTGGGCCCCGGAGAAGACACGCGGGGTATGGGTTCTGGCCTCGCTCATGGTATCTCTCGTTTCGCGCAGATTCAGCGGCTCTCTATGGTCCGGGGTCCGGCCTGCGTCAAGACTGGCCGGCGCCGGTGGAAGTGATGGCGCCGCCGCCGATATGGCGCTAGAAGGCCGGGCATGAGCTTCGCCGAATTCTTCCCCCGCCCGGCATGGGGTGCACCCCGTGCTATGGATCATGATCGCGGTCGTGATCGGGTTCGAGCTGATGTTCGCCGCCGCAGATGCCGGGCTGGTGCCGGAGGCGTTCGGCCGCTGGCCGGTCTATCTCCGGCTGGCCTTCTTCGACGTGCTGTTCGAGCATGCGCGGGCGGGCCAGGGGATCTTCCCGGAGACCGTCTGGTCGTTGCTGACCCAAGCCTTCCTGCACGGCGGCTGGATCCATCTGGCGGTCAACGGCGCCGCCTTCCTGGGCCTCGGCAAGGCGCTGGAGCAGGCGGTGGGGATCGGGCGGTTCCTGGTGATCTTCTGCGTCTCGGCGGTGGCGGGCGCGCTGGCCTAGGGTCTGATCACCGACAGCGAATTCCCGATGGTCGGAGCCTCCGGGGCCCTCTTTGGCATGCTCGGGGTGATCACCGCCTGTCATGGCACGAAATCGCTTCGCGATAGGTTGCGGGCGCCGCGGTGAAGTGCGGCGAGCGGGTTGTGATTGCCGGGTGTGGGCCGGGAACGGTGTCCTGTCGGTGAGGTGATCTTGCCTCGACCAACACAG
>Ga0209049_1000271_pt1 | contig 10461 bp, 1 predicted proteins | sample WorMetulBAHAMAS2_FD_187398 | JGI IMG/M metagenome (GOLD analysis project Ga0209049, IMG submission 187398) | Marine gutless worms symbiont microbial communities from Max Planck institute for Marine Microbiology, Germany - Olavius ullae BAHAMAS.2... | ecosystem: Host-associated > Annelida >...
GTCATGCAACTCCGAGGAATGACAGAAGTAAATCCCCTAAAACAAGGAGGAAGTTACACTACATCAAGCCAGAAAAGTACGACGGATCTACGTGCGTGGAAACATTTCTTATAAAATTCAAGGACGCGGCAAAGTTTAATGGATGGGACTCTAGGTCCAAAGCTTCGCATCTGAAAGCGTGCTTGACGGGTGATGCCGGATACCTGCTATGGAAAACCGAAGGGAAGTCCTACGAAGAAATCATTGACAAGCTACGCGGACGCTACGGATCCAAGGGTCAACAAGAGAAGTTCAGAGTTGAACTCAAGTGCAGAAAACGAAGGCCCGACGAAACACTTCAGGCTCTTGCTTGTGACGTTGAACGTCTCATCGTTTTAGCCTATCCAGAGGCAGGATCCGCAACTCGCGATATACTAGGACGAGATGCATTTATAGATGCCATCAACAACCCAGGACTTGAATTCAAAATACGAGAGAAAGAAGCGTCTTCATTTAGGCAAGCACTCACTATCGCAATGCGATTGGAGGTACTCGACGAGTCGAGAAGAATTGAGAGAGATGCACAGCATCCAAAGACTGTCAAGTCACGTATGACAACACAAGGTGAACTCGACGGGAGGCAACAAGCTAAACCCGCCGGGCCCGCCGATTATTCGGCCGGGCCCGCCGATCCCGGCAAGGACAAGAAGAATTGCAGAAATAACGAACAACGTCCAAGAAATGTGGAGCGTTCAAACTACACCGGAAAAGGCTCAAGGCTACCGGATTGGGCCAACCGAGACGAAGAGAGGAATTCTGGAGCAGCTACGTCACCTCGAAAAGGTGACGACACTATCAGGAGATTGGAAGAATCTGAGAGAAAGAACAGAAGTTTGCAAAAGGAAGTGGATGACTTAAAGGCTCAAATTTCAAGCCTACTTATTCAACGGGCTGAAGCGCCCCCAAGGACGAATGCTATGCCAGTACAACAAACTACTACAAGTTATGAAACTTCTGGTAGACCGCCGGACGTCTACTACAACAGTTACCCAGCAACTTCTGGATATCAACCCTTGGCACAGTCTATGCCATCGAAGTATAGGTCGGCGTATGAACCGAAAAGACATGATCGGCAGCAGTATGTTTGCTACTTATGTGGATTCACTGGACATTTCAAGAGAGATTGCCCTCAGCTCTTGGAATCACATATGACACCTAGAAATGAACATCAACAGGTCAGAGGTATCACACAACAGCAATATCAATCTGAACGAGTCTACCTCAGGATTAAGATCAAGGGCAAGACAAGATTCTGCCTACTTGACACGGGATGCCAGGTCACAGTGATACCTGCGAGATTTGTCGACAAGCACTGTATTCAGCATACGACGACCAAGCTTCTAGCTGCAAACGGCACTAGAATTCCATTACTTGGATGGACAAGTATTAAGGGACAGGTCGGAACATCACCGATTGAGATAGCTGGACTTGTATCTGAGCACGTCAGAGAAGTGATGCTCGGATTCGACTGGTTAAGAAGTCACAGAGCACAGTGGAACTTTGTGAATAACAGAATTGTCATCAATGGACAGGAGTATCAGCTTAGTGGAAGGAAGAACAACGACGACAACTGGTGCAGACGCGTTATCCTTGAACAGGACGTCGTCGTGCCATCGGAGTCTCAGTGTGATGTTTCAACAAAGGCCGTCTTCAACTGGGTACATCAAGAACCAATCAGAGATGAGGTCTGGTCAACAGAACCTGCTGAAGTCAAAGAAGGCTTGTTGGTAGCAAGCACCATCCTGCCGAACCGGGCAAGGGATATACCAGTACGTGTAATGAACACAACTAAACAACCAGTTAAGCTTGACAGAGGAACAGTCATCAGTGACGTCAGCAGTGTCGAACCACTGACTGGTTCACAGAAGCCAACTAAACAAGTACCAACAGATGAATCACTAGTCGAAGAGATGATGTCGAAAGTTGACACATCAGTACCTGGACACATCAGAAGTCAGCTGCGAGAACTTCTAATGAAGTATTCGTCTATTTTCTCGAAAGGAGAATGGGACCTCGGATGGACAGACCTGGTTACTCACAGAATCGACACCGGAAGCCATCCTCCGATTCGACAGCAACTTCGGCGATACCCACCAGCTCATCTACAAGCTATAGATGAACATCTGGAAGCCATGCAAGAGCAAGGAGTCATCGAACCCGCGTCAAGCCCTTGGGCTTCGAATATTGTCCTTGCCAAGAAAAAGGACGGGACTTTGCGATGTTGTATTGATTTTCGTCATATCAACGAGATCACACGCAAGGATGCCTATCCCTTGCCAAAGACGGACCAGTGTCTGGACGCTCTGAGCGGGAGTTCTTGGTACTCCACGTTCGATCTTCGAAGTGGATTCCATCAAGTGAATCTTGACCCTCATGACGCCGACAAAACTGCGTTCATCACGAGGCGCGGCATGTTCAAATTCAAAACGATGCCGTTTGGCTTATGCAATGCTGTGGCCACCTTTCAACGACTTATGGATTTAGTCGTACGAGGACTCAATTTCGAGATATGTCTGGTGTATTTGGATGACATCATTCTGCATTCAACCACACCAGAACAACATCTGGAGCGTTTGGAGATGCTATTTAGTCGCCTGCAGCAGGCCAATTTAAAGCTGAAGCCAAGCAAGTGCTCACTTCTGCAACGCCAGGTGACGTTTCTGGGACATGTCGTCTCAGGTGAAGGGATCTCCACTGATCCGGAAAAGGTGAAGCTTATCGAAGAATGGCCAACACCAACCAATATCCGTCAACTACGAGGATTCCTTGGCTTGAGTGGATACTACAGAAAGTTCGTGAAGGACTACTCGGCAATAGCGGGACCGCTTAATGACCAGCTGAAGAAGAATCATCGCTTTGAATGGACACTAGAATGTCAGCAGGCATTTGACACATTAAAGAAGAAGTTATCATCTCCGCCAATTTTGACGTTACCAAACGATAAGGACACTTTTGTTCTAGACACTGATGCGTCAGAAACGTCCATCGGCTGCGTACTTAGCCAGGTACAAGACGGACAAGAGAAAGTCGTTGCTTACGCTGGAAGAAAGCTCAACAAGAACGAAGTTAACTATTGCGTGACGAGAAAAGAATTACTCGCCATCGTGCATTTTACCAAGCTGTTTCGACAGTATTTACTTGGCAGGAAGTTCACTATTAGGACTGATCACGCTGCCTTATCATGGCTGCAAAAGACACCACAACCTATCGGGCAAAATGCCCGTTGGTTAGAACAGCTAGGAGAGTATGACTATATGATCAAGCATCGACGGGGGTTATCACACGGAAATGCGGACGCATTGTCCAGACATCCATGTCTGACCAAGCCGTCATGTACTGCTTGTTATCCGGAACGGAAGTTCGTCAACAGAGTTGAGGCTGACGGTGCGGGTAATATCTCAGTTAAGGAGCCCGCTGATGCGGAAGACATGTTGTCGTGGACGTATGAAGAGATACAGGACGCACAAAGAAGAGACAGGGACATCGAGTTTGTCAGAGAACTATTGGAAGAGAATACGGGTAAACCACCGTGGAAGAAAATTGAGCTACGCTCGACAGAAGTCAAGTCACTCTACAATGAGTGGGAACGACTTGTTATTTACGAAGGAATACTGTTCAGGAAATGGACGTCAATCGACGGAACCACAAATCGACGGCAGGTTGTACTACCAAGAGAATACCGAGTTAAGTTCATCCAACTGGCACATACAGGAATGACTGGAGGCCATCTTGGAAAGTCGAAAACTGAGGAGCAGGTCAGACTCAGGGCGTACTGGCCCCGATGGAAAGAAGATGTCGCACTGGAGCTACAAAGATGTACACAGTGTGCACAATACCATAGAGGAAAAGAACCTCACCAGACACCACTGCAACCATTTGCAGCAGGGGAACCTTTCGAGGTTATCTCGATTGACATCACAGGGAAACACCCGAAGTCAACTAGAGGCAACGAATATATCGTTACAGTCATTGACTTATTTTCGAAGTGGGCTGAGGCCTATCCGGTCAGAGTGCACACAGCACCGATCGTTGCTAAGGTCCTGTTGGACAATTTCTTTTCAAGATACGGGATGCCAAAGCGCATACTAACCGACCAAGGTAGAGAGTTTGAATCAGAGCTGTTCAAAGAGCTCTGTGTTGCAATGGAAATTGAGAAGATTCGTACATCACCATACAAGCCTTCAACGAACGGCTGCATTGAACGGTTTCACCGAACATTGAACTCAATGCTTGGGAAGGTCGTTGAAATTAATCAACGTAACTGGGACGAGTGCCTATCATCAGTCATGGCTGCCTATAGAGCTGCCAAACATGACTCAACGGGATTCTCACCGAATCGTCTCGTTTTCAATCGGGAAAACAGAATGCCAATTGATATTGTTCTTGGCGACATTCCAGAAGAAGAGGAGAACCAAGTAACATACAACGATTTCGTGAGGGATGTACAAGAAAGATGGAGAAGGTCTTATGAAGTAGCTCGTGAACACTTGGAAAGAGCTGCAGAGATGCGAAAGAGGGAATACGACGCGAAGGTTAAGCCAAGGCAGTTTGAAATCGGACAATGGGTCTGGTATTATTACCCTCGACGGTATAGCAATCGCTCACCGAAATGGAACAAGAACTACAATGGACCATTTCTCGTTGTCGGTAAAATACCGCCATGTGACTATGTTATTCAGAAGACCAAGAAGTCTTCACCGCAAGTTGTCCATGGGAATAAACTCAAACTGTGTCTAAGTCAAACACCTACGTCATGGAAAACATCGCATGACGACCAAGTTGACGCTACCAACGTTCAACTGAGAGGTGAAGCCTCTGTACTTACAGGAAGTCGCCGACAATCCGAGGAGACTACAAGAAGTGAAAGGTACCTTCTGCAGCAACAGAAAATGCAGAAAAGAAGAGATTACCCATCGTTGGATGAGGTTGACTTGGAACTTCCGAAACGGAATTTACCACCAAGAGTGAGACAACCACCGAGGCATCTCAGGGACTACCAAGTCCCGTCATCTTATCTTCCGTATTAAGTAGGACAAGCGCCTACGACTGTTGATTTTGCGTGATTCGATCCGATCATAATAGTAGACGGACAATGCATGTATCGTCACTACTCTACATACGTTAACTGTAATGTGACAGATTATAGAATTTGATCGTTGTGTTTCAGATGGCTGAGTCAGAGTCACCGAAGATGAAGAAGTCAACTGAGTCAGAACTATTAGACAAGTCATTTTACATTTGCGAACCTTGTAAAACGCAAGTGAAGAAGACCAACAAAGCTCGTCACGAGAGGACATCTAAACATCAAAGGGAACAAGTCATATGCAACGCGGTGCGGGTGGCTACCGATGCGAAGCGTCCACAACCGAAGTACCCGGCAGAAATGACAAGAAAGAAGGAAGGACTCCTTTGTGCAAGAAGGAATCGGCCAATAATCAGGGAAGCGGCCATGAATCTTCACCAACTGATCACTCTCGGAGTGTCTGGCAACCTCCATTATCATGCTATGAAGAGGAGCGCGCCAACTTTATCGTACGAAGTACGTGATGCTTGTATTCAGGTCACCAGAACTTTGACAAGATATTTCACCAACAAGATCCGGTTTGCCGGGCTTACCTTTGCAACCAAGCCATGTCAAAGGACGCCTGCAACAGGAGTAGCCACATCTGTTGCTGGAGCAACTCGCAACACCAATGATGAAGGGAAACAAGGCATCATGGATGCTGAACCTGCAGAGATCGACCTTGAAACTGATGATTTGTTTGACCAATCAGTGGACGATACGTTGCCACCTGCGTCAACTTCAACACAGTTGCTAGAGCAACCAGGAGTATCGACAACACAGCTAATCGGCACATCACTTTCAGAGGAAGTGCTCGCGCCAACTCCAATTCCAGAATCATCAAAGACTAAAAGAAAGACCTCTACCGTCAAATCGGGAAGTTCGGGAAGAAATAGAAGCCCGGAAACGTCGAGTTCATGCTCATCTGAATCGTCAGAATGTGAGGAGTGTCTTGTCAGTGGGTCGGAGTCAAACGCGTCCACGCAGATACCGAAGCCGGAAGCGAAAGAGAAGAAACAGACGGTGGAAAAAGAAGAGCGAGTTTCAACAAAGTATCAGAAGAAGAAGACCACTGGAAGTAAGGTGCAAAGGCCTGACGTACCAGTCTTAAAGCCACCTACTCACGAACGTACTACTGAGACACGTACCTCGCCTGCGAGACCATCAACGGAGTCGACAAAACGTAAGATCCCAGCAAAGGCAGTCGTGAATGCGACACCGACTACTACTTCAATGCAATCCAGCATTATTCCGCCACCAGGGAGTGAAATATCGTTTTCACGATGGAGATCACCGCCAATCGTTCACATGACGTCAACTACAAGAGGCATACCGCTGCACTCTCGCTGGTATGAAGCTGGCACTTCATCGTCACGTCGGCAAAACGTCGGGTCGTATCATGAAGAGTTTGATCCGAGAAGGCGTCAATATGCGGAACGTGGCAGACATCGACCCGGGTATGCCGGACGGGCATCATCACGGGCATCATCACCAAGACAACGCTATCGGGACACCAGAAGTGAACGCGACGATCGTGAGGAATTTGAAAGAACCTTCAAGCGACTGTGGGAGGATCTCTATGAGAAGAAGAGGCGTCGTCACTGACATTGCTCCGCCCACCGTAATATGACCAAGAAGACCGCCAACCAACTACGTCAACTGCTGAATTGTTGAACGTTTGACTGCATCTACACGACCAAGCTGAACTTGGAACGTTATAGCAGTGAGCACCCAAGTAGTCGTCTTACGAAATTGAGGCTATTGTTAGGCCTTTGCGATTATACGATAGTCTAAGTTGGAAGTTTTGCGATACTGTAAGTAATTCAACACTTCGCTCCCAGAAGTGTGAACTCACGAGAACTTTCCGATGGCGGAAAGGATCGTTGAGATCTAGGATCATCTAGGATCGTCATCGTCATCGTGTGTTTGTACGAATTACCCATTTGTGTGTTGTTGGTTTGCGGACCAACCCGCCTGTATATACGTTGGCACATGGTTGCCTTTTTCTGTTTTTCTGCGGTGCTCAAATCTATTAACAGCTCGTTTTTGCAGCTGTTTATTCTTTTTACAAAACAGTATTACGATATCAACATCACATGTTTAACCTCTTGAGAAAAAGTGTAATTGGGACCACTATGGGTCCAAGGCTGATATTTCACTTCAGCTGCTTAATTATTTTGTGCGTGATCGATCAGTCATTTGCGTTTCGTACGGACACTGCGGACATTGCGTTTTTGGACACTTTCTAGTCGTAAACTACAGCTAGTATTGTTTAGATGAGGCTCATAAAACCGAGACCAATGAGTACTGTTCATAGCTTTATTAAATAGTGAATAGGTTCTCACGGGGACGCGAGAAGCCGGGCCGCCGATGGTGTAGCCGAGGGCCAGGCCGTCAAATTGTGCGTTCGTGCAGTTTGCGAGTAAGGTATCCGTCTTCCGAGTCCGCGCGTTTCACGCGCGTGCGTGTGTTCGTGCAGTCTACGCTCATTGGTCAGTTAACGACTATAGAATCGGCCGCTGATTGGTCGGCTAAGTAAGTAATCTCATTGGATATTAGGATCCAGGTCAATTTCGATCCGACCGCTGATTGGTCGTTAAACACGGCCTGCTATTGGTCAATTTCGATCCGACGCGTCGGTATAAAACGTAATTTCGCGCGGTTTCGAGAACTGAACGGGGCTTGCTTACGGAATTTACTGGATTTACTGACGGTGATAGCTTCTCGCGTGGGTTAGACAGGGAGAAGTACGTTGATTAATGGCGTAATCGCGGTCGGCGAGGACCGAGGTAAGAATTACGCTAAGTTTTGTACTTTATTTAAGAAAATAAAGGAATAAAAGTTGTACCAGTTCAAAAAAAATGTTCACTCGTGTCATCTTTGTGTCTCTCGTAATTCCAACTGATAACTGACTTAGCATTTCAACGCTAGCTAATTAAAGCAACACACACATTACACTACATACACACACTGCCGCCTTTCGCAGTGGAGTTTAGACGTCCGTCTGCCAAGGACCGGCGTCGACAAAGTTCAATAGTTGCCGGGACCTACAGAAACGGTCGTCAGCCGTCAACAGACGTCGTCATCTCGTCACTAAGAGTGAGAGAAGACCTGCTAAAGCCGGTATAATACAACGATTTCGGCACTACTACGCCAACTCATTCCTAAAAGGAAGAAAGGTCGTCTACTCGTCCATAGAGGAAGAATTGCCACATCTTCTCTTCCTAAAAGGAAGAGGTGCGTCTACTCATCCAAAAAGGAAGAAGCTCTATGCCAACTCTTCCCAAAAGGAAGAAGGGTCGTCTACTCGTCTAAAAAGGAAGAACTACCACGTCTTCTCTTCCTAAAGAGAAGAGGGGAGCTTGCTCGTCCAAAAAGGAATAACTGCATCACCGACTCTTCCTAAAGTGAAGAGGGGTGCTTGCTCGTCCTAAATGGAAGAGTTAAGCTAAATGGAACTATGGCAACGACGATTGGAAGAGGAAGTACGTCCGGTATGAACGCCATCTCGGTTACAGCAGACGTACATGACGAGAGGGGAAACGAATCGTGGAGCGACGAATATTGGAATTTCACAGAAGCTCACCAAAGCCTGAACTACGGTCAGGGGACTCACGACCCGAGATCTAGCGGTACTGACGGAAAAGTAGTGGAAGATCACGATGTGGAACCTGCGACTACTGACAACGGTGGCGCCCTCAACACTAACAAATTTCCGTTATTCAGCAGCGCAGCAGTGTTCTGTACGGGAATGATCACACGGGCATCTACGATATGCTCGACCGTAATTAGCCGTGGCATCCCATCAGTACTGCATCGTAACACTAGGGACTTGGATGCTGAAAAAGGCCAGGTAGAGTCCGTAGGTTACACATGTCGCCCGAGACGTGGGGCTGGAGATGGTGACCGTTACAATTACTGCCCGCAACGTGAAGCCCGAGATAGTCCGCGACATAGTGATCAACGTGAAGAACAGCGCATGGATTACGTATCGGATGAAGGTCAAGGCGAAGTTTATGCTGCATTCACCAGTGGAGGAATTACGCGACAACATGGAGATCTACAGAGAAGTCAACCGAACTCATCTGCGTCGAGAATTAGACACGAAGTACTGCAAAGGCGTCAATGTGGGAAAGGAAGTACGTCAGATTCTTCGGTTAATAATGATCCTTCGGCCGAACATCGATGGAAACTCGACTTCACTAGGGCCGACACAAGGCCAAGTGGAAGTATTATGCAGAGCAGTGAAAGCTCATGCAACCTAACGGCAAGAAGTAACAGCACACAGCAACAAGTTGTGACTGCACCACAGAAGCAATCTAGAATGCAAGAAAAACTACGAACAGTCAGCAGATACTCGCCACCGACTATAATTAGTCAAGGTCAACCACCTTCAACGGTGTATAATGTACTACAACACGAAGGACTTATGGTCCATAACGATGAAATGGTCATGTTGCAGAGTAGTATCGAAGGACTTAACAAGACGGTTGTGACTTTGCAAGACCAACTTGCAACTCATCAGCAGCAACGAGAATATCGGCTGGATCCAGATATCTGTATACGTCAAACCGACATCGAAAGATCTGCGGTAACGGGTAATATGCGAAGTTCCGCATTGCACACCGATGAAGATGTGCCAAGTGAAAGATCCCTTGCATCTTTTGGCAGCAGATCAACTACTCCGATGCAACGATCTGAATCATCTATGTCTAAACGAAGGCCAGTAAAGTCTGTCATCGTTAATCAACAGCGGGAACGTGTTACTGAATGTCGTCGAACACCAGACAGAAGCACAACTCTTCAGGGAGTCAACAGACACTTCACACGTGGAAGGGATAGTACTACACCGCCTTCGTCTTCGGATGACAGTGATGATGATCATCACCAATGGAAGCGCAGGAAGAATAGAGGGGACGATAACGAAGTTAATCGAAAAAGGGGAGGAGATGACAGTCATGACGGGAGACGTAATCGTGATGAAAATGATAACCAGAAACATGGACATCGCGGAACTCGCCAGAATGATGATGGCAGCAATGAAGAACACGAAGAGTATTACGACAGGAGAAAGGATGAATATAGAAGACAGCGTGGAAGTGATGACAGTGATCAATCATCTGATGATGACAGAAGACGTCGACATCGAAAAAGATCACGTTCGTCAAAACGACGAAGAGGTGGACATCGACAACAAAGTCATGCAACTCCGAGGAATGACAGAAGTAAATCCTCTAAAACAAGGAGGAAGTTACACTACATCAAGCCAGAAAAGTACGACGGATCTACGTGCGTGGAAACATTTCTTATAAAATTCAAGGACGCGGCAAAGTTTAATGGATGGGACTCTAGGTCCAAAG
>Ga0209049_1000272_pt1 | contig 10460 bp, 9 predicted proteins | sample WorMetulBAHAMAS2_FD_187398 | JGI IMG/M metagenome (GOLD analysis project Ga0209049, IMG submission 187398) | Marine gutless worms symbiont microbial communities from Max Planck institute for Marine Microbiology, Germany - Olavius ullae BAHAMAS.2... | ecosystem: Host-associated > Annelida >...
GCCCGGGTGATCCCTGACCGGCAGCGACGGTACCGTGGCGTCCCGTCGCTGCCGGTCAGGGATCACCCGGGCGGCGTGACCGAGACAACGTCCCACCGCCCCTTCTTGCCCTGGTTGTCTGACCACTCGACCTTGACATACCAGCCTATAGTGGGAGCAAACCAGAATTTCTCCGTTCCGCGCCAGTTGCTTGTGGCGGTCCCACGGGCTTTCGCTTCGAAGACGAAGGTGTCGACCGGGCCGAGGGCGGTTTCGACGGTTTCGGTGTCAAGCACTTTGAGCTTGTGTACCCACACGGCGCTTCCGTCGTCGCGCTTGCGCTGGAACGTCGCCTTCTTGCCTACCTCCAGCGGCCAGATTTCGCGAAAGCGTTCCAACTCGACCGGGCGGCGTTTCGGATTGCAACCGGCCCAGCAGAACGGGCGCATGGTGTCTTGGCAGTTGTTTCTGTCCGGGCACGTGTAGGTGACCGAAAATTCGCCGATCTCATCAATGCGCAGGACAGTTTCGGTGTCGTTGTGCCGCTTCCCCTCTATGATCGTGCCCGACGGGGCGATGACAAAATCGGCCGGCGGAAGCGCTGGACCGGCACCAGCGCCGGATTGGAATCCCGTGGTGATCAGGATCGCAAGACCAATCAGCGGTGCAGCGAGCAGGGAAATTGGTCTCATCTGTCGTTTCCTCATCAAGCGATAGGAGGATACTACCATGCGATTGCGGTGGGACAATCGTTGATTGCTGTTACCGGTCGGCCGCATCGATGCAAGCTAGGAAGGCTTCGCCGAAGCGCTCGGCCTTCTGCCGGCCGACGCCGGGGATCCGCTCCAACTCGGCGAGGTCGCGCGGCCGGGCCTCGGCGATCTTGGCTAGGATGGCGTTGGCGCAGACCAGGTACCGGTCGGTGCCGCTCTCTCCCCGCATCAGCCCGGCCTGGGCGTCGACCAGCGCGTCGAACAGCGCCGCCGAGGGGTCGCCGGCCAGCCGTTGCCGGGCCGGATGGGGCAGGGCGACCGGCCCGGCCGCCACCACCTCGAGGAACGCTTTGCCGAAGCTCTGTAGCTTGTGCGCGCCGACGCCGTGGCATTCGGCCAGTTCGTCGAGCGACTGCGGCTTCCGCGCGGCGATGTCGATCAGGGTGGCGTCGTGGAAGATCACATAAGCCGGCACCCCGCGCGCTTGCGCCAGCTGGGAGCGCGTCGCCCGCAGCGCCTCGAACAACTCCTCATCCTCCGGCCCTAGCCCGGCCACGGCGCGCACCTTCGCCGCCTTGCGCTCGCGCGGGTGCCTGAGTGCGTCCTGGCGCAGCATCACCGACTCCTCGCCGCGCAGCACCCGCCGCCCCGCCTCGGTCACCTGCCAGCTCCCCATCTCGCTGACCTCGGCAAGGCAGAGGGCGTATATCTGGCGGAAGATCCCCCGCCACTGACCGCGCTCGTACGCCTGCCCGACGCCGAAGGTCGGCAGCCGGTCGTGGCCGAGCTGCGCCACCCGCGCGCTCCCTTCGCCGCGCAGGATGGCGATCAGATGCTCGACCCCGAAGCGCTCGCCGGTACGCAGCATCGCGCTCAGCGCCTTCTGCACCGCCACCGTGCGGTCGAACCGCTCTGGCGGCTCGCGGCAGAGGTCACAGTTGCCGCAGGGCTCGGCCCTCGCCTCGCCGAAATAGGCCAGCAGCACCTGCCGCCGGCAGCGCGGCGCCTCGGCCAGGGCCAGCAGCGCGTTCAGCCGCTGGTGGTCGGCGCGCTTGCGCTCGGCTCGCGCGTCCGACTCCTCGATCTGCCGGCGCCTGAGCTTGATGTCGTCGATGCCGTAGAGCGTGAGCGTATCCGCCGGCGCTCCGTCGCGGCCGGCCCGGCCGACCTCCTGGTAGTAGGCCTCCATCGACTTCGGCAGGTCGGCATGGAGGACGAAGCGCACATCCGGCTTGTCGACCCCCATGCCGAAAGCGACGGTCGCGACCATTACCACCCCGTCCTCGCGGGTGAAGCGGTCCTGCCGGGCGCTGCGGGTCTCCGGATCGAGCCCGGCGTGGTAGGCCATCGCGTCGATCCCGACCCCGGCCAGCGCCGCGGCATAGGTCTCGGTCTTCTTCCGGGTCGAGCAATAGACGATCCCGGTCTGGCCCGGCCGGCGGCGGACGAAGTCGAGGATCCGCCCCTGCGGCTTCTCCTTCGGCTCGAAGGCGAGGTAGAGATTCGGCCGGTCGAAGCCGCGCAGGAACACCTCGGGCGGGGCGCCGAACAGCCGCGCCTGGATATCCGCGCGGGTCTCGGCGGCGGCGGTGGCGGTGAAGGCGGCGGTCTGCACGTTCCCCAGCGCCTCGCGCAGCGCCCCGATGCGCAGGTAGTCGGGCCGGAAGTCGTGCCCCCACTGGCTGACGCAATGGGCCTCGTCGACGGCCAGCAGGGTCACCCCGGACCGCTTCAGCAGGTTGACGGCGCCCTCCGAGGCCAGCCGCTCCGGCGCCACATAGAGGAGGCGCAACCGCCCTGCCTCCAGCGCCTGGAATACCCGCTCGGTCTCCCAGGGATCGTTGGCCGAGGTCAGCGCCCCGGCCTCCACGCCCGCCTCGCGCAAGGCCGCCACCTGGTCGCGCATCAGCGCGATCAGCGGCGAGATCACCACCGCCAGCCCTTCGCGGCGCAGCGCGGGAAGCTGGTAGCAGAGCGACTTGCCGCCGCCGGTCGGCATGATCGCCAGCACGTCGCGCCCGGCTAGGATGGCGGCGACGACCTCCTCCTGCCCGGGGCGGAAGCTGTCGAAGCCGAAGACGGATTTCAGCAGGTCGCGGGTCTGGTGCATCGCTTGCCCGGGGGAATCGCTGGCGCGATCCTAGAGGGCGGGGCTCAGGCTGTGAACCGGGGAAACGGTTAACTTGTGTTTCTCAGATCGAGAAACTGGTCCCGCAGCCGCAGGTCGCGGTTGCGTTCGGGTTTTCCACCGCGAACCGCGCCCCGATCAGCTCGTCCTTGAAGTCGATCACGGCGCAAGAGAGGAACGGCAGCGATTCCGGGTCGACCAGAACCTTCTGACCCTGCCTCTCGATCACCAGGTCGTCGTCGGTTGCCTCGTCTTCCAACTGGAACTCGTACTGGAAGCCCGAGCAGCCGCCGCCTAGCACCGCGACCCGCAGCGCCTTCGGGCCGGCGTCCGCGGTGATCTCGGCCAGCCGTGCGAAGGCGCGGTCGGTCACCTTGGGGGGAATGTTCAGCTCCATTCGGTCCTCTTGCCCTGCAAATCCCGGCGAATCAGCTATAACCCAGCCGCAACGGGTCCTGCTCAGGATGTATCCACGACGGACGGCGAGACAAGGGGCGGCACATGAACGACAGACGACTGGCGCCCTTTGCCGCCGACCCCGCGGCCAGCCACGGCCGGCGCTGGCCCGAGCCCGAGAGCGCCCACCGCTCGCCGTTCCAGCGCGACCGCGACCGGATCATCCATTCCTCGGCGTTTCGGCGGCTCAAGCACAAGACCCAGGTCTTTGTCGAGCACGAGGGCGACTACTACCGCACCCGCCTCACCCACTCGATCGAGGTGGCGCAGATCGCCCGCACGGTCGCCCGGACGCTGCGCCTCAACGAGGACTTGGCCGAGGCGGTGGCGCTGGCGCACGACCTCGGCCATCCGCCATTCGGTCACACCGGCGAGGACGCGCTGGCCGAGTGCATGGCCGCCTATGGCGGCTTCGACCACAACGCCCAGGCGCTGAAGATCGTCACCTCGCTGGAGGAGCACTATGCCGAGTTCGACGGCCTCAACCTGACCTGGGAGACCCTGGAGGGCCTCGCTAAGCACAACGGCCCGCTGTTGCCGGCCGCCGGAGCACCGCTCGATGCGCTGCCGTTCCCCATCGTCGACTACGTCGCCCGGCACGACCTCGATCTGCACACCCATGCCGGAGCCGAGGCGCAGGTCGCGGCGCTCTCCGACGATATCGCCTATGTCAACCACGACCTGCAGGACGGGCTCAGGGCGGGGCTGTTCACCGAAGCGGAGGCGATCGCGTTGCCGCTGGTTGGCGACTGCTTCGCCGAGGTCGACGCCACCTATCCGGGGCTCGATCCGCGCCGCCGCCGGCACGAGGCGCTGAGAAGAGTCTTCGGCCTGATGGTCGACGACGTGCTGGCCGAGAGCCGCCACCGCCTGGAGGCGCTGACCCCCGCTTCAGCCCCCACCTCGGCCCCCGCTTCGGCCGATGCCGTGCGCGGGCTCGGCCAGCCGGTGATCACCTTCTCAGGCCGCATGACCGGCGACATCGAGACCATCAAGGCATTCCTGTTCCGGCGCATGTACCGCCATTACCGGGTGCGACGGATGCGGGCCAAGGCCGCCGGCGTGGTGCGCGAGCTGTTCGACATTTTCCTCGGCGCCCCCAATCTGTTGCCCGACGACTGGAGCGCCGCGGCGATCGAGACCGGCTCGGAGGAGATCCGCGCCCGCATTGTCGCCGACTACATTGCCGGCATGACCGACCGCTTCGCGCTGGAGGAGCACCGGGTGCTCACCGATCCACTGGCACGGGCGTGACGCACGGCCCGCGCCGCAGGCGCGTGGCGGTGTCAGGAGGTGGCGGTGGGGCTGCCGCGCTTCCCGAGCGCTCGGGCGAGAAAGCGCTCGGGTCGAGGGACGCAAACTTGCCGCCCGAGCGCGGACGGAGATCGAGCCAAGCGGTGTCCGCGCATTGCGCGGACAAGACATGCCTCGCATCACCCGGCTCCGGGGGTGACGCTCGTGCGGGTGCCTGGCCCCCGGCGGCAACTTCTCTCAGGGGCGAAAATCGCCATGGAGACCACGCGGCCATTGTGCTAGTGCCCCGGGACCGCCACGACCCGAGTTGAGAAGATGAACCTCTTTGCCGAAATCAAGACCGCCCTGCTGGCGGCGGTGGACCAGCTTGCAGCCGCCGGCGTGGTGCCGGGCGCGCCGGCCATCGGCGGCATCACCGTCGAGCCGCCGCGCGACGCCAGCCACGGCGACATGGCGACCAATGCGGCGATGGTGTTGGCCAGGGGCGCCGGCATGAAGCCGCGCGATTTGGCCGAGAAGCTGGCGCCGCTGTTGCAGGCGGACGACCGCATCGCTGAGGTCACCGTCGCCGGGCCGGGCTTCATCAACCTGCGCCTCTCGCCTGCCATGTGGCGTTCGATCGTCGGCGCGGCGCTGGCCGAGGGGGCAGCATTCGGCCGCTCGGCCGCGGGCGCCGGGCAAAAGGTAAACGTCGAATACGTCTCGGCCAACCCCACCGGCCCCTTGCATGTCGGCCACACCCGCGGCGCCGTCTTCGGCGATGCGCTGGCGAGCATCTTGGACTTCGCCGGCTATCAGGTCACCCGCGAATACTACATCAACGACGGCGGCGCCCAGGTCGACGTGCTGGCCCGCTCGGCCTATGAGCGCTACCGCGAGGCGCACGGGCTGATGCCGGAGATCGTCGAGGGGCTCTACCCCGGCGACTACCTGATCCCGGTCGGCGCGGCGCTGAAGGCTGAATTCGGCGACAGCCTCGTGCACCAACCCGAGGACGCCTGGCTGGCCAAGGTGCGCGACTTCGCCACCGCGATGATGATGGACCTGATCCGCGCTGACCTCGCCGCGCTCGGTGTCATCATGGACGTGTTCTACTCGGAAAAATCGCTCTACGGCACCGACCGGATCGAGGCGACGCTGGCCGATCTGGAGGCCAAGGATCTGATCTACGAGGGGGTGCTGGAGCCGCCCAAGGGCCGAATGCCCGAGGACTGGAAGCCGCGGCCGCAGACCCTGTTTCGCTCGACCGAATACGGCGATGACGTCGACCGCCCGATCAAGAAGGCGGATGGGGCCTGGGCTTATTTCGCCCCCGACATCGCCTATCACCGCGACAAGATCGACCGCGGCTTCGACCTCTTGATCGATGTCTGGGGCGCCGATCACGGCGGCTATGTCAAGCGGATGAAGGCGGCTGTGGCGGCGCTGAGCGCGGGCCGGGTACCGCTCGACGTCAAGCTCTGCCAGCTGGTGAAGCTCTACAAGGCCGGCGAGCCCTACAAGATGTCGAAGCGCGCCGGCACCTTCGTCACCCTGCGCGATGTCGTCGACGAGGTCGGCCCCGATGTCACCCGCTTCGTCATGCTGACGCGCAAGAACGACGCCCAGCTCGATTTCGACTTCGTCAAGGTGCTGGAGCAGAGCCGCGACAACCCGGTCTGGTATGTGCAGTACGCCCATGCCCGGATCTGCTCGCTGATGGCCCGGGCAGCCGAGACCGGGATCGCCAGCAATGATTCGACCCTGTGCGGGGCCGACCTAGCCGGGCTGGCCGAGCCGGCGGAGCTCGGCCTGATCCGCAAGCTGGCCGAGTTCCCGCGCCTGGTCGAGACCGCTGCGCATCACCACGAGCCACACAGGATTGCCTTCTATCTCTATGATCTGGCGTCGGAATTCCATTCGTGGTGGAATCTGGGGCAGGGTGATGCGGCGCTGAGGGTGATCCGCGACGACGCCCCGGCGCTGACCCATGCCCGCCTGGCGCTCGCACGCGCGGTTCAGGTTGTGATTTCGGCTGGTCTTGGTATTCTAGGCGTGACCCCGATGAACGAAATGAAGTGACCGTAGGTCGCATATAACGGGGTCTGAGCAGGAACGACCCCAAGAACCGGGGTCCACGGCAGGCGAAAACCCGGATGCCTGAGCGGTACGACGACGACTATTACATCGGTGGCGATGCCGCCCAGATGACGTGGCGCCGCCGCTATGGCGAGCAGTCCTCGACGTGGTTAGGGGCCTCGCTGGCGCTGTTGCTGATCGTCGCGCTGGTCGTCTGGGCCTACCGACTCGGGCACCGGGACGTGACCGCGATCCCGGTGATCCGCGCCGTGCTTGAGCCGGCCAAGGTGCAGCCCGACGAGCCGGGCGGCGCCAAGGTCGCGCATCAGGACATCAGCAGCTATTCCGCCGGCGTCGCCGATACCGCCGACACGACCGGCACCGCCGGCGGCGCGAAGTCCCCGCCGACCGAGATCACCTTCGCCCCGCCGCCGGAGCGGCCGGCCGAGGAGGATGTGGCGATGGGGGCGTTGCAGCCAACGCCGTCGGCGGAGAATCCGGCGCCGGAGACGGCGCCCGAGGCTACTGCGCGGGCTATCGAAGACCCCGCGGGCGAGGCGCCCGGCGAAGACCCGGAAGCGACGGAGACCGCCGCCCTTGATGCCAGCGATCTGGCGCCCGAGGCCAGCCCGCGCGTGCCGGTCCGCCCCCGTGACCTGGTGCAACGCATGGCAGCGGCACGGCGAGCCGTCTCCGAGGAGGCCGAGCTGGAGTCGCGCGTTGCGGCCTCGCAGGCGCAGATTCAGCTCGGCGCCTTCCCCGACCGCAACGTGACCAAGTCCGAGTGGGAGCGAATCTACCGCGCCAACGAGGACATCCTGCAGGGCCGCGCCCTGGTGGTGCAGAGCACGATCTCCGGCGGCCGCCGGTTCTTCCGGCTGCGGGCCGGGCCGTTCAAGGACCGGATCGAGGCGAAGAACGTCTGCCGCGCCCTGCAGGCGCGCGGGCAGGACTGCCTGGTGGCGGTGAACCGCTGATGGGCGCGCGGGCGGTCATCTTCGGCCTCTCCGGCCCCCGGCTCACGCCGCAGGAGCGTGCCTTCTTCGCCGGGGTGCAGCCTTGGGGCTTCATCCTCTTTGCCCGCAATGTCGAGAGTCCGGCGCAGCTGCAGCGGCTGACCGCCGATCTGCGCGACTCGGTCGGGCGCGACGCGCCGGTGTTGATCGACCAGGAGGGCGGCCGCGTCGCCCGGCTCGGCCCGCCGCACTGGCGCCGGTGGCAGCCGGTGATGCGGCTTTACGCCCATTCTGGCGCGAATGGTGCCGACGAGGAACGGGCGCTGGAGGCGACCCGGCTGCGCTACCGCATCATCGCCGAGGAGTTGACGGGCTTGGGCATAGATGTCGACTGCATGCCACTCCTCGACGTGCCGGTGCCCGGCGCCGATGACGTGATCGGCGAGCGGGCGCTGGGCCTGGAGCAGCAGGCGGTGGCGCGCCGGGGCAGGGCGATCTGCGACGGGCTCCGCGCCGGCGGCGTGCTGCCGGTGATCAAGCACCTCCCCGGCCACGGCCGCGCCGGCGTCGACAGTCACCTCGCCATGGCCCGGGTGACGACCCCGCGGGAGACTTTGGAGGCGGTCGACTTCGCCGCCTTCCGGCCACTGGCCGGGGAGCCTCTGGGGATGACCGCCCATATCGTCTTCGAGGCCATCGATCCCGACGGCTGCGCCACGCTGTCGCCGACGACGATCGGGGTGATCCGCGACGACATCGGCTTCGACGGCCTGCTGATGACCGACGATCTGTCGATGAACGCCCTCACCGGGACCATGGCCGACCGAACCCGCGGTGCCCTCGCGGCAGGCTGCGACCTGATCCTGCACTGCAACGGCGATACGGCCGAGATGCTGGAGATCGCCGCCGCGACGCCGCTGCTCGGCGGCCCCGCGGCTCGGCGGGCGGCGCGGGCCGAGGCGGAGCGGGCCAAACTGCGGCGCGTCGCCGAGGTGATCGATATTGGCGCCGCCGAGGCGCGTTATTCGGAACTGACCGGGGAGGAACTGCATGCCTGAAGGATTGGTTTCGCTAGAGGTCGAGCCCTTCGACACCCCGCCCCGCGATTCCGTTTCGGCGGAGCCGGATGTCCTCAGCGTCAATGTCGACGGCTTCGAGGGGCCGCTCGACCTGCTTCTGACCCTGGCCCGGACCCAGAAAGTCGATCTGCGCAAGGTCTCGGTGCTGCAGCTTGCCGAGCAGTATCTGGCCTTCGTCGCCCAGGCCAAGCGGCTGCGCATCGAGCTGGCGGCGGACTACCTGGTGATGGCCGCCTGGCTGGCCTGGCTCAAGTCGCGCCTTCTGCTGCCGCCGCCGCATGACGGCGGCGGGCCGACCGGCGACGAGCTGGCCGCGCATCTGGCGTTCCAGCTCGAGCGGCTGGAGGCGATGCGCCGGGCCGCGGCGCAGCTCATGGGCCGCGATCAGCTGGGGCGCGACTTCTTCGCTCGGGGCCTCACCGAGACCGTCACCGTCAAGCGCCAGACCGAGTGGCGGGCCTCGCTCGCCGATCTCCTGCGCGCCTATGCCCGGGTCAAGACCCGCGAGGAGTATAAGCCGCTGCAGGTCGACCGCAGCGCGATCTTCACCATGGATCAGGCGCTGGAACGGCTGAAGCGGATGATGGACGTGGCGATCGAGTGGGGGCAGCTCGCCTCCTACCTGCCCGACGGCTGGCAGATCGAGCCGGCCAAGCGACGCAGCGCCATCGCCAGCACCTTCGCCGCTTCGCTGGAGCTGGCCAAGCGCGGCGAGGTCGAGCTCCGCCAGGACAAGACCTTCGCGCCGATCTACCTGCGTGCCCGCCAGCCTGTGGAAGCGGACGCATGAGCGCGACCGAGGCTCCGACCACGGACGGTGCTGCGGTGCTGTTCGACGCGCCGCCGCCGGCCGAGCAGGAGCGCATGGTCGAGGCGATCCTGTTCGCCGCCGCAGAGCCGCTGACCCTGGCCCAGCTCGCCGAGCGCCTGCCGCACGGCTCGGACCCCAAGGCGGCGCTGGAGATGCTGCGCCGGCGCTACGAGGGCAGGGGGGTGCGCCTGGCCCGCGTCGGCCTTGGCTGGGCGCTCCGGACCGCCCCCGACCTCGGCTTTCTCATGCGCCGCGAGGCGAAGGAGACCCGCCGCCTCAGCCGCGCCGCGATCGAGACCCTGGCGATCATCGCCTACCACCAGCCGGTGACCCGGGCCGAGATCGAGGAGGTCAGGGGCGTCTCGCTGTCGCGCGGCACCATCGACATCCTGCTGGAATTGGAGTGGATCAAGCTCGGCCGCCGCCGCGAGACCCCGGGCCGTCCGGTGACCTTCGTCACCACGGCGCAGTTCCTCGACCATTTCGGCCTCGAGAGCGCCCGCGACCTCCCCGCCGTCAAGGAGCTTCGCGCCGCCGGGCTCCTTGACTCCACCCCGCCCGCGGGCGAGGTGGAGGAGGACGGCCCGCCGAACCAGGACGACGAGATCGACGATATGTTCTCCGAGAAAGCCCCGTAGGGCGCGCCAGCCGTGTTTCTATTGACGGTCGCACAACGGACCTCGAACCGGGCCGCGGCGAGCGCGCGTTTCTGACCCACTACGGGCGTGCTCCGCGCGCCTATTGCAATCGGATTCTAGGTTCTGGGCAGTGTCCATGACAGAAATCGCCGGCCAAGGTCACCCCCTTATACCAACCGCCCTGATTATTGACTGCTGTCCGGTTTCGTGTGGTGATCGATGCGACGGCGGCCCTGTCTTGGGCGAAGAAGTTCCGGGCGTCGCAGCATTCGTCGACGATGTCGTCGTAGTCGTCGAAGAGGGTGATCGCGAGCTTGTTGCCGCGCAGATACTGCCAGATATTCTCGACCGGGTTGAGCCCGGGGGCGTAGGGCGGCAGGGGCAGAAG
>Ga0209049_1000273_pt1 | contig 10405 bp, 10 predicted proteins | sample WorMetulBAHAMAS2_FD_187398 | JGI IMG/M metagenome (GOLD analysis project Ga0209049, IMG submission 187398) | Marine gutless worms symbiont microbial communities from Max Planck institute for Marine Microbiology, Germany - Olavius ullae BAHAMAS.2... | ecosystem: Host-associated > Annelida >...
TGCTCAAGAGCTACTACGATAATCCGCGCCAGATCATCCCCTCCCTGGACCTAGCCAACGGCAGCGAGCGGCAGCAACGCAGCGAGCGCCGGGAAGCCTGCCTGCTCTTGCTGATGGCCTTGCTCAAATACACGGACCTAGCCAGCCTGCGAGTCGGCATCCCTACCCAGGACGGGTTCTTGAGTCTCACCGTGGACTATATCGGCAAGCAAACCGGAATGGCCCCGAAGCGCGTAGAACGCGCCCTGGCCGATCTGAAAGCCGCCGGTCTCGTGACCGTTGCCCAACCCCGCAAACGCCTTCCTGACGGCTCCTGGAAGGGACTGGCAGCCGTCAAGGCCATATCCCGCCACCTGTTCGGTCTGTTCGGCCTGGGGGGCACGTTGAAACGCGAACGTGACAAGGCCAGTAAGCGGTTAGCCAAAAAAGCCAAGAAGCAGGGAACCGCTGGGCAATCCCAGATGACATTGGTACTGAAAGCCTTGACTGGAAAGATGGGCAACAAGCCTACCTGCAAGCCACCAGATGACCCGGAGTACCGCCGCCGCCTCAACATCAAGCTGGCGGAACTCAAGGCTAAACATTGGGACTGGACCAGAGATCAGCTCATCGAGGAAGCCGAACGGATGCTCTTGGCCCTCGATCCGCACCACGGCTGAATCGCCGCCGATCGGGGTCTAAAACGCCTCGCCGCAGCGGACTTCCGTTCGGAAATCATGCCTACTCTAACCGGAATTTGACTCTTCGCCCGGCTGCCCGCTTCGGAGCAAAAATTAAGTGTCGGTAAACTACTCCGTTAAGTGACGGACATTAATCAATAAAAAATCAGCTTAAAATCAGGCAGTCAGAATCAGCCCAAGAGGCCCTCAAGAAAGCCCTAAAAAGCCGCTGTAAGCCTTCTACAGTACCTTCAGGCAACATAAGCGCTGGACGGACCAAGGCTTGGTCTACAGGAAAGAGAAGACCACTGTAGGATTCTGCGAGGACCTGAGCGGAAAGCTAGCCCAGCGGGATCATGACAGGTTAGTGGTCCCCAGATCCCATCTTCCTACGTCCCTATAGCCTTCGGCATCCTGCCTACGCGCGCATCCCTGCGCTTGTGGGACCGACCTGAGTCCACCACCTGTGAAGAAGTATAAAAATCGTCCCGCCGAGGCAGAGTACAAGCAGAAACAGCCTATTCAGAAGATCCCCTACCCAGCATCACACCCTGGCTTTCTCCAAACCCGTCTCGGATGTGGCAAAGAAAACGGACGATGGAAGCTATATCACCAACTCATCGCCGGAACACATTATCGAGGCTTTCCAGGGAGCGATCGGAGCTGGCATCGATTGGTTGGAGAGCATAGCGGCCGAGTAATCCAGCCGGAGCCGTACCAGGCAACCATCTCACCATGCTCTATGGCGAGGGTGCCGAGAGATCGCCAAGGCGATCGATGACTTTTCGGAAAAACCGACGCAGTCCGCCGCTGCGCCGCTAATTGGGTGGCGGTTGGCCGTTATACCAGTACGACCCAAGCAGCCACACTGCCCTTCAACGCGGTGCCAATCGACTTAGGTAGTCTGTGGATGCCCACTAGCTGAACTGGAGGCCTGATGACCGGAATCCTTCAATTCGCGTTACTTCTGGCCGATAAAACGCTCCGCCACCATAAGCGAGGTGGTGCAGATTATCGGCCGTGCGACGCGGGACGCACCGGGCAAGACCAGCGCCCGTTTCACCAACCTGATCGCTGAGCCAGACGCCTCCGAGGAGGCCGTGACCGAGGCGGTCAATGACACACTGAAAGCAATCGCGGCGAGCTTGCTCATGGAGCAAGTGCTTGCGCCCCGCTTCAACTTCACATCGAAGACGCCAGAGGGTGGTCCTGTTGCTGGCTTCGACTACGGCGAGGATGGCTACAATCCGACCAAGGAGAACGTCGGCTTCAACGAGGAAAACGGCCAGTTCCAAATCGAGATAAAGGGGCTTGCGCAGCCCAAGACCAAGGAGGGCGAGCGCATTTGTCAGGAAGACCTGAACGAGGTCATCACCGCCTTCGTCCAGGACAAAACAGCGATTGGGCGGGGTCTGTTCGATGAGGAGCTGGTCCCGGCGGAACTGACACAAGTCCGCATGGACAAGATCATCCGCGACAAATACCCGGAACTCGACGAACAGGATCGAGAGGCGGTGCGCCAGCACGCAATCGCGGCACTGAACCTCACGCAGCAGGCCAAGAAGATCGCCGTTGAAGGCGAGGAGAGCGACAAGAACGGTAAACACGGCGCTGCTCGACGGAGTGCGCAGGTTTGCCATGGATGTGCGTGAGCTGGATATCGACCTGATCGACAGCATCAACCCCTTCGGCGAAGCCTATGCGATCCTCGCTAAGGCCATGAGCGAGGAAAGCTTGAAGCAGGTTGCGGCGGTGATCGCCGGTAAGCGCACGGCACTGACTCCGGAGGAAGCCAAAGACCTTGCGATCCGGGCCTTCCGTTTCAAGCAGGAGCGCGGACGGGTGCCCACGCAGACATCGATGGATGCTTGGGAGCGTCGTATGGCCGAGGGCGCAGCGGCCTTCATGCGGTTCAAGAAGGAAGGTCGCTATGACTGACATCGACACGGATCAACTGGCGGAGGAACTCTCCGACTTCGACCCCCCCGAGAAGCCCGTTGGACGTTCCAACAGGGAAGAGCGGCTCATTGCAGGTTTTGAGGACATTTTGCGGTTTGCCAAAGAACATGGTCGAGCACCACAGCACGGCGAGGAACGCGATATCTTCGAGCGTCTCTATGCCGTGCGGTTGGATCGCCTGCGCGCTCTGGAGGAATGCCACGCCCTTTTAGAGTCGCTTGATCATCATGGATTGCTGGCGTCTGAGAACGCGCTCTCGGATGCCGAGGCGCAAGAGATCGACGAGGACATGCTCGCTGCGGAGTTGGCTGAAGTTGGCGAGGAGGTCGCCAGCATTACCGAGCTGCGGCATGTTAGGCCGAGCGCTGAGAGACGGGTAGCTGAGGAAATCGCCAAACGCCAGCCGTGCAATGATTTTGCCCGCTTTAAGCCCCTTTTCGAGCAGGTTCAAAACGACCTCGAAACCGGCATCCGTGAGACCCGGCCCTTTAAGCTAAAGGCCGACATTGAGCCGGGGCGATTCTTTATCGTGTGGGGGCAGAAGGCTTACGTCGCCGAGATGGGTAAGGTATTCACCAATGCCCAGGGACGAACTGATGCACGACTCCGCGTCATATTTGATAACGGCACTGAGAGCGACCTGCTCATGCAGTCCTTGCAACGAGCGTTGAACAAGGATGAAGTCGGTCGTTGTATTACCGAACCGCATCCCGGGCCTCTTTTCGATCAGGCCATCCAAGAGGGTCACGAATCAAGCGGCATTGTTTACGTGCTGCGTAGCAAATCCGATCATCCCATGATCGCCGAGAAGCGTGATCTCATACACAAGATCGGGGTCACTAATGAGGTCGATAAGCGGATCGCCGGTGCGAGGTCACAGCCTACGTTCCTCATGGCAGACGTCGAGGTTGTCGCCACCTACGAGCTTTACAATATCAACCGCACCAAGCTCGAAAATCTGATTCACCTGTATCTTCGCCCCGGCGCGTCTAAACATTGAGATCAAGGACCGTTTTGGTAATCCTGTCATGCCGCGTGAGTGGTTCTTGGTGCCCCTGCACGTGATAGACGACGCCGTTGAGAAAATCAGGGATAAGACAATCACGCGGTATCATTACGACACCAAAACGGCCACATTTGTCCAGACACTCAAAACCGGCTGAGGTTCGCAAGGTCCATTATGTATTCGGCCAGACGCGACATCGGCACCGTCGCTGGTGTGATGGACGTGTTCGGGTTGTGGCTCCAAGCACAACAGAGACGTGAACGCAGCGACCAACCTGAAGAATAGAGCAATCCCTGCAGGAGATCACTTGGGTCAATGGGTCAAGCGGGTAAGGAACCCGTCAATCTAACAGAAACTGAAAACACACTTTGGTGGACTTTGAACTAAGTTCCTTTCTTCTTACTTGGGTAAACCGTGTGCTCCGGGTCCCACCACAAAACATGAAGGGTCGATACTTCCCTGATCCCCCATACTCTAGCTTTGCCTGTAATTCGCACCGAAAACAACATATCGACCTCACGGCGAAGCTCTTCCAAGCGACGCTGAGCCTTGCCGCACAAACCATCAACAGACACAAAGTGACACTGAGGCCCCTCTACTTCGGACCATGTCATGGTTTCGTAATCATGAAGCTTGGGGACAAGTTCACAGAGCAGGTTATGAATCTCGATATGGCACCAACCCCACGGACCATCCCAGTCTAAATACCTATTAACCCGCCAACGGAATGGCATTTGAGCCACTGATTCCGCACGTGAGCCTCCTCTCGGATTCTTTACAATCTCGCCTGGACCACCCTGTCTTTCTGGAACCTTTTTCCTCTTTCCCATCTTTCCTCTTAACGGGTCTTACTTGTTTGGGGGAAGGCTCGTATAGAAACCTGCCATTGCCTCGTGGGTGATCTCTTGGTTGGAGCGCTCACCTGGCTGACGGTCACCGCGCGCGTCGATCCATGGAGCTTCCATGTGCGTCAGGTCGCTGAGCCACTGTGAATGCCTATTGCCGTAGTATTCGAGCACGGCATCCACCGTTTCTTTGGCGTCGAGGTTGAGCTTCTCGGGATTACCGCTAGGAATTTCCGAAACTGTGAACTGACCACGATGCTCATTGTAGAGTTGTGGGCACACGGGACCGTTCGCCCACGCTTCGATACGCTCGGGGAACATCGGCTGCTCGTCCCACACGAGAGACCAGGCTTGGCAATAGTAGACGAGCTTTTGAAGTTTCCATGCCGTCATCGGACCCTTGCGCTCAAGAATCCGAGAGGCAACGTCGTGAACACTAACCATTGTTTTCTCCAAAGTAGCTATTTCCTGGGGCATTTGAGAATGACGGGGAGCCTATGGAGTTGGCGCTGCTTTCCGAATAGGAAATGAAAGAAACCAAGGGCGCTGTGATACCACCAACATTGACTTTAGGCATGCCTATCTTGAGCGCCTCGGCGTTCATGTGTGCCAAGATAGGCCAAGTGTACCAATTCTACAGCAGCAAGGTGTTCCTTTCTGGAGTGCATTCATACACACTTCGGCATCCATTCCGGAACGCGTATCCCTGCGCTTGCGCTCCAATTCCTGATCCTTACTGCAACTCGTATCACTCGTTGGAGATCATGAACCAATGTTCAGATTTTGTGGTTCAGGATGGTTTGCGGTGCGATCCCCTTCTCAACCCAGTCTTCAAGAGACTTCAGAATAGGGACAATTAGATTCTTCTCGTCGATGCCATTTGTATCAGGTAGAATACCGCAATGGCCCGTACCTGGAATCATGAAGAGCCGAACGTTCTTTTGCAGGATCTCCTTTCCCCCCGTATTCAAGGTCAGCTTTTCATACCATTCGATTGTCTTATAAGGGGTAACGATCGCGTCCGCCCAGCCGTGCCAAACAATCATCTTGCCGCCAGCGGCGATGAATGCCGTCAAGTCCGGCTGGTCTGCATTGTAGATTGCAGCCATGGCTTTGAGCCGTTGCGGATCCTTATCGAAATCGAAATCCAGGGGGGAATAGCTCGGTCCTGGGTCATCCTCGAATGCCATATAAGCCAAGAAGTTTTTAGCGAAAGGTGAGAGCAGCTTGCCATAACCGTCGGACCTGCCGGTCAGCCACAACCACCAGAATCTTTCCGAACCCTCTGGGATGCCACCCGGGTAGAGTTGCTCACCGGCTTGATTCTGTGGCCCCTGGCGCCATTTCTTGATGACAGCCAGCTCAGCAGCGGTCAAACAGGTCTCAGCCTTCTGGCTAGCCTGGCATTTCAGCACGGATAAATCGACGGCACACCGGCGGGGATCAGCAATGATGCCATCTTTGCCTCCGTCTTCTGTATCACACTGCTTCATGACCTCGGCACTAATCAGGCCATCCTTGCCCGGCTTCAAAATAGTCTCGCCATTTTGATCCGTATTGGCTTGAACAAGCCATGCGAAGTTGGTGGCAACCAGGCCGGTATAGTCTAATGCTGGTGCCCCGGCGATAATGCCATTAAACATCTTCGGGTATTTCAACGCTGCCATCGCAGCTAGGCGGCCACCCGTGGAGCAACCCTGGAAATAGCTGTTTCCCGGTTTCTCATCATAGAAAGCTTCCAGCAATGACAAGGCGATACGATTAGTCTCACCGATAGAACGCCACCCCCAGTCACGCTCTGCTGGAGGGTTGTTATAGGCCCAACTGGCATCCGTTATGTCGAGGCCATGGTGACCACTATCTGAGGTGGCAGTGGCATATCTCATTACTAGTCCTGGTTCCATTGCATTGACGAAGCGTTTTTTCTTATCTGCGCGTCCCAGGTCCCCGCAGAAACCGCCGCAGCCAACCTGGTATAACTTATGGTTCCAGTTATTGATCGGCAGACGGACCTCGATAGAGATGGACGGTAGGGCGGTGGTGCGTACCTCACAATATTCGACTCCCGTGTCCGTGGTCATGACACGTGCTGAGGTCACATAGGCTCCGTCCATGACATGGTTGCGTAAGGCCTGGCAATCTTGTGCATCCTGGGCTAAGGCAGTACCACCCAAACTGCCGATGAGAGTCAGTACCAGGGGTGCTCTGAAAATATGGCGTTTTCTATCTTTTAATTTCATTATGGATGCCTTCTTTTATTGTGAGCGCTCCCGGCCTGTCGAGGATTGGAATTTAGGACGCCTGCCTCTGCCTCCGGACAACTGCTATTCCCCAAACAGCCGCAGGCTGACCGTCCGCTCCCGTGGCCCGTCCAGTTCCACCAGCATGACGGATTGCCAGCGACCGAGGTCCGAACTTCCGGCGACGATCGGGATTACCTCGGAGCTCCCGACCAGCATCGCCAGCAGATGGGAATGGGCATTCTCCGGTTCGTTGGGTGGACAATCCCGCAGCTCGATGTCGTTGTGCAGATAGGTCTCCCCCGGCGGGGCCAGGCGTGTGAGGAAGCCTCTGACATCCTCCAGCAGCCGCTCCTCATTTTCGTTGATGGTGATGGCCGTGGTGGTGTGACGGGAGGTCACGGTCAGGAATCCGCGGGCCAGGCCGCTGTCCGCAATCAGGCCACAGATCTGCGGCGTGATGTCGTGCAGGGCGATGCCGGGGTCGGTCGAAATCGTGAGGATGTGGTGGATGTTGATCATCGTGCGAATACAATACCATTGCTCGTTCCCACGCGCTTTCGCCCTGTGGGTCCCCTGGAACTGAGTCTGGTAGAGAAGATCGCATTCACCCTGTGGCGGCAACGCCGCTTAGTCCACGCCGAGACGGCCACCATCGAACTGGAAACCAACCCCAGACGAATTGCCAGCGAAGTCGAGTCCGGCATGGGCTTTTCCGGTTATGGTGATGAAAAGATTCGCCCGGAAGATCTCCAGCCCTCCGATCGAGAACAGGCCGAGCAATCAAAGTGGTACCAGGCCGTGATCGCCGAGTACCACCAATCCGATGCGCTCGGCCTGGATGATCTGGGTAAAAAAGCTCCGATGATCCACGCTCAACTGGCCGGAGACGCGGAGGCCGAAAACAAGACAGTTCCCGAGTACCTATCGGGCACTACCTTGGAAGACTACGTCGTCGAACTTGTCAACTGGTGTCACTAAATACCAAACCACCCTCGATAACCAACTCTGCAAGGCCGTCAAAGCCCTCAGGGATGCGCAAGCGTGGCGAATACAGATTCTTTGGATGAAGAAAGCCCCGTAGCAGATGCGGTTTGAGTGGGTTTGAATGGGAGGATTGCGTACCGGCCCTGTTGCGTCGTTTTCAGGTGCGCTTGGAAGCATTTGGAGCCTAACATGGGCGGTCTGACATGGTAAGCTGGAAGATTCTCGGGAACCGGTAACGCGGATTGAGCGGGTGATCGTCAAAACCCCTTCTCCCGTGGACGAGGGAACCTGCCTTCTAATAAAGTGAGATCGCCAGGGCTAATCGATCAGGGATGGTGCCTGATTAGGGCTAAAATCGGGTCACGACTTCGGATCGAGCGTCCGCGTACCGCAATGCCAATCAGGAGATACTGCTATGTTGAAAGGAGATAAGCTCCAGGAGACGTTACTCAACGCCTTGTGTCAGGATCAAGTCCCGGTGTCCGTGTCTCTGAGGAACGAGGCCAAGTTAGAGGGCCAGATCGCTGCGTTCGACCAGTATGCCATCTTGCTGAAAGTCCCTGCCCTTCACCTGGTCTACAAGCACGCCATCTTCTCTATCGTGCCCTCACCTGACTTCAAGCTGCCACCCGAGCTTTGACCTGATCCTGCGCCGGAAAGCAAACCGAAAGAAGCGCGGCGAAGTGATCCCAAACCTGCCGCCGTTCCAATCCGCAAATCCGTAAGAAAAGGTAAATCGAAGGAAACAAGCTGACTAAGATTTAAGTATCGAGTTTTCTTGCTGTTTTTCGTGGTATATGGGGCGGGTTGGCGGGAGCAAGGAAAACGACCGTTTAGCGGACAGCCTGACCGGACATTCGTGTGCTGGATGGCTCAAGAATCTCAAACAGCTAGTAAGCGCAGGAATGCCGTTGCGAATGGTGACCTGGAGCACCCAGTGCTCAGGCTCGCTCATTGAGGTTTTGAAGCAGTCTGCGGATGGTCCTGGCCATTTGATGTTCTCTCTCCCGGCAAAATTCTATATATTTCTCGATGACCCAATGGTTCTGGTCATCGGGTATGAGGTGCGCGATTCTTTCCTGGGAGTTTATTGAGGGGAAGTATTCAGATGGGGGTGTATCTCCCAGGTGCTCGTTGTCTGAGCGGGTCAAGAGAGTGAGATTGCCAAGCCTGTCTGAAACGAATTCGTTTGTCCGTTCCTTTGACCTATAAGATCAACACGGTCGGGCATCGAGACGACGCCTTTTATTTAGAGCACCTTTCATATGGCGAGAAGGTGCCTAAAGACCTGTTGGGATTCCGTCAGGCAGCTTGAGGAATGGTCCGTTCGATCCGCGCGTTACTGCTCCCCTGCCTAATTGTGTTGCCTGTGGTGCCCATACAAGCTGGGGAGGGCCTCGCCTATCTGAACACTCACTCCTATCGGGGTCGGTCAAGATCAAGAGTTGGAAGACGCTACGGGATGAGAGGGTTGTTAGGCAAGACCTGGATTCTTCCTGCGGCGCAGCATCCCTCGCAACCGTGCTCAACGAGCACTACGGGCAGGCCGTTACCGAGGATCAAATATTAGCCGCCATGGACACGGGCGGCCTTATGGCATCGTTCGAGGATATGCGCTATGCATTGGCGCAATTCGGTTTTCTTGCCGCCGGATTCGCCGTCAGCTACGATCAGCTAACCAAACTCAAAATGCCTGTGATTGTGTACTTGAAACACCGCAAGACCGAGCACTTCTCTGTGCTCCGGGGGATCGATGAATCGACCGTGTGGCTAGCCGACCCTTCGCTTGGCAATCGCACCTACAGCCGGTGGCAATTCTTGGATATGTGGGACACGCGGGAGGGTAACACCGAGCTAAAGGGTCTGGTTTTGGGTGTGCAGCCCTTAAACACGTCTACCGTCCCTACCCACCTGCCCGATTTCTTCACTAAAACCCCCAAACGACAAACGGCCCTGGCGGTAAAGCGACTCCGGGCTTTGCCTGACGGAATCCAGGCATCGTGCGCTAGCCACGGAGAGGGCTGTAGAGGCTTCCCGTGGGCCGTAGGACCCAGCCTTCTTGGGGTACTCCGAGAGGACGGCTTAGAACGCCTCCTTGCGGATCAGAGGCCACGCGCTGACTGCCGCCATGGGGCACAGCGTCGAGGGTAAATTGGAAACGGCTGCGGATTACGCATGAGCGTGTACCGTGGTAGTCTGACAGACTACTGTCATCACCCATTACCGGGAAGGGATGCCCGGAACCGAAACGCTCACTAATTTCGAGGCATAAATGAAAAACCCGCGCTGGGGTCTTAGGCCCAACGCGGGTTAAGTAACCGTAACAGTGTATATGGCAGCAACGGTCGATGAAAATCCTACCTGCTCAAATCCCCTGTTGCAAGGTCTCAATCACGGGGACTTGGGAAGTAACTACTGCCCGCTCCCCGCTTGCCAAGCTGGGGATCGCTCGTGGGCAGGCCCTACGCACCGCGTAACAACTTAGGCGGCAACTTCTGCGGGCACGATCCGCGGAACCCCAGGCTCACACTGGAAAAGCCAGCCAAGACCGGCAAGGGCGGGATTCCCCTTGTGCTCACGAAGCTCATGGCTCTGCTCAAGAGCTACTACGATAATCCGCGCCAGATCATCCCCTCCCTGGACCTAGCCAACGGCAGCGAGCGGCAGCAACGCAGCGAGCGCCGGGAAGCCTGCCTGCTCTTGCTGATG
>Ga0209049_1000274_pt1 | contig 10394 bp, 7 predicted proteins | sample WorMetulBAHAMAS2_FD_187398 | JGI IMG/M metagenome (GOLD analysis project Ga0209049, IMG submission 187398) | Marine gutless worms symbiont microbial communities from Max Planck institute for Marine Microbiology, Germany - Olavius ullae BAHAMAS.2... | ecosystem: Host-associated > Annelida >...
AAGTATTCCTAAGTGTTTTTTTAAATTCAATTTTGTAGTTTGTAGTATGATTTCTTTGTGTTCTTATTCCATGTATGTTCATTACTGTATTATAGTTTCACTGTGTTCATGTATTTCATTGTGTGTTTTTATCTCTAATTTCTGTTTACATTTATGTTATTTTTCACTGCTGCATATACGTTTGTTATGTGCTAATAAAAACTTCTTACTTACTTAGTTATATACCGTATCCAGGTACCGTTACGTTACTTTAAGTTAGATGGACATTTTTTTAAATAATTATACTTTAGATATTCTCTGTTATGCTGAAAACAGCAATGCAATCTCTATATATGACTCGTCACAGGCATTAATAAATCATTAAAACTAAGCATAACTGTCACATTTAACATGTTTCATACCGATCACTAGTTCAGCAACATCACTGAAAGTGATGATTCCTCAATACTCAAGTTGATGCCTAGCTGACATTTATCTCAGTACTGCCATAAGGTACACTATTATACAGATCATCACATTTGTCCACAAACATATCTGCACATATCCAAAGCATATTACTACTATACTATTCATTATGTCTGTATATGTTATCTACAGTTTTCTTCTACCGAAGGCAACAAGCATGACATACTGGCAAGACCGCAGATGTAACAAACCAAGATAGCAGTGCAGCAGGAGAACACTGTCACTGCCCGATGAAATGTTTTTTTGTGTTAATGAGACTGAAGGTAACAATACAGAAACTATACAATGATGACCATCATCACTGTTATTGTTGTCATTGTCGTCATCATCGGCTCTTATGTTTCATGGAAACGGAGTTATTGCCGATCGAAGTTTTACATTGCAGGAATAGGAATTTTGGACATTTTTGGCTCGTTTGACCTTGACCTTGACCCGATGACCTTCATATGTAGTCTGTTGAGATATGCTGCATGTGCCAATATGAACTTCCTACATCAAGGTTTTCGAAAGTTATCGTCACACAAACATACTTACACAGTGAGGACAAAAAACTGCACTATTTTATTTTTGCAATAACTCTGCCAAACCTTCGTATATTAAAATAATTACTGGCTCACCTATACCTTGATGAATTTGGAACAAAATGACATCAAAATCATCCATCTCTCTTGAAGGGTATTTGTGTAATGCCTTGTGAAAATCGGCATATGTACACGTGTCATAACCTACATCATTTACGTCACATAACCTTAAAACGTCATCATTATTGTCTCAAAACATTCATATAATTTAATGTAGTATATGTATGCCAAAAATTATCAGAATAGAGAGCAATACCACGTAGCGATTTTAGCGCATTCAAAAATTTAATAACGTCGTCTACATAGTGACTAAATTATGTGATCAATGACATTCTTTATGTCATGCATTACAACCCTGCACTAACATAGCAACAATAAAAGTCAACACTGAAAAAAAACCTTTGTTCATAGGACAAAATTAACGAATATTCACAGATTGGTGGAAAACCATCAGTAAATGACTGTACTGTGGTTGAGTTGAGAAAGTATCTGGGAGGGTTGATTTTTTGCAGGATTTTTTTTGGGAGAGGAATGTCCTTTTTTCGGGTGAGATTATCTTGAGGAGGTAATTTTCACCGGGGAAATTTCTGGGAGAATGTCAAGTTAGGGAAATGTCTAGGGGTTTGTTTGGGGGAATTTTCTGGGGTGGCTGTACTGCGCAGACAAGACTGAGCTGAGACACTGTGGTAAGTGGACACACTGGACACTGTTACTTCCTCGACTGAGAGAAAATGAAAATTGCAAAGATTTTGAGTGTGCAGACAAGACTAAGATGATGAGATGAGACAATGTTGCTGGAAAAGAACAGAACACAATGGAACACAGTTACAAGTCTTAAACGATAATAAATACTATTTTTAAAGTAGCCCCAAAACAGTTTTGCCCCGGCTCACATGTGGATTAATCTGGCCCTGTATTTATTGCTCGATGTCATGGAGGGTTGTGATGTGTCACATGTCAAATCGTGGAGCCACATGTGTCCTGTAAAACAACTGCAGCTTTGGAAGAAGGTATTGCTCCCAGAAGACCTAATCAAACTTAACTTCAATGACTGCAGTGTCCACTGTTGTCCACGCAACAAAATGGCACACATCCACCTTTTTGATGGCCATTTCCCCCTGTACTTGACAATAGTATGGTGAGGTCTTTTTCAGCACAAATTTTCCATCTTCTTCAGCAATGTGCTGATACTCGGCTGCAGATTTGTCACGCACAGAATAGGGACATTTCAACTCAACCACAATACAGTCATTTACTAAACCATCAGCTGTAGCTCCAAGATACGGATATTGCTGGTGCAGTGTTAAGCCCATCGGGGTCACAGTGAAGCCGGTGATGTTCTCATATGCTTCACGAGCTCGGCTTTCATTGTCCTTGCCCCACTTCACAGCTGGTGCTGCTAAGCAGAAGCTGCAGTACACAACAAAAAAAAACATTGTGCTATGTGTTCTACAGTCTGTTCATACATGATGTGTTTTAGCTGGATTGTTCCTGGAAGATTTGGCTGATCGGTTTCTCGTTTCACAGTCACAGCTCTCTCGGATTTTCACAACATGGATTTATTTGCTGGAAAAAGAACTGTCACTGCTTTCACCATTTCCATCACGGAACATTATTGCTCAGACTCTTCCAGCACAGTTTGCCCACTTTCCAAATATACGAGCGATTATTGACTGCACTGAAATTTTCATTCAGAGAGCATCATCATTCACTGCACAGAATCTAACATTTTCATCATATAAACATCACAACACTGTCAAATTTCTGATTGCCATTACACCAACTGGTGCTATCTGTTTTGTCAGCAAAGCATGGGGTGGAAGGGCTTCAGACAGATATATAGTGGAACATTCGGAATTTCTTACTTACTTGCAGGAGGGGGATCTAATTGTGGCAGACAAAGGTTTCAACATTGGAGATATACTGGCAAAAAGAAAGGCATATCTAAACATACCACCATATCTAAAGAGTAAACAGTTTTCGGCCAAAGAAATTGCAGCAGCAAAAAAAATAGCCAGGGTACGCATACACGTTGAAAGAGCGATAGGCCGTGTGAAACAATATCACCTGTTGGATTCTGTGATTCCTCTGACACTGAAGAAAGTTATTGGACCAATGTTTCGTGTTGCTTGTTTTCTGTCCAGTCTAGACAAGCCACTTGTCAGATAACTTTTAAGTTAAGTGTTGGAACATTTACATAATGCATATAATGTAATCTGCTATACTTGTTGTGCAATATCCGTTGAATAAGACTGTTGGCTTGACGTCCTGATTTGAACACATCGCCGAACACAGAACTTGTAATGCGACCATCATGTAGATGACGCCACAGCTCACTGTCAGCCTGTTGGCGAGTGTTGACTTCGATGTACGTCACCAAGTCTGTGGATATGGCTTGCATCGCTGTTGTTGAGTGGGCAGTTCCTGCACAATGTAACATTAGTGTTACTAGTTGAGTTTTAAACCATACACATAAAATAACTTGCTGACTGCATTGTCATTCTACGTTTCTATGTGTTTTGTTATTTGCTCTGGTATGGTATGGTATGGTATACGTCAATTTATAATGCACGATTGTCGCAAATGTCTCTAATGCGCTACGTATGCTAGTACTGGGAAAACAGCCAAGTTTTCAGGCCCTGTTTGAAGGAGCCAAAGTCCTGCTGTGTGCAGAAGTCGTTAGGCAAAGAGTTCAAACCGTCGGGCCATGCACAGCGAATGCTTGGCGGCCAACAGTGGAGAGCCGGTGTCGTGGCACAACCATCAGTTGCTGTGTGGCTGACCGGAGACGCCGCCTACTGACAACGTCGGTGGCCGGTGTGCAACAGTCAACAAGGTACCGCAGAGCCTTGCCATGTTGACATCTGCGCATGATGACACCAAGCTTGTATGTGACTCGATCTGCCACATCGAGCCCATGTAGGTCCTCATGCAAGATTTGGGTCAGACCATGGTCAATTTTTCTTGTGTCACTGACAACTATGTACAGAGATACCAAGATACTGTACTTATTAATGTTACTGTGAATTACTAATCTACACAGATGTAATATGAAAGTTGTTCACGATATCCACCTACATTATTGTTTTGTGATTATAATTAGATTATTAAGAATGTCACGGACATGATTGTGTTTTCTTATTGCTGTTGTTACTATTTTGCATTAACAGTTACATTTACATGCTTTTCCCTAAATGATAGTTATGATTATGTTTTATTATAGCTACTGGTAATATTTGGCATTAACAACACAAACGTAGGTGCAAAATCAGCTGCTCTGCTTCTGTCTGAAGACTTGAAGTTGACAATTCGACTGTACTGCCAACCTCTGTGGACATGAGTCTGGGAAGACGGCCAGTAGGTCTTTGACAGATGCCTGCAGAACATCTTGAGATGTCGTCTGGCTGTCAGGCACTCTGGGGTCGAAGTCAGCTGTGCTGTGCTGCGCTGTCACACCTGTTTATTGCAGATAACAGCTATTGAATTACTGTTATGTGTGTTATCTTATGTAATGTATGTATTGTCATAACAGGTGATTGCAGATGGCACGTCAATACGTCATTACACTTGTTTATTGCAATTAACAGCTAATGAAGTACTGTTATGTGTGTCTATATTATCTTGTGTATTATGACTATCACTTAACATGAAAATAAAAGCGAGCAGTACTGGAGTGACACAGACCTGTGTATAATTTCGGCTCTGCCACCACGATGTTGTCCAACTCTTGCGGTGCAGTTCTGTGAGCCTTAGACACATTCCATGTGCACAGTGTTGACGTCTGTGATTGAGGCATGCCCTTTAATTTTAAATCTTGCAGTGTCAACAGCAGGGCTCCAACATGACTGCACCGACCATCAATTCTGGAAAAAAATGTCGTGCGGTTCTTAGTATTGATGTAAAGTATCATTAATGTACAAATATATGCATTGAGCTGTCATGTGATTGTAATAAAAACTAGTAGCTAATAAGACAGTCACTTTGAATTGCATTCTTCACATTCTTTAATCTTTAGCAGACAGGTACAGACTAAAAACAGATTATATATATCAATCAGTTAATGACAGTGAAAAATCAACTAAACACAACACAATAGCTTTAATAGTACATAAAAAATACGCATGTATTTAAATACTCATGTTGTCTCACTAGATGATTACCAAATAAAATACAATGTTACAGCATTTTAACCGTAAGGTTCACGGATGATTGGACAAGACATGCACCACGACACAGATGATATTTCTGTGGAATTTATGCGCTGCTGTGAATAAAAAACATTAACAAGTTATGCACACTGGACAAAACAATAAATATACATATATTCAAAGTCACAATGAACAGGTAGGCTATGTCACAGCTGCAGGGATGTAGTCTCCGTCTTGAACGTCTCGGTCTCGAGACGTTTTTTGGAACGTCTCGTCTCGTCTCAGTCTTGAAGGTTGAACGTCTCGGTCTCGTCTCGGTCTCGAGGGTATGGAAAAGTCGAACGTCTCGGTCTCGTCTCGGTCTTGTGACTTAACGTCTTGTGGACATCCCTGCACAGCTGTACTTAAAAACTCAAATACATCAAGTTAGTAACAGATAAACAGAAAGGTATTGATAAACTAGGCTACAGTTACACAACATATGTATAACATTATGCAAAAAAAGTATCTGTATTGTTAATGTAATAATTTACACGAAAAGATAACGTGTGTATAAAAATTAGTAAATGAACTATTATTGTCATTAGATGAAGTTGTAGACAAAAATGATAACCAATTATAGGATTGCAGATACCAGATGTGACAAGCAGATTACCTCAATTGCAATCACACTGCATTACAATTGACAAATTTCTCACAAATTTCTGATCTCTAGATCACCAGAATTGCTGTTTTTGAACTGGTAAAACAGCAAAGCAGCTGGAAGTGCAGATATCATATACACTGCACATCACAACCATCATTGCCGATTCTCCAGTTACAAAAATATGCTGTCACTTTTTGATCACATCCACCATCAACCTGCAGTGTCAGTATAACTGTTATGCAATGATTAGATAAACATTAGAGCATGATAAAAGTGCTTACCCAACTGGACATTCACATTTACTGGCATACACTGAACCATCAGGATATACAGCTGCACTGCAGGTGTATGTGACCTGTTTCTGTGATGCCCTACAACTTGCTCTGTAAGCCATTGAGTGGTTACCCTAGAACACAGTGCATCAAAAAATGCAGATAACTCACATATCCACATTATTTCTTAAGAATACACTGATGTAAGTTACTAAATGGTTAAACTAATTGTAATACAGTACAATAGTATTTATGTAACTGAAAGGCTTCTATTTCCAATGAACCAGTAATATTACTCCCTGGTAGTTACCAACGGGTGTAAAAATGGTGGGTATCAGAGGGTTAATTATACTCCAGCCTGGGGGTTGCTGATGATGAAAATGAAATATGACCTTGATCTTTGGGAGCTAAAAATTGTCGCAATGAGCAGGGTTTGTTCTCCCCTAAGACACAGTTTTATTTGTAATTACAAATCGTAATTAAGAAAGCATTATACCTTACAAAGCAGCACATCAGACACGTTTCCAGCAGGCACATGTTTAACAGCACGGTCCAGGGGCTTGAAACTAGACTTTTCAGAACCTGTTTACAGTTACAATCACAGAATTTGTGTAACGTTAAATGATGCGTGATGTACCATAATACAGTATACACTGATAAATCATTAAGCAATGCACACTTGCATAACACAATAATGTGTCATGAATTTGTAACATATATGTTTATTTTGACATCAGTGCAGTTAAGCAGAAAATAGTTAAGCTGGAATAACATTAATACTGTATTTAACAAAGTAAACACATTTGTTAACCCGATCAACTTGCAATGAAAACTAAATAAATCTATATACAGATCATGGTTACATGAGTGCAAAGCTGTCTTTATTGACTTCATCGACATTTCAACATTAACATAGCAGACACATGAAATGGCTCATTGAATAAAGTGCACCACTGCATTTTCAAGACCCTCAGTGTAATCTGTACATTTTAAATACTAATATTCCATGTTATTACAAGCTGTTTATAGTGGCATAAATAGCAAAGCCCAATAAAGTATTATAACATATGGAAACATCACTCAGAATATAACGAATGACAAACAATAACCTGTTATATAAGAATAGATGTCCGAAAACGAAATGTTTGGCAATGAGACAATGTCAGTTTGAGAAAAATTCCCGTAACGTAAATTGTGGTCATCAAAGTTAAACTCAAAAGAAGAACTTCCAGGAATGTCAGATGTTGTATTTGTGCTCAAAATGATATCTACTAAATCAGCCTTCTTTTTGCTTCTAAGTTGATTCTCATTGGCAGATTCCTTCGCAATTTCATACAGTTCAACCTTTTTCAGTCTCTTTAAATCATTCTTTTTATAATTGGCAGCCATGTTATTCACTGTACACAAATACACAAAACAATATCAGCATAAGATGTAAAAGTATAAAATCTGATAGAGTGAAAGTGTGAAAATTACAATGTGTAACACTAACCTAACTCTAATCCTAACCTAGACTTGGCACAAACATTACCCAAATCCTAACGCTAACCCCTACTGATGTGTTTTGCATTATATGTTGTCACTTTTCACAATCCGGCATTTTAACAGCCCAGCTAGAAATAAAACGGGCTAGACGACCGTATAGGACCGCCACCAAAAGTACACTTAACCGTTTCTAATCGATATAAAAACGTTACTGCAATCAATATCAATGTCATCTGCTGTGCGACGAGTGAAAACAAGGCCTTAGATCAACAATATCTGTTTACATACACTCATGTTAACCAAACGTTACGTAACGTAACTGTCCAAGTACTTACGGATTTATTTCGGTGTATACACTTTCGTGCAGACAGGTTACATACAAATGCGCCTTCTTCTTGCAGTGTCGACGGTACTTGAGTTATTATATTGAATTAAAGTTGACGTTGACGTATACACTGTTGTTGTTTGCTGTCTATATGCACTCCACACAAACACACGCTCGCTGCTCCCTGGACTCGCTTCGTTGTTCACACTTTGCCTTTGTCACGGTCTTGCAAGTCTCGTGTACCACGGGCGACGGCGTATAGCCAGGAATTTTGCTGTGGTGATAGACTCCTATAGGCGTAGTGTCATTTTCACGTCGACGTACTAAAGGGGGTCTTATGTGTATACACTGGCTCATTCTTTCGTTTTGCCCATTCCCTTTATTCCCCAATTATCAGTTGTCACTTATTCCGTTAATTACGCTCAGTAAGTGTTAATACTGTATTCTCTCATTAGCAGTTCGCACTTACTCAGTTAATCGGACTCAGTAGCTGTTAATAATTCATTACCACTTGCTGCTTATAACGTTATAAGCGCTCGTGGTTTCTGTCTACGTCGTTCACTCACACGTCATCGCCAGTGATTCAAATCCAGGACCCATTTTTACAATCGTGGGATTCGGGATGGACAAAGTTCTATTCCCGGGATCACGAGATTCCGGCAGCATTACGCAATTGGCCGTCATTTCAGCAAACTCAAAAGTATAGACAAAACCATAACTACGTAAAAGCGTGCCAAAGCTCCACAACCTGACAGTAGGCACATGTAGGCTTTTCACGGGGTCATAGACTATATTTGTATCTAGGCGGTTTATTCAATTTATTTGACTTGATGGATGTCACCAATTATAGGGCCATTGCGGTAACTGCCGTCATTACCCTGGCGGCCGAGAAATACATGGCTGTTCCAGGCCTCTGTTGCTCATACGGGTGGGTTTCGGGGCGATCTCTCCCATCGCTTATAGGCCCACGCCTCCCTTTGCATTCAGCCGTCCCTGCGTCAGTGACGTAGGCCTACGCAGGCTTTCACAGGTGCCGTTAACTTGAGAGGTGTGCGGATATTCGAAATTTCCATGTTGCGTTCGTTCAACCTGATTCAACCTGTTTCACTTTTAAATGTTACATGTCTCTGTGCTCTTCAGCACCATTAACTATAAAATTTCACGCCAATTTGATCGAAGGTTCCCGAAATGTATGGGCGAACACTAAAAATATCACTGGATCCGAATGTGCCGACGCATGTATTAGTAATCCGCACACCTCCAGTGATATTACCTGAAACATTGCCGTCTGGTATGTGACCTTTGTTCCACACCGGCACGCGTCCCGCCAGTGTGACGTACGTTGTCGTTACTGTTGTCCGCGTGCATGTGATCGTCTGTCAAGTTCGATAGTGGGCGTCGTCGTTTGCGTACGTAGTACAATATAGCATGGTCCGAATGCGTGGAGGCTACTGCTAATACGGTATTTCCTGTGGACGACCAGCGGTTTCTACAGCAACACGATGGAGGTAAGTCGCTTATATTGGCTCCAGACGTAGATAACTTATGACGTTTAGTCTTCACCGCGCTGCATTATATACTATTGTAAAGCTCCCTGTCTTTCCGGCAAACGTCTGAACTGTGACGAAACGCAACGACCTCGAGAAAATAAATCAATTACTGCTAATAGGAAGTCGTCAGCGAGATATCTAACGACCATAACATGAACACTGTACTTGCCCCTAAGCTCCCCAAAGGTGCTTAATTACGCAAATTTACTATTTCTTGCCTGTAAAAATGTACTTCTCTCGCAGAAAGTCTGCTGCAAAGTTTCTTTGTGTGAAAACTATTCGCTCGTAGCGCGTCAGGGCAAGAATTCCTTTTGGGCACAGTCGTGAAAATTTATTGCTTTCAATCAACCTAGTCTGTCATTTGTTACTTATTCAGTTAAATGCTTCTTTTGACTTGCTGTACCATTCACCTCATTTACTCTCATTCTGTGCAATACTGGCCCTTTTTAGCTGGCTAGCTATCCGTTCCATATGCAAAATACTGCAACTGTGCCCATTCGTAATTCTTTCCCGTCACATCTCGCCGTTTCTCAATGACGTTGTTTGGAATGTTTGTTTGTGTGTGCGATAATTTACGTCACTAACCACGTGATCTGTTGTTTCGTGAGCTGTTTTAATCTCAGATGGACGGAATAGCGGAACTTTAGTAAAATTTTGCACCTTTCGGCAGGGACAATATTACAATAACTACGTAACACGTAGCACACGGGCGTAACGGTGACGGTGGCGCCATCTAGCGATTGTAAATTAACTAGTGGCGCCGCATAGCGATTGGGAAGTTTTACCGTTGTTCACTTGGCATTCACCAGGTGGCGAAGTAAACAACGGTAGAACTTTCAAATCGCTAGGTGGCGCCACTAGTTCGTTTTCATTCGCCAGATGGCCATTGATTTGTTTGTTTTGCATTCGCCAGGTGGCGCCA
>Ga0209049_1000275_pt1 | contig 10387 bp, 8 predicted proteins | sample WorMetulBAHAMAS2_FD_187398 | JGI IMG/M metagenome (GOLD analysis project Ga0209049, IMG submission 187398) | Marine gutless worms symbiont microbial communities from Max Planck institute for Marine Microbiology, Germany - Olavius ullae BAHAMAS.2... | ecosystem: Host-associated > Annelida >...
CCCTCACCCTGTTCCCGCCCGAGCCGCTGGAAACAGCGCTGACGCCCCGTCCCGCCCGTGCCGCTGGCGATTCTGACGATGGGGCGGGGAGGCTAGGAGGGGGTCGTCTCCGCCCCCGGCGACGCCGCAGTCCCACCACCCCCCGCCCCGCTTCCGCTGGCGCGGGCGCTGGCTGACCCTGGCCGGTGCACAGGGTCCCGAGCGCATCGCCCCGGAAATGGTGGTGGGACGACCCGGCCTGGAGGACCGGCACCCGCGACTACTGGCGCGCCGCCACCGCCGAGGGTCCGCGGCTCTGGCTGTTCCACACCCCGCAGGCGGCGCGCCCCGGCTGGTGGGCGCATGGCGCCTTCGCGTGAGGAGGCGGCAGCCAGATGTCCTATGCCGAGCTTGCCGTCACCAGCAACTTCACCTTCCTCACCGGGGCCTCGCACCCGGAGGAGCTGATCGAGCGGGCCGCCGAGCTGGGGCTGGCCGCCCTCGCCATCGCTGACCGCAACACCCTGACAGGCGTGGTCCGTGCCCATGTCCATCTGCGCGAGCTGAGGCGCGAGGCGACCCGGATCAAGCCACCGGGCGTTACCGGGGCGGATGTCCGCGAGCGCGCTCGCATTCGCAGCCAGAGCCGCACCGACCCCTCCTCCCGGCTCCCCGAGGCCGGGCTCAGGGCCCGGTTCAGCCAGGTCATGCCGGTGCCCGGCACCTATCAGCCGCCGGATGGCACCGCGCTGCCGAAGCTGATCATCGGCGCCCGCCTCGCCTTCACCGATACCCCCATCGAGGTCGTCGCGCTGGCCCCCGACCGCGCGGCTTATGCCCGGCTCTGCCGTCTGCTCACCGAGGGCAAGCGCCGGGCGGAGAAGGGGGACTGCGCCCTGAGCCTCGACGACCTTTGCCGGCTTGACCCCGGACTGATCGTACTGGCCTGCCCGCCGGACCCGCAGGAGATCACGCTGCAGCCCGACGCGGGCGAGGCGTTGCCGCCGTTGCGACGGCTGACGCGCCGCTTCGGCTCGGATGTCTTTCTCGCCCTCGCCCCCCGCTATGGCGGCCGCGACCCGGAACGCTTCGCGGCGCTGGCTACCCTGGCGGAGCAGGCCGGGCTCCCCCTCGTCGCCACCGGCGACGTGCTGATGCACCGCGCCGGCCGCCGCCGGATGGCCGATATCCTGACCTGCATCCGCACAAGGCGCACCGTAGAGACCCTGGGCACCCTGGCCCAACCCAATGCCGAGCGCCGGCTGCGCGCCCTGGACGAGATGGCCCGCATCTTCGCCGCCTACCCCGAGGCCGTCGCCCGCACGGTCGAGATCGCCGAGCGCTGCACCTTCTCCCTCGACGAGCTGCGCTACGAGTACCCCGACGAGGGCAACGGCGAGCCGCCGCAGGCGCGGCTCGAGCGCCTCGCCCATTCGGGGCTGAAATGGCGCTACCCCGAGGGCGTCCCTTCGAAGGCGCAATCCCTCGTCGCCCGCGAGCTCAAGCTGATCGGCAAGCTGAACTACGCCCCCTATTTCCTCAACCGTGCACGACATCGTCGCCTTCGCGCGGAGCCGCGGCATCCTCGCGCAAGGCAGGGGCTCGGCGGCCAACTCCGCCGTTTGCTATGTGCTGGGGATCACCGAGATCGACCCCGACACCATCTCGATGGTGTTCGAGCGCTTCGTCTCCGAAGCCCGCGACGAGCCCCCGGACATCGATGTCGACTTCGAGCACGAGCGCCGCGAGGAGGTGATCCAGCACATCTACGCGGCTTACGGCCGCCACCGCGCCGGGCTCTGCGCCACGGTGATCCATTTCCGCTACCGCGCCGCGATCCGCGAGGTCGGCCGCGCCATGGGGCTCTCCGAGGACATCACCGCCGCGCTCTCAGGTCAGATCTGGGGCTGGGGCAACGGAGCCGATCGCCGCCGAGCGCCTGCGCGAGATCGGCCTCAATCCCACCGACCGGCAGCTCACGCAGACAATGGAGCTGATCGGCCAGATCATCGGCTTCCCCCGGCATCTCTCGCAGCATGTCGGCGGCTTCGTCATCACCGCCGGGCGGCTCGACGAGCTGGTGCCGATCGAGAACGCGGCGATGGAGGACCCGCACGGTGATCGAATGGGACAAGGACAACATCGACGCGCTGGGGATCCTGAAAGTCGACGTCCTCGCCCTCGGCATGTTGACCTGCATCCGCAAGGCCTTCGACCTGATCGCCGCCCATGCCGGCACCCGCTACACCCTGGCAACCCTGCCCGAGGCCGATCCGGCCACCTACGACATGCTCTGCCGGGCCGATTCGCTCGGCATCTTCCAGGTCGAGAGCCGGGCGCAGATGAATTTCCTGCCAAGGATGCGGCCGCGCAACTTCTACGACCTGGTGATCCAGGTGGCGATCATCCGTCCGGGGCCGATCCAGGGCGACATGGTGCACCCCTATATCCGCCGCCGCCGGGGCGAGGAGGCGGTCGAGTTCCCCTCCGATGAGCTGCGTGAGGTACTCGGCCGCACCCTCGGCGTGCCGCTCTTTCAGGAGCAGGCGATGCGGATCGCCATCGTCGCCGCCGGGTTCAGCCCGGAGGAGGCGGATCGCCTCCGCCGCTCGCTCGCCACTTTCCGCAAGACCGGCACCATCGGCAGCTTCCGCGACTGTTTCATCGACGGGATGACGGTGAAGGGCTATGACCGTGCCTTCGCCGAGCGCTGCTTCGGCCAGATCGAGGGCTTCGGCGAATACGGCTTCCCCGAGAGCCACGCCGCCAGCTTCGCTCTGCTGGTCTACGCCTCCGCCTGGCTCAAGCGCCACCACCCGGCGGCCTTCGCCTGCGCGCTCTTGAATTCGCAGCCGATGGGGTTCTACGCCCCGGCGCAGATCGTCCGCGACGCCCGCGAACACGGGGTCGAGGTGCCCCCGGTCTCGGTCAACGCCTCCTATTGGGACTGCACGCTGGAGCCCTCGCCCCGGGGGCTGGCGCTGCGCCTTGGTTTCCGCCTTGATCAAGGGCTTGCACGAGGAGGACGGCCAGTGGATCTTGGCCGCCCGTGGCCACGGTTATGCAGACATCGAGGCGCTGAACCGCCGCGCCGGGCTCGGCCGCACCGCGATCACCAAGCTGGCCGAAGCCGACGCCTTCGCCGCGGCCGGCCTCGCGCGCCGCGAGGCGCTGTGGGAGGCCCGGGCGCTGACCGGGGACAAGCCGCTGCCGCTGTTCCCGGAGGGCGAAGGCCTGGCGGAGCCCCGCCCCGACCTCCCGGTCCCTGGCCTCGGCGAGGAGGTGGTCGAGGATTACCGCGCCCTGCGCCTCTCCCTGCGCGCCCACCCGCTGGCGCTGCTGCGCGGGGAGCTGAACGCTGGCCGCTCCCCGAGTCTCACTGCCGCGGAGATCGCCGAGACGCCGGACGGCACCCGGCTTGCCGCCACCGGCTTGGTGATCACCCGGCAGTGGCCGGGCACCGCCTCGGGGGTGATCTTCATCACCCTGGAGGACGAGACCGGGGTTGTGAACGTGATCGTCTGGCCGCGAACTTACGAGCGTTTTCGCCGCGCGGTGATCGGCGGGCGGTTGTTGCGGATAACGGGCAAGCTGCAGCGCGAGGGCCCGGTCAGCCACCTGATCGCCTGGTCGATCGAGGATCTCTCGCCCTGGCTCGACCGGCTGGGGATGCCGGACATCTCCGGTCCGGGCGACGAGACCCGCCGCCCCGTCCCGCTGCGCACCCCGGCCCGCGCCCGTCACCCGCGCGAACAGGCGAAGCGGCTGTTTCCCAGCCGCGATTTCCACTGAACACCGGTAGGGCGCACAGGCCTGTGCGCCCTACCGGCGGTCGCCCTCACGCCCAGCCGCTTGCCGCCGGCAGGCTCTCGACGCTCGCCCGTACCGGGATGACCCGCACGCTGCCCGTCGCCCCGGTCGATACCTCGGCCTCGATGCCGTAGATCCGCTGCAGCAGCCCCGGGGTCAGGACCGCCTCCGGCCGTCCGTCGGCGACGATCCGGCCGCGGCAGAGGCAGGCGATCCGGTCGGCGAACTGGGCCGCCAGCGTCAGGTCGTGCATCGCCATGACCACCATCGTGCCGCTCGCCGCCGCATGGGCCCGCGCCGCCTCCAGCACCACCAGCTGATGGCGCAGGTCGAGCGCCGCGGTCGGCTCGTCGAGCAGCAGCACCTCGGTTTCGCGGAACAGCGCTTGCGCCAGGTAGACCAGCTGCCGCTGCCCGCCGCTCACCGCGTCGAGGGTGCGGCCCTGCAGCGGCGCCAAGCCGAACCACTCCAGCACCGCCAGCGCCCCGTCTGAGAGCGCCTCGGGGACCCGCATCCCGAGCGAGCGTAGCCGGCCGAACAGGACGACCTCGAGGATGGTCAGCGACGAGGCGGTGCCGGTGTCCTGCGGCATATAGGCGATCTTGCCCTGCCGGCGCGGCCGGGACAGCGGCGCGCCCCCGACCGAGACCGTGCCGCGCGACGGCACCAGCCCGGCGACCGCCTTGAGCAGGCTCGACTTGCCGGCGCCGTTGGGACCGATCAGCGCGGTGAGCCCGCCCGGGCCGAGCGAAACCCCGGCGCCAGCCACCACTTCGGTTGCGCCATAGCTGACGGAGACATCCTTGACTTCGAGCATCACCAGAACCTCCGGCTGCGCTTGGCGATGAGCAGGAACAGGAACGGCACCCCGATGACGGCGGTGACGATGCCGATCGGCACCAGCGTGCCCGGCGAGATCAGCTTCGAGACGGTCGAGGCCCCGGTCATGATCAGGGCCGCCCAACATCGCCGCCATCGGCGGCAGGATGCGCTGGTCCTCGCCGACCAGCATCCGCGCGATATGCGGCGCCACCAGGCCGACAAAGCCGATGGTGCCGGCGAACGCGACCGCGCCGGCGGTCAGCAGCGCGACGACGGCGAACGCCTTCACCCGAAGCCGCAGCACATCGACGCCGAGCGCCCTTGCCCGCTCGTCGCCGAGCCGGAGCGCGGTCAGCCTCCAGACATCGGGGACCAGGGCCAGGACGCCGACCAGGAGGATCGCGGCGGTGATCGGGACATTGGTCCAGTTCGCCTTCAGCAGCGAGCCGAACAGCCAGAACACGATCTCCTGCAGCACTTCCGGCGCGGCGAGATACTGCACCATCGACTGCAACGACTGGAACAGGAACAGGGTGGCGATCCCGACCAGGACCATCACCTCGGCGGTCATGCCGCGCAGCCGGGAGAAGCCATAGACCAAGGCCGCCGCGACGCCCGACATGGCGAAGGCGGCGAGCGGGATGGTCAGGGTCGGGAGGCCGGGGAGCTCGAACCCAGTTAGGATCGCCGTCGCGGCGCCGAACCCGGCGGCGGCGGAGAAGCCGAGCGTGTAGGGGCTCGCCAGCGGGTTGCCGAGGATCGTCTACATATGCGTGCCGGCAATCCCCAGCGCCATGCCGACAAGCAGGGCCATCAGGGTCATCGGCAGCCGGATCGCGTGGACGATGGCCGCGACCGTTGGCTCGGCCGATTTCCGGCGCGATGAGGGCGCCGACCACCTCGGCCACGCCGAGGAACGCCGGACCGATCAGGATGTCGGCCACCACCGCGACTGCAAGCACGGCCGCGCCCAGCCCGAGCCAGCCGAGCCGGCGGGCCAGCAGTGCCTTGTTGGTCGTCTCCATCGGTCCGGGTCCGCAATTCGGGCGAGGGCGCCGCGAGCCCCCGCCCGGCGCCGTCAGGGCAGGCAGGTCATGTAGGTGCCTTTCGCCTCGATCGGCAGGTAGATGCCAAAGAAGCGCTCCAGCGCCGCCTGCGGATCGACATCGGCGAAGGCTTCGGGATGCAGCGCCTTGGCGATGTATTGCAGGATGGCGTAGTCGTAGAGCGTCCGTGCGCCGCCGTGATAGAGCGCATGCACGGCACCGTCCTTCACCGCCGTCATCGTCTCCCAGCCGGGCCGCTCGGTGTAGGGCTTGAGCCGCGCCTGGGTGACCCCAGCGTCGATTCCCGACCCCATCAGCACAGCCGTGTCGCGCCCGGCCCAGCCGGAGCCGGCGATGAACACGACCTCGGGGTCGGAGGCAAGCACGTATTCCAGGCTCAGCGGCCCCCATTTGCTGATCTGCCCGAGGGCGATGTTGTGGCCGCCGGCGAGGCGGACGACCCCGCCCCACATGGTGTCGCCGTAGCTGTTGCCGACTTCGGCCGCGCCCTGCTTGCCGAGCTCGACATAGACCCGCTTCGGTGCGCCGCCGGCCTTGGCGATCCGCGCCTCGACATCGGCGACGGCGGCGGTGTATTCGTCGGCCAGCTTGCGCGCCCGCGCCTCGGTGCCCATGACGGCGCCGATCAGCAGCGTCGAGGCGACGTGTTTCTCAACCGTCTGGGCGTTGTAGTCGGCGACCACCACCGGGATCCCGGCCGCTTCCAGCTTGCCCACCGCGTCGCCAAGGCCGATGTACTGCCACTGCGCCAGGATCGCCACGTCCGGGCGGGCGGCGATCGCGGTCTCGATGCTGAAGGTGCCGGAGTCGACCTCGCCGATATCGGTCAGCTCGGCGATCCGTGGCATGGTCTCGGTGTAGGCCTGCCATTGCAGGTTCCGCCACCCCTCCCATGTATCGCGGGAGATGGCGACGACCCGGTCATAGGCGTCGGGGCCGACGATGGCGAGGAAGTCCTCGAAGTAGAACCCGAGCAGAACCCGTTGCGGACTCGCCGGAACCTCGACCGTGCGGCCTGCGGTGTCGGTGACGGTGATGGAATCGGCCTTCGCCGCCAGCGCGGCGGCGATGCCAGAGAGGAGTTTGTGCATGGGTTGATGTCCTTCGAGCTTGCACAGGTCGAGCAGGCGCCGGATGGCACCGGTTGTTTCAAAGCGTGTGCGAGCTCAAAGCGGCGGGGCGCGGCTGAGAAAGCCGGTCTGGACGCCGTGGCGGGCGACCAGGGCGGCGGCCCGGATCTGGAACTTGAAGGTCTTGCAGTCGGTTCGCTGCGGCAAACCGTCGGCGGGAGGCGCCAGTTCCGGCGCCGTGCCAAAGGCTTGGCACCAGTCGCATTCGGCGCCGCCTGCCCCGCTCGGCGACGCGTCGCCGTCATCGCCGAGCTGGATGACCTCGAGGCCGTTGGGGGTGCAGATGACAACCGTCGTCAGGCCGGGATCCTCGGCGAAGGCCGACGCCTGTGCCGGCGCTGACAGCAGGCCGGTCATCGCGAGCTGCACCAGCAGCCACGCGATCGCGGGCATCAGAGCCAGATCTCGACGTCTGCGCAAGCCGGTCACCGGGCACCTCCGCCGCGGAACCTAGCCGGGGCGGCGAGAGAATCAACAGAATTCTCTGGTCGAATACCTTGGGCGCCGCGACAAGCCGCTGTCGAGCCGTGCGGCGGCGCTTGCCATCCGGCCGCGCCGCGCGCCCTGCGCCACTGGCGAGGGCAAGGGAGTGGCTGTGCCGCCCGCGCCACAACAGCGCGCAGCGCGGGCGTTTTCGGTCACGCCGCGGCTGCCAAGGCCTCGCTTCCCGCTTACCGCTTCGGCGCGATCGCCACCACCCCGGCCAGCAGGATCAGCGCCAGCCCGACGAGGCCGGTCATCGTCGGCGCCTGGCCCCAGAGCGTGGCCGAGACAACCGCCGCCCAGATCAGGTAGGAGTAGTCGAAGAGTGCAATCGAGGCGTTCTCGCCGATCTGGTAACCCCGCATCAGGAGCCCGGCGCCGAGGATCGACGAGAGCCCGAGCGCCGCCGACAGCAGCAGCAGCATCTCCGCCTCGATCGGGGTCGGCTGCACAAACAGGACCTCGGTCGCCCCGGCGGGTGTGGCGCCGGCGCCGGCCAGAATTGCCACCCCGACCCCGGCGAGGCCGAGGGCGAGAAAGCCGAAGATCCTCCAGAACAGAACCGCGCAGGCGTCCTCCTCGCGGCAGTGACGGTTGGTCACCACGATCGACAGCGCATTGACGCCGCCCGCCACCACCGGCACCAGCGCCAGCGGATCGATCTCGCAGCCGACGCCGACCGCCAGCGCCGCGCCGGCGAAGCCGAGGCCCACAGTGACCCACATCCGTCCGTTCAGCGCCGCGCCGCCGGTGAGGCTGAGGCAGATTGCGACCCAGATCGGCGCGGTGAAGAACCCGGCTGCGGCCTGGCCGAACGGCACCACCGGCAGGACCGCGAAATAGGCGCCGAGCGCGACGACGTTGAGGACGGTGCGCAGCGCCACCGGCCCGGGCCGCTTCGGCAGGATCCGCTGCCAGGAGCCGAGCGCGGCCGCAACCACGAAGGCGACCGGCAGCATCAGCGCGGCGCGAATCGCCTGGAACTGCCAGATCGACATGCCATCGGCAACGAACGGGGCGAAGCTGCCGGTAAGCGCAAGCAGCCCTTGGGCGGCGACGACCAGAAATGCAGCCGCTGCTCCCGATCGGACACCGACACTGTTCTGCCAGAGGCGCACTATCTCAGCCCGACACGAACCTGACCTCCACACGCCGCCCCCGCTCAGTCGGCCAGGGGAGGGTAAACAGGAATGGTTACCAAAGGGTTAAGGTCCCGGCGCCGATGGTTCCGTGGGTGGAAGTCTCAACCGTCCCGTGTCGTCTCGGCCCGAGCCTCGGACCAGATCGCCAGCGATCCGGCGACCATGATCAGCGCCATGCCGAGCACCATCCGCGGACTCACGACCTCGCCCCACACCAGCCAGGCGAAGAACGGCGCCCAGAACAGGAAGCTGAAGTCAAACAGCCCCATGACCGAGGCCGGGCCCAGCCGGTAGCCCTGCGCTTGGCACCCGGTGGCGACGATGCCGCCGATGCCGATCAGGAACACCGCCCCGGCCCCGCTCCAGCTCACCGGTTGCCAGCCCAGGGTGGCGAACTCGGTCCCCGGCACCGAGCGCAGCGACGCCGCCAAGGCCGGCGCCAGCCCCACCCCCACGAGGCCGACGGCGAACAGGGCCAGGAACTGCCAGATCGCGAGGCAAAGCGCCGTTTCGTCGACACAGTAGCGCCGGGTCCAGATCACGTTCAGCGCATAGCAGACCCCGCCGGCCACCGGGACCACCGCCATCGCCCTGAGCGGCTCGACGCCGACCCCCAGCACCAGGCAGACGCCGGTGAACCCGATTGCCATGCCTAGGATCCGCCGCGGCCCGACCCGCTCGCCGAATACCAGTGCCGACAGCAGCACCGCCCAGATCGGCGCGGTGAAGAACCCCGCCGCCGCCTGGGCGATGCCGACCGCCGGCAGGGCGGCGAAATACAGCATCAGCCCGGCGGCGGCGTAGAGGTTGCGCAGGATCACATGGCCGGGGGCGCGGGGCCGCAGCCTCGCGGCCTGTCCGACGAGGACGGCGACCACCACGGCCACCGGCACCGTCATCGCCGAGCGCAGGACGTGGAACTGCCACAACCCCATCTCGCGCGACAGCCCGGTGATGAAATTGTCCCCGAGCGCGATCAGCGAGGTGCCACCGGCGATCCACAGTGCGCCTAGGGTGGTGGGGTTCATGCGCAGCGCTCCGGCCGATTCCCGACGGGTCGCGGCACGGGGCCGCCGGGGAAAAGTGACGGCGTGGCTGCCGCCTTGCAAGAACGGACTTCACAGCGCCGGCGGGGCTGATAAATTCCGCTTCAGGGAGGAAGCGGATCAAGAAGGAGCAGGGCATGCTGGGTCTGATGCAGGACTGGCCGCTGAGGATATCGTGGATCATCGACCATGCGGCCAAATACCACGCCGGCCGTCCGGTGCTCGGGCGTTCGGTCGAGGGGCCGATCGTGTGCACCGACTGGGCCGGGCTGCGCAGCCAGGCGCTGAAGCTGGCCCGGGCGCTGGTGCGCCTCGGGGTCAAGTCCGGCGACGTGATCGGCTGCATGGCCTGGAACACGCCGCGGCACATGGAGACCTGGTACGGGGTGCCCGACGCCGGCGGGGTGCTGCACTCGCTGAACCCGCGGCTCTCGCGCGAGCAGCTGATCTACATCATCAACCACGCCGAGGACCGCTGGCTGTATTGCGACATGGACCTGGTGCCGGTGCTGGAGGGGATTGCCGACGAGCTGCCGCTGGTCCGCGGTTATGTGGTGATGACCGACCGGGCGCATATACCGGAGACCAGCCTGCCCAATCCGCTCTGCTACGAGGAGATCGTCGGCGCCGAGACCGACGACGCCGGCTGGGTCGACGGCGACGAGCGCGATGCCTGCGGAATCTGCTACACCTCGGGCACCACCGGCGAGCCGAAGGGGGTGGTCTATTCCCACCGCTCGAACGTGCTCCATGCCATGGTCTTCTCCTATCCCGGTTTATTAATGAAGGTGGCTGGGTTTCGGGTTTTCGCGTTGGATCGCCCGGCGTTGCCGGGTGTGGATGATGCTGGAACCTGGTCGGCGCCTGGGGGGTTGGTGTTCGGGGCTCGCCGGCGGCGCCGGCCGCGC
>Ga0209049_1000276_pt1 | contig 10334 bp, 9 predicted proteins | sample WorMetulBAHAMAS2_FD_187398 | JGI IMG/M metagenome (GOLD analysis project Ga0209049, IMG submission 187398) | Marine gutless worms symbiont microbial communities from Max Planck institute for Marine Microbiology, Germany - Olavius ullae BAHAMAS.2... | ecosystem: Host-associated > Annelida >...
CATTTTTTGAACAGCTGGGTCTGTTTTTGGGACCAGTTTTTCACCGCCTGAAGGGGAGGACTGTGGCCCAGTGCTTTCTGCGGGATGTGCTGATTGTAGACCTTAACGTAGCGTTTGATGGTATCGACGAAGTGCTCGGCGGAGTCGAAGCGGGTGGTGGCTAAGACCTCGGCGATGCGGCCGTTGAAGCGTTCGATCATACCGTTGGTCTGTGGCGTTCTTGGTTTGGTCAGGCGATGTTCGATGCGGTTGGCGGTGCAGACGCGATCAAACGCGTGGGCACCCGTGGGCTGGCGCTGACCGGTGGCGCAGAAACGATAGGTAAATTCCTTACCATTATCGGTGAGGACCTAGGTGATCGTGAAGGGGGCCTGTCGATCAGGCGCGAGAGGAAACCGCCGGCAGAGGCGGCTGACTTGTCCTGGAGGCGTTCGACGTAGACCCAGCGGGTAGCGCGGTCAATCGCGGCAAAGCGGTACTGCCGATGGTCCTCATCCGGCATGTGGGGCAGATACTTGATGTCCACATGGACGCAGCCGGGATCATACGCCTTGACGGGCTTCACCGGCATCTTGGCGCCGGCCTCCCAGGGCATCAGCGTCTCGAGGTTAGACACGCCGTGGCGGCGCAGACCGCGGTCCAGGCCAGAGCGCGAGACCTCGGGGTGGATGAACTCGCGGGTCACCGCCAGCAAGTCATCCAGGGGCAGCAGGAGGGTCTCACGCAACGCTGCCACCACCGCTTCCTGGGCCGTGGCGTGGAGCCCGCTGGGGCGGGTGCGAGGCATCTTCCACCCCCTTGCGTTGGCGCCATTTCGCAACCGTGTGACGGTTGAGGTGGTAAGCCTCGGCCAGTTCCCGGTCGCTCACCGACTCGAGCTGAGACTGTAATTCCAGGCGGATAGCCGGTGGGGTACGGGCGTTCTTGTGCAACTGGATGTTCATGGTGGGTGATTGCTATAGGGCACCTTGCAAAATTCAAGGTGTCTTTGCAGAACAAGGAAGCCCCGTTATGTCCGTGTGCGTAACTCCATGATAATCAAGGCATTCGAAAAGCGCGATTTATGAGCATCACCATGAAAAGTATTGAGCATGGGATTTTTCAAGGCCCCCCTATACTCAAAGAGTGATGATGTCGGACTTGTCAAACGCCGTCGCCCCGCAGCTCGGCTTCCTTACCGCTCCCCTCTATTCCCTCCTCGGCCAGCAGGCGTAAGACCTCTCTTGCTTGCAATATAAGACCTTTCTCGCTTGCAATAGAGGATAGCTCCTCTTCGGTATATAATTACACGGGACATGACAATTAGGGTCCTTCGATTCGGGTTGCTGTAACAACAGGACTATTTCTGTACCCCTGGTCGGGTCATGGCGACTATCCGAGGCCACCAAGGATCAAAGGAATCATTTCGAGATACTTGGAGACGGGCAAGGGGTTCATTGGCCGGATATAGACGAAGATATCAGCGTAGTGGGAATGCTGTCCGGTATACCGGCGGCGCCACCCCCGATGAGAACTGCACGAGAAGCGGCCTGATAGGGCCGCTACGCAAATCTGCCGACGCCAAGGATGGCAAAAACCGGATGGCGGTGTGCCCATCCTGCTTTATACTGTCCACAGATTATTTCGTTTTTCATTCTTTTCATTTGCGAGAATCTGCATAATCTGTGGATTCAAAATGCGATCGAAGTCCTGCTTCCAGCCGCCAATGAATGCGAGTCGACGCAGATCGTCGCAATCGGCTCGTCATTTGCAAGACGATGTCCTGGCAGCAGACCCACAGGTCGCGGCTTTCACGCGCTACCTGGCGTCCTTTATCGGCGTGGGTCCACGGGTCGACAAAAACTGAGAGACCGCCTTTCTCTCATAACGCACGGACCCGTAGGGTGGGCTGTGCCCACCCTACGGGCTTTTGCCGCAAATGAATGCCAAAAACGCAACTTCGGAATCGATTCGATTTGCGTCCATTCGCGTTCATTTGCGGCAAAAAAATGTCAACCGGACCTGACCCATGCGACCCGTCGTCCGCTTTACCTTAAGTCAGCGGGTCCTGTTCAATCTGATCTTCGTCCTGCTGATCGTAGCCGGGGCCTTTGCGGTCGGCCGCATTTCGGTCGAACGTTACCCGGAAATCAACTTCGGGAAGGTCGTCATCAACACCTTTTACCCCGGCGCCTCGCCCCAGGACGTCGAGTCCCTGATCACCACCGAGATTGAGGAGGCCCTGGAGGGGCTGGAGCACGTGGAGTTCATCCGCTCCAGCTCGGTGCGGGAGCGCTCGACGATACTGGTCAAGTTTCGCGACGACACCGACTACGCCGCCCTCTACGACGAGCTGCGCTTCCGGGTGCTCGGGATGCTGGAGGAACTGCCGGCGGGTATCGATCCACCCCGCTTCGACCTCATCGAGACCTCTACCTGGCTGCCGGTGGTGGCCGTCAATCTGGTCGGCGAGCGCTCCAACCGGGCCCTGATTCTGATGGCCGAGGAGCTCCGGGTCCCCCTGTCGCGCATCCCCGGCGTCGTCGAGGCGCAACTCGAAGGTGAGCACCAACGTGAGTTCCATGTCTATCTGGATCCGCACCGGCTCAGCGCCCGGGGTGTGAGCTTCGAGGAGGTCGCGCAGGCGCTGGCGGATGCCAACCTGACCATCCCCGCCAGCGACTATCAGGACGACTCCGGGGAATTCGTGGTCCGGGTGGACGAGCGCTTCCGTTCCCGCGAGCAGGTGGTCGCCACCCTGATCCGGCGTGACCTGGACGGGTCCTTCGTGACCCTGGAGGACCTGATTTCAAAGGCCCGGGTCGGCTATCGGGACCCCCACATCATCACCTCCGTCAATGGTCGGGACTGTGTCACCATCAAGGTCCTCAAGGCCCCCACGGGCAACGCCCTGACCATCCACCAAGAGGTCCGGCGCATCGTCTCGGAGTACGCCCCCAGCCTGGCGCGACAGGGGGTGGAGGCCATCCTGACCCAGGACTCGACCATCTACATCGAGGCCTCCATGAGCACCCTGGGTTGGAACCTGGCCTTAGGGATCCTCCTGGTAAGTCTGATCCTCTGGTACTTCATGGGCCTGCGCAATGCCGGCCTGGTCACCGTGGGCATCCCTTTCGCCTTTCTGGTGACCATGATCCTCATGGAACTCACCGGCAACTCCCTGAACGAAATCACCCTGTTCTCCTTCGTGCTGATCTCCGGCATCGTGGTCGACGACGCCATCGTGGTGGTCGAGAACATCTACCGCCACGTCCAGCAGGGCGAATCCCTGGAACAGGCCATCATCGACGGGACCGCGGAGGTGATGCTGCCGGTGATCTCCGCCACCGCCACCACGGTAGCGGCCTTTCTCCCGATGCTGATCATGACCGGCTCCACCGGGGAGTTCTTCTCCCTGATCCCCAAGGCCGTGAGCTTCGCCATCGTCGCCTCCCTGTTCGAGTGCCTGTTCATCCTGCCCCTGCACTATCTGGACTTCGGCCCCCGCCCCAAGCCCGGCGGCACACCGCTCTCCGAGCGGGACAATATCCTGCTGCGGGTCCTGCGCCGCGGCACCGACGGCCTGATCCGGTTTACCCTGCGCCGGCGTTACTCGAGTCTATCCCTTGCCTTCCTTGCCTTCCTGGTCTCCATTGCTATTCTCGGGGTCTCGATTGCCGGCCTGGCGCCCCTGATTTGGATCAAGTTCTTCCCAGACGACTACAGCCTCTACTACGCCTTTGTCGAGGGTCCGGCCGGCACCACCATCGAGCGCACGGATGCGAAGCTGCGGGAGATCGCCCGCTACATCATGGCCGACGGTCCGGGCTATGCCCGCTCGGCGGCCGGCTTCGCCGGCTTTGTCTTCAACGAGGACTATGAGCAGGAGTTCGGTCACAACCTGGGTACGGTTACGGTGCCCCTACCCGATCAGAAGGTGCGCGCCTTCCAGGATCCCATCGCCCACCTAGATGCCATGCGTAAGCGCTTGAACAAACGCTTCGCCGGAGAGGGATTCGAGATTCACATGCGGGCCGAGAAGAATGGGCCGCCCACCGGCAAAGACGTGAATATCCAGGTCGTCGGCCCCAACGAGCGCGCGGTGCCGGCGCTAGCCGACGCGCTGCTGCGGGCCCTCCGAGAGAACCCGGAGCTGGGTCCCCACCTAACCGAGCTGACGGACAATCGGGGCCAACCCGCTCGGGTGTTCCGGTTCGACGTCAAGGCATCCAAGGCCCGGGAGCTGGGATTGACCCCCGGAGACGCCGCGCGGCTGGCCGCCGCCGTGCTGGATGGCCGCTACATCGGCGACTATCGCCTGAGCGACGAAGAGGTGGACCTCAAGCTGCGGATCGATCCGGCCTATATCGATGCCCCCGAGGCGGTACTCTCGATCCCGGTCCGGGAACACCCCTCGGGGCCCGTGCATCTGGGGGACCTCGTACATCCGGTGGTCGAGATTCAGTCCGGCGAGCTCAAACGCTACCGCGGTCAGCGCAGCCTGGCCATCACCGCCGACATCAGGCCCGGGGCCCCCATCTCCTCCCCCCTGGTAGCGGCCTGGGCCAAACAACACTATGCGAAGATCCGGGACCGGTTTGCCGGTGCCACCCTGGTCTTCGGCGGTGAGTTCGAGGAGACCCGGCGCTCCTACGACAGCCTGACCCGGGCCTTCGGGCTGGCGGTGCTGCTGATCTATCTGATCCTGGCCACCCAGTTCAAATCCTATCTACAGCCGCTGATCATCCTTTCGGCGATCATGTTCGCCGTTACCGGCGTGGTCTTCGGCACCCTGGCTACCCAGACCCTGTTTACGGTCAACAGCTTCATCGCCGTCGTCGGCGTCACCGGCGTGGTGGTCAATGATTCTCTGGTCCTGCTCGACTTCATCAACCGCCGCTACCGGGAAGGCAAAACACGCAGGGAGGCGGTGACCGAAGGCGTCCATGTGCGCCTGCGCCCCATCGTCCTGACCACCCTGACCACGACCCTGGGTCTGCTCCCCATGGCTCTGGGCATCCCCAGCTATTCCCTCATCTGGGGCACCATGGCCTCGGCCTTCGTCACCGGCCTGGCTACCGCCACCTTCCTTACCCTCTTCATCGTCCCCGTCGCCTGGGATTTGCTTATGGAAACCAAGGAGCGGAGGGCTGCCAGGCGCGGGCAAAAGGGTGCCGGCGACACCTAAGTAGTTGTTGGCCGCGAGACAGTTTGAACCAAAGCGACCAGCGGCATCTCCTTCTCTCGGAAACATGGTGGCCATACCGGCCTATGACAGACTGTTGGGCGGCTCCAACGTTGCCTCTGCCACCACACCGTCGTTCCGGGTAGGACCCCGGAACCCAGTCGTCCAGGGATGGCAAATTGATGGTATCGCAAAGATGCCAAGTTCTTCATTGGGGGGTAGTGGCTAAATTTTATAGTGATGAAGTCTGCCAACCCCTACCCGGTCATTCCGGCAGGGATTGCCGGAATCCAGGCGCCAGGGATGGCAAAAGCAGTGGGAGTCGAATCGTTAAGTCGCACAACCATGTCACTTTGAATTTAACCACTACCAGCCCTTTATCTGGAATCGGTAGAAAGAGTCCTGAACCCCTTTGGCGCGGACTGGAGGACCGGACCGAAGAGAAAACTACGAATCGCGCGAATCGGCGCGAATCGATTCGCGCGGAAATGATTTCTTACATTGCTATAGGGCACCTTAAAACCACGCAAAACCAAGCATTTACACCAATTGGTGTCCATTCGTGGTTCCCTGTAGCATAGGCCCCTGAATTACCGCCCCGGAGCCGACAGCTATGATCGATGTACGGGTCCAAACCGAGCTATTCGATATCGCCGCGGAGCAGGAAGACCTGTGGCGCGGGCGGTCTCAGGTCGGGGCCCTGGTGACCTTCGTGGGTCTGATGCGGGACATGAACCAGGGCGACCGGGTAGACCGCATGATCCTGGAGCACTATCCGGGGATGACCGAGAAGGCCCTGATCGCTATCGCCGAGGAGGCGAGCAGGCGTTGGGACCTACAGGGGATTCGGGTCCTGCATCGGGTCGGGGAGCTCAGGCCCCAGGACCCGATTGTCCTGGTGGCCGTGACCGGCACCCACCGCGGCGAGGCATTTCGTGCTTGTGAGTTTCTGATCGACTACCTGAAGACCCGAGCCCCCTTCTGGAAGAAGGAGATCACCGACCAGGGTGAACACTGGCTGGATTCCCGAACCACGGACGCAGCAGCGGCGCGGCGTTGGGAGCAGGAATAGGGAGTGCCGGCATTTGGTAGAATCCAGTCATGGGGATGTGAAGCTTCTTATAATGGTAAGGAATTTACCGATCGTTTCTGCGCCACCGGTCAGCGCCAGCCTACGGGTGCCCACGCGTTTTATCGCGTCTGCACCGCCAACCGCAGCGAACATCGCCTGACCAAACCAAGAACGCCACAGACCAATGGTATGATCGAACGCTTCAACGGCCGCATCGCCGAGGTCTTAGCCACCACCCGCTTCGACTCCGCCGAGCACTTCGCCGATACCATCAAACGCTACGTTAAGGTCTACAATCAGCACATCCCGCAGAATGTGCCTATAATCTGGCGGGACTTGACACTCGATAGCGGTACGCGAGTTATCAAGCAACTCCGATCCAAAGCGGCGTCGGGTCCGTGCCGATCACCGGACAGGGGCTGCCAACCCCGCACCGGAGATGACCTGAAGCACAGGGGTTTATGTCCTGCCGCCGCACTCCAAAGGGGGGCCAACCGAGCGTTGCCCTGGGACTAAGGACGAGTAGACAACTTCCTCCAAAGGGTGAATGTCAACAGTCCCTAAAAACGTTAGGCTCTTTATGGATTCCAGACTGGTAGGATATTTTGAGCAAATTCGCCTTCTCACCAAGCCAGAGGTGCATCGTATAACTGACTGTTGTTGTTGAGAAAAGACCGCCTGTTCTGTCATCGGTCAGAGTGCTACGGACCGCCGTCCCCTTCGATCAGTCTGGAATCCATAAAGAGCCTAACGTTATATATAACGAGTGCATCACGCCATGCAGCGTTCCGATTTCCATTTCGATCTCCCTGAATCGCTCATTGCCCAGCGGCCCCTGCCGGAGCGGGACGCCAGTCGGCTGCTGTATCTGGACGGCCCGAGCGGAGCGGTACGGGATCTGGCCTTCGCCGATCTGCCGCAGTTGGTGAAGCCGAACGATCTGCTGGTCTTCAACGATACCCGAGTGATGCGGGCGCGGTTCTTTGGACGCAAGCACTCCGGGGGTCGGGTCGAGATCCTGATCGAGCGGCTCCTGAGCGATCGAGCGGCCCTGGCCCAGATACGGGCGAGCAAGGCCCTCAAGGCCGAGACCCTGATTCTACTCGCGGGCGGTGAGCGGCTCGAAGTAACGGGCCGGGACAGCGATCTGTTTCATCTGCACTCCCTGGATACCGGGTTCACGGATCTGATGATGCGCCACGGCCATGTGCCCCTGCCGCCCTACATCCGGCGTCCTGACGAGGCGTCGGACCTGGAGCGCTATCAGACCATCTACGGTCGATGTGAGGGGGCGATCGCCGCTCCCACCGCCGGGCTGCATTTCGACGCCCCCATGCTGGCACGTCTGTCGGAGCAAGGTGTGCGGATCGCCTATCTCACGCTGCATGTCGGGGCGGGGACCTTTCAACCGGTGCGAGTAGAACGGATCGAGGACCACATCATGCACTGTGAGTGGCTGGAAATGGGGCAGGCGGTCTATGCTGCCGTGACGGCCACGCGGGAGGCCGGTGGGCGCGTCATCGCCGTCGGCACCACCGGCGTGCGTGGTCTGGAAAGTGCCGCTCGGGACGGGGACCTGCGACCTTATCGGGGCGATACCCGGCTCTTTATCCGTCCGGGTTATCGCTTCCGGGTAGTCGATGCGATGATTACGAATTTCCACCTGCCGGAATCGACCCTGCTGATGCTGGTGTCCGCCTTCGGCGGGTTCGAGCAGGTGATGGCCGCCTATCGTCACGCGGTCCGGCGGAACTACCGTTTTTTCAGCTACGGCGATGCCATGTTTCTGACCCGGCGTGGTTCCTGATCCGAGCGCACCGAGACCCTATGTTATCCGGGCGCGGCTACTGGCGAATCACTATCGCGGCGGGCAGCGATGGCGTCCAGGATGCCGTCCCAAAAACGGATTCGGGCACAGATCGCTTCTTCGGCGGCGGTCTCGGCCTCCAAAATCTTATCTTTGTCATCCCCGCACAGGGTTTCCAGCAGCCGTAGCGTGAGGGGGCCGTGGTGGTCGCCGTCGCGCTCGATATGGTGTTTGAGGTAGTGGTGAAAGATGGGGGCCCGGACCTCATTGACGCGCAGCTCGTCCAGGAAGCGCCCGAACATCTCCGGGATCACCTGTTCCCGACCCAGGGCCAGAGCCGCAGCTACCGCGTGGGGTTTGTCCTCGCGGATGAAACCGAAGGTCGTCTCGGAAAAGTAGCGGGTCGGCAAGGGCACCAGGTCCGAGTAGAGGGCCGCGTCGATGCCTTGGGTGCGGACCAGCTCCAGGATTTCCAGGGCCTGCGCGCATCGGCCCCGATCTCGCCCATGGCGTCACAGTAGTATTCGAATAGCTGCCATAGATCGGGTTGCCGCCCACGCCGGATGCCGGGTCCAACTCCTCCGCGAGCACCAACTGGTTGATGAGACACAACGCAGCTGGGGGTCCCCGCGCGGCATCCAGGGAATATCGAGCAAGAATACGTCGTTGCAGGTATTTGACCCGGGACATGAAGTCCCAGACCGCGAAGACATGGTGGGTCATGAACACCCGCAGGTCTTCCAGGGTACGCAGCGATTGGTAGATCGAGTGCCTTGCGAGCTTCGTCTGTAGGGGGAATATGTGCTTCATGTCGAGTGTGGCCACGGTTCCGGGTCCTCTTAGGTCCTGTTGACATTTAATCCTAACCATTTGTTTTTCATATGTTAGGTAGCTGCAATGCTCTTCATTCAGGGGGTGGTCTGCACTTGGCAGGAAAAGGAGGTCATGGAGGCCCTGTGGAGCGGCGGCGTATCAAAGAATCCCTACATTGCCTTCAGGTTCAAAGGCGCTAAGAACCTGTTTACGATCTTTAAGTCAAAGTGATTTTGACCCCGAGGAAAAGCGATGAGAGATTCCTACCCCAGTGATATAAGCCGAGAGCAGTTTGAGCCCTTACAAGCTATATTCGAGCAGTCCAAGCAGCAGACCAAGCCGCGAGTGGTTGATTTATATGATGTTTTGTGCGCCATTTTGTATGTACTGAAAAGTGGCTGCCAATGGCGAATGCTCCCCCGTGATTTTCCAAACTGGCCGGAGGTGTATAAATACTTTCGTCACTGGAGTCAAAAACCCTCTGATGATGAGTTCAGCCTGCTTGAGCAGGCGTAGAAAAAATGTGGTTGGCGAGGTCCGTATCAACCGTGGTCGGAACGAGAAGACAACCTTCGTGATCGTTGATGCCCAAAGCGTGAAGAATACAGATACCGCGGAACAGAAGGGTTATGACGCGGGCAAGCAGGTATCTGGAATCAAAGACATCTTGCCGTGGACACGCAAGGGCTTCCCCACGCGATAGCCGTTACGACCGCGGATGTCACCGATCGAGCAGGGGCATTGGTGGCGTTCTCTGAACATCAGGACAATTTGTCAGCGGTGAAAAATGTGTTGGTTGATGGCGGTTATACGGGACAGCCCTTTGCAGCTGCCGTGCGGAAAATGCTGGGGGCGACGGTCGCGGTTGCCAAACGAAACGAACTGCACACATTTACAGTGATGCCCAAACGGTGGGTTGTCGAGCGCTCTTTCGCTTGGTTGGAAAAATGTCGACGGTTATGGAAAAACTGCGAGCGAAAACTCAATACCAGCGTGCAACAGGCTCTAAGGCCAACTGGTAGCGCTGTTTCATGTCCAGGTAAACGAGGTCGGAGACGGCGCGAATGGCGTTGCTGCGTTGAGTGATCCAGCGCTCGTAATGCTTGGCGCGGGAGGGTCGCTCGATGATACCGATAAGAGTATAGGGGTAATTGTCAAGTCTCGCCAGATTATAGGCACATTTTTTGAACAGCTGGGTCTGTTTTTGGGACCAGTTTTTCACCGCCTGAAGGGGAGGACTGTGGCCCAGTGCTTTCTGCGGGATGTGCTGATTGTAGACCTTAACGTAGCGTTTGATGGTATCGGCGAAGTGCTCGGCGGAGTCGAAGCGGGTGGTGGCTAAGACCTCGGCGATGCGGCCGTTGAAGCGTTCGATCATACCAGTTGGTCTGTGGCGTTCTTGGTTTGGTCAGGCGATGTTCGCTGCGGTTGGCGGTGCAGACGCGATCAAACGCGTGGGCACCCGTGGGCTGGCGCTG
>Ga0209049_1000277_pt1 | contig 10271 bp, 9 predicted proteins | sample WorMetulBAHAMAS2_FD_187398 | JGI IMG/M metagenome (GOLD analysis project Ga0209049, IMG submission 187398) | Marine gutless worms symbiont microbial communities from Max Planck institute for Marine Microbiology, Germany - Olavius ullae BAHAMAS.2... | ecosystem: Host-associated > Annelida >...
TCACCGATAATGGTAAGGAATTTACCGATCGTTTCTGCGCCACCGGCCAGCGCCAGCCCACGGGTGCCCACGCGTTTGATCGCGTCTGCACCGCCAACCGCAGCGAACATCGCCTGACCAAACCAAGGACGCCACAGACCAATGGCATGATCGAACGCTTCAACGACCGCATCGCCGGGGTCTTAGCCACCACCCGCTTCGACTCCGCCGAGCACTTGGCCGATACCATCAAACGCTACGTTAAGGTCTACAATCAGCACATCCCGCAGAACGCACTGGGCCACAGTCCTCCCCTTCAGGCGATGAAAAACTGGTCCCAAAAACAGCCCAGCTGTTCAAAAAATGTGTCTATGATCTTGCGGGACTTGACAGGTCGGGAACGCCCTCCGTGGCATTCCGAACGGCCTGTGGAACGGCACGAAGGCCGTTCCCTACAAATGCAAAATGGAGTGAAACGGCGTACTGGTGGTTTCCCCGCTTGGTGTTCCCAGCCTAACACCCAGGCCGCTCGATCGAAATGGATTTTCCGCTGCCAAGGGACACCAATGTGGCCACGGGTCTCGGGGGCCGGGTATGAGCCTCGTTGAGCATAGGAAAAGTCAGTCTATCCCTTCGTGTTTTTCGTACCTTTCGTGGTTCCTGTTCTCTGCGCCCGCAGAACTTGGCTCATTGGTAAAGATTCGGGTCCCTCAAGGGATCCTGGACGCGAGATGAACATGGGTAATCCCGATCTGTCCCTGATCCGCCGTTTCCGATCACGCGCCGAGCAGGCGTTGCCTAGCCGTATTACGCGCGTCGTGCTCTTCGGCTCGCGTGCCCGCCGGGGGGGCCATGCCCATTCCGACTGGGACGTCGCCGTTTTCCTCAAGGATACTGCCTCCAGCCAGGATACCTTGGCGCTGGCGGATGCTGGCCTATGATCTGATTGTCGAAACCGGGTCAGATGATCCATCCGATTGCCTTGGCTGAGGATGGCCGCGGGGCAAGTCCACTGCTGCTCGACCGGCCGACGGCCCACTCCTGAGAGATACGCCCTTGTTGGTACCACTGGGCGGAGGCCACCAAACGTAGCTCCTTATCCGGTTCGCCGGGGCTGCAATGCAGGACGGAATAGATGGTTTCCGGTAGTTCCAGGTTTACCTGGGTCATTGTCTTTACCTCTTCAGCCCACATAAATCGGGGTGAAGTCGCCCCGAGAGGGGCGACAAACCCCAGAAACCCCTCAACGGCTTCGGCAGACCAGCGAGGGTAGCATAGGGTTCGGGCTCGGGTCTTTCTCGTTCATCGGGCCAAAAACACGGACCCCGTAACCTAATGCCATTAAGTTAAGTTTTGTAGGTCGGGTTAGGCGCGCCTTGCGATGCGGGCGTGGGCAACCGAGGTTGAACGCGCCGTAACCCGACATCCCAGGTTGGCTCCCAGCATCGTCTGTCGGAGCCGGCGGCTGGAAGTTGGTGGGCACAGCCCACCCTACAGGCCCGGTCGGTGGGCACCGATCACCCTACCGGCAAGGCGCATTGGCATGACGCCTGCTTGTTTGGTAGCTTACGCAGTTCGGCGCGTCAGAGCGCCGAACCCGTCTATGGGTCCCGCAACGCCCACTTCGTCGATAAGAACACCTGGTACCAGCGAGATCAGCGATGAGTCTTTGTGCCCTTCCTGCAGTGCAGGGACTTTACGACCCTGTTCACGAGCATGATGCCTGTGGCGTCGGCTTTGTCTGCAACATCAAGAACCGCAAGAGCCACAGGATCATCCGGCAGGGCCTGGAGATTCTGCAACGCCTGACCCATCGTGGTGCGGTGGGGGCCGATCCCAGGGCAGGTGACGGGGCCGGTATCCTGATCCAGCTTCCGGACGCCTTCTTCCGCGTCGTCGTGGATTTCGAACTGCCGCCCGCCGGCCAGTACGGCGTCGGCCATGTCTTTCTGCCCCAGGCCGCGGACAGGCGTCATGAGATGGAGACGTTGGTCGACCGTCGTCTGACGGAGGGCGGACACCGGATCCTGGGCTGGCGTGATGTCCCGGTGGACAACAGTGGTCTGGGGGAGAGTGTGCTCCCCACGGAGCCCTTTATCCGCCAGGTCTTCGTCGGCCGTCCCGCCGACTGCCCGGACCAGGACGGTTTCGAGCGCCGGCTGTTCACCACCCGCAAGGGCATGAGTAACGCGATCCGCCGAGCCGGCATCGACAAGACCGCTTATTACGTGACCTCGCTGTCTTCGCGCACCATTACTTACAAGGGGATGTTGCTCGCCGATCAGGTGGGCCGCTTTTACCTGGATCTCAAGGACGAGCGTTTCGCGTCCGCCCTGGCCCTGGTCCACCAGCGTTTCTCGACCAACACCTTCCCTACCTGGGATCTGGCCCAACCCTTCCGCATGATCTGCCATAACGGGGAGATCAATACCCTGCGCGGCAATGTCAACTGGATGGCGGCGCGCCGGCATACTATGAAGTCCGAGGTCCTAGGCAGCGACCTGGACCAGATCTGGCCCCTGATCGCCGAGGGCCAATCCGATTCGGCCTGCTTCGACAATGCCTTGGAACTCTTGGTGATGGGCGGCTACTCCCTGGCCCATGCCATGATGCTCCTGATCCCCGAGGCCTGGGCCGGCAATGATCTGATGGACGAGCAGCGCCGTGCCTTCTACGAATATCACGCCGCCCTGATGGAGCCCTGGGACGGCCCCGCGGCGGTGGCCTTTACGGACGGTCGCCAGATCGGCGCTACCCTGGACCGCAACGGTCTGCGCCCGGCCCGCTATCTGGTCACCAACGACGATCTGGTCATTATGGGCTCCGAGATGGGGGTGCTGGACATCCCGGAAGAGAAGATCGTCAAGAAGTGGCGCCTGCAGCCGGGCAAGATGTTCCTCATCGATCTGGAGCAGGGCCGTATCATCGACGATGCGGAGGTCAAGGCGGAACTGGCCAATTCCCAGCCTTACCGGCAATGGCTGCATAAGACCCAGATTGCCCTGGATACCCTGCCCATGGACGTGGCCCCCATGGCCCCGGACGGGGAGACCCTGCTGCACGCCCAACAGGCCTTCGGCTACAGCCAGGAGGATATCAAGTGCCTGCTCACTCCCATGGTCCTGATGGGCCAGGAGGCCATCGGGTCCATGGGGGCGGATAACCCGCCTGCGGTGCTCTCCAACCGTGCCAAGCACCTCTCGACCTATTTCAAGCAGAACTTCGCCCAGGTGACTAACCCGGCTATCGACCCGATCCGCGAGGAGCTGGTGATGTCCTTGGTGTCCCTGATCGGCCCGCGCCCCAATCTGCTGGGGCTGACCGAGGCCGGCCGGCATATGCGGTTGGAGGTCAAGCAGCCGGTCTTGACCAATGAGGATCTGGAACGGGTCCGCCACATCCAGGACAACACCGGCGGTGCCTTCCGCACCTATACCCTGGATATGACCTACCCGGCCGATCAGGGCGCCGCCGGCATGGCGCCGGCCCTGGAGCAGCTGTGCAAGGACGCTGAGGCGGCGGTGCTCGAAGGCTACAATATCCTGATCCTTTCCGACCGTCACATGAACCGGGACTACATCGCTATTCCGGCCTTGTTGGCGACGTCTGCCGTGCATCATCACCTGATCCGGCAGGGCCTGCGGACCAGTTCGGGCCTAGTGGTGGAGACCGGCGCGGCCCTGGAGATTCACCACTTCGCGACCCTGGCCGGCTATGGGGCCGAGGCCGTCAATCCCTATCTGGCCTTCGATACCATCGCCGCGCTGCTGCCGCGGCTCCCCGAACGGCTCGGGTTCAAGGCGGCCCAGCAAGGCTATATCAAGGCCGTGGGCAAGGGCCTGCTTAAGGTGATGTCGAAGATGGGGATCTCTACCTATCAGTCCTATTGCGGGGCCCAGATCTTCGACGCGGTGGGGCTCGCCACTCCCTTCGTGGATGCCTATTTCACCGGCACCCATACCCAGGTGGAAGGGGTCGGCCTCGACCAGATCGCCCAGGAGGCGGTACGCTGGTACCAGGCCGGCTATGGTGGCGCCCATATCTACCGCCGGCACCTGGATGTGGGCGGGGACTATGCCTTCCGCCTGCGCGGTGAGGACCATGTCTGGACGCCCCAAACCATCGCCAAGCTCCAACACGCCACCCGCGCCAACAAGGCCGAGACCTACGAGGAATACGCGCGGCTGGTCAACGAGCAGAGCGAGAAGCTGATGACCTTCCGCGGGCTCATGGATTTCAAGTGGGCGGACCGACCCCTTTCTCTGGAGGCGGTCGAGCCCGCGACCGAGATCGTCAAGCGCTTCGCCACCGGGGCCATGTCCTTCGGGTCTATCTCCTACGAGGCCCATTCGACCCTGGCCCGGGCCATGAATCGGCTCGGCGGCAAGTCTAATACCGGCGAGGGGGGCGAGGAGCCGGAGCGCTTCAATCCGCTCCCGGACGGGTCCCGTAACCCGGAGCGTTCGGCGATCAAGCAGGTGGCCTCCGGGCGCTTCGGGGTGACGATCGAGTATCTGGCCAACTCCGACGACATCCAGATCAAGATCGCCCAGGGCGCCAAGCCGGGGGAGGGCGGTCAGCTCCCCGGCCATAAGGTCAACCGCCAGATCGCCCGGGTGCGCCACTCCACCCCCGGCGTGGGCCTGATCTCGCCGCCGCCGCACCACGACATCTACTCCATCGAGGACCTGGCCCAGCTCATCCATGATCTGAAGAACGCCAATCCCAAGGCCCGGATCTCGGTCAAGCTGGTATCCGAGATCGGCGTGGGCACGGTGGCCGCCGGGGTCTCCAAGGCCCACGCCGACCATGTGACTATAGCCGGCTACGACGGCGGCACCGGCGCTTCGCCCCTGACCTCTATCAAGCACGCCGGCTCGCCTTGGGAGATCGGCCTGGCCGAGACCCACCAGACCCTGGTCCTGAACCGCCTGCGCGGGCGCATTGCGGTCCAGGCTGACGGGGGTATGCGTACCGGCCGCGACGTGGCTATCGCCCTGCTGCTCGGCGCCGACGAGATCGGCTTCTCCACTGCTCCCCTGATCGTCTCGGGCTGCATCATGATGCGCAAGTGTCACCTCAACACCTGCCCGGTGGGGTTGGCGACTCAGGACCCGGAGCTCCGAAAGAAGTTCACCGGCAAGCCGGAGCATGTGGTCAACTATTTCTTCTTCGTGGCCGAGGAGGTGCGCCGGATCATGGCCGGGCTGGGCTTTGCCAAGGTCGACGACATGATCGGGCAGACGGATCGCTTATCAATGCGCCGCGCCATCGATCACTGGAAGGCCAAGGGCCTGGATTTCACCAAGCTCCTGGCCAAGCCGCAGGTCCCCGCGAGCGTCGCCCGCTACAATTGCGAGCCGCAGGACCATGGCCTGGACAAGGCCCTGGATCTCGAACTGATTCGCCAGGCCGAGCCGGCCCTGGAGCGCGGCGAGCCGGTGCGCATTGCGCTCCCGATCAAGAACTACCACCGCACCTTCGGCACTATGCTCTCGGGACGGGTGGCCGAACGCTACGGCCTGGCCGGACTGCCGGACGACACTATCTATATCAAGGCCAAAGGCGTCGGCGGCCAGTCCTGGGGCGCCTGGGTCGCCAAGGGCGTCACCATCGAGCTGGAGGGCGAGGCCAACGACTATGTGGGCAAGGGCCTGTCCGGCGGTCGCCTGGTGGTCTACCCGCCCCGGGAGTCGGGCATGGCGGACCGGGCAGAAGACAACATCATCGTCGGCAATACGGTGCTCTACGGAGCCATCGCCGGCGAGTGCTACTTCCGCGGCGTGGCCGGCGAGCGGTTCTGCGTCCGTAACTCGGGCGCCAAGGCGGTGATCGAAGGCGTGGGCGACCACGGCTGCGAGTACATGACCGGCGGTGTCATGGTCTGCCTGGGACCGACCGGCCGCAACTTCGCCGCTGGCATGTCCGGCGGCATCGCCTATGTGCTCGACGAGGAGGGGGGCTTTGACCGGCGCTGCAATATGGCTATGGTGGAACTCGAGCCCATCGTGGCCGAGGACGATGCCTTGGAAGCCCTCCACCAGAGCGGCGACCTGGAGACCGTGGGCCGGGTGGACGTCAGCCACGATATGACTCGCTTCGACGCCGTCCGCCTGCGCCAGCTCATCACCAAGCACCTGCACTACACCGGTAGCCCAGTGGCCAAGCGCATCCTGGACGACTGGACTGCCTGTCTGCCCCGGTTCGTCAAGGTCATGCCTGTGGACTACCGCCGCGCTCTGACCGAGATGCAGGCCCAACATCGCCGGCCGCCAGGGTCTCCCGCGCGGCAGTCATTAGGATTCTTGGGTAACCCGCAGCTTCACAAATGAGTCGAGTTTGTGCACCGCGCAAAAAATTTACGGAGCGTCGGTCCGAGGCAGAGCCTCGTTAGTCGTTTACGCCACCTGAGACCCTATGACTGACCATCAGATGTAACAGCGACGCCTACGACAGCCCCTGGAAAGAGGGACTCGAACATGCCTTCCCCGAATTCGTGGCTTTCTATTTCCCCGCGGCATACGCCCAGATCGATTGGGCACGCGGCTATGAATTCAAAAAGGCTCTTTATGGATTCGAGACTGCCAACGTAGCAGCAAACCGAGAAGGGAATCCAAGAGTCCTTTGCTGCGGTTTTTGGCGTTGTGGACGAACTCGAAAAAGCCCAGACACATGGGAAATCCCCCGGTGTGGCCGAAGCCAAGAGCGCAGCAAGCGTGTTGACATGAATTTCGTAGCAGACGGTTTGGTGCTCGAAGCCCCATTCAGGTAAGCGCTTGTAGATTGTGTACTCGTCGGTCGGTACCAAGGTTCCCGGCCGAATCGTAGCCTCGATCAGGGGCTGACTCGTGGTCTGGCGTACGTCCTCCAGGATCCGGATGCCCACTTGGCCACCGCGTTGGATCATGCCGAAGATCGGGGGTTTCTCCTTCGCCAGTGTGCCGCGTCCGCGTGCCCCTTTGAGGCGGTTGCGTCGTCCTTTGCGGCGTTTTTTTTACGCCGGATGGCTGCCCTTTGTGCCCCGCAACGATGTAAACTTCATCGCACTCGACAATACCCTCGAGACGCGCTGCCGGCTTGTGTTCGACAATGCCGTCTCGGAGCTGAAGGGCCATCGCCTGCACCTCATCTTTGTCGAGGTCTAATTCGCGGGCAATCTGTGAATTTGACAGATTCAAGCCCATGAAATACAAGCACAAGATCCAGACCCGCAAGGGTTGATGATGGCCTTCGAAAATGGTCCCTGTCAGATCGTCGAAGTAGCGCCGGCAGGCGCTGCTTTTGGGTGGAATCGAAGCCGTGCTTGAGGCGGTGCTCGTCACCGCAAAACGGGCACCGTACCCCCTCGGGACAACGCAGTTCGCGTACTTTCCGGTAGCAATTCGCATCGTCGACCAGGTCTTGAATGTCGACGACACCACGGCCCATAACAGGTTCCATCACGAGATCGCTCTCCTCCGATGAGGGTTTCCAAACGGCCCTACGGAGGTGCGGGGCCGCTGTCTACCCACACCGAGGTTAAGCCCCAAGCGGGCACTAGTCTGGAATCCATAAAGAGCCGACGGGATAAACCCCAAAGACGCATATTGAGCATAGGAAAATACGGCAGGCAGGTACCAGGCAGATCGGTCAGACGCGGACGGGTTGTCGATGGCGAGCTTTCGTGGACATCTTTACGGCGGCGTAGTCGTGAGTGCCGCCGCCGGGCTAGGAGTGGACGGCCTTGGATGGGCGGGTCCCGATCAAATCTCTGTGCTGTTCATGCTGGGGGTGGTCGGTGGACTGCTGCCGGACATCGATGCGGACAACTCGACTCCGCTCCGTATGATGTTCATTCTGCTCGGGGTCACGGCGGCGTTTCTCGTCGCCTTTTCACTGGTGGACGGCATTGCGCCTATCGAGCGTATGGTGCTCTGGGGTGCCGTCTTCCTCCTGGTGCGTTTCGGTCTGTTCGAGATCTTTTGCCGCTTCACCGTACATCGGGGGGTCTGGCATTCTTGGCTCGCCGTGGCCTTCGTTGCCTCGGCGATGGCCAACATCGCCTACCATCTGGTCGGGGTCTCGGCTTGGGATTCCTGGTTGGCGGGTAGTTTCGTGGCACTTGGATACCTGACCCATTTGTGCCTCGACGAGATTGTCGGCGTAGATCTCCTCAACCAGCGCATGAAGCGTTCCTTCGGCACGGCCATCAAGCCCTTCAGCATCGCCTCGCCCGTCGCATCCATGACCATGTTTCTAGGCACACTCGCGCTTGTCTATCTAGCCCCGACCGTTGCGCCGGTCGTCGCGGCTATACGGGCATTGCACCTGGATTGGGTGCCGTTTTCTCTCCTGGATTCGATTTAACAGCGAGTTTCCGAACCATTACCCAAGCTCATGTTTCAACAGGGATTATCATTCGGTAGCTCGGATGAAACCGGCCGGCCGCCGACGTAGGCGGTCTTACAGGTGGTATCCTACCGGCGTTACGCGGCGATCATGAACGTCTCAGAGGCATCGGATGAGTGGGCGCAATCGATCCAACACACATCGCCAAAGGTTGGCCTATGAGGCCGCTCGTATCATGGTCGATCAAGGTATCCGGGGGTTTGACCGTGCGCGGCGTAAAGCGGCCGAGCGGGCCGGTATCGACGACCGGCGGTTGTGGCCCAAGAACGGGGAGATCCAAGAGGCCTTGTTGCAGCAACAGCGCCTGTTTCAGGGCACGAAACGGGAGAGCGAGCTTACAAGCCTGCGCCGGCAGGCCCTGGCGGCCATGGAGTCCTTCGCCGATTTTGCGCCCAGGCTCGTGGGTCCCGTGCTCGCCGGAAGCGGGGACCCGACTCAAGGCGTGCGCCTGCATCTGTTCACGGATAATCCGGAGGATGTGGTGTTCAGGTTGCTTGATCGGGGCATCCCCTGGCAAGAGATCGAGAAGGTCTTTCGCTACGGGGGCGGCCTACGCTGCACCCATCCGGTATTCGCCTTCTTGGCCGGAGACACGGCCTTCGATCTGGTGGTACTACCGATCCGAGCCCAACGCAATCCGCCGCTGGATGCGGTCGACGGCCGGCCGGAGCGGGGAGCCGGAGCCGCTGAAGTCGCACATCTGCCTTTTGTTTGCGGATGATTTCGGATACGCCCTATCGCTACAAAGATCCGAGCACAAATCGCTGGAGTCCTGGGACTTACCCTGATGCTCGGCATCGCCCGGTTCGCCTACACGCCGCTGCTTCCCCTGATGCAGGCGCAAGGGGGCTGGCGAGCGATCAGGGCGCCTGGCTCGCGGGTATCAACTATCTCGGCTATCTCGCCGGTGCGCTGATCGCGGCATCGACTTCGGACATGGTTGTGAAAGACCGTCTGTATCGGATCGGTATCTGGGTCGCGGTGCTCTCGACCACGGGCATGGCGCTGACGACCGACTGGCGACTATGGGCGGCATTTCGCTTCGTCGCCGGTCTCAGCAGTGCCGCCGGCTTGTTGCTGGGTTCGGGATTGATTCTGAATTGGCTGTTGCGCCATCACCATAAGCGTGGGCTTGGGCTTTACTTTTCCGGTATCGGCCTGGGCATCTATCTTTGTCAGTGCCCTGCTGGCCGATCTGATGGAGGGCCATTTCGATTGGCAGGCCCAGTGGTAGGGATTCGGCCTCCTCGGTCTGGTCCTGGCAGTGCCGGCCTGGGCCTTGTTGCCACGCCCGGAGAATATACGGCCTTATACCGTCAGCGGCCAGCCCCTCGAGAGCAGACCGCCATCTCCCCGGTTTCTGCGTCTCTTGTTGGCGGGGTACTTTTGTGCCGGTATCGGTTATGTGGTCAGTGCGATCTTTATCGTATCCATCGTCGAGCAACAGCCTGGTCTCGAAGACCAGGGCAACCGGGTGTTTATGCTCATCGGTCTGGCCGCCATGCCGGCCAGCTTTCTCTGGGATCGGTCAGCCTCCAAGTCCCGCTAGATTGTAGACACATTTTTTGAGCAGCCGGGCTGTTTTTGGGACCAGTTTTTCATCGCCTGAAGGGGAGGACTGTGGCGTTCTTGGTTTGGTCAGGCGATTGGGGGCGGTGCGAGGCATCTTCCACCCCCTTGCGTTGGCGCCATTTCGCAACCGTGTGACGGTTGAGGTGGTAAGCCTCGGCCAGTTCCCGGTCGCTCACCGACTCGGGCTGAGACTGTAATTCCAGGCGGATAGCCGGTGGGGTACGGGCGTTCTTGTGCAACTGGATGTTCATGGTGGGTGATTGCTATACTCAAAGCGTGATGATGTCGGACTTGTCAATCGCCGTCGCCCCACGGCTCGGCTTCCTTACCGC
>Ga0209049_1000278_pt1 | contig 10239 bp, 7 predicted proteins | sample WorMetulBAHAMAS2_FD_187398 | JGI IMG/M metagenome (GOLD analysis project Ga0209049, IMG submission 187398) | Marine gutless worms symbiont microbial communities from Max Planck institute for Marine Microbiology, Germany - Olavius ullae BAHAMAS.2... | ecosystem: Host-associated > Annelida >...
GCCTTCTTCAAATCATCCTGAAATGCCGCTAACCTACCGGCAACTTCTCTTCCCTGCTCGACATTCAGGGTCTCAATGCTCTCCCGGAACAGCGCCGATTGCTGACTCATTTCACCCTCCAGACGCTCCTCTTCCTCGACAACTTGGCGCAATCGTTCCCGAAATCCTTCCTCGGCTTCCTTCAAATCGCCTTGAAAAGCCGCTAACCTACCGGCAACTACGCTCTCCTGCTCGACATTAAAGGTCTCAAAGCCTTCCTGGAACAGCGCCAATTGCTTACTGGTCTCATCAATGCCCATGCTCAATTCCTGCAGATCGCTTTTGAAACGTTGTGTCATCGCGATTGTAAACGCATCGAATCGGGCGGTATCCTTCTCAGCCAGGTTCGCGAACTTCTCCTTAACATCCGTGAGGCGAGATCCAACTTCGTCGACATAGCTTGATTCATTACTCAGCCTCGTTAGATTTTCATCAACCCGGAGAGCCAAATCGTTCAGATCTGTCAGAGCGCGCTCATGATCCTCAATCCGCTCCACACGACCTTCCAATTCTTCCGCCCACTTCATAATTTCCACGCGGGCGGCTTCTGCCCTGGCCAGGATTTCCCGATTCGTTTTCTCCCGAACCTCCAGATCAACTGCCAGATCCTTCAGAGTGAGTTCCCTGTCGCGAACGATGATGTCCAAATCGTTCTTGGATTTCTCGGCGTATTTGCGCACTTTCTCCAAGGAACGGCCGGTTCGGTCCAAACGGCGGAATAGAAACAACGCGATGAGGACAATGAGAATAACGAGGATGTCACCACCATCGAAGTTGAATGTCATTTTTTCACCTCGAAGAGTATGCGTTCTGCCAGATCCTGGAAATTGGCGTAGCTAGTAACTCCCTGAGGCACATGACGAGTGACAGGGCCTACCAGTGCACCTCTCATTCCGGCATTTTCGGCTCCACGCACATCATAGTGGAATTTGTTACCGATGTAGAGTATTTCTTCAGGCAATACGCCCAGTTTCCTGGCCATCAGCAAAAACGGCTCGGGACGGGGTTTGAGTCGAAGGGTTTCGGGATAGCCCAATGCGACGTCGAAAAGGTCGTCCAAACCGAAGATCTGGAGCTTTCGCCCAATGGGAAAATCTGAAAGAGCCGCTATTTTCAATCCGGCTTTCTTGAGAGAAATAAGTGACTCTCGAACCCCCTTATACGTTTTCAGCCTCCGAAGACATTTCTCCAAACCCGAATAAATGATACCTCGTCGAATTCTCTCTGCCCTCTCTGGACTGCACCGAAGTTGTTGTGCGAATACCCCAATCTCAGTCTCACTGGCATCGCCGGCCATGGCCTGATCCTCTTCCTGCTCTCTCATGATCCGACGAGTTCGGGAAAAGGCGGAAATAGCCCGAATATGTCGGATTATATACAGGATAGATCGCCAAAAAGCCCGATTGTTGGGATAGAGAGTTCCATCGACGTCAAAACCCACTGCTCGAAGCACCATACACTACATTACCCCTAGGAATTGAGGTATAGCAAGTTGAGAAGGCTTCAACTTTCAGTTCAGGGAATGGCTTCGGCAAGTGGAGAGGGAACGAAATCCGGTGCTACATCTATGCGTGTAAGGTGAACCATTATCTCAGGAACAAGGGCGCGCCCTTGCTTGTCGCGTCCGAGCCTGGCATAGCGCATGGCGTTAGTCCTTATTGTTTCGATGAATTGGGACTTCGTACCGGTTTGAGAATCTCTAAGGAGTGTTTCGGCAACATCACCAACATCCAGCACAGTCGCATGGAATCGGCCGCGCTCATCTCCCCTTGCCCCATCGGAAAACCATGGGGCCAATATGGAGACATGCCAATACTGATGCAGCGGAATGGGCTCAGGATCGGCTGCGGTGGGCTCAGGCACGAAGCGGGAATTGAATGCCGCTAGGTACACGGCACCTGGACGCGAAGATGCCAGCTGAAAGAGGGCGCTTTGAATGTCATCCAGATTATAACCCCTATCCCGAATGTAGGGAATACCCATTAACTCACCGGTGTCCAACAGCGTGATTTCTTCGACGCTGAGTGCTCGTCCCAACCTGGTTTCTTCAACGATGCGCGCGAGATTTCGATTCCAGTCTAGTCCGAAGTAGGGATCACGAAGCAAAAAATCGAGCTTCTTGCGGGCCTCATCACCTGTCGCAGAACGAGTTTCACTCCAGGGATTGCGGTTGCCACGAGAACTTGGTTGGCGCAGCTCATCGATATCGAGATATCCGGGATAACCACTCCAGGCGGAATACAAACCGTCCACCACCCATTTCACATATCCTGAACAATTCAAGCCGGTCTTACCGGATTCCAGCGTAGCGCCATTCCCGGTGGGCTCTCCAACACCAATGAGTTCTCCAGTTTCAATCAGAACATTCAATCCTGCCCCGTTGATGGCCCCATCAGCAAGCTCTGTGATAGCCGATTGATAACGGCTAAGCTGGTTCACCATGTTCTCTACATTCCTATATCCTCTGGAATCCGGATTGGGGAATATCATTTCCCAGTTTACAGATCTTTCGGTTGAGCTAACGATGCGTGCGACGGGGGCGAAAATGAGCTTCTCGAAGGGGAGTGGTATGATAACGTCATCGCCCAGCTGCCGGCCGTACACATGGATATCTAAACTGCTACGATTGTTGCCCTTGGGAAATAATCGAATGAAACTGAGCTCGTCGTCCTGAAGAAATACCTTTGCCTGAAGCAAGGAACCGCTAAGGAGGTCTTTTTTGATAATCCACGTGCCGCGACCCCATAAGGGATAGCTCTCATGAGGTTCGTTGCCCCGTTGATTGCGAAAAATATAGTATAAATCCGTAAGGGTCTTTCTCAATTCGAATTGTACCAATCTGCCATCGGAAACCTGTCTGTTCAGCATGAATGGCGTTTCGGTATCTTCGTGACTCAACTGGGCAAAGGTATCAAACAGTAGCCGCCTTGTTTCGTCATTTTCCGGGAAAGCCGCGTTTTCCAACAGTTTTCGAGATGAAACCATGCGGGTTTCATCGGCTGAGAGTATTGGGGTATTCAGGATGAACACCATCAGGATTGTGAATAATCCAACACATCGATGGTTCATTTCTTGCCCTCCCGTAAGTACATCTCAATGGGAACCATGCTGAATCCGAATTCCCGGCGAATCTGATTGATAAGATATCTACGGTACGCATCGGGAAAGCCCGCCGTGCGATTGACAAACGCTACGAAGCGTACCGGTTTCACCGAAACCTGAGTGACATAGCGAACTTTGAAGGGTCGTCCCCTCCTCGTAGGCGGCGGGGTTAAACCCAGCCACTCGCTCACCGCGCGATTCAATTCACCTGTTTCCACCCTATGGTTCTGCTGATCGTCCGCCTTGAGAATGAGATCGAGCAAGGCGCTTATGCCATAACCTTCCAGAGCCGAAATGGGTGTGATCGGTGCCCAATCGAGTATCGGAAACTGAAAACGCATCTTGTCGATCGCCTTCTTCAAGCGATCGGGGTCCGGCCTCTCCTCATCCCATTTGTTCAAAGCCATTACAACCGCCTTCTCTTTCTTAACGGCCTGTGCCGCGATTTTCTTATCCTGATCGGAAAGACCTTCGTCGGCGTCGATTAACAACACGGTTACATCGGCCTCAAACATCGCTCTGATGGCCCGATTTACCGAATAATACTCAATGTTCCCATCTACCTTCGATTTTCGCCTTATTCCCGCAGTATCAACAATTCTCAGTGACCTGTTAAGATGATGGGAGGAAAGTACGACAGTATCCCGGGTGGTTCCAGCTATTTCCGATACCAGCGATCTATTTGTCCCCGACAGCATATTGGCCAGCGTGGATTTACCCACATTGGGTTTACCGACCAGGGCAAGCGCCAAACCGCGGCCGGAACCATGAGCCTTCTCAACTCGTTCCAGAGTATCATAGGGGGAAAACAGCTCCATGAGCTTGCTTCGTATGCGCTCACAGAGCAATCCGATATTGCGGCCATGTTCCGACGAAATCGGTATGGGATCTCCCAAGCCAAGCGAATACAATTCCGCGGCAAGATAGTCTTTCTCAGGTGTATCAGATTTATTGGCTATGAGAATCACCTTGGCGGATTGGCTGCGCAGGATTTCCACAAGGTGATGATCTTCTGCAGTGAGCTTTCCAATATCCACCAGGAAAAGGATCAAATCCGCGTCCTTTAGCGACAGAAGCGCGCGATATGTAACAATGTCATCGAATGAATCATCGAAATCCACCTTCACTCCACCGGTGTCGATGAGCGTTATCACTATACCCGCAAGGGTGCACTGTTCCTCCAGTGAATCACGAGTAACACCGGGGGTAGGATCCGTAATGGCCCTCCTGTGGCCGTAGAGTCGATTGAAGAGCGTCGATTTCCCTACGTTTGGACGCCCCGCGATAACGAGTCTCGGAGGTTTCTGTGGCTCAATCACCTTCCTTGTCCTCCAGCCAATTACTCAAATGGATCTCTTCTGCCGGTATACGCTTCATCATTCTGTTTATAAAACATCGTATTCATCAACACCAGCCAATCTGTTTTGACAGGTGGGGTAGACTCGCTGGTCGAATTTCCTATAAAGTGTATAAGGGTCTATGAGTTCTTCCAATTCGAAACGAAAATCGGCTCAGTCTAGGCCGAGATCCCAGCGCAAAACTCATAAGAGCGGCCAAGGCGACCCACGCCGCCGCCCCGGCAAAAAAGACCGTGGCACCATCATCCTCGGCATTTCCGCCCTCGTGCTGTTTCTCTTGATCGTACTATTCATGGATCGGCGAATAATAGAACGTATATACCCGGGTATTGCAAAAGCCTCTGACAACAGTGCCCACCCACCGGAAATACGGCGGACTGAGGACGATGCTTCAGAAATCAACGGGGCAGTGGCGGATGAACTCGGTATCCCCCATGAACCCGCAGCCAACTCGGCCGTTTCGGTGGAATCAACAGCCAAGACCGACGCATCAGGCGAAACGACGGCCCGCCTTTTCTTCATTCGGGTGAGTGATGAAGGCAAAATCAGTGTTAATAGCGTGCTAAGGCCCCTTGCCCAAACCGGTTCTCCCCTCACATCTTCAATTCGAGCACTTATCGATGGCCCCCGTCCGGGTGAGCTTTCCAATGATATTCTATCGCTGATACCAGATGGCTCCACCCTCATCGGAGCACGGATTGAGGGTAGTATAGCGTTTCTGGATTTCAACGAGCAATTTCGATTCAATGCCCTCGGTCTGGAAGGATACAGAGCCCAGGTCGAACAGGTGGTGTACACAGCCACAGAATTTCCATCGGTGGATAAGGTTCAGATTCTCATCGAAGGTCAGCGAGTCGACTATCTAGGAGGTGAGGGATTTTGGGTTGGAGGACCCCTGGGCCGGGATGATTTCTAGAATTTTCCGAAGTTAAACATCGACGTGATCCGCCTCATCCAATGCCCGATTGATCTCTGCGTCGACGTACTGTGAATTCTCAGCTTCCTGTCTTGAGAGAAGCAGAAAAAATTCCGCGTTGCCCTTCCTACCCCTCATCAATGACGCGGCGGCATCCAGAACATGCACCCCCTCAGAAATCAAATCCGCCCGCAAAGCCTTTAACACGGCATCCCTGTCAGCTCGGTTTCGGACTATGCCATCAAAACCGGCTACATCGGGCCGCTCGAACTGCGGCTTCACGAGGACGAGAATCCGTTTACCATCGATAAGTGACAGAAGCCGAGACGCCGCTTTACGGAGTGATCGGAAAGAAAGATCGGCAACGGCAAAAAACGGAGGGGGATTCAGCTCGGTTGGATCGATATCCATCAGATTTGTTCTTTCTCGAACAGTCACCCGCTCATCCGACCGAAGCTTCCAGGCCAACTGATTATAGCCAACATCCACCGCGTACACATGCCCGGCTCCCCGCGACAACAGACAATCGGTGAATCCCCCGGTTGATGCACCGGCATCCAGACAAACCCAATCTGTCGGATCGATGCCAAACCGGTCCAATGCGCCTTCGAGTTTGTATCCTCCACGACTGACAAATCGTTCACTAACCCAATGAATATCGGAATCCTGCCTTATCAGGGATTTAGGCTTCCTCAGCCTCTCCCCATTAACAAGAATTTCCCCGCAAATAACTGCTGCGAAGAGCCGCTCCCCTTCCACTTCAGGATAGATCTCTGATAATAGGCGGCTGAGTGGAACTCGGCCTGTTCGACTATCCGAAGCCATGCGAGGTCCTACAGCGCATCGGGCACTCGTAAAACCCGTTCAATGGCAGTGGCCCGGCCGGAACCCGTCTCGATTTCCATGATAACGCCTTGGAGGCAGGCTGGTTCATCATGAACTTCCATTCTGATGGGCAATTGAGTGAGTGAGCGCCGAATCGAGAGCTCTGGGCAAGTACCAATGACGCTTCCCATCGGCCCACACATGCCCAGATCGGTAATTACTGCTGTTCCACCCGATGTAATGCGTTCATCTGTTGTGGCCACATGGGTGTGGGTGCCCAAGACGGCGCTCACCCGCCCATCGAGATGGAATGAGAGGGCCTCCTTCTCCCGAACATCTTCCGCGTGAAAATCCACAATGACGCAGCGTGTTTTCTTCCGAAGACGGCCGAGCGATTTCGTTCCAACTCTGAATGGACAATCGACCGCGGTTCCCATTCGTTCCCTGCCCTGAAGATTGAGAAACGCCACTGAAACCCCCTCGGTCTCAACGATAACCGAGCCATGGCCCGGAACACCTTGAGGATAGTTTTCGGGACGCAGGAGTCGCCGATCGGCATCCAGCGCGGGATAAATCTCCTGCCTCTGCCAGATATGATTGCCACTCGTTATAACCGACACGCCCATGTCGAAAACGCGATCCTTATCCTCCGGGGTTAGGCCAAAGCCCCCTGCCAGGTTTTCTCCATTGACGGCAATGAGCTGTGCGCGCGTATCCTTAATCAGCTCTGAAAGGCCGATGAAGAGCGCTCGCAGTCCCTGACGACCCACCACATCACCGAGAAAAAGAACTCTGATGCTATGCAAGCTCTTCGCTCCTCACGGGAAACACATCGCCTGAGAATAGGGATTCTAACCGACATTCTTGCCGACCCTCAAACCGATCGGCCCATTCATTATCGCGCGTATTCAACCACACGGGTTTCCCTGATAATTGTTACACGGATGCGGCCTGGGAATTTCAACTGCTCCTCGATATTCTTGGCAATGTCCTTTGCCAGTTGTCTTGATTGAGCGTCGTTCACGGCTTCATGGTTCACCATGATGCGTAATTCCCGTCCTGCCTGGATAGCGAATACCTTGTCCACGCCATGGTGTGCCAACGCAATTTTCTCCAGGTTTTCGAGCCTCTTGATATAATTGTCCAACGATTCACGGCGGGCGCCCGGTCGAGCGGCGGAAATCGCATCAGCCAACTGGACGATAACGCCCTCAGGTGAGATGATTTCCTCGTCGTCATGATGCGCCGCTATGGCATTCACCACCCTAGGATCTTCTCCCATTCTGCGCGCAAGCTCGGCGCCAACTTCAGCATGGCCACCCTCTGTGTCGGTTTCCAAGCCCTTGCCGATGTCATGAAGCAGTGCACCCCGTCTAGCAATGGCAACATCAACACCCACCTCGCTGGCAATCATACCAGCAAGAATGGCCACTTCCTTGGAATGAGCCAGAACATTCTGTCCATAACTCGTACGGAAATGCAGTCTCCCAAGGGCACGAATGCCTTCCGGCCGTATGTTGTGAATACCGAGGTCGAAGAGAACCTGTTCCCCCTCTTCGAAGATAACCTGACTAATCTCCTTGGCGACTTTCTGCACAATCTCTTCAATGCGTGTTGGATGGATTCTTCCATCCTGAATAAGTCTTTCCAATGCTGTTTCCGCGATGGATTTACGAATAGGATCGAAACAAGAAATAACAACCGCCTCAGGTGTATCATCAATAATGATATCAACGCCCGTGAGCGTTTCCAGCGTGCGTATATTCCGGCCTTCCCGACCAATAATACGTCCTTTCATCTCGTCATTCGGCAGACTAACTGAAGTAACCGTGTTCTCGGTCGTTACTTCCGTAGCTAATCGCTGAACAGTTGTGATGAGAATATCTCTGGCTCTCTTCTCTGCGGAAAGCTGAGCTTCTTGTTCTATTTTATTCATCAAAGCCTGTGCATCGTGCTTTGCCTCATTCTCGAGACCCTGTATCAGGATCCTCTTTGCTTCCTCGGCGGTAAGTCCGGAAATTCTCTCCAGTTCAGATTGCCAACGACGTTCTTCTTCAGACAGTACCATTTCCCTGTTGTTGATTTCTTCCTGTCTTCGATTGAGCTTGGAATGACGACGATCAAGCTCTGAATTTTTTCTGTCGAGATTGTCCTCTTTCTGCTGAATTCGTTTCTCATATCGCTGAACTTCAGTTCTTTGTTCTCGTATTTCCCGTTCGAAATCACGGCGTTCCTCAAGTATTTCATCTTGAGCACTAAGAAGAATTTCCTTCTTGGCGTTTTCCGCCTGAGCCTCGGCTGTTTCTTTCAGCCTGAGTGCTTGTTGTTCTGACGAAGAATGTTGGTATTTGGCGATAATCCATCGGGTAAGCCACCCGATCAAAGCGCCGCCGAGGGGTAGTAAAATCAATAAAACGATGTTCAACAAGAACCCCCCTAGTGTGTACTTAACTCATAATTATACACTCGACTACCTGAATGTTCAAGTAGCGGCATCTTCTTGGAAGAAGTGAGAAATGAAGCTATTGCCCGTGAAATAAGAAATTACCGCACAGTTCGGAAGCCAGTCAATACTGAAATCGGATCTTCCGGGAATTTCTTGAAACCAAGGAAAAGATAGGATTGGGAGCTGTGATAGACTGCGGGAATCAAGATGGCCGACTTGACATACTTGAACTCATTGTGCTTAACTTTATCAGCATATAGTGAGCTCGCGAGGTTGGAGACAAGTACAATCTTCCGTTCACTGAACCATTCGCTCCATGCCGGTTCATCGCGGGTGATAGAGAGGGAGGTGGCGCTTCTTTCGCTCAAACCAACAGAATAGTCTGTCTCAAGCCCTTTGTGAGATCCCGCGAGGAGAGCTCCACAGATCGCGTTGTACTCCTTTGAGAGTTTCATCAGCGATTTATAGACTCCTGTTGCGCCTTTTTTGAATCCCCGAAGGTAGCGATCGTAGTTCAGCCCATCGGCGGACCATGTAAGCGCTTTTGCTTCGTCATCAAACCGAAAATCATCGTTCTCGGATCCCACACCCGGAAGGAGTCCTGTCGTTCTCGTCTTAACCAACGACTCCATGGATTCGCTGCTATCTTCGTTCTCAACTTCCGCATGTTCATCTCCAATATCCGGGTGTGCCAATTGTTGACTGATCATCTCGACGTCAAGAAACTGAACCGTATTATCTGAAGCCGTTCCTGAATCATCGGCTGCTTCGACCAATTCCTCAAGCTCCTCAAGCTCTTCAAATTCTTCACCCTGATTATTGGGATCTTTGAGATCAGCGGCCTCATCAGTTTTCATGTTTATCTCCTCAGGCTCATCGAAATCTTGGTTGAGCATATAGGGCCTGTACTGGCTGACGTTGTCGATTTCCACGAGTTCTCTCGAATCATCAGAGAGTACAACGGGGAGAATTTCAAGAACATCTTCTTTGTTCTTTTCAATGAATTCCAGTGAGCCAAGGGCATCCTCCTTGCTAATAAAGCCGGTGTCGGGTAGATCGATGGCATCTGATAGTCCCTCTGCTTCGTCTACGGCAGCATCGGCGAGCTCTTCGAGCTCGGTGAGTCCTTCTGCTTCGGCTACGGCATCGGCGGGCTCTTCGAGCTCGGTGAGTTCTCCTGCTTCGGCCGCGGCATCGGCGAGCTCTTCGAGCTCGGTGAGTCCTTCTGCTTCGGCCGCGGCATCGGCGAGCTCTTCGAGCTCGGTGAGTTCTCCTGCTTCGGCCGCGGCATCGGCGAGCTCTTCGAGCTCGGTGAGTTCTTCTGCTTCGGCATCGGCGAGCTCTTCGAGCTCGGTGAGTTCTTCTTCTGCTTCGACCGCGGCATCGGCGAGCTCTTCGAGCTCGGTGAGTTCTCCTGCTTCGGCCGCGGCATCGGCGAGCTCTTCGAGCTCGGTGAGTTCTTCTTCTGCTTCGACCGCGGCATCGGCGAGCTCTTCGAGCTCGGTGAGTTCTCCTGCTTCGGCCGCGGCATCGGCGAGCTCTTCGAGCTCGGT
>Ga0209049_1000279_pt1 | contig 10225 bp, 6 predicted proteins | sample WorMetulBAHAMAS2_FD_187398 | JGI IMG/M metagenome (GOLD analysis project Ga0209049, IMG submission 187398) | Marine gutless worms symbiont microbial communities from Max Planck institute for Marine Microbiology, Germany - Olavius ullae BAHAMAS.2... | ecosystem: Host-associated > Annelida >...
GGTTGGGGTTGGGGGTGAACCCCTGCGTTCATTGCAAAATTTAGTAGAAACTACACCGTGTCCAGAAAAAAAGAGACCAAAATGTTTTCTGTAATATCTCCTACAAAACTCGGGCAATTGTGATGAAATTTGGCATACAGTTTCCTGAATAAATTTGCTGCAACGTGATGTAAGCGTTTTCCACCTCACCTGAATAATGTCTCTACACTACTTTGTGAAACTCGAAATGCTCATCGCGCGCGTGCTACAATTGCATTGTTAGATAGGGAAACACCAGAATTTATCCTACCTCAACTGTGGTCTCCAAAGTCGCAAAATTTGAATGCAGTTGATAACAGCGTGTGGAAAATATTGCAAGAAGGTGTACAAAACATGCGTCACTGATCTGGAGCTATCGATGACGCCGCTGACGGAAGGCTGCCACAATGACGACGTGATTCAGCTTGTTCCGCTCCATTCTCAGTCGCTGTTTCAGTTCGTCTAGATCAGTGATGCATATTTTTTACATCTACTCTTGCGATATTTCTCACACTCTGTAATCAACTGGATTCAAATCTGGCGAATTTGGAGGCCACAGTTGCGGTGGGATAAATTCTGGAGTTTCTTTCTGTATCACCTCAATGGTAGCACGCGTGCAGTGAGCATTTCAAGTTTTACAAGGTAGTGTAGAGACACTATTCAGGTGAGGTGGAAAATGTTTAAATCATTTTATAGCAAATTTATTCTGGAAACCGTATATCAAATTTTATGAGAATTGCCCGAGGTTTGTCTGAGATATTCCCAAAAACATTTTGGTCTCTTTTTTTCCGGAAACACTGTATATTCAAAATGTCCACCGTTGGCTGACACACATGCCTGCAGTTGCTTGCGGTAGTCTTTCACAGCGTTGTCAATGACTTTCTCCAGTAAGGCAGACACAATCAACTGAATTGCTTCTTTAAACTCGGGAACTGTTCTTGGCTTCGGTTGCAGCTTGTGATAAGACTCCAGCGTTGCCCTTAAACCTGATAATCCAGTGGATTGAGGTCGGGTGAACTGGGGGCCAATCATCATTGACGATGAAGTCACGGCAATTTGACTTGGTAAAACTCGACACTTGAAATGGTAAAAATGATAGGTAATCCTAGAAAAATTAATGCCATTTTGTTAAATATTGAGATAAATCAACCGGAACTGGTAGTTAGCTATTGATATGAACTGGCAACAAATCAGCAAAATTTCACGGAAATACACTGAGCCTAAGTGAAAATTTCGCAAAAAGTTGTAGGGGGCTACTTTTTTGACTCACACTGTAGGTGGCGCTGGTCTTTTATGTTTTAGTTTTCGAAATACTGTCAGTGATGAAGCAGATGTAATGTCATGCGGAAGACTGTTCCACAGCTTTGAACCAACAGAAGCAAATGATCGTTCACCAACTGTGACAAGATGTGACGGTCGGACAGTAAGTTGGTGGGAAGTTGACGACCGAAGACGACTCCGAGACGGCATGTCAGTAACGCGACTCAGCTGATCAGAAAGGTAGCGAGGCGCAGTTCCGTAAAGAGCTCGGTATACAGTGACCGAAAGTTTGAACCTAATTCTCTCTGGAACACGTAACCAGTGGAAACTGACAAGAGTGTCTGTGATGTGAGCCGAGCGACAAAGACCAGCGATTGATCGAGCTGCAGATAGCGTTGAGCACGGACTGCAGGCGATTAAGTAAGTTGGCAGGAATGCCGGAAATGACGTCATATGTTTGACCGTTACCGCTGCTCAGTGGAATCTTGATATTATGCTTTGATACAAGATTTGTGTTCAGCTTCACAGCTCTGCATAAGCTGAGTAGTAGCCAACTTTTTAGATCAACAAACCAAACCGAAAACTAACGAAACGAATGGGTACTAGAGACAGCTGGGGTGTCAAGAAGTCTACTTGTGTCTGTGAAAGAAATGAAACTGGCATACTATGGGCATATATAGAGAAAGAAAGGGGACTGCCTGGAGAAGGAATTAATACAAGGTACAACCCCAGGCTCCCGTACTCGAGGTAGACCCAAGATGACATGGATAGACAACATAAAATCGTGGACTGGGTTGTCACTGACAGAACTAACAAGGAAGGTGGAAGACAGACATCAATAGAGAAAGATTGTTCATGGTGTGGCCAACCCTCGTAACGAGGATGGCTAAAGGCAGGCAACGAAACGAACTGAAAAGAAATAGGCCTACACTGAATCGCTCGAGAGTCGGGAAGGCAGCCCAGGGAGAAATGGAAATCGTATGTGAATTGGCAAGAGAGGTAAGATTTATGCCTGAAGTAGAGATTGAAGGCTTAACGTGAATAGAAATTGAATTACTTGAAAGCAATACACAGCATATTAACATTACGGAAAAACGTTGTAAGTTCTCTTGCTGTAAAATAATGAAGTTTTTTTCTAAAATTATATCAGAAGCAGCCGTTGTGTAGTATATACGGGCACAGCGGCAAGAATAGTATGAGGTCGCCAAAAAGCATCGATATCAAATATATAAAACTATTCAAACAATATTGCACAGTCGGCAAGTAAAGCATAATATCAAGTGTCACTTATTGTCATCTGGCGAGTCAGCGATCTACTCTAGATACTCGTGTGCAGCCGATCCTGTGGTTTATGAAGTGCTGCTCATGTCATCGTGCTCATCGGGCAGTGAAAGTTCGTTCAGACGTGCAGCATTGAGTGCCTCGTTATTTGCAGCATCCGGTCCTGTGTTGTCGACTTCTTGGCTCACATCTGCTCTGTTACCACTCAAACTGGCATAGACGGACGGTGTTGGTGGTTGACGTAGAGTCTTCAGTACGGAAGGGTCAAGTCCCTGGTAGTCGCCAGGCCTCGACTGCACTGCGCCGTCGTCGTGTGCAGCCGATCCTGCGGTTTGTGAAGTACTGCGGATGACAGCGTCTTTACGAGGCAGCAAACTTGTTAGATCGAGACCTTCGGTATTGTGCGGATTTGCACCGTCAGCTTCTGCGTTGCTGACATCCTGGCTCATAACTGGTACAGTAGGAATCAAACTGGCATAGACGGACGGTGCTGGCGGTTGACGTAGAGTCTCCAGTACGGAAGGGTCAAGTCCCTGGTAGTCGCAAGGTCTCGATTGCACTGCGCCGTCGTCGTGTGCAGCCGATCCTGCGGTATGGCATGAAGCTTGCCAGATCAAGACCTCCGACATTGTGCGGATTCGCACCGTCAGGTTCTGTGTTGTTGGCATTCTGGTTCATAACTGGTACGTTAGGACTCAAACTGGCGTAGACGGACGGTGCTGGCGGTTGACGCAGTCTCTCCAATACGGACGGGTCAAGTCGCTGGTAGTTGTCATATGATGTCTGACGCTGTTCCACTGCACCTTCGTTCACTGCCGACAGTTCATCCATTTCGATGTAGTTGTAGTAGTCATATTCGGATGGGATTCTCGCTGCTTCGCCGCCGGTGATGACGCTGCTGCTGATGCCCGAATAGTGTTCATCATCGTCGAATGACGTTGAACTCCATGTCTGGAACGTTGCTGATAACAAAATTTCAACATAACTTAACATTTTGATTACGACAGAACACATTATAATACCAGTCTCAGTTGCTGGACGGCCACATCTAGGGAACAACTTAACAAGTACCTCTACGCCTATCTGAATCTGAACTTACCCTCTTGCAGTTCCGCCAGTTCCCCTAAAGACTATTGCTCTTACAGCGCATTATAAGTATACTTACTTATTTACTTACTTACCAACCATGCAGTGAAAACAGTTCCTGCGACAGAGACAGTTCGATAGACTCAATTATCGGAAGGCGAGCCATGACATTTTTGCACCTGCACAGCATCTCTTTCGCAACTGTGTGATATTCGAGTGACATCATTTATTGCAGCTATTACGGGGTGGGCTGCAGCGGGGAACTAGCAAGACTACATTATTGAGACTTCGGCAGATCTTTTAATCTCAATACAACTTTCAAGCTCTTTGAGTCATGCACAAACAGCGAGTCAACAGCCGAGTCCCACCCAGATACACGCCAACATCGATATATAAAGGCCAACGACGTGGGCTCTAGCGCGGAGAGAGAGAACACGTGACTAGGCATGCAACGGACAAATCGAATACTTAATACCCATTCGAGTTCAATGCAACGCAATGTCATCGAAACGATACTGAATACTTTGCACACCGAATTCGGTTTGATGGGAGCAACTACTCTAAACGAGCACGTGCCTGGTCACGCGGCCGACTGCTCGCGTCCGCAAAGTCACCTTCCCATGACTTTGCACGTATCCCGGTCAGTTTTCCAGACAGTGCTTAGCGATTTACTACTCTGGAGTCCGACTCCTGCCAGACGCCAGGTGCTTGACTGAGGTAATCTGTAACTGACAGTGCGTCTACAATAAGCTAAAGCATACAGCGAAATGTCTAGTAGATACTCAGATGACAACGTAATGCATAACCAAATAAATAGATCAAAACAACACAACACTCACTAGCACACGTTCATACTTGTTCTCTTCGCATTTCCTGACGAAAATGACATAATTTGAGTCACACAGTTACCTCCCTCTTTCGAAATTATAGAACCACCCTGTATTGTAGTACGTACTAACCATTGCGTCTATATCTCATCAGCAGTACACTGCAGACGATGATGATTATGATGCAGAGAACAGCGAACAACACCGCGAATCCCGCACTGACGTAGTGCAGCATCACGTTGCTAGGTGGCGCCACTTTGCCAACATCGTCTACAAAAAAGCTAGCAAACTTACGATATGGAGTAATAATTTATCAGGCACATGCCAATACATTATACACATTAGCACCAAAATAGCAATACTTACAAATAACTAGTCCATAGCAGTAGTAGTAATTTTGACGACGAAGTATCATAGCTCTTTTATTGCGGGTTTCGAGTAGGAAGTTTGACTTGGGTCCACCATCTCTTCTCTCTCAAACAGTTCAATAAAGATTGATTGAATGAAGAAGAAGATCAAGCGTAACCAATACTATAAACTTCAAGACCAAGATAAAGACAGTGACTCAAGTGTTCCAACATCAAGCCCAAAACCAAGACCATGACAAAGACGACGACCAAGACAATGGCCATGACCATGAACCAGACAAAGACTGACCATGAACCATGACCGTGACCATGACCATGACAAACGACAAATGACCAATGACCAATGACCAAAGGAATGTGCTAAGATTTATCATACAATTGAAAAGCCGATTACATCAGCTTGGTCTATCCCACAATCAAACAGAAAAGCTAAAAGAGAGAAAGCAAAAGAAAATACAGACGAGCTTATTAAGTCCAGAAATAGTGATAGAATCCGTGAGATAAGTCCGAAAAGGTAATGAAAACTACGCTGGGGGGGATTTATGGAAAAGGTAAGTTTTGAGTCTGGAGTGGAAGAGAGAAGGAGTGATACGTAGCGAAAGTGGTAATGATGATGGTGAACTGATGCATGTAAGATCAGATGACAGTGACAGGGACTCATCATCAACAGGTTGACGAAGTTCCTTAGAAAGTTTATTCCAGAGACGAAGTGAGGCATAGCGGAAAGAGCGGTTGTTAACATTCAAAGAGGAATATAAAGGTGGACGAGCAAGAGTGACAACATCAGAGGAACGAGTGCTGTGATGAGATTGAAGAGAGATAAGATCATACGGATATGAAGGTTGGGTGGTGGAAAGGACTTTGTAAGTAAGAGAAAGTATCTTATAGTCTATTCGTTCTTTAATTTTAAGCCAGTGTAAAGATTGGAGAGAAGGGCTTATATATGGGAGTAATTAGGGGCTCTTGTTAGGAGTACCTGTCGGGGGACTTTTACCCTGAGGGTGTATTGCCTGTACGCGCTGGCCTGGTTAGAATACACCGTCACGGATCACTGCCACTAGTCTCCTGTGCGCCTACGTGTCTCGCTTACGTGTCTCGACGTCCGACCGTCAACTGTCGTGGCGCGAACTATGGTCGTGGCTAGCTTGCCGCGCTGCAGGGCCACTGACTCCTCTGCTATATCTCAGTGAGTTGAGTAGTACTGGATAACTTGCAGCTTTTGTTAGAGGTTTAAGCTGAACGTTTTCCGGAGCTCGCTAAACGCTTTAAGACTGCAGAGAACGTTGTGAGCCAACAAGACGTCAGTCTGAGCAAACTTTCCGATCCAGTTCTGTGTCAGGTGGGTGATCGAACGATACTCCTGACGAGACCGCAGTGTGCATCGTTCCGGCAGGACGAACGACGACACCGACGGTGCTGCACGTCAACCGAGTTGGACGCTGAAGTGGATGCCGGCCCAGTACCTTCCGGACGCGGTCCGACGGGCTGTCCCGACGCCGACGAGACGTTCCGAGCGACACGCCAGCCGCGTTGCCAGCTCCGACGTCAGACCGTTTGCAGCAACGGGCCAGCCCCGTTGCCAACACCGCCGTCAGTCCGACTTTCCGCCGCGCGTCCGAAGCCGTCTCCGCTGTTTGGTGACATTTTACCCTTTATGTTCGTCCCCCTTCTGTTGAACACTTTTAGTTACTCAACCATAGTCTCTCCCTCACCGTCGTATCCCTAGACTTCGTTAGTTAGTTTCCTCCTGTGGTACTGTTAGGACTTCAGTTAGCCAGTTTCGTCTTCTACAAGCCGTATTTTGTGTTATTCTGTTGTCCCTGGATTCTCTGTATGTTTTCCTGCTTGTATTTTGTGTTATAGTAAATAATTTAACCTTACTTTGAGTTGTCAGTTTTGTATAATCGGGGACTAGTGTTTTAGGGGATAAGGAGGACGTAACACTCTGACACGGCACGAGCAAGAAAATTTTGGACGAGTTGAAGACGGTTTAGTTGAGATTCACGTAGACCACAGTAAAGTGAGTTGAAGTAGTCAAGCTTGGAGTGAACGATGGAGGTAGCGATAGTGCTGACTGTTTTGAGATCAAGATATGGACGTATGCAGCGAAGTTGACGAATATGTAAGTAGCAGGATTTAGAAAGAGGAGATATCTGATCAGCGAAAATGAGATGTTCATCAAAACTGAAGTCAAGATTACGAGCAGAGTAGACGGTAGCTAGTGAGCAGGAGTTAATTTCAGCCAGTTGCTGTTTGACTTTGACCATGAGCAAGACAAAAACCAAGACCAAGCACCATTACCAAGACCATGGCCAAGCCTCGTCAATCCCAAGACCTAAACCTCAGTCTACCTACTCATAAAATATTTCAGCAGATAAACATTGTTTACATTGTACATGTAGCGGTGCTGATTTCCACAGTTGAACGTCATCTGGTGCATTGTCTACGTCACGCCATAAACGCTCAGAACCCGTAGAAATGAACTTGGCAGAGCAGTTAATGACAATGCCGTTGATGTCTGGCGTGGCGCTGAAAAACTTCGTGTATTTAATGCCAGCTGGAGTTTCCTCTGTCTCTTCCGTTTGACCGAGTATGTTCGGCAGACATTTTACTTGCGGAATCCAGCTATGTGAGTATAGACAAGAGACTCCACAGTTGACTCTTAAGTTATCAGTGTCTGTCACTGTCGCTAGATCAGACGACGTGACGTTCACCGAGCAGAACTCCGCAGCTTATGCAAACAAAACACCACACAGAAATATGCTTATCAACAATCTTGGCGTCAGCCGGACCCACAGGAGCACGAGCATATCACCCGCGCATATTTTTGGCTAAAGGTCGATACCCTTCCGCCCATAATAAAATACAATTTGGCAAGAAATCCGATCCAAAGGTCATATAAGAAGCCATCTTTATGCTGTCAGATCGCATAATATTATGTCTTGGCTACTGGGGTCGGGGTTCTAGTGCTGTAGTGCTAGTGCTTATTGCTCTCCCTAACAATTGTGCAGTTAATAGGTCTATAACTATTGCCTCGTCCCTTTAGCCTCTTATACTGTTTCGTCCCAGGTCAAGAACATTCCTACGTTTTTGCGTTGGTTTGTATCTTTGACATTTCTCACGTATAAATTAAAATCAATGGCAGCGTCTTGTGACTTCAATAATTTGTTTCGAGCACTTACAGTACTTCAAGTTATGTGAGCCAGAAGTCACGTTGAAAAGTGGTGTTGGCCTACTGGTGTTGTATTCATGCTTGTTAAAAAGAGCACTCGCAGAGCGAAGAGCTTTGCTAAGTTGGTTCCAGATGACTTTCAAAATTAAATGAGGACTTCCTTGTCCAAAGGTTCATTTCTGATAATTATTTTATGAAGATCCGATCAGTAGTTTTACGTGATGTTGCCAATAGACAGACAGACAGACATACAGACAGACACACAAATGCAGGGTTAAACATAACTTCCTTTGCAGACGTAATTAGGCATTAATCGCCTAATTACATAATTCCAATTAGGGCCTATAGTCTACTTCGTACATTTTACATACCTTCACTTGTATCAGCTGGCTGAAGCACAATTAGTTCAGCGGCTTGGCTTTTAACATAATCAAAACATTCTTCACACTCATAGAACCCTGCATCGTAGTGCTGCACGGAATTAATCGTCAGTGTATAACGATCGGTCTCATTGTTGAAAGTAACGTTACATTTGTTCCTATAACAGATGGGCCTTAAATTACCCTTAAAATACAAGGGCGTGTGTCGGACTCTCGCACGTAACACGGTGCGACGCCACCAACAAACTCGAGACTGTGGAGCGTGAATGACACAGCTGAATGAAGCAGTTGTTCCAATGATGACTGCCGTGTTTTTGAGACCACCATTCTGAGATATTGTAGCACCTGTAAACACGGACATGCATAAGTAACACAAAAAGCTCAGCTACCGCAGAGATAGCGCGGGTCGGCGGTCATTACGCCGTTCAAATTCATTCAAGGTCACCGATTTTGGTACCAATCGAAAGCACGTATGAGACTTCCTATTAGTGAGTAATACCAACTTACATCGTATCTCGCACCGTTTTACAGTTATCGCTTACACGGTCATATATTATCGCCTTTGATAAGGGCACATATACGTGCCTATCGTTAACTGTGCTTGTTCTCGGTAACCGCTATATTCAGCCACTTTTACGCAATTAGCCCAAATTTGCCGATTTCGGCAGAATAACGCAAAATAAATTAGTACAAGAAGCTCAGCTATATCACAGACATAGCGCAGGTCGGCGGTCATTACGTCCTTCAAGGTCATCCAAGGTCACTGATTTTGGTACCAATCGAAAGCCCGTATGCGACTTCCTAATAATCACAGGCAGCGCAGTAGCGCTGCTGTTGTAAGGCCCATGCAAAATGAATAGGAAAAATGGGAAATTCGATCCCCTGTAAAATTGTAACCCCTGAAAACTTCATCTTGAAACTTTGCACATGTTATTACATCGGCGAGATGACGCTCCTTGCAAATTTTGGTTTCAATCGGTGCAGTGGGGCTTCTCCCCAAATAGGTGAAATATTACCACTTTGTGACTTTTTTACACTGTCCTGTCCTGTCCTGTCCTTACCTTTTTTCCTCGATCCTGCGCCCAGGTCGAACGGCTCGACCGATTTTCACGCTTTATGAGAAACTTTATTCACCAATGTATGGTAGCAAAGATTAAAGATACAATAAATATTGGCTTTATGGCTCCAACGACGTGTTTCCGCGCAAGGAAGTGCCTTTTGGGGGTTAGGACGATGGGTGAACACATTTGGGGGAAACAGGCCCCCAAAACTCCCAAAAAATGGGCGGGAATAGGCAATTTCAAGCCAAAACGCCAAAATATAAAAATCGCAATATCTCAGAAACAATAAATCGGATCAACACCAAATTTGAGGACCAAGCTCAAAACGATAATTGCACTTCGTGGGTGGTCTAATATTACCCAGATGAAATCCAAAATGGCTGCCGGCCGCCATCTTGAAAAAAATGGACATGACGTCATAACTCCGCCGAGGGTGGTTCGATTTTGACAAAATTTGGCAGGTTGATGCAGAATGAGACGCCGAAGACGAAAATTAGGCCAAAGTCGAAACCGGAAGTAGTATTCCAATATGGCGGCGGTCCGTTTTCCGAAACCGGAAGTAGTTTTAACTCAGCCGTGGATTGAGATATCTCGTCGAAATTTGGTGTGCAAATAGAATTCTACCTTCTTAAACGAGTCCAGTCAGGAAACCTGAACCCGGAAGTAGATTTCCGACTCTATGGCCGCCATCTTGAAAAATCGATATGACGTCATAACTCCGCCGCCAATCGTCCGATTATGACGAAATTTGGCACACAGATGCAAAATGACA
>Ga0209049_1000280_pt1 | contig 10204 bp, 10 predicted proteins | sample WorMetulBAHAMAS2_FD_187398 | JGI IMG/M metagenome (GOLD analysis project Ga0209049, IMG submission 187398) | Marine gutless worms symbiont microbial communities from Max Planck institute for Marine Microbiology, Germany - Olavius ullae BAHAMAS.2... | ecosystem: Host-associated > Annelida >...
CGGTTCCTCGACGACGGCCGCATCTGCCTCTCGAACAACGCCGCCGAGCGATCACTCAGAGGCGTGGCCATTGGCCGCAAGTCGTGGCTCTTCGCCGGCTCCGAGCGCGGCGGCCATCGCGCGGCCTCCCGAGGCGCGGCGAGTTCCGATCAATGAACCTTCGGACTATCCTCGGGCTCCGGCTCGCCGGCGAAGTGCCGGGCGATGAATGCCCCGGCACGGTCGACCGAGGCCTCGGCCTCCTTCACCAAGCCGACGAAGAGCGGCCAGGCGTGCGGCATGTCCTTCCACAGCTCCAGCGCCACGTCGCCGCCGGCGGCGCGTAGCCTGTCCGCCATCGCCACCGCGTCGTCGCGCAGGACCTCGGACTTCGAGGCCAGGATCAGCGCCGGCGGCGGGTCCTCGAAGTCGCCGAAGACCGGCGATGCCAACGGCTTGCTGCTCGACGCTCCGTGCAGGTATTCGGAAACCACCTCGTCGAAGCGGCGAACGGGGAGCATTACGTCGCGCCGGGCGTTTCGGCGCAGGCTGCCGCGGGTCAGCGTCAGATCGGTCCAAGGCGAGAAGCCGACCACGCAGGCGGGGCGCGGCAGCCACTCGCCGGCGAGTTTCAGAAGCAGGGCGAAGACCATCCCGCCCCCCGCGGAATCGCCGGCCAGCGCGATGTTGCCGGCCTCGTAACCCGAATCGAGCAGATGCTGGTAGACGCGCAGCGCATCCTCCAGCCCGGCCGGGAAGGGGTGTTTGGGCGCCAGCCGGTACTCGGGCAGCAGCACCCGGGCATCAGCGGCTCCGGCGAGATAGGCGGCGAGATGGCGGTGGGTCTTGATCGATCCGGCGACATAGGCGCCGCCGTGCAGATAGAGGATCAGTCGGCGCCGGTCGGGTCGGCCGCGGCTGACCCAGAGCGCGTCGATCATCTCCTCGCCGTCCGGGCGACGGATCTTGTCGGCAACGAAATTGGCGTCCTCGGGTGGACGGAAGAACCGCCCGGCGCTGCGCTCGAAGCTCTCGCGCATCTGTTCCGGACGCTTTATCAGGCTGAGCCTGGTCTTGACCAGGAGGCGCAGGCTGAGGTTCAGCAGCCTGATACGCAGCGAGACTGCCATCAGCCGCCCCTTCGCCGCTCGATCGCCTCCCAGATCAGCGCTGCGGTATTGGTGCCGTCGAAGCGCTCCAGCTCCTGGATGCCGGTCGGCGAGGTGACGTTGATCTCGGTGAGGAACCCGCCGATGACGTCGATCCCGGTGAATATCAGCCCCTTCTCGCGCAGGGTCGGCCCGATGCAGGCGCAGATCTCGCGGTCGCGGTCGTCGAGCGCGATCTTCACCGGCTTGCCGCCGACATGCATGTTCGAGCGCGTCTCGTCGGCCGCGGGGATGCGGTTGATCGCGCCGGCCGGCTCGCCGTCGATCAGGATCACCCGCTTGTCGCCCCGCTCGATCGCCGGCAGGTACTGCTGCGCGATCAGCGGCTCGCGGTTGATGTTGATGAACAGCTCGTGCAGCGCATTGAGGTTGCTGTCCGCGTGGCCGAGCTTGAACACCCCGACGCCGCCATTGCCATAGAGCGGCTTGAGAATGATGTCGCCGTGGCGCGCCTTGAATTCGCGCAGCGCGTGCAGGCTGCGGGCGATCATGGTCGGCGGCATCAGCTCGATGAACTCCAGCACCAGGAGCTTCTCCGGGCAGTTCCGCACCCAGAACGGATCGTTGACCACCAGCGTCTCCGGGTGGATACGCTCCAAGAGGTGGGTGTTGGTGACATAGGCCATGTCGAAGGGCGGGTCCTGGCGCAGCAGCACCACGTCCACGGTGCTGAGATCACGGGTCTCGCGCGGCCCAAGGCTGTAGTGAGTGCCCTGCTCGCGGCACACCTCCACCGGCCAGCCGGAGGCCAGCACCCGGCCACCGTCCCAGATCAGCTCCGGCGCGTGGTAGTAGAACAGCTCATGCCCGCGCGCCTGCGCCTCGAGCGCGATGCGGAAGGTCGAATCGGCGTTGATGTCGACGGACGCGATCGGGTCCATCTGGATGGCGACGGAAAGCGGCATTTCCCCCTCGCGGCGGTGGTCCTTGGCATGGCTGCCCCGCCTGCGAGGGGCAGAGGCGTCGGTCGGGTCCGGCTCAGCCGGAATTGGCAACCGCGGTGACGCGGCGCGGGTCGTCGATGGTCAGCACGTGGCTCACGACCCGCTTGACGCCGCTTATTCCCTGCGCGTGGCGGATCACCCGGTCAAGCTCTTCCTTCGATTTCGCCAGCCCGGACAGATGCACCACGCCCTCGATGGTCTCGATGTTGTAGTTCACCAAGCTGACCTCGACATTGGCCAGGAGCTCGATGCGCAGGGTGTTCGAGATCTGGACATCTCTGAGATAGGTCCCGGCGCTGCGGTCCTCGCCGATCGTCAGCTCGTCCTCGACCGAGGTCACCCCCTCGGTTTCCCAGGCGATCCGGGTCGCATCGACCTTGTGCTCGCGCTTCGGCACCGATCCGGTCAGCAGCACCCGGCCCTCGGTCACGGTGACCGAAACGTCGCTGAACAGCTCGTAGGAATGGTTGAGCAGCGCGTTCGAGATGCTGAGCTCGATCTCGCTGTCCTCGAGCGCGGCCATGGTGGTGCGCTCCTCGGCCACGGAACGGGCGACGACGGCGCCACCGCCGATCGCCACGCCCACGGGAGTGCAAGCGATTGCGGCGAGCGCAGGAAGGCACGCCGCCAATAGGAGGATCCTGATGTTCATCTGTGTTGCTCCGCCTCAATGCTCGTCGAAGGTGCGGGCGTTTTCGATGATCTCCAGGTGACCGTCGGCGCCGACCAGGACGGCGTCGAAACGGTAGCCGCGGATCGCGCCCGTCGCGTCGTTGTGGCTCATGATATAGTGTGTCGCCGCCAATCCCAAGCGGTGCCATTGCCGTTCGGTGATTGATTCCGCCAATTAGGCCCGATTCCGGTGCCGCTTAACCTCGACGAAGGCCAGACCACCGTTCTCCCGCAGGATCAGGTCGATCTCCCCGGCCTCGTTGCGGTGGCGCCGGGCGAGGATCTCGGCCCCGCGCCGCTGATAGGCGCGCGCCGCCTGATCCTCGGCCGAGAGGCCGCTGAGATAGCTGCGCTTGCCGCGCTGTGCCTTGGGCATATTCATCGCGCCGCCAGCTCCAGCGCTCGGGCGTAGACCTCGCGCCGGGGCAGGCCGAGGCACCCGGCGACCTCGCGGGCGGCGTCCTTGATCGAGAGAGTGGCGAGCGCCTCGGCCAGAGCCCCGTCCAGCGATGCCGTACCTTCGTCCCGCGCGCGGCCGGGTCCGGCGGGCCGACCAGCACCACGACCTTGCCCTTCGGCGCGGCCTCGGCGGCGTAGGCCGCGGCCAGCGCTCCCAGCAAATCGCGCCGCACCTGCTCGAACCGCTTGGTCAGCTCGCGGGCCACCGCCGCCCGGCGGGCTCCACCCAGCGCCTCGGCCATGTCGACGAGCGAATCGGCCAGCCGGCGGGGGCTTTCATAGAAGATCAGCGTCGCCGGGACCTGCGCCAGCTCGGTCAGCGCCGTCTTCCGCGCGCCGGCCTTGGTCGGCAGGAAGCCGGCGAACAGGAACCGGTCGGTCGGCAGCCCGGCCAGCGACAAGGCGGTCAGCAGCGCCGAAGCGCCCGGCACTGCGATCAGGTCGAGCCCCTCGGCCAGCGCCGCCTCGACCAGCCGGTAACCCGGGTCGGCGACCAGCGGCGTGCCGGCGTCGGAGCAGTAGGCGACGCTCCTGCCCTCGCGCAGCCAGGCAACGATCCGCGGCCGCCGTTCGGTGGCGTTGCGGTCGTTGTAGGAGAGCATAGGACGCCCGGCAAGGGGAATGCCGTGAATCTGCATCAGCTTGCGCGTCTCGCGGGTGTCCTCGGCGGCGATGGCGTCGGCCCGGGCCAGCACGTCGAGGGCGCGCAGTGTGACATCGGCGGCGTTGCCGATCGGGGTGGCAACGAGGTATAGACCGGGCTCGAGGGGGGCGAGGCCGACAGCCCGGCATCGGACGGTTCGGCGGCTGGTGCTCTGCGTTTACTTTCTGGCGTTGCGCTCATAACGTCCGTCAAACTGTTGCCGCGCTAGGGTAGGACAAGCTCCGCTTCCGAAGCCTTCGGTGCCGCGGGACCTTGTATACAGCTCGCACGGCGAAAAGAGAATGAGAGGTTGGCATGCTTCGTTCGCTCCCGATCGCATCAGGCTTGCTGCTCGCCGCCGGTTTGGCGCTGTCGCTCGCCGCCTGCGCGCCGCGCACGGCGCCCAAGCCCGAGCCGGCAGCGGCTCCGGTGCCGCAGCGGACCGCCCCGGCGCCGCGCCCCGGGCTGGTCGATCAGAATCGGCCGGTCCCGGTCGCCGTGCTGGCGCCGCTGAGCTCCAACGATCCGGGCGCAACGGCGATCGGCAATGCGCTGGCCAACGCGGCGCGGATGGCGGCGGTGGATCTGGCCGACCCGACCATGGAGCTGCGTTTCTACTACACCGCCGGCGATCCCGCGACGGCGCGCCTGGCGGCGGCGAAGGCGGTCGGCGATGGCGCGGCGCTGATCCTCGGGCCGCTGTTCAGCGCCAGCACCGACGCAGTTCGCGGTGCCGACAGCGACGCCCGGATCAACGTGGTCTCGTTCTCGACCGACAGCCAAGCGGCCGGTGGCCCGGTCTTCGTCAGCGGTTTCCTGCCCGAGGGCGAGGCGCGGCGCATCGTCGGCTTCGCCGCGTCGCAGGGTTACGACCGGCTGGCGGTGTTCTATCCGCGGAACGACTACGGTAACGCCGCCAGGCGCGGCGCCGAGGCGGCGGCGCCGTCGAGCGGTGCCAGGGTGGTGGTCGCCACTGGCTACCCGCGCATCTTCCAGGGCATCCAGGATACCGCCGGCTTGTTCGCCGAGACGGCGCTGGCCGCCGGGGTGACGGCGCTGCTGTTGCCCGACCTCGGCCAGGGGCTGCGCTCTGCCGCCGCCTTCGTCGACTACAACGGGCTGAGCCCGGCGGGGATGAAGTATCTCGGCCTCGGCCAGTGGAACGCGGCCGAGACCCTGCAGGAGCCGGCGCTCCACGGCGGCTGGTTCCCGGCGCCCGATCCGGCGCGGTTCGAGCAGTTCGCCAGCCTCTATGCCGCCCGCCACGGGGTAAGGCCGCCGTTCATCGCCGTGCTCGGCTACGATGCCGTGCAGGTGGCGGGGCAGCTGCTGGCCGAGGCGCGTCGCAGCGGCTCGCGCACGCCGTTCGGGCGCGCCGAGCTGATCCGGTTCGAGGGTTTCCAGGGCGCGCTCGGGCCGCTGCGCTTCGAACACAGCGGGACCAGCATTCGGGCTTTGGCAATCCTCCAGGCCGGCCCGGAGGGTTTCGAGGTGCTCGATCCCGCTCCCTATCGGCTCGACATCGGATCGTGAGGTCAGCTTGGCATCGACTGAAGAGAGCAGACCGGGAAGCGGAGGCGAGGTCACGTTCGCAGGGCTCAGCCACCTGATTGCGCCGCCCGACCAATTGGCCGATCTCAACCGGCTGACTGCCGCTATCGACGCCGCTGCCGAGGAATCGTCGCCGGATGCGCTGCATCGGCGCGTCGTCGAGTTGATCCTGGCCGAGGTTTCGGAGGGGCGTGCCAAGGTCCGCGCGGCGTTGCTGGCCTATCCCCGTGCGGGGCTCCGGGTCGCCCGCAGCTACGCCCATGTCACCGACGTGATGGTCGCTGCGATCTATCACTACTGCGTCACTTACCTGCATCCGGCACCGATCCGCACCAAGGGCCAGAAGCTGGCGTTAGTGGCGGTGGGCGGCACCGGGCGCGGCGAGATGGCGCCCTTCTCCGACGTCGATCTGCTGTTCCTGACCCCCTACCGACAGACCTCCTGGGGCGAGGGAGTGATCGAGAGCATGCTCTATTTTCTTTGGGACCTGAAGTTGAAGATTGGTCAGGCGACGCGCAGCATCAACGACTGCCTGCGGCTGGCGGCCGGCGACATGACCATCCGCACCTCGCTGTTGGAGACCCGGTTCATTTGCGGTGACCGCGAGCCGTTCGACAATCTGAACCGGCGTCTGTGGCGCGAGCTGTTCCTGCGCACCGGGCCGGAATTCGTCGAGGCGAAGCTCGCCGACCGCGACGCGGCCCATCAGCGCCACGGCGGCTCGCGCTATGTTCAGGAGCCGAACATCAAGGACGGCAAGGGCGGGATGCGCGATCTGCAGTCGCTGTTCTGGATCTCGAAATACCTCTACCGCACCCGCACCGCCTGGGACCTGGTCGAGCAAGGAATGTTCAACCGCGACGAGGTGCAGAACTTCACCGACGCCGAGAAGTTCCTCTGGGCGGTGCGCTGCCACCTGCACGACCTGTCCGGACGGGCGCAGGAGCATCTGACCTTCGACCGCCAGGTCGAGATCGCCCAGCGCATGGGCTTCGCCGATCACGACGGGCGCCTTGCCGTCGAACATTTCATGCACGCCTACTTTCGCTGCGCCAAGAACGCCGGCGACCTGACCCGGATCTTCTCGGCCGCGCTGGAGGCGAAGCACACCAAGGCGCCGCCCAGGCTGTCGGCGCTGTTGCGCGCGCTTAGTTTCCGCGGCGTGACGGCCACCAGCACTGGGCCGTTCGTGGTGCATGACGGGCGCCTGAGCGTTCGCGACAACAAGATCTTCGCCGAGAATCCGGTCAACTCGCTGCGCTTGTTCCATGAAGCGGCGCGGCTCAACGCCCATATTCACCCCGAGGCGCTTCGGCTGGTGACCCAGAACCTGGACCTGATCAACGACGCCGTTCGCAATGATCCGGTGGCGATCAAGCTGTTCCTGGAGATGCTGCTCGATGCAGCCAACGGCGAATGGTTGCTCCAACGGATGAACGAAACCGAGGTGCTCGGGCGGTTCATCCCGGAGTTCGGCCGCGTCGTGGCGATGATCCAGTTCAACATGTACCACCACTACACGGTGGACGAGCACACCATCCAGACCATCGCGATCCTGAACCGGATCTATCGGCTGGAGACTGCCGAGGAGCACCCGGTCGCCACCGAGATCGTCAAGGGCGGCATCAGCCGCCGCGTGCTCTACATGGCGCTGCTGCTCCACGACCTCGGCAAGGGTACCGAGCGGGATCACTCGGAGTACGGCGCCGAGATCGCCGCCGAGGTCTGTCCGCGGCTCGGCTACGACAAGGCGGAGACCAAGATGGTGGTCTGGCTGGTGCGCCATCACCTGCTGATGTCGGATGTAGCCCAGAAGCGCGACATCGCCGATCCGCGCACGGTTCGCTCCTTCGCCAACATCGTCAAGAGCCCGACGCGGCTGCAACTGCTGGAAGTGCTGACGGTCTGCGACATCCAAGGAGTCGGTCCGGGAGTCTGGAACAACTGGAAGGCGCAGCTGGTGCGCAAACTCTATTGGGACACGCGCAGCCTGCTCACCGGCGGCGGCGAGGAGGTCACCGGCGCCGCCCGGGTCGACGACGCCCGGGTGGCTCTCGCCGACCAGCTGCAGCACTGGCCGCAACCGGAGCGCGTCGACGAGCTGAAGCGCCACTACCCGCCCTACTGGCTGGGCCTGGACACCGAAATCCAGCTGGTCTTCGCCGAGCTCAGCCGGGTCGGGCAGGGACCGGCCGAGTTTGCCAGCCGCTTCCTGCCCGACGAGAGCCACGACGCCACCAAGGCCTGCCTCTACATGCCGGACCATCCAGGCATCTTCTCGCGCATGGCAGGGGCGTTTGCGATGGCCGGGGCCAATGTCGTCGATGCCCGCACCTACACCACCGCCGACGGCATGGTGTGCTCGACCTTCTGGATCCAGGACCGCGACGGGCGTCCGTTCGAGGAAAGCCGGCTGCCGCGGCTCAAGCGGACCATCGAGCGCGCTCTGAAGGGCGAGGTGATCGTCCGCGACGCGCTGCAGCAGCGCCGCCGCGACAAGCCTCGCGAGCGGCCGTTCACGGTGCCGACCTGGATCGTTTTCGACAACAACGCCTCCGAGCTCCACACGGTCATCGAGGTCAACGCCCGCGACCGGCTCGGCCTGCTGCACATGCTGGCGCGGACCCTGACCACGCTCAACATCAACATCGTCACCGCGATCATCTCGACTTACGGCGAGCATGCGGTGGACGTGTTCTACGTGAAGGACCTGTTCGGTCACAAGATCCGGTCGGAGCACAAGCTGAAGCAAATCGAGCGCCGCCTGATCGAGGCGGTCGAGGTGATCCCGCCGGCCGCGGCCGACGGAGCCGCCGGTAGAGCCGGCGCCGACGCTGCCTCTCGGCCTCCCCCGACGGCGGCGGAATGATGAGTCCAGCGCCGATCCGGCTCCTGCGCGGCTTTGCGACGGTTGGCGGCTGGACCCTGGTCAGCCGCATCCTGGGCTTCGTCCGCGACATCCTGATCGCGGCGCTGCTTGGCGCCGGGCCGGTGGCCGAGGCGTTCTTCGTCGCCTTCCGCTTGCCCAACATGTTCCGCCGGTTCTTTGCCGAGGGCGCCTTCAACATGGCCTTCGTGCCGCTGTTCGCCAAGCGCCTGGAAGGCGAGGGCGAGGCGGCGGCCAAGCGGTTCGCCGAGGAGGCGATGGCGGCGCTCCTGGCGGCGTTGATCGCGCTGACGGTGCTGGCGCAGCTGGCGATGCCGTGGTTCGTGCTGGCGCTGGCCAGCGGTTTCGAGGCCGACGGCAAGCTCGACCTGGCGGTGACCTTCTCGCGGGTGGTGTTCCCCTACATCGTGTTCATCTCGCTGGCCGCGCTGTTCTCCGGCATCCTCAACTCGTTAGGTCGGTTCGCGGCGGCGGCGGCGGCGCCGGTGCTGCTGAACGTGGTCCTGATCGGCGCCCTGGCGTTGGCGGCGGCGCTGGGCTGGGAGGTTGGCACGACGCTGAGCTGGGCCGTGTTCGCCGCCGGCATCGCCCAGCTCGGTCTGTTGGTGTGGGCGGCGCGCTGGGTCGGGGTGGTGCCGGCGCTCCGCGTGCCGCGCCTGACCCCGGATGTGCGCCGGCTGGTGGCGCTCGGCATCCCGGCGGCGCTGGCCGGCGGGGTGATGCAGATCAACCTCGTGGTCGGCACCCAGGTCGCCAGCTATTTCGAGGGCGCGGTGAGCTGGCTCTGGTATGCCGACCGGCTCTACCAGCTGCCGCTCGGCGTCGTCGGGGTGGCGATCGGCGTGGTGTTGTTGCCCGAGCTGTCGCGGCGGGTGCGGGCGGGCGACACCGAAGGCTCGGCCCAGGCGATGAACCGGGCGGCGGAGTTCTGTCTGGTCCTGACCCTGCCGGCGGCGATGGCGCTGATCGTGGTGCCGCGTCTGGTGGTCGGCGTGTTGTTCGAGCACGGCGCCTTCACCGCTGTGGACACTGCGGCCACCGCGGCGGCGCTGGCGATCTACGCCGTCGGCCTGCCGGCCTTCGTGCTGCAGAAGGTGGTCCAGCCGGCCTATTTCGCCCGCGAGGACACCCGCACGCCGCTGCGCTACGCGGTGGTGTCGATGGTCGTCAACGTGGTCATCGCCGTCGGCGGGGCGCCGCTTGCAGGCTATCTCGCCGCCGCCGTCGGCACCACGGTGGCGGGCTGGGTCAACCTCGCCCTGCTCTGGCGCGGCGCCCGCGACTTCGGCGACGGGGTTGTCATCGACGCGCGCCTCGCCCATCGCTGGCCCCGTATTCTCGCCGCGGCGCTGGCGATGGGGGCACTGGTGCTGGCGCTGGCCGAGGTCCAGGCGGCGCTGCTGCCGGGCTGGCGGGTCGCCGGGCTGGCGGTGATCGTCGCCGCTGGGGCCGCGGGCTTCGCCGCCGCGGCCGCGGCGCTCGGCGCGATCCGGCTGGCCGACGTCCGGGCCGCCCTGTCGCGCCGCCGCCCGTAGGGTGCGCTTTCTGCGCACCACGCGACAAGGCCTGGCTCGTCAGAACGTCTCAAGCGGTCCCTGGCGCGGCCGGATCACCCCCGCCAGGAACCAGCCGGCAATCCAGCCGCCGAGATGCGCCTGCCAGGCCAAGAGCCCGCCGAGACCCAGCGCCAGCACCACGTTCAAGAGCGCCAGCCCGCCGATCCGGCGCCAGATCATCGACCGGTCGTGCCGCATCAGCCTGAGCGTCCGCGTGTGTGCAGGTTTCTCGGACGCCGCGTCGTTGCGGTTGAGATGCGCGCGGCATTGCCGGCGTCCGAGAAGCGCCAAGGCACGAGATCGCGGGGGTGGTGCGGGGTGGTTCAGGCTTCGCTACGGGGAAT
>Ga0209049_1000281_pt1 | contig 10111 bp, 16 predicted proteins | sample WorMetulBAHAMAS2_FD_187398 | JGI IMG/M metagenome (GOLD analysis project Ga0209049, IMG submission 187398) | Marine gutless worms symbiont microbial communities from Max Planck institute for Marine Microbiology, Germany - Olavius ullae BAHAMAS.2... | ecosystem: Host-associated > Annelida >...
AGGCAGGAGGCCAGAACATCCGAGACCCCCGTCTTCCGCTCGATCTCGCGCAGCAAGGGCACCCCGCCATCCGACGAGCGCGCCCCGCCATCGAAGCGGGCATGGATATCGAGGCCCTCGACGGGTGACAAACCGGGCCGCAGCGGGGTATCATCGAACATGGCGGGCTGGATCTCTAGGCTGGTGGCGCAGGAACAGGTTTGGCGACAAATTCACACGCCGCATCCACAGTTTAATCCATGCCCGCCAACCAAGTCAGGCACCATGATGAATAATCCGGGATAGTTCTCTGACCTGACTTATACTCCGCACGAACTCGCCGCAGTCGTATTCGAACACCACCCCGGTATCGTAGGGCATCGCCTCGGCTGGGATCAGGTTTTGCATCCTCAACTCGAACGGGTCGCGGCCGAGCTCCCTGGCGGCCAGATCCACCAGCCGCTCGATGCTGTAGGTCGCTTCCGGTCGCCCGGCGCCGCGATAGGGGCCGAGCGAGTGGATGTTGGAGTAGACGCCATAGGCGCGCGCCGCCGTCGGCCCGATCCGGCAGACCCCCATGACGCCGGGATAGTTGGCCGGGCCGCCGCCTATGTTGCGCCCGTCGAGATAGGCGCCGATGTTCATGTCGAAATGCACCACCAGGGCGAGGAAGTTGCCGGCGTCGTCGAAGCCGAACTCGGCGTCGATGGTGGCGTCGCGGCCGTGCAGGTCGGTGAGGAAATCCTCGCTGCGGTCGGCGATCCATTTCACCGGCCGGCCGAGGCGACGCGGCCACCAGGCAGAGCACATCCTCGGTATAGGCGCCCATCTTCATCCCGAACGAGCCGCCGATGTCGCGGGCGATCACCCGCACGTCGACGGGGGCAACTCTGAACATGCCGGCGAGCCCGGTCTTCAACGCATGCGGGCTCTGGGTCGAGGCGTGCAGCACCAGCCGGCCGTCGGTGACTTCGGCGACACAGCCGCGGGGTTCCATCGACTGGGCCAGCACCCGGGTGACGTGGCTGTCGAGCCGCACCCGGCGCGGCGCCGCCGCGACCGCGGCCCGGGCCGCCGCCCAGTCGCCGCGCTCCCAGACGAAGCCGACATTGTTCAGCACCTCGTCCCAGACCGCCGACGCGCCCGGCGCACGGGCGTCGCGCGTCTCGGTCACGATTTCGATGTCGTCGAAGTCGACCTCCACCAGCTCGGCCGCCTCGCGCGCCACAGCGCGGGTCTCGGAGACGATAAAGGCCACGCCCTCGCCGGTGAACCGGGCCTTGCCCTCGGCGAGCATCGGGCGCAAGGCCGGAAGACCGGTGCGCTGTTCAGCATCGGCAGCTTGATCGGGCAGGGCATGTGGGTCGGCTCGCCGGCGACGGCGAGGTCGGCCTGGGTCCAAACGCCCAGCACCCCCGGCGCCTCGCGCGCAGCCGAGACATCGAGCCCGGCGATCGCCCCCGGCATCGGCGCCCGGGCCAAGGCGGCGTGGACCATGCCGTCGAGTGTGAGGTCGCCGACATAGCTGCCGCGTCCGGTGACCAGACGCCCGTCCTCGATCCGGCCCTGGAACTGCCCGAACTTCATGACGGCCCCTCAGCTCCCCTGGAACTCGGGCTTGCGCTTTTCCATGAAGGCGCGGCGGCCCTCCTTGTAGTCCTCGCTGGCGAAGCAGGCGGCGACCATCGCGTCGCAGAGCGCCAGGTCGCGGTCGACCGGGTCCGCCAGCACCTGTGTGGAGATGAACTTCATCGCTTGGATTGTCATAGGCGCGTTGCCGGCGATGGTGTTGGCGAGGTCGGTGACCGTCGACTCCAGCTCGTCATAGGGCATCACCTGCTGCGCCAGCCCGATCCGCAGCGCGTGTTTGGCATCGATCCGCTTGGCGGTGAACATCAGCATGCGGGCGTTGGCGATGCCGACGATGCCGGCCAGCCGCCGCACCGCCTCGAACGGGTAGCCCAGCGCCAGCCGCGCCGCCGGCGTGCCGAAGCTGCCGCGGTCGGAGCAGACGCGCAGGTCGCAGGCGCAGGCGAGGTTCAGCCCGCCGCCGATGCAGTAGCCGTGTATCATGGCGATGGTGGGTTTCGGGAAGTTCTCGACCCGGTTGTAGACCGCCCGGGAGCGCGAATTGTAGTGCGCCTGCGCCTCCGCCGTGCCGCGGCTCTTCTCGAATCCGAGATGTCGGCGCCGGAGACGAAGGACTTGCCGCCGGCGCCGGAAAGCACCAGCACCCGAATGCCCGGATCGGCCTCGAAATCGGCCAGGATCTTCTCCGCCGCCTCCCACATCTCCAAGCTGACAGCGTTCTGCTTCTCCGGCTGGTTGAAGATCAGGTGGCCGATGGCACCGTCGCGGCGCGCGAGTATCTTGTCGGTCATGTCAAGCCCTTCTGGGTCAGATGATGTTGCGCTGGCGTAGCCCGGCGATCTCGTCGGCCGCCAGCCCGAGATCGGTCAGGACCTCGTCAGTATGTTCGCCCCGGTTCGGCGGGTGCGCCGCCATCCGGGTCGGGGTGCGGGCCAGCGCGACCGGCTGGGCGATGAGCTGGGTGGCGCCGAACGGGAGAGAGTCGACATCTGCTGCCATCCCCAGATGCTGCACCTGCGGGTCGGCGAACACCTCGTCAATCCGAAAGGCAGGACCCGAGGGCACTCCTGCCGCCAGCAGGGCCTCGACCAGTTCCTGCGAGTGGCGTGTCTAGGTTTGCGTCGGTGATCGCCGCGTTCAGCGCGTCGCGGTTCTCGTAGCGCTTGTACTGGTCGGTGAAGCGGGGGTCCTCGGTCCACTCGGCGTGGCCCATCGCCTCAGCAAAGCGGCGCCAGATCACCTCGCCGGAGACAGCGATGTTGACCGCGCCGTCGGCGGTGGGAAAGAGCCCCGTCGGGATCGAGGTCGGATGGTCGTTGCCGACCTGTCCGGCGACCTCGTTCTCGACCAGCCAGCGCGCCGCTTGGAAGTCGAGTATGAAGATCTGCGCCTGCAGGAGCGAGGTGTTGACCCACTGGCCTCGCCGGACTTGTCGCGCTCGATCAGCGCGGTCAGCACGCCCATCGCCGCGAACAGGCCGGCCGAGAGGTCGGCGATCGGGATCCCGACCCGCATCGGCCCGCGCCCCGGCTCGCCGGTGATCGACATCAGCCCGCCCATGCCTTGGGCGATCTGGTCGAAGCCGGGCCGCTTGACGTAAGGCCCGTCCTGGCCGAAGCCGGAAATCGAGGCCAGGATGATCCGCGGGTTGACCGCTTTTAGGCTGTCGTAGTCGATGCCGAGCCGGACCTTCACGTCGGGGCGGAAGTTCTCCACCACCGCATCGGCCCCCGCGACCAGCTTCAGGAACAGGGCGTGCCCGTCCGGCTCCTTCAGGTTCAGGGTCAGCGAGCGCTTGTTGCGGTGCAGGTTCTGGAAGTCGGCGGTGGCCCGGCCGGCGCCGAGCGCCCCGTCGGCCTCCAGGCTGGGGGGCATCTCGATCTTGATCACGTCGGCGCCCCAGTCGGCGAACTGGCGCACGCAGGTCGGGCCCGAGCGCACCCGGGTGAGGTCGAGCACCCGGATGTGGTCGAGCGCGGTCGAGGCCGCTTGGTGGGGCATGGGTCTTTCTCCCTGATGTTCTTCCGGCCGCCGATTGACATGCAGGTAGGTTAGACCGCTACTTTACGGAACGCCGTTTGGCAGGCAACGGCGAATGGCTGCGGTTCCGCCACCGTTCCGCTGGGCGGGAACGAGATCAGGGAGGTGATGGTGGGCGCGATTCCGAACATCGAGATCAGGCGACTCTCCGGCGCGCTCGGCGCCGAGGTCGAGTGCGTCGACCTCGGCCAGATCGACGACGCCACTTTCGCGGCGATCTACGAGGCCTTTCTGGTCCATCAGGTGCTGGTGTTCGCCGGCCAGAAGCTCGACGCCGACGCCTACACCGCGCTCGCCAGCCGGTTCGGCGCGCCGGCGATCTATCCCTTCACCGAGGGGCTGGAGAGCCACCCGGAGATCACGCCCTTGATCAAGGAGGCGCACCAGACCTCTAACTTCGGCGGCATGTGGTATGCGGGCACCACCTATCAGGCGGCGCCGCCGAAGGCGACCATGCTGATGGCGCGGGAGACCCCGGAGGCGGGCGGCGACACCCTGTTCGCCTGCCAGTACAAGGCCTAGGAGACCCTGTCGGACGGCATGAAGCGGCTGCTGGCAGGGCTGAAGGGCGTCTCCAGCTCGGCCAAGAACGCTTCGGCGCTGCGCTCGGCGCATCTGGCGACCGGCACAATGGCCGCCACGGTCTAGGCCGGCGCGGTGCTGACCGCCGCCCATCCGGTGGTGCGCCGCCACCCGGAGACCGGGCGCCTGGAGCTCTATGTCAACCGCTCGCACACCACCCATTTCGAGGGCATGACCGAGGCCGAGAGCGCCGGGCTCCTGGCGTTCCCGTTCGACCACCAGGTCCGCCCGGAATTCACCGCCCGGGTCCGCTGGCAGCCGGGCACGGTGACGATCTGGGACAACCGCTCGAGCCAGCACTGCGCGCTGAACGACTACGACGGCTATCGCCGCGAGATGTGGCGGATCACACTGGAGGGCGAGGTCCCCCGCGGGCAGGAGGAGCAGTCATGACCGTCACCCTCACCTTCGTCGGCACCGGCGACGCCCTCGGCTCGGGCGGGCGCAACAACACCTGCATCCTGGTCGACGCGCCGGGCATCCGCTTCGCCATCGACTTCGGCGCCACCTCGGTCAATGCGATGAAGGCGCTGGGGCTCGAGCACGACTCGCTCGACGCCATCCTGCTGACCCATTTCCACTGCGACCACGCGGCGGGCATCCCGACGCTGATGATCGACTCGATGCTCGGCACCAAGCGCACCCGGCCGCTGACCATCGCCGGCCCGTCCGGCACCTCCGAGCGCCTGCCGGTGATCTTCGACGCCATGTTCCCCGGCAGCAACGTGATGGCGCCGAAGTTCCCCCTCGGCGTCGTCGACATGGGCGTCCAGACCCCGCAAGAAATCCTCGGGCTCAACGTCACCACCTGGCCGGCGATCCATACTCCCGAGACGGTGCCGACCTCGATCCGGATCGAGGTGGCAGGCAAGGTCATCGCCTATACCGGCGACACCGCATGGACCGAGCACCTGCCGGTGTTGGCCGCTGGCTCGGATGTGCTGATCGCCGAGTGCTACTTCCACACCAAGCCGGTGCCATTCCATCTCAACTATCCGGACATCCGCGCCCACCGGGACGAGCTGGAGACCAGGCGCCTGATCCTCACCCATATGGGTCCGGAGATGCTGGCGGTCGCCGACGAGGTGCCGGAGGAATGCGCCTATGACGGCATGATGATCGCCCTGTAGGGTGCGCATTTCGCGCACTCTACGTCACCTTTCTCGCCAGCATCACCGCGCCGAGCCCGGCCACGACCATTACCGCCGCCAGCCCGACCACCAGGTCGTAGCCGCCGACCTCCCACACCAGCGCCGCCACCGTCGGGCCGATGGCGAAGCCGCCCATGAACGGGATCGCCAGCATCCCGGCGATGGCCCCGAAACGGCGCCGGCCCAGCACCTCGGCGGTCAGGATCGGGCGGACGATGCTGGCGGTGCCATAGCCGGCCCCGTGCAGCATCACGAAGAGCCCCACCAGCCACGGCGCCAGCCCGGCAAAGAGCAGCGCGATGCTGCCCACGCCCATGCCGAGATAGCAGAACAGCGCCACGCCGAAGGTGGTGGTTCGCTTCTCGGTCGCCAGCATCACGATCCGCCCCAGGACTTGCATCGGCCCGATCATCGACGCCGCCAGCACCGCCGTCGCCTCGGCGATACCTCGATCGGCCAGGATCGGCAGCAGATGCGACAGCACCAGCCCGTGCACCAGGCCGATGGAGCCGAAGCCGAAGGCCAGGCACCAGAAGGCCGGCCGCGCGGTGACGGGCCGCTCCGGCGTCTCGGTCCCGCCGGCCTCGCCACCGGCCGCCATGGTTTCCTCCGGCGGCGCCCGGTGGCGCTCCAGCAATCTCAGCCCGAACAGGATCAGCGGGATCGCCAGCATCACCACCGCGAGAGCGAAGCAGAGCACGGCGCCGCGCCACCCATAGAGCTCGGCGAGGAAATGGGCGCTCGGGAACGACACCGTCCCGGCAAACCCGGCGACCAGCGTCACCGCGGTGATCGCAATCCGCGCCCGGCTGCCGACCGTGGTCATGATGATAGCGAAGCAGGCCTCGTAGAGGCACACCGCCATCGCCAGCCCCAGCCCCAGCCACACGGCGTAGAACTGCCAGAGCTCGGTTGCCCGGCTGAGCAGCGCCAGCAGCACCGCGCCCAAGAGCGCCCCGCCGGGATGGATCAGCCGCGCCGCGCCGCGGTCGATCAGCCGGCCGGCAATCGGCGCCGTCGCCGCGGTCAGCACCAGGGCGGCGGTGAAGGCGCCCGAGATCTCCGCCTTCGACCAGCCGAAGTCCGCCTCCCATCGCGGCAACAGCGCCGGGAAGGAATAGTACATCGCCGCCCAGACGATGGTCTGGGCGACGGCCAGCGGCATCACGTCGATGCGTAGGGCCCGGGCCGAGAGTGCCGGCGTGGCAGCGGTCACATCATGCTCCTGATAAACCCCTCCTGCCTTGGCTAGCATCGGTTTACAGGTTTTGCCAATTTCGCCAGGCAAATTTCCATCCCGCCAGCCTTCGGCGGGCCCTGGCAAGACGCGGAGGTGCTTGGCCCGTGAGTGATTCCGACAACATCATCCGCGACACCGCCGCCCGGATCTTTGCCGATCTCGCCAATCCGCAGACCGTCAACGCCGCCACCGACGAGGCCTGGAAGGCGCCGCTCTGGCAGGCGCTGGAGGAGTCCGGCCTGACCCTCGCCTGGGTCTCGGAGGCGCATGGCGGGGCCGGGGCCGAGATCGCTGACGGCTTCGAGATTCTCCGCGTCGCCGGCCAGTACACCGCCCCGGTGGAGCTGGCCGAGACCCTGCTGGCAGGCCACGTCCTCGACGCCGCCGGCATCGACTGCCCCTCGGGGCCGCTGACCGTGGTTCCGCTGAGGCTCGGCGACCGGCTGACCTGTTCCGAGGATGGCACCATCTCGGGCACCGCCCGTGCCGTACCGCACGTGGCCGACGCCCGCGGCGTGGTGGTGATCGCCGAACGCGCCGGGGCGACCGACCCGGCCACCGTCGCCCGTCAGGGCGGCATGACCCCGGGCGGCCAGGTGGTGGCGCTGATGTCGCCCTCGACCCTGACCTCCACCCCCCGCCCGGCCGATATGGGCGGGGCGCGGGCCTACATCGCCTTCGACAACGTCTTCCCGGTCGAGATGGCCGACGTCCCCGCCGATTGGCACGGCGACACCGCGATGCAGATCGGCGCCGCGGTGCGGGCGGTGCAGATCGCCGGGGCGCTGGAGACGGTGCTGCAGCTCTCCATCGACTACGCCGGCGAGCGGGTCGCCTTCGGCCGGCCGATCGCCAAGTTCCAGGCGGTGCAGCACGACCTCGCCCAGCTCGGCGGCGAGGTAGCCGCGGCGCTCGCCGCCTCGGGCTCCGCGGCGGAGACGCTGCAGACCATGCAGGGCGCCGACCCTGCGGTGATGCTGGAGATCGCCGCTGCCAAGATCCGCTACGGCGAGGCGGCGGGCGAGGGCGCCGCCATCGCCCATCAGGTGTTCGGCGCCATCGGCTGGACCTCGGAGCACGTATTGCAACGCTTCACCCGCCGGATGTGGGGCTGGCGCGACGACTTCGGCGCCGAGAGCCATTGGGCCGCGATGTTGGGCGACCTGGTCGCCGAGGGCGGGGCGGACGCCCTCTGGCCGATGCTGGCCGCGCGGTAGGGAAAACACAGACGCAAACCGCCATCCGCTTCGACCCGCTGCGCCTGCCGCCCGAGACCGCCGGGTTGCGGGAGGAGGTCCGCGCCTTCTTGGCCGACGAGATCGCGCGGGGCACCTTCGACCCGGCCATCGGGCTCAGGAACCCGTCCTACGACCGCGAGTTTTCCAAGCGCGTCGGCGAACACGGCTGGATCGGCATGACCTGGCCGAAGGAATACGGCGGCCACGAGCGCAGCTACCTAGACCGCTACGTGGTCACCGAGGAGATGCGCGCCGTCTCGGCCCCGACCTGGTCGCACTTCGTCGCCGACCGCCAGTCCGGCTCGGTACTGCTGAAATACGGCACCGAGGCGCTGCGGCAGGACATCCTGCCGAAGATCTGCCGCGGCGAGCTTTGCTTCGCCATCGGCATGAGCGAGCCGAACTCCGGCTCCGACCTGTTCGCCGCCTCGTGCCGGGCCGAGCGGCAGGGCGACCACTACCGGGTCAACGGCACCAAGACCTGGTCGTCGAACGCCCACCGGGCCGAGTACATGATCTTGCTGCTGCGCACCTCTGCCGCGACCAAGGAGAACCGCCGCCACGGCCTGACCCAGTTCCTGGTCGATCTCTCACTGCCTGGGATCACGGTCAGGCCGATCGACCAGATGCCGGGCTCGACCGACTTCAACGAGATGCATTTCGAGGACGTGATGATCCCAGCCGACCACGTGCTCGGCGAGGTCGACGGTGCCTGGAAGCAGGTAACCGCGGAGCTGGCCTACGAGCGCTCCGGCCCGGAGCGATTCCTCGAGACCTTCTCGGTGCTGGTCGGGCTGGTGCGACAGCTCGGGGGCGACGCCGACATCCGCGCCGTCGAGGGGGTCGGGCGGCTGGTGGCCCAGCTCCACACCCTGCGCCGGATGTCGGTCTCGGTCGCCGGCATGCTGGAGGCCGGGCACGAGCCGGTGCTGGAGGCCTCGATCGTCAAGGACATGGGCACCGTCTGGGAGCAGGCGCTGCCTGCCAAGGCCCGCGACCTCGGTGCCTTCGCCCACGGCAGGGAGGGCCGCGACCCGACCAACCAGGCCGATTTCGAGGACCTGATCGAGTACGCCACCCTCGTCGCGCCGAAGCTGACCATCCAGGGCTGCACCACCGAGGTGTTGCGCCGCATCATCGCCCGCGGCCTGGGCTTGCGATGATCCACATTCATTCCCCGTCTGTGCCATGTTCTTGCCACGATACAACCTGCGCGGGAATCGGGCGCTCGGACCGCAAACATGAGGCGAACGTGAACGGATGCCGGCGCCAGACCGACGTCGGCTCTAGACTGCCCGGAAGGACGGACAGACCATGACAACCACCCCAGACCTGCACCTCGAACTCAGCGACCACGCCGCCACGGTCGAGATCCGCCGTCCGCCGCACAACGTCTTCGACTTCCAGCTGATCCGGCAGATCGCCGACACCTTCGAGGCGCTGGACGACAACCCGGCCTGCCGCGCCATCCTGCTCTGCAGCCAAGGCAAGTCGTTCTGCGCCGGCGCCAATTTCGACGACGGCTCCGGGGTGCAGGCGGACGGCTCGGTCGAGGGGGCGCTGAACCAGGTCGGGGTCGATCACCTCTATGTCGAGGCGGTGCGGGTGTTCTCGGCCAAGAAGCCGGTGGTCGGCGCGATTCAAGGCGCGGCAATCGGCGGCGGGCTGGGCCTCGCCATGGTCCCCGACTTCCGGGTGGGATGCCCGGAGAGCCGCTTCGCCGCCAACTTCACCCGGCTCGGCTTCCACCCCGGCTTCGGCCTGACCCACACCCTGCCGCGGGCGATCGGACAGCAGAAAGCCAACCTGATGTTTCTCACCAGCCGCCGGATCAGGGGCGAGGAAGCCTATGAGTGGGGCCTCTTGGACGTGATGACCACGCTCGACGCGGTGTGCGAGACCGCGTGGGGCCTGGCTCGCGAGATCGCCGTCAACTTGCCCCTCGGCGTCGTCTCGACCCGCGCCACCCTGCGCCAGGGCCTGGCCGAGGCGGTGCGCAAGGCGACCGACCACGAGCTGCAGGTGCAGACCTGGCTGCGCAAGACCGACGACTTCAAGGAAGGCGACGCCGCCACCGCCGACTGCCGCGAGCCGGAGTTCAAGGGGCGGTAGCGGGCGGCTGCAAACGGCGCGAGCCTTTCCCGTCATGCCGCGGCTTGCAAAGCACACGACTCAACATGTTTTTGTTTGTTTGAAGGGTCTTTTTTGGATTGCGTCGGACCATGCGGCGAGGGCGCCACCGGGGTCGTGGATGATCCATCTGCGCAGGCTGTCGAGGCCGGGGCTGAACC
>Ga0209049_1000283_pt1 | contig 10078 bp, 9 predicted proteins | sample WorMetulBAHAMAS2_FD_187398 | JGI IMG/M metagenome (GOLD analysis project Ga0209049, IMG submission 187398) | Marine gutless worms symbiont microbial communities from Max Planck institute for Marine Microbiology, Germany - Olavius ullae BAHAMAS.2... | ecosystem: Host-associated > Annelida >...
AGCCCCGGCCTCGACAGCCTGCGCAGATGGATCATCCACGACCCCGGTGGCGCCCTCGCCGCATGGTCCGACGCAATCCAAAAAAGACCCTTCAAACAAACAAAAACATGTTGAGTCGTGTACTCTGAGGCAGGGGAATTCAGGAGACTGTTTGGTGGGCGGTACTGGACTTGAACCAGTGACCCCAGCGATGTGAACACTGTGCTCTACCAACTGAGCTAACCGCCCCCAGATACCACTGGTGAGGGGCATGCTATAGGCGCGGGCGCGGCGCCGCGTCAAGCGGATTCGGGGATCAGACGGGCTCCGCTGGCAACGGGCACAGCCGTTCCAGCAACGGCGCGATCTCATCGTAATGCGCCGCCAGCGCGTCGGCGCCGAGTTCGTGCGGCGTCTCGGCGGCGAAGCCGAACAGCATCAGCACGCAGGGCACCCCGGCGGCGCGGGCGGTCATCAGGTCGGTGCTGGTGTCGCCGAGCATGACGCTGAGTTCGGGCCGGGCGCCGATCCGCCGCGCGGTCTCGTTCAGGTGCTCCGGGTCGGGTTTGCGCACCGGCAGGCTGTCCGCCCCCAAGACGGCGCCGAATCGGCCGAGCACGCCGAGGGCGTCGAGCAGGGCCACCGCCAGCCGCTCCGGCTTGTTGGTGCACACCCCCAGCCGCCAGCCTGCCGCCTCCAGGGTGTCGAGGCAGCGCACCGCGCCGTCGAACAGCTCGGTCTCCTCGGCCAGCCGGGCCTCGTAGGCGGCGAGCAGGCCGGGATAGAGTTCGTCGGCGATCGCCTCCGCCTCGGCCTCGCCCGGCGGTGCCGGCAACATCGACAGCGCGCGGCGGATCATCGAGCGCCCGCCGCGGCCGGCAAACGGCTTGTCGCGGCCGAGCTCGAGCAGCGGCAGGCCGCGCGGCGCCAGCACCGCATTGGCGGCGCTCAGCAAATCGGCCGCGGTATCGGCCAGCGTCCCGTCCAGATCGAAGATTGCCCCGCGCATCCATCCGCCTCGTGCCCCCGTTTGAGCCTCGGTCACATTTCCGCCCTCGCCTCTCGTTAACAACATGCAAACCATGGTCTGAAACAAAAACTGACCTACGAGTCCCTTTTTCTCGCCACCTGCTGTCGATATAGAGCGGGCATGACTCCAGAGAACACCACTGCCGAGAACACCGCCGCAGCGAACGCCGGCACCCAGCGGTCCGCCGTCGTCATCCTCGCTGCCGGCAAGGGTACGCGGATGCGCTCTGACACGCCCAAGGTGCTGCACCGCATCGGCGGCGCGCCGATGCTGCACCATGCCATGCGCACGGCCCTGTCCTTGGCGCCGGCCCGGCTCGCCGTGGTGGTCGGCCACGACCCTGCCAACTGGGCCGAGGCGGTCGGCGAGGCGGCGCGCGCGCTAGTCCCCGACGTCGCCATCTGCGAGCAGCCGGAGCAGCTCGGCACCGGCCACGCGGCGCGCATGGCCGCGCCGGCGCTCGAAGGTTTCGCGGGCGACGTCTTCGTGCTCTTCGCCGACACCCCGTTCCTCGCCCTGGAGACCCTGGCCCGCATGGCCGCCGCTCGGGACGGGGGTGCCGACATCGTCGCCCTCGGCTTCGAGGCGGAGACCCCGGGCGCCTATGGCCGCATGGTCACCGGCCCCGGTGACAGCCTGGAGCGGATCGTCGAGGCGCGCGACGCCACGCCCGAGGAGCTGGTGATCCGCACCTGCAACTCCGGCGTCATCGCCGCCGACTGCGCGATGCTGCTGCGGCTGCTGGCTGAGGTCCGCAACGACAACGCCAAGGGCGAATACTACCTGACCGACATCATCGGCCTCGCCCGCGCCGAGGGGTTGACCGCCCGCGTCGTGCGCTGCGACGAGGCCGAGACCCTCGGCATCAACGACCGGGTGCAGCTGGCCGAGGCCGAAGCGACCTTCCAGGCCCGCGCCCGGCGCGAGGCGATGCTTGCCGGGGCCAGCATGACCGCGCCCGAGACGGTGTTCCTCGCCTGGGACACCGAGATCGGCCGCGACGTCTCGATCGGCCCCAACGTCGTCATCGACCCGGGCGTGCGGATCGAAGACGGCGCCCGGATCGAGGCCTTCTGCCATCTGGAGAACTGCCGAATCGGCGCCGGTGCCGGGGTCGGCCCGTTCGCCCGGCTGCGCGGCGGCGCCCAGGTCGGCCGCGGCTGCCGCATCGGCAATTTCGTCGAGCTCAAGAACGCCGTGTTCGGCGACGGCGCCAAGGCCAGCCATCTGGCCTATGTCGGCGACGCTAGCGTCGGGCCGAAGGCGAATATCGGCGCCGGCACCGTCACCTGCAACTATGACGGCTTCGGCAAGCACCGCTCCGAGATAGGTGCCGGCGCCTTCATCGGCACCAACTCGTCGCTGATCGCACCGGTCAGCGTCGGCGACAACGCCTATGTCGGCACCGGCACGGTGGTGACCAAGGACGTGCCCGAGGACGCGGTGGCCGTGGCGCGCGCGCCGCAGGCCAACCACGACGGCCTCGCGCCGAGAATGCGCGAGCGGCTCCGGGCGCGCTCGAGCAAGAAAAAGGACCGAGGGGCAGGGACAGGCACTCGGGAGCAGCTAGAATGTGCGGAATCGTCGGAGTCCTCGGGCAGCTTGAAGCCGCCCCCCGCATCATCGATGCGCTGAAGCGGCAGGAGTATCGCGGCTATGACAGCGCCGGGCTGACCACCCTGCAGAACGGCGTGCCGATCCGCCGCCGAACCGTCGGCAAGCTGGGCGAGCTGATCAGGCTGGTCTCGCACGACCCCGCCCCCGGCACAGCCGGCATCGGCCACACCCGTTGGGCGACCCACGGCGCGCCGACGATGGAGAACGCCCATCCCCACGCCGCCGGCCCGGTGCATGTGGTCCATAACGGCATCGTCGAGAACTTCCGCCGGTTGCGCGCCGAGTTGGCCGCCGAGGGGGTTGCCTGCGCCACCGAGACCGACACCGAGGTGGTCGCCCAGCTCGTCGCCCACGCCATGGCGGGTGGCATGAGCCCGGAGGAGGCGGTGGCAGCGACCCTGCCCCGGCTCGAAGGCGCCTTCGCGCTCGCCTTTCTGTTCAGCGACCAGCCCGACCTGATGATCGGCGCCCGACACGGCTCGCCGCTCGCGGTTGGCTGGGGCGAGGACGAGATGTTCCTCGGCTCCGACGCCCTGGCGCTGTCGCCGATGACGGCGCGGATCACCTATCTGGAGGAGGGCGACTGGGTGGTCCTCCGACGCTCCGGGGCCGAGATCTTCGACCGCGCCGGCCGGCCGGTCGAGCGCGCGGTCGATACCGTCGCGGTCGAGGCCGGCCTCGCCGACAAGGGCGGCTACAAACACTTCATGCTGAAGGAGATCCACGAGCAGCCGGCGGCGCTCGCCGATGTTCTGGGGCGGTACCTCACCGCCGACCGGTCGCGGATCGGCTCGCCGGCCGAGACCGTCGACTGGGCGGCGCTGCCCCGCCTGCTGATCGTGGCCTGCGGCACCGCGTTCTACGCCGGAATGGTGGCGAAATACTGGTTCGAGCAGCTCGCCGGGCTTCCCGTCGAGCTCGACATCGCCTCCGAGCTCCGCTACCGGGCCGCGCCGCTGACCGGCGGCGAGGCGGCGATCTTCATAAGCCAGTCGGGCGAGACCGCGGACACCTTGGCGGCGCTGCGCCATGTCGCCGGCCGGGTAGAGCAGACCATCGGCATCCTCAACATCACCGAGAGCACCATCGCCCGCGAGGTCGACCTGGTGCTGCCGACCTTGGCGGGGCGCGAGATCGGCGTCGCCTCGACCAAGGCCTTCACCTGCCAGCTGATGACCCTGGCCTGCACCGCGATCCTGGCGGCGCGCCAGCGCGGCCGGATCGACGCCGAGCGCGAGCGCGCCCTAGTCTCCGCCTTGCTCGAAGTGCCGCGGCTGGTCGCGGAGTCGCTGGCCGGCGAGGCCCGGATCGCCGCCGTCGCGCACGAGGTGGCGGGCGCGCGCGACATCCTCTATCTCGGCCGCGGGGCAATGTTCCCGATCGCGCTCGAAGGGGCGCTGAAGCTGAAGGAGATCAGCTACATCCATGCCGAGGGCTATGCCTCGGGCGAGCTCAAGCACGGCCCCATCGCACTGATCGACGAGACCGTGCCTGTGGTGGTGATGGCGCCGAAGGACGAGTTGTTCGACAAGACCGCCTCCAACATGCAGGAGGTCGTCGCCCGCGGCGGCCAGGTGGTGCTGATCACCGACCTGGAGGGCGAGGACGCCGCCGCCGACGGCGCCTGGCAGGTGCTGCGCATGCCGGCCTGCGATCCGCTGGTGGCGCCGCTGGTCTACTCGGTGCCGGCCCAGCTCCTGGCCTATCACGCGGCGCTGGCCAAGGGCACCGATGTCGACCAGCCGAGAAACCTCGCCAAATCGGTTACAGTCGAGTAGATTGCCAAGTTAACGAAGCAAGCCCCGGAGCCAGCCGGGGCCTGGAACGAGACAGGAGAAGGGCTTTGCCCATGCGCAGGCTACTCGGCGTCGGCGTCGGCGTATGCGTGCTCGTCGCAGCATGCATGCAGCCAGAGGCAAAGGTTGTGCCCGAGAGCACACCGGAGCAGGTGGTCAACAGCGATGCTACACGGTCGATCTGTTCACCAAGGTCAAGGTCGAGAAACCGGCAAAGGACGTGCCGCCCGAGCACCGCCAGTTCCTCGGCAAATGGGGCGGTGGCGCCTGGAACGACGTCTGGTGCCACGACCTGCTGGTCACCAAGGTCGAGTCCGGCGGCCGGGTCGAGCTGGTGGAGATGCATGCGCGCTACGAGGACTAGCACCAATCGACCACCGCCTTCCGGCGGATCGCCCATATCGACGACCAGGGCAATCTGAGTTTCGCCTACGGCATCGAGCGGGTCTCGTACCGGATCGAGAACGGCAAGCTGGCCGGAACCCGCAGCGGGCGTCTCGGCAACCTCACGGTCGAGCTGAAGCGCCGCGGCGTGCCGCCGATCGCGACCCCGAACCCGATGCGCCTCGCGCAGCTCTCGGTCGCCCAGCAGCCGGGCGGTTGATCCTGTTTGCGCCGGCCGCGGATCGCGGCCGGTCGCTACTTGAGCGTGACGATGACCTCGTTCCTGCGCGCCCGCCCGGGCACCCAGGCGTCGTCGTAGCTGGCCAGGGTGAAGTCCTGTGCATGGGCGATGCCCTTGGCCGCGAGCCAGGCTTCCAGCACCTCGATCTGCTCGTGCATCGCCGCTTCGTTCAGCTTGCCCGGGAATACGACCACCACCGCCCGCCGGGCCGGGATTTCGACCACCCGGATGCGCCGGTCGATCGGCCGCGGCGCCGTGTCGACCCGATAGGCCTTCGGCAGCACGAACATGGTGGTCCAGCCGCCGGCCAGATCGTTGCGCACCATGGCCGGCTTGGTGAACTGGATCGCCTCTGGCGTGGTGTTCGCGCCGGGGTAGTACTTCTCCAGCCGGATGTAGCCTTGGCTGACGGCCTGTTTGTAGGTCTCCTGGATGGTGAACTGATCCACCACCAGCGCGCCGTAGTCGCGAATCTCGAACGCGCCCTCGTGGCTGACCGGCGAAAACTCAGGCCGCTCCATCTTCTCGGCCTCGGCCGTGCCGACGCCTCCGACAACGGTCAGCGCCGCCAGCATCAGCGCCACCACCGGGGCTGCGCCCGGGAGTGAAAACCACCCCATGATCGATCCCTCCTGTTCTGTGTAGCAGAAACGAAACTTCCACACACACAGTAGGTTATCACAAGATGCTAAACCTTGCCCGCAATTTATCTCGGCGGCATCAGCACCAGCTTGCCGACATAGCGCTTGGCGAGGAAATCCCGCTGCGCGTCGCCGATGTCGCGCAAGGGGTAGGTCCTCGCCACCAGCGGCCGGATCTCGCCGCGCTCGATATATCCGACCAGGTTCTCGAACACCGCGTCGTCCTGATAGGTGCAGCCATAGAAGGTGAGGTCCTTCAGATACAGCGTGCGCACATCTAGCTCGACCAGCGGCCCGGCGATGGCGCCCGAGGTGGCATAGCGCCCGCCGACCTTCAGCACCTCCAGGAGCTGCCCCCAGCCCGGCCCGGCGACCAGATCGACCGCCAAGTCGACCGAGTCGCTCCCCAGCGCCGCCACCAAATCGGCCTCGCGGTCGAGCACCAGATCGGTCCCGATCGTCCGAACCTCCTCGGCCTTGGCCGCGCTGCTGAGCGCGACAACCTCCGCCCCGCGCCGCTTGGCGAGCTGGATCGCCGCCGAGCCGACGCCGCCGGAGGCGCCGGTGATCAGCACTCGTTCCGCGCTGCAGCCCGACCGGTGCAGCATGTTCTCGGCGGTGGAGTAGGCGCAGGGGATCGAGGCCAGCTCGACATCGGTCCAGTCACAGTCGACCCGATAGGCCTCCGGCGTCGGCGCCTTCATGTACTCGGCGAAGGCGCCGTCGAACTCCGAGCCGAGGGTCACGGTGGCGAAGGGGCGGTCGCGCACCGCGTGGCGCTGCATGCTGCGCACCAGCACCCGCTCGCCGATCCGGGCCGGGTCGACCTTGGTCCCGACCGTCACGATCCGCCCGCAGCAGTCCGCCCCCTGAACGCGCGGGAAGGCCAGCGGCACGCCCGACCAGCTCGCGTCCGCGCTGTCGACCTCGTCGAAGCCCCCGGCCCCGCCGGCCCCGGTATCGCCCGTGACCGCCTTCGAATACCACCCCGTCCGGGTGTTGATGTCGGTGTTGTTGATCCCTGCGGCACCGACCCGGATCAGCACCTCGTCCGGCCCCGGCTGCGGCACCGGCACGTCCTCGCGGTACTCCAGCTTCTCGATCCCGCCATGCCCGGTCAGCAGCACCGCTGCCATTGTTTTCGGTATCGCGCTCATCGCTCAGCCCTCCTGCGCCCGGTCCACCGAGCGGGCGACCAGGCACAGCATTTCGAACATCATGTTGGCGGCAGTGACCGAGGTGATCCCGGTCGGGTCGTAGCAGGACGCCACCTCGTAGATATCGGCGCCGACCACGTCGCAGCCGTCGAACGCCCGCAACATCACCTGCACGTCGCGCGGGATCAGCCCGCCGATCTCGGGGACGGGCGTGCCGGGGCAGTAGCTCGGGTCGAGCCCGTCAATGTCGAGCGAGACATAGACCGGCCCGTCGCCCAGCACCCTGAGGATCTCGTCGATCGCCGCCGCGCGGCCCATCGCCTCGTACTCGTCGATGGTGATGCAGCGATACCCGACGTCCTGGCCGTATTTGATGTCGTCGTCGCCGAAGCGGCTGCCCCTCAGCCCGATCTGCACCGTGCGGCGGGCATCGATCAGCCCCTCCTCGTGGCCGCGGCGCATGGCGGTGGCGTGGTTGACCTTGTCGCCGCAGAGCTCATCGAGGATGTCCGCATGGGCATCGATCCGCAGCAGGCCCACCGGCTGGCGACGCGCCAGCGCCCGCAGGATCGGCAGCGACACCGTATGGTCGCCGCCGACCGAGATCGGCCGGATCCCGGCGTCGCGGATCAGCTCGTAGAAGCCCTGGATCATCTCCAGCGACTGCTGCTTCGACATCGGGTTGACCGGCGCGTCGCCCAGGTACGCGACCTTGCACAGGCCGTAGGGCTTCACCTCGCTCACCGGATGCGCCAGCCGGATCAGCCGCGAGGCCTCACGCACCACCGCTGGCGCGTCGCGCGGGCCGGAGCGGTAGTTGAGGCCGAGATCGAACGGCACCCCGACTAGGCCGATGTCGATCTCGTTCTCGATCCCGTGCCGCGGCACCCGCATGAAGGTTGCGACATCGGCGAAGCGCGGCACCTTGGCCGCGTCGACCGGGCGGAACTGACGATATGGCATGACCTCTGCTCCTCCTTGCGCCCTAGTCGTCCGGCACGGTGGATGCGAAGCACTCGATCTCCATAGCCCGGTCGACCAAGGCTTTCAGCCGCGGATAGCCGGGCTCCAGCAGCCAGGAGTTCCTCGCCTCGACGAACTGGTAGGCGATCACCGCGGTGACGTCGCCGCTGTCGGGACCGCTCGCGCGCGACCAACCCTGCTCGGGCACCTCGCGGTCGAGCTCGGCCAGCCCGCCCTGGATCTGCCCCGCCACCCGCTGCTGCCAGTCGCGCCAGTGCAGCTCGTGCGGCCGCCGGTTGCGCTCGCAGACCATGGCCACCGCCTTCTCCGCCGTCGCATGCCCCATGGCGACCCGCTGCAGGCATTCGAGCCGCGCCGCGCCGCGCGCCGGAACCAGCCGCTTGCCCCGCGGCGCCGTCTCGTCGAGATAGTCGCAGATGGCGAAGCTCTTGATCAGGTGGGTGCCGTCGTCGAGGATCAGCACCGGCACCCGCCCGACCCGTCCGACCTCGCGCCGCTCGATTGCGCGGCCCTGCAGCGCACACCAGATCGCGACCCGCCTGTCGAAGGGCGAGAGGTTGGTGCCGTAAAGAACGATTTGCCTGTCCTTCCCCGGAGATGTTCTGCAACGACCATGGCTGCCGGTGCTCCCCTGTCAATGCGATTCCGCCCGGTGGCGCCCGGGTGCATTGCCGAAGGCGGTCAATGCCCCTAGATTGTCGCGGGCACGGGAGAAAACATGAACCTCATACAGCCATCGCCGGTGCCGCAGCTCATCGACCCGTTCCAGCGGGCGATCAGCTATCTGCGCGTCTCGGTCACCGACCGCTGCGACTTCCGCTGCCTCTACTGCATGGCCGAGGAGATGACCTTCCTGCCGAGGCGCGAGCTCCTGAGTCTCGAGGAGCTCGACCGGCTCTGCAGCCAGTTCGTCGCCCTGGGCGTGCGCAAGCTGCGGATCACCGGCGGCGAGCCCCTGGTGCGCAAGAACATCCTCTGGTTCTTCGAGCGCATGGGCCGGTACCTCGCGACCGGGGCGCTCGACGAGCTGACGGTGACCACCAACGCCTCGCAGCTCGACCGCTTCGCCAGGTCGCTCTATGACGCCGGGGTCAGGCGGGTCAACGTCTCGCTCGACACGCTCGACGACGAGAAATTCCGCCGCATCACCCGCTGGGGCCGGCTGGCCCAGGTGTTTGCCGGCATCGAGGCGGCGCAGGCGGCGGGGCTGAGGATCAAGATCAATACCGTGGCGCTGAAGGGCACCAATGACGACGAAATCCACAGTCTGGTCGAATGGTGCGACCGGCGCGGCATGGACCTCACCTTCATCGAGGTGATACCGATGGGCGACATGGGCGCCGAGAACCGGCTCGACCAGTACTACCCGCTGAGCCAGCTCCGCGAGGACCTGGCCGAACGCTGGACGTTGAGCGAGACCGACCACCGCACCGGCGGCCCGGCGCACTATTTCCGCGTCGAGGAGACCGGCCAGCGGATCGGCTTCATCACGCCGCTGACGCATAACTTCTGCGAGAGCTGCAACCGGGTGCGCCTGACCTGCACCGGCCAGCTCTACATGTGCCTCGGCCAGGACGACGACGCCAACCTGCGCAAGGTGATACGCGCGGGCGCCGACGACGAGGCCGTCCGCCAGGCAATCCGCGAGGCGATCACCCGCAAGCCCAATGGGCATGATTTCGACTACTCAAGGCAGAAGGTCGAGGGCCAGGTCGGGCGGCATATGAATGTGACGGGCGGCTGACGCACAATCTTCGCCGACGGAGGCGGTGCCGCAAAGGACGGAGGATCGCGCCCGCCTGGGGGCGGGCGGGCGCGATCCGGGGCTGACGCCCCGGAGGGACGGTGCGGCGGGGGTACTTCCGGCTGATCGGATGCTGCTGGAAGCGTCTCCGCGCAGGGCGGGGGTCTCGTCGCCGCCGGTCCGGCTCCCGGACGCGCCGAGCACTTGTGCTAACAGCCCGCAATCCCTTTGATATCGTCTTGGTATTGATTTTCCACGCTTTGGTTTCAAGCCTTCGTCTTCGAGACGAAACCGCTTCAGCGCGAACGTAATGTCCTCATGATGATCCCTCCGCCGGAGACGAGCCCGCCGCAGGGTAGGGGCTCATCTCCGGCGGAGGGATCATCATGGCCGTCCACGACACTGGCGCTCGCACGGTTTTCTGCCATCGTTACCATATCGTCTGGATCACGAAATACCGCTACAAGGTGCTGGAGGGCGCGGTGCGCGAGCGTATCCGCGAGAT
>Ga0209049_1000284_pt1 | contig 10067 bp, 9 predicted proteins | sample WorMetulBAHAMAS2_FD_187398 | JGI IMG/M metagenome (GOLD analysis project Ga0209049, IMG submission 187398) | Marine gutless worms symbiont microbial communities from Max Planck institute for Marine Microbiology, Germany - Olavius ullae BAHAMAS.2... | ecosystem: Host-associated > Annelida >...
CGCCAACCGCAGCGAACATCGCCTGACCAAACCAAGAACGCCACAGACCAACTGGTATGATCGAACGCTTCAACGGCCGCATCGCCGAGGTCTTAGCCACCACCCGCTTCGACTCCGCCGAGCACTTGGCCGATACCATCAAACGCTACGTTAAGGTCTACAATCAGCACATCCCGCAGAAAGCACTGGGCCACAGTCCTCCCCTTCAGGCGATGAAAAACTGGTCCCAAAAACAGACCCAACTGTTCAAAAAATGTGCCTATAATCTGGCGGGACTCGACAGCTACCAGCTTCCAGCCGCTAGTACATCTGTGCGTATATAACGGAAACGTTTCCCCCAACCAAAGGCTTTGTCATGTGAGTATAGGAAAATGATGGGGAGAAACGACGAATCCTGATCGACCACGACAAGCGGTCAGCAGCTAACTTAACGGCATTGCGCTGGCACCCCCTCAACGCACAATGCTCCGGGATCGATCGGCCACGAAATCCGCGAGCTGGTCCACCCGGTCGTTGCCGAGTGCACGCATCGCCGTTACGGCGTCTTCCAGCTTGCGGTCGGACATGTAGAGTACCCGGTAGGCGTTCTTGAGCTGCTGTATGGTCGCGGCGTCGATCTTCCGTCGCCGCAGCCCCTCGGTGTTGATACCACGGGGCTGGACCGGATGGCCGCCGACGATGACATAGGGCGGGACGTCCTTGGTGATGACCGAGCCCATGGCGCAGAAGCAGTGGGCCCCGATCCGGCAGAATTGGTGGACGATGGTGAAGCCCCCGAGAATGGCCCAGTCCTGCACCTTGACGTGACCGGCGAGGGAGGCGGCGTTGGCCATGATCACATGGTTGCCGATCCGACAATCGTGGGCTACATGGCTGTAGGCCATGAAGAGATTGTGGTTGCCGATGCGGGTCTCCCCCGCATCCTGTACGGTGCCCCGGTTCAGGGTGACATATTCGCGGATGACATTGCCGTCGCCGATGATGAGGAAGGTTTCCTCACCAGCGTACTTGGTGTCCTGGGGATCTTCGCCGACCGAAGCGAATTGAAAAATCCGATTGTCGGCCCCGATGCGCGTCGGTCCGCGGATTACCACATGGGGGCCGATGTCGGTGCCCGCCCCTACCCGTACCCGCGGACCGATGACGGTATAGGGACCTACCGCGACGCCGGAATCCAGCTCGGCAGTCGCGTCGATGACTGCGGTGGGATGGATCGAGGTCATAGATCCCGGGCCGTACACATGATGTCAGCGGTAGCGGCCATCTCACCCTCCACATGGGCCTTGCCGCTGAAGCGCCAGATCCCCTGGCGTACTTTATTGATGTGTACTTCGAGGGTCAGCCGATCGCCGGGCTCCACGATGCGTTTGAAGCGCGCTTTGTCGATCCCGACGAAGTAATACAGGGCCGTCTCCCCCACCTCGTCCGGACGGGACGCCATGGCGAGCAGACCGGTAGCCTGGGCCAGGGCCTCGATGATCAGGACCCCCGGCATGACCGGTCGCGTGGGGAAATGGCCGGCGAAAAAGGGTTCGTTGCAGGTCACGTTCTTAAACGCAATCAGATATTGGTTCACCTCATAGTCGACCACCCGGTCGATCAACAGAAAAGGATAGCGGTGCGGCAATAAGCTCAACACCTTGTGAATATCCATTGTGCTCAATGCTACCTCCGACGTTCCCAGGAACCGGCTGCTGTCTATGGATCGGCCGCTGCCGATCCCGATTTTATTCGGGTTCCTGTTGCAGCTCGGCGTTGGTTTGATTTCGTTTTTCTTCCAAGTCCTTCAATCGTCGAGCAAACTCGTCGAGGTGCCGGAATCTGGCTATGCTACGTCGCCACTGGGCACTCGGCATGGCCGGAATGCCGCTGCTGTAGCGTCCGGGCTCGGTGAAAGAGCGGGTCACCAGGGTCATCGCGGTAAACTGGACATCGTCCCCGATCGTCAGGTGCCCCGCTATAGCGACAGCCCCGGCGATGGCGCAATTGCGCCCGATCCTGGTAGAGCCGGCAATCCTGGAGCCGGCCGCCAGCGCGGTATTTTCACCGATCTGGCAGTTGTGTCCGATTTGGATGAGGTTATCCAGCTTCGCCCCGTCGGCGATCAGGGTATCCTCGAGGGCGCCCCGGTCGACCGTGGTATTGGCCCCGATCTCTACGTCATCGCCCAGCCGCACCCCCCCTAGCTGGGGAATACGCACCCAACGTTCGCCGTCCTTCGCGAACCCGAACCCCTCGCGGCCGATGACCGCGCCGGGCTGTATCAACACCCGTTTCCCGACGCGGGTCCCCGCGCATAAGGTGACCCGCGCGACCAATCGACTATCCTCATCGATACGGCATCCGGAATCTACAAGGCTGCCCGGTCCCACGAAGACCCGCGGTCCGATCTTAGCGCCTGCCTCCACCACGGCCATGGCGCCGATCCAGGCGGACGGATCGACTTGGGCGTCCTGGGCCACTACCGCGCTCGGATGGCGCCCCCCGGTCACGGCGGGCTCGGGGTGCAACAGCCGCGCCGCTCGGGCGTAGGTGAGGTAAGGATTCGCGCTGACCAGAGCCGCGACCGGGCAGAGCGGCACATCCGGTTCCGCCAGGATCACCGCCGCCGCATGGGTCGCGCTCAGCGCGGCCCGATACTTGCGGTCCCCGAAGAAACATAGACTGGCGTCATCGGCCCGTTCAAGGGTATCGACCTGCTGTACGTATCGCTCGCCGTCCCCGCGCAGCTCGACACCGAGACGGTTCGCCAGCTCCTGAAGCTTGATCGCCACTATTCCGAAAGCCCGAGGCGTGGGTTAAAGATCCTTGCCGGCCTCGAACTTCTCCTTCAAGCGCGCAATGACCTGGTCGGAGATATCGATACGTTTGCTGGCGTAGAAAACCAGGTTATCGCTGACAACGAGGTCGATGCTCTCTTCCCGCGCCAGTTCCACCACCACCTCCTCGACCTGCCGGGCCAATTTGGTGCGTAGTTCATTCTGACGTAGGGAAAAGTCTTCGCGAAGTTCGGATTGGGCGTACTTGATCTTACGTCCCCGGTTGCGGATGTCGGTCCGTAAACGTTGTACCTCTTCTTCGCTCATCAGCGCCGCATCGTGCTCGAGCTTTTGTCGCAGCTCGGTAAGCCGCTTTTGCTGTTCGGCAAGCTTTTGCTCCCGATCGCTGACCTCCTTCTCCAGTTGCACGCGCGCCGCCTCATATTGGGGAGACTGTTCGACGATGCGGGTGGGATCGATCACCGCGACGACATAGTCGGCGGCAGGCAGCGAGCTCCCCGCGAAACAGAGGCCGAGACCGATCAGTGCCCCAATGGATTTGTTCACTTGGTCGCCTCCCTCCGATCAGAATATTTGCCCGACACTGAATTGGAACATCTGGGTCTTATCCTCGGCCTCGTCATTGAATGGATGGGCAATGCTGGCCGACAGGGCACCGACGGGCGACATCCAGGTCAGGGACAAGCCGGCGGAATAGCGGATGTCGCTCAGACTGAATCCCCTGGGCGTCACGAGTTCCTGGTCGGAGAACGTCGGGTTGCTTGTGGTCCATACGTTGCCGAAATCGAAAAAGGCCCCCAAGCGCAGGGTGTTGGCGAACTCACCCTCGACAGGCGGCGGTGCGAAGATCTGCATGCTGCCGACCATCTTTATATTACCGCCCGCCGGGTTCTCATCGAGGGTGGTTTCCCGCGGGCCCAGGGTGTTTTCCTTCCAACCTCTGACCGATCCCGGACCGCCGGCGAAGAAACTCTCGAAGAAAGGAAGGTCCTTGGTATCGCCGAATCCGTTACCATAACCCAGATTCGCATCCAGGGATAAAATAAAGCGCCTGATCAAGGTGATGTACCGGCGGTGCGTATAGGTCAATCGGAAAAATTGCAGATCGCTGCCCGGCACCGATACCTCCGCTCGCAAGGACTGGAAGTTACCCTTGGTCGGGAAGATCGCCTGATCCCGGGAATCGTTCGTATAACTCGCAGTCAGCAGAAAATCGTCGAACTGATCACCCTCCTGTTCGGTGACGAAGCACTTCGCCAACCGCGAGGTCCCTGCGGTGAGCTTGGTGTACCGGTAACGGACGCCGAGACCCGCGCGGCTGGTGTCCGTAATCGGCAGCCCAAAGTTCATGCCGGCGACACCGACATCCGTGAGGTAGTCGATGCTGTTCAACTTCTCGTAATCCGTTTCTCGATAGGAGAGTTCGAAGCCCCGACTGATGCCGTCTATTGTGTAATAGGGGTTGGTGTAGGCAAGACGGTAATTGCGGTTGGAGCGACTGTTATTAAAGCCGAAGGAAACCCGCTTGCCGGTCCCCAGGAAATTGTTCTGGGTGATACTGGTGCTGAAGATAACGCCCTGGGACTGAGAATAGCCGATACCGGCGAGTAAATTGCCCGAGTCCTTCTCGACGACCGATAGGTTCACGTCTACCTGGTCCGCCGAGCCGGGAACCGCCGGTGTCTCCACATTCACCTCTTCGAAATAGCCCAACCGTTGGAGACGCTCTCGGGATTGTCTGACCAGTTCCGACGAGAACCAGGCCGCCTCCAGCTGGCTGATCTCGCGGCGCAATACCTCGTCACGCGTTCGGGTGTTGCCCTTGGTGTTGACGCGCCGCACGTAGACGCGTTTGCCCGGATCCACAAAGAAGGTCACCGCGACCTGCTTGGTCTCCTCATCGATCTCAGGGATGGTGTTGACGTTGGCGAAGGCATAGCCCCCGTCACCCAGCTTTTTGGAGATGCGTTCCGCGCTTTCGATCGTGACCTTGCGGGAGAAGACATCCCCCCGGCGCATATGAATCAAGGGGAAGAGTTGCTTGGTCGGCACCGAGGGCTCTCCGGCCAGTTTCATGTCGCTGACCTTGTAGACGTCACCCTCGTCGATACCGATGGTTATATAGATGTCTTGCTTATCGGCGCTGATGGAGACCTGGGTCGACTTGATCTCGAATTTGATGTACCCGCGGTCGAGATAAAAGGAGCGCAGGGTCTCCAGATCCCCGCTGAGCCGCTGCTTGGAGTACTGATCGTTCTTGGAATAGAAGGAATGCCATCGGGTGCGGCTGAGCTTGAACAGATCGAGCAGTTCCTGTTCCTCGAAATCCTCATTACCGATGATATTGATCTGTTTGATGTGGGCCGTCAGGCCCTCGGTGATGTCGATGGACACCGCGGCCCGATTGCGTGGCAGCGGTGATACCGTGGACTGAATCTCGATCCCATAGCGCCCGAGGGCATAGTATTGGCGTTCGAGCTCCCGCTCGATCCGATCCAGGAGCGAGCGGTCGAACGTCCGGCCCTCCGCAAACCCGATGTCTTTGAGCCCTGCCTTTAGCCCCTTGGTATCGATGCTCTTGTTTCCTGATATGTTGATTTCGGCAATGGCGGGCCGTTCCTGTACCCACACCACCAACACGGTCCCGTCCCGCTCTACCCGCACATCCTTGAAGAAGCCCGTTGCGTAGAGGGCGCGGATGATGCTGGTGGTAACCACGTCCGTCGTCGTGTCCCCCACCTGGACGGGGAGATAATTGAAGACGGTACCGGCGGCAATGCGCTGCAGCCCTTCCACCCGGATATCGGAGATACGGAACCGGGCCGCGAATACGGATGTGGCCACTGCCAGCAAGGCGATAACCAGCGTCAGCCGGAGCGGTACCCCCCTCGACCGGTCTGCTCCTTTCTGTGTGCTCAAATGCGATCCCCTCGGTACCTGCGACACGGCACCCTGACGTGGTATTTCTCAAGCCGGTTAGTATACCCGTCACATATGGATTGTGGGGAAACAAGATGAGTCTTCCATACCCGTTTCACGTGATATAGCTTGGTAAGCGAGGTGGGTCGATCGTGCCCGAGGGCAAGGCGCGACGAGGGGGAAGTTATCAGTTGTCAGATCTGAAACCTGACAACTGACCGGCGACTCATTCGTGGTCCGGCGGCCACCACCAAAAATGATCTGCGGGCAGGGTACGACCTCCCAGATCGTCTCCCGGTACAGCTTCAAACAGCTTCAATGCGAGGCTGATGTAGGTGCGCAGGCGAGACCAGTACCAGCTACCGGCTAGGGTTGTCGTATCCGTGCCGCGTCCTGATAACTGACAACTGACGACTGATGGGGACCGCCGGGGGTGGGTCAGGTCCCCGACAGTTCCGGGCGCAGCCGCAAACCGCTTGCAAAACCACTACCCCCTAATCGAGCAGGCGTGAGATATCGACGTAGAAGGCAAGGGTCATGAGGACCGCCAACAGGGCAAGTCCGACCCGCTGCCCCTGCAATTGGGCCTGTTCGGAGAGCGGGCTGCCCTTGATAGCCTCGATGATGAAATAGAGCAGGTGTCCCCCGTCCAGCATCGGGATGGGTAACAGGTTAAGTACGCCGAGACTGATGCTGACCACCGCCAGAAACTTGACGAAGTAACCCGGACCGTAGCTCGCGGTCTTGCCTGCGGTTTCGGCGATGGAGATCGGCCCGCCCAGGTTTTCTACCGACGCCTTGCCGACGAGCATGCGCCCGATAACACGCAGCATGAGCAGACTCATATCCGCGGTCTTGCCGACGGCCGCACCCAGCGCCGCCACGGGCCCGAGCCGGACTTCCGTTCGATACGCATCGAACACCTGTGGTGAGACCTGCGCCGCGGCACCGATGCGCCCGACCTTCCGATCACTCAGCTGTACGGCCTGGGGCACCACCAGGAACTCACGCCGTTCGGAGCCGCGTTCGACTTCCAACCACAACGGCCGACCAGGGTGTGCCTGCACCGCTTCGACCAGGTCACTCCACTGAGTGATCGCTTCGCCATTGACGCTACGGACGAGATCGCCGGGGTGCAGACCCGCCCGTATAGCCGGATCGCCGGGAATAAGCTCACCGATGCGAGCCGGCAACACGGGTCGCGCAGGCGACAATCCCAGATTCGAGAGCAACGCCGGATCATCGGGCAACCCGGCCAGCGCATCGCCGTCCAGCACTCGCACCAGCTCCAAACCGCTCTCATCGCGCACGCGAACCGCGAGATCCTCGCCGTTCAGGACCTCCGCCATCAGGGCGAAGACCGCCGCTTGCCAGGTCGGCGTCGGGCGGTCGGCAATCGCCAGCAGCTCATCCCCAGGGGCGAAACGGGCCTCGGCCGCGATAGACCCCGGAGCGACCGCCCCTACCACCGCCCGCATGCCGACATCACCCGTCACGAAAATGGCCCAGTAGACGAGAATGGCAAACAAGAAGTTGAAGAAGGGTCCCGCCGTAACGATAGCGGAGCGCTTCCAGAGCGGCTGGCGGTTGAAGGCGAGGTGCTGCTGCGCCGCAGGGACCGATTTCTCCTGCTCATCCAACATCTTGACATAGCCGCCGAGGGGAACGGCGGCCAGTACGTATTCGGTACCATCGCGGGGGCTGACGTGGCGCAGGAGGGGTCTGCCGAAACCGATGGAAAAGCGCAGTACCTTGACCCCGAGCTTACGGGCGGCCCAGAAATGTCCGAACTCGTGGACCGCGATGAGGATCGCCAAGGCGACGATGAACCAACCGACCGTGTAGAGTAATTCCAGCATGGATCTATTCGGCAACTCCGCCGAGGTTTTGTTCCGCAATCCGCCGCGCCCGCTGGTCCGCGTCCAGTAGCCGTTCGACCTCCCACCCCTCGACACCTTCCCGCGGGAGCTGTTGCAAGGTCTTGTCGACCACGGCCGGAATGTCCGTGAATCCGATCTGCCGCTTCAAAAATGCGTCTACCGCCACTTCATTGGCCGCATTGAGAATGACCGGGCAGGTGCCGCCCTGGGTTGCCGCACTGTATGCCAGATCCAAACAGGGAAAACGCTTCGGATCTGCCGGCCGGAAGTCGAGCCTTTGGACCTCGCGTAGATCGAGGGCGGCAACGCCGGAATCTATCCGCTCGGGCCATGCCAGGGCGTGGGCGATGGGGGTGCGCATATCCGGATTCCCGAGCTGGGCCAGCACCGAACCATCTCGGTACTGTACCAAGGAATGGATCACGCTCTGGGGATGCACCAGGATCCGGACCCGATCGGGATTTGTGCCGAACAGCCAGCAGGCCTCGATGAGCTCCAAGCCCTTGTTCATCATGGTCGCCGAGTCCACTGATATCTTGCGTCCCATGTCCCAGTTCGGGTGGGCACAGGCCGCTTCGGGCGTGACCTCCGCCAACGCCTCCAGGGGCGTATCCCGGAAGGGCCCGCCGGAAGCGGTGAGCAGAATCCGTTCCACGCCCAGCTGCTCAATATCGCCTCCACCGTGGAAATCCCCAGGAAGACACTGAAACACCGCATTGTGTTCGCTGTCGATGGGCAGAATCTCGGCACCATTGTTCGCGACGGCCTGCATCAGCAGCGAACCCGAGACCACCAGGGCCTCCTTGTTGGCCAACAGCAAACGCTTGCCCGCACGTGCGGCCGCCAGGGTGGGCAAGAGGCCGGCGGCGCCGACAATCGCCGCCATCACATAGTCGACCTGGGGTAAGGCCACTACGGACTCCAAGGCCGCTGTCCCCGCGAGCACCTCCGGCGGTTTCGCCATGCCTGACAGCAGCAACCTGAGCTTGCCCGCCGCCACCGGGTCCGCCATAACCGCGTACTCGGGTCGGTGACGGCGACACTGCAGGGCCATGCCTTCGGCATCCCGGTTGGCGGTCAGGGCGACGATGCGAAATTGCCCCCGATGGCGCTCGACCACATCCAGGGTGCTGACGCCGATGGAGCCGGTGGAACCAAGTAGGGTGATGCCGATCATCCTATTGCGACAGCAAGTTCGACCCACGCTCACTCAGTGGAGAACCTCTTCGAGACGGTTGGCGGTGAGGACCCGCTCGGACCAAGTGAGCAGGGTCTGCTCGCTGGCTTGCTCGATCCGTCGCTGTGTCTCGTCGGGTAAGGCACCGAATTTCAGGCGGAGCAGGCGTTCCAATACCAAGGCGTCGCCTTGGTGCTTGCCCTGTTGCACACCCTGCTGCATACCCTGCTGCATGCCTTCCTCCCGGAATCGTTCGGCAAATCGGCTCATGGTCTTCGCCTCGTCGGGATAATCGCGTTGATATTCGACCCGTTCATTATCGTCAAGCGCGGCGTAGATGTCGATGAAGTCCAGATATTTGAGCTGCTTCTCAGGATCGCGTTCCAAACCAGTCAGTCCCCGCACCGCTTGGGCATAGACCTCGACCTTGCGTCCCGCGGGGTACTGCATGTTGGGCAGGTTCAGCCGTATCACCAGGTTATCGCTGTGGCGGTAGTGCTCGTAGGCTAGTTCGCCCAAGGCGCAGCTCAGGTAGCGGAAGTCGAGATAGGTATCGTGGTCTCCGCTCAGGCGCAGCCGTTGGGCTACACTGGCCGCCTGGCGCAGGAAGATAACCACCGGGACCACGTGCTCGGTCTCCATCAGCTCGGCCAGATCCAGACAATAGTGGGCTAGGCGGTGGATGGAGAAACGCCGCGCGTCGCTTTCTTCTTCGAGTACTAAGAACAGAGCCTCGCGCCGCCCGTCGGGCCATCGGACCAGTAAGGGAACATCGAGTTCGCGAAAGCGCTCGCCGAGGCGCGCTTGCAGCTGCTCTTGATGCACGGGCGTAATCCGGGCTGTACCGATCGCATCGGCCTCGGCCGTGGCGAAAAAGGCCAATGCCTGGTACGGATAATCGAGGATGAGGTTTTTGAAGTTCTGGTCGTGGGACATGGCTTGGTCCAGGAAAAATAATCACACGGGACCTGACAGATTCCAGACTGCTAACGTAGCAGCAAACCGAGAAGGGAATCCAAGAGTCCTTTGCTGCGGTTTTTGGCGTTGTGGACGAACTCGAAAAAGCCCAGATACAAGGGTAAGTGCTCCTGGGAAATCCCCCGGTGTGGCCGAAGCCAAGAGCGCAGCAAGGACCAGAACCCCTCCATCGTGTTGACATGAATTTCGTGGAAGCCATCACCATCTTCGTCCCGCGCATCTTCCCCGGCGTTGTGGCAGACGGTTTGGTGCTCGAAGCCCCATTCAGGTAAGCGCTTGTAGATTGTGTACTCGTCGGTCAGTACCAAGGTTCCCGGCCGAATCGTAGCCTCG